>Ga0210405_10000510_pt1 | contig 51433 bp, 52 predicted proteins | sample IncBWH11MmetaG_FD_155492 | JGI IMG/M metagenome (GOLD analysis project Ga0210405, IMG submission 155492) | Forest soil microbial communities from Barre Woods Harvard Forest LTER site, Petersham, Massachusetts, United States - Inc-BW-H-11-M | ecosystem: Environmental > Terrestrial > Soil >...
GGATTTTCTTTGTTCCCGTTTCCCACGTTTTGTGGATCGAGGCCACGGGAAACTATGCCTGCATACACACCGCCAGCGAAAGTCACCTGTTGCGGGAAACCCTGGCACACCTGGAAGAGAAGCTGGCGCCACACCACTTCATCCGAGTGCGGAAATCGGCCATCGTGAACAGTGCCCGCATTAGCGAGATTCGTCCGATGTTCGATGGGGTATACGACATCATACTGGCAGAAGGAACGGTGGTCACGTCGAGTCGCAGATATGCTCACAAGTTGCGAGCTCTGCTGGAATCCTAGTCTTGGCACCTGGGATGTAAAGTGGCGCGTCGGCGTGGAATGCCGGCGGCGAAAATGAATTCGGTACTTGCCGCGATCCAGATTTGGCGGGCGTGGGGTTTTTGTCTTCAATCGTGGGCTTGTGGCGCAGCTGGGAGCGCGCTTCCATGGCATGGAAGAGGTCGTGGGTTCGATCCCCACCACCATGGTGTATGAGCTTCGCTGATTACACTGTACTTAGCTTCGGTTTCCGAAGAGTTTTGAGCGCAATCAAGGTCGGTTTTGCGCCCAAGTTGCGCCCAACTTTTTCAATTCGGAACCGACACCGGACGCCGAGTTGAACCGCGACGGAAACTAGCTGGGCGCCAGATAGGGCGTCGAGAAGGGAGTGCAAGCTGTGGGAACAGATGCCATTGTTGTGGAGCAGACTAGAAGCCCAATAGCTATCACTAAACAGGAAGCAGCGCAGATGCTGGGGGTCAGCCTTCGAACAATTGATCGGCTGATTGCCCTTAAAGAACTTCAAGTGCGGCGACTAGGACGGCGAGTTCTAATTCCGAGAACTGCCCTCGAAAGCCTCATGAACAAAGACCACCCCACACAAGTACTTGATTAGAAAGCTTGGGCCAACTCGCCGGTCCTGGAAGGAGGTTCAATGAAGCAGCCCGGGATCTTTGAGAAGGACCCCGGGTCGGGTGTTTGGTGGATCTGCTACTTCGATCAATTCGGAAAGAAGCGACGGGAAAAACCTGGTACCAAGAGCGTCGCGATTAAGCTTTACGGCAAACGGAAACAGCAGGTGCTGGAGGGCAAAAAGCTCCCGGAGAATCTCCGCAAGCCATCCGTCAAATTCAACCAACTGCTTGACGACGCGCTCGCTTATTCCAAAAGGAACAAGCGGTCTTACAAGACTGACGTCCCTCGCTTTGCCAGCCTGGATGAGTGGTTCGATTCGCATCCCGCAGAAGAGCTGGCTCCTAAAGAAATTGAGAATGCTCGCGCGCGCGCGGCGGACAAGGAAAAGTGGGCGCCCTCGACATTAGGTAGGCTCGTTGGCGTGCTGGAAGGCCACAGCAGGAGTATCGGCGGAATCGTCGAGGCTACCAGTATGCTCGTGGGCAAGGTGGACCCGAATGCCCAAGGGGACAAGGGTGGCGAGAGGAAATGATGGCCTTCTGCTACGGCGTCTGCTACGGACGCGCATAAAAAAAAGAGTCCGAGCTACGTTAGGCGCGCTAACTGCTTTCGTTGTAAAATGTTGCACCACCGTTAGGGGCGTAGCTCAGTGGTAGAGCAGCGGCCTTTTAAGCCGAAGGTCGTGGGTTCGATCCCCACCGCCCCTACCATCCATCTTCGTAATGACTGGACACTTAACAAAAACGCGCGGGGGCAAAAAGGGGCAAATAAGCCCGATGATCCGGTTCGTGCGTTGGTTTTCAGCGGCGCGAGTGTCAACCGGATTCTTCGGAATGTAGTCGACAACCGGAGAGAGACTGCAACGATGTCTAAATCGCGGCGCATTAAATTGGTTGGTCCTCGATAAACACGGCAGAGTGTCTCGTTTCGCACAGACGCTCAACGACTCGATGCGCTAGTGTATCCAGCGATCCCGATTCGCCGGGGTCTTTGTTTTCCCGCGAGTCAAAAATGGAAATTCGGGCCAGATCGCCGGTGGAAGTCTTCTTGCTTATGCTCGCGGCCTCCGCCGCGCTCTTTGCTCAAAGCGCGGGGAATTCTCCGGACAAACTTCAGAATCTTGCAGGCGCGTTGGACGCCCGCCGGATCGTGGGCCTGTCGGTCACGGCTACAGAGCGCAGTTGGCAGGCGCGTGACCATTACACATACGTAGAGCGTGATGAGGATCGGCGCCTGGACTCACTCGGGCAGGTGAAATCCGAAGATGTAGACGTCACCAGGATGACTCTTGTGAACGGCGCTCGCTTCGAACAACTCATGGAACACAACGGGCAGCATCCAACGGCCAAGGAACAAAAGAAGAGCGACGAGGATCTCGACAAGCTTAAGCACGAAACGCCGGCCGAGCAGACTGTGCGGCTCCACAAGGACCAGGAAAACAGGTCTTTCCTCCGCGACCTGCTCGAGGCCTTCGACTTCGAGCTGGTCGGCGAAGAGATAGTCGGCGGCAGGCCGTGCTACGTGCTTCACGCCACGCCGCACTTGGGCTATCACGCACACGGGAAGTTCGGCAAGATGTTCTCCAAGGTGGAAGGCAAGCTTTGGGTCGACAAGCAGGACTTCGGATGGACAAAAGTGGACGGCCAGGTAACGCAGTCGTTCTCGATGGGCTTATTCGTCGCCCGCGTGCTGCGTGGCTCGCACATCATTCTGGAGCAGACGTGTGTCGGCGACGCAGTGTGGGTGCCGAAGCGCCTCGAAATGCGAGCCAGCGCAAAAATCCTTTTCCTTAAGAGTCTGGATATTGCGAGAATTCTGACTTACTCGGACTATCGCCCAGCGACGGATGGCTCCTACTCTGTGAGTAGATAGCGCTGGCTCTTCTCGTCGTAACAAAGACAACTGTATTCTGGAGGTTCCTATGGCCATCCGACGAAAAACCGGTCTGATCGCGACTGCAATCGGTGCGTTAATCTTGCTGGCGGTTATTTTCGTTGCACCCGCGCTAGTTCGGGTGGATCGCTACCGGCCCCAGGTGATTTCCTATCTCCAAGAGAAAACAGGCAAGCAAGTCGAAATCGGGCGACTGGCACTCACCTTTTTCCCTGTAGCGATTCACATTGATCATTTCGGAGTGAAGAACCCTCCCATATTTCCGCGCGGTTATGTCGTTCAGGTGGCACGGATCGATGCGGAACTTAGCGTCGGAGCGCTCCTACACCGGCAGGTGGTCATCAAGTCCCTGGTACTTGAGGAACCGATCCTAAATATGACTTCGGATCCCGACGGCCCGTGGAACTTCGAGAATCCGCAAGCGAAGATTTCAGTAAACACTATGCCTCTCGGGGTGATTTCGAAGGTGCAAATTAATCGGGGGCAACTGGTGGCGTCAAATCTACTGCCCTCCGACGCGGCGGGTCCCATCTTTTTCGAAGCCCATGAGATCTACTGTGACTTGGAGCAGGTCAACCTCGTAGGAATTATCAATCCTTCGTCTTCCTCGATGGATGGGCAAGGCAACCTGAAGGCGGGTCTTCTGCGTTTTGGCTCGGTCGAGGTAAGAAATCTGGAATCCAAATTCACGTTGGAGTCGAGACACATTTCTTTTGAGGATGTCAAATCGGAAGTGTATGGCGGGAAAGCAGTGGGCGACCTCGTCTTTGACTTGTCGCGGAAAAATGCAAGCTTTAAGGCCAATGCGCGATTCAGCGGGATTAATGTCGCCCAGCTTTTAGCGGCCTTTCCAAGCGGAGGCGGAAGGATGACGGGAAAGATGGAAGGAGACGTAAAGTTAGCGGGAGAGATCGAGCACACGCCCCGTCCGCTGGCGGGAATCCACGGAGGAGGACGCATAACGGTGCGCAATGGCCAGGTGCCGAGTCTCAAGCTCAATGCGAATTTGATGAAGCTGGCGCACTTCAACGATCTAGGCCCGGCGAAGAATGATCCTTCTTCATTTAACCTGATCACTACCGATCTGGAGCTTGCCGATCAGCGGATTTCAAGCAAGGTGATAGACATTGACGGTTATGGAGTCGACGTGGATGGCTCGGGCAGTGTCAGCGTGTCCGGTTCTGACGAATTGAACTATCGCGGGTTGGCGGAGATTACCACCAAGGAGAGCTTCTTGACCAACACTGTCGCGCGGCTGTCCGGAGCCGCATTGAAAGACGGTAAGTTGCAGTTTCCCTTTCGGATCGGCGGAACGATCGATAACCCGGTATTCTCCAAGGGCAAGGGTGATAAGGACGTAGACGCGGTACAAAAACCTCGGTAGTTGACCAACCGCCTGCTTAAGAAGCGTGCCAGATTCCGAGAAGAGCATTTTTCTCGGGGGAACGACGATGTGACCGAGCGCTCGGTTTTGAGCAGGTAAGATTCCCGGTTTTCTCAAATCCAACGACATGGACAGGCCAAAGAAGGTAAAAAGCGGACTCTTGCTCCTCGGCGCGCTTCTGATCGCCGCTACGGCCCTTTTCGTGTTTGGGTGGCTGGCGGAAGAGGTGTTTGAGGGGGACACACAGCAGTTCGATACATTCGTGCGAACGGCCGTCCACCAATTAGCCAAGCCCGGCCTCACCCGGTTGATGCAGGTTTTCTCATTCCTTGGGTCAGTCGCGGCGGTGACCGTGATGTGCCTGGCGGCGATTTGCGGGTTTCTTTACTATCGTCGCACCCGAACGGCCGTGATGCTAGCGATCACGATGGCCGGCGTGGCGGCACTCGATGTGGCGTTGAAGCATGCTTTCCATCGCCCCCGGCCCGTTGCCTTCTTTGGCGCAACGCCAAGCACGTACAGTTTCCCGAGCGGCCACGCGCTGGGTTCACTCTGTTTTTACGGAATGCTCGCTGCGATTCTTGCCGAACGTGCGCGCGGGCGAGTTGCTAAATTCTGCATCTGGATCAGTGCGGTGTTCCTGGTTGGAATGATTGGATTTTCGCGCATTTATCTGGGCGTGCATTATCCAAGCGATGTCATCGCAGGTTATTGTGCGGCCGTTGTATGGGTCGGGGCGGTAGGTCTCTTCGAAAGGACTCTTGGGACCGAGAATGGGAAGAGCTGGAGCGGTTAGCCGCGGGCTGATGCAGAGGGTCGGGATTTGTCAGAGTTCGAGGCGAATGAATGAGACGGCATGCTTCGAGTCGATAAAATCTTGTTTTCAGACATGTGCGGTACGGGACATATATCGCGACACCAAGGGTGCATAGTCAAGGCTACCCGGGTACCGAATCGAGGGATCTCGGGATTGGGGGGTTACATCATGCGACGGACAAATCGCTACATCAGTTTACTATTCTTGGCTGCTGCCATTGCTGCACCGGCCCTAGTTGTGGCCGGAGCCAAAGCTCAAGAGGCCAGCGTCCAAGTGCGAGTCTACGATCGAGACCACCGCGATTACCATAACTGGGACGACCACGAAGACCGCGCGTACCGACGTTACCTGGTGGAACAGCACAGGAGTTATCGTACGTACCAAAGACAGCACTACAGAACGCAGCGGCATTACTGGAATTGGCGCCACAGTCATCCGGACCGCGATTAACGAAGGCCCATAAGAAACAGAGCGTCTCAAGATTGTTAGACGGCAGTGAGCACTATCGTCGAGGCTCATTTCCCGATGAACCCGCGCGACTCGACCACGAGCCGAAGGATGCGGTTACGATAAAGACGACTTCGTGAGCTTGCTCTGTTCTGGACGCGGATGGAAGGAGTTCGCACCGTGGTTCAAAGAAAAGCAAGCCGGTTTGTCCTGCCACCTGCGCGAGGAGTCAAAACGGAAAACCTGGTTTAGACACTTCTTGGGAACGACGCTGGAGCAAGCGGACCGGGAACTTGCATAGGTTATTCATGAGGGTCCGCCAAGGTGCAATATTGCAATTCGTGGAGAACTTACTCTCACCGTTCCACATTTCTTGCCCCGATTGACATTCCAGGCGCTGGCCGCGCTCTTTTGGGCTGCGCCGCCGGGAATCGCCCCTACCAAAAACCCTCCGGCCAACAATAAACCGGAGGGCACGGTCCAGACGCAGATGCACAACGCGCAGGTCTTCGACTTGTTGGACGGAGAGAGTGCGGCGTTTTTCCCGGGGGGCGGTCGCGCGGCTGGCGTGGTTTCTGTGCTTCTCGCCGTAGATCCATTGGAGCAGGACATGGAGCAAAAAGTCACAGCTAGGAATGCAAAACGCCAGGAAGACCGTAAGCGACATAACCTCACGCGGGCTGGCGCGAACGGGTCGCCCGGACGAGGGAAAAGCAGGAGCGGAAAGGCTAGAAAATCCTGAGAGAGGTTTGTCGGGAATTTTTTAGCAGGATCTTTGGAAAAAGGCGCGTGGGTGAACCCGACAAGGTCGGGGCAGGGCGGTGACTTGCCAAAAAAAAGGGGCCGGCTCTAAGGGAGCCGGCCCCGTGGTGGGGAGGATTACTGCGGAGACGTGACGGCCGCAACAGGTTGCAGGCTGAGGGAAATGATCTTCGTACCGATCACTTCTCCCGAGACGATCAACTCGACGCGGCGGTTTTGCTGGCGACCTTCGGAAGTATCGTTGGACGCGATGGGCCGAGTTTTGCCGAAGCCGGTGGCGGTGGTCGAACCTTCCGGTACGCCTTGCTGGGTTAGATAGGTGCGGACGCCTTCGGCGCGCTTCTCCGAGAGGTCCTGGTTGAATAATTCGGTGCCGACGCTGTCAGTGTTGCCTTCGACGGCGAGCTTAAGCGATGGATAAGCGAGCACGATGCCGGATATTTTGGCGAGCTTCTCGCGGGCTAGCGGGCGGAGCGTGTATTTGCCGGAGTCGAAGAGCACGTCCGACATATTGACGACGAGGCCGCGAGCGGTGTCGCGAGTTTCCAGGATGAGGTTGAATTGCTGGAGGAGACGGGCGCGAAGCTCTTCGCGGTCACGCACGGCGTCTTTGAGCTGCGCGTCGGATTTGGCGGCGGCAGCGCGATTCAGGTCGGAATCCATTTCGGCGGCCTGTTGCTTTTTCTGGGCGTCGTTGCGGTCTCTTTCGGCATCGGCTTGGGCGCCAGCAGCCTGTTGGGCGGCGGCTTGGGCGTTACGGTTGTTGCGATCCGCTACATTGCGATCGCGAACGGCTTCGGCGGTGGCGGCTTCGGCGGTGAGGCGGCGCTCGGACTCCTCATTGGCACGGGCCTTGGCGTGAGCTTCACGGCCGGCTCCGGCGCTGCGTTCGGATTCGGCGCGTTCTTCGTCGATATGCTTGACGGCGATTTCACGGGCGTCTTCGGCGGTCTGCACGACTTCGCGGGACAGAGCAGAAAGCGTTTTCTTGTTTTCATGCTTTCCGCTGGCGAGCGCATCGGCTTCGTTCATCTGGTTGACGGCTTTTTGGTAGCTTGGGGCGGCGTAACGTTCGGCGCCGGCGGATTGCGCGATGCGCAGGGCATTGCGGGCTTCAAAAAACTCGAGGGGCAATTTGGCGTTGAGAATCACGGGGTCGAACTTATAGCCCGTGGGGATGTAGCCGCCGCGATCGATCAATTCAAACTTGGCGTCCACGGCCTCGGTGGCGCCGACGGTATCGGAGCGAATGGCGTTCTCGAGAACCACGAGGTTGCTGGGACGGCGCACGGCATAGTAAGGCTCCGCGGTGACAATCAGCGCGAAAGCTTGCAGGTCCGTGGTTACGTCCAGTTTGCTGCGATGGTTATCGCCCACCAAAACTTCGCCGATGTTCACCGGGCGGCCTTCGGGCGAAATAGCCCACAAAACATAGGTTAGATACTCGTTGCCGAAGGTCGTGGGCTTATCCAAGCCGGAAAATTCGGCTTCGACTGCCAGGGTCCCGCGCTTGCTCTCGACTTTAGCCTCGCCCGCGGCGGAAGGCATCAAATCGGTACCTTGAAAGTTGATCTTTGTGGCTCCACTGCGGTGTCTGTAGCTCACCGCTCGGGTTGTACGGCTCACCACATTGATGCGATACGTTGGTGTTGGATTGCCGGAGTCTGCCGGCACTTGCGTCTGGGCCTGCGCTTGCGCTGATGCCCCAAGCGTCATTACTACTGCCAGGGTGATACCTGAAATCTTGAACATGAGTCTCCTTCTCGGAATCTTCGAGATCCAAGTATCAGGTTTTGCGAGCGTGAATACTGTGCGATAGTGCACGTTTTGAAAGAAAGTGCGCTTTCAGAAGTTGACCTTTTATGAGCGGATGGATTGAGGAACACCAGATGAATGATATGGACCCACCTTCAAATAGTGAGTATTTGCCTTGAGCAAAGATGAATTACGCGCCGTGCTCCGCGTTCCGTTCAAAACGGGACAGACAAAAGGTTTTCACTTAGCAGAAGATTTGCACAGCACGCGACGGTTGGCATCGAGGAGTTAAGGTGCAACGGCGGCGCTGGCGAAACCACAACCGCAGGCAGCAATCGAGTGTCGGATGTGGGTGCTCGCGCCGGAACGGATTGACTCTCCCAACCGCCAAGTCCCGAGGAAAAGCCTCGAATGTGCACAGCAGGTCGAGATGCATTGCGAATTGCCGAGAGTCGATAAGTCATGTCAGCGGACGAGCTTCTTCCCCCCGATCCTCTCCCTGAAGTTGATCCTGGTCTTGAATATCGCAGCGATAGGTTGGGCGCCGGTTGCGAAGGCGCAAGTGTCCAATTTTGAGAAGGCGGAAGGAGAAATATCGGGAACAGTGCTCTTGGAAGCGGAGAAGCGGCCAGCGAGCCAGGTGATCATAAGCCTGAAATCGCGTGTGGCAGGAATATTACGCAGCGTTTTGACGGACTTAGAGGGGCAGTTCAGAGTGCAGCACCTTCCGCCCGGCACGTATGACATCGCGGTCGAGGAGGCGGGTTACGAGGCGCTTCGGGCCACCGCGCAGCTCGATGGCCCTTCCTCGAAACTGGTGATGTATCTGAGGTCCAAATCGGGGGCCATTCGCCAAAGCGATTACACGGTTTCCGTGCGGGAATTGAAAATTCCGGGAAAAGCGCGGAATGAGCTGCAAAAGGGATTCGAGCGCCTGACAAAGAATGATCCTGCCGGGAGCCTGGACCACTTCGTGAAGGCCACACAAGCGTTTCCTGGATACTTCGAGGCTTACTACCATATGGGCATGGTAGAGATGAGGCTGGGTCGCAATGAAGAGGCGGCGAAAGCTTTTCAAGCGGCCATCGATTTGAGTGGGGGGCGGTACGCCTGGGCGGAGTTTGGATTTGGCTACCTCCTGTGCCAGGAAGGAAAACCGAGCGAGGCGGAGAGAATCATCCGCAGGGGATTGGAAGTGGAGGACGCCGCCCCTGACGGGCACGTATTCCTGGCAAACGCGCTCATGCAACTCAACCGGCCGGACGAGGCGGAAAGGAGCGCGCAGGAGGCGCTTCTCCGCAACCACAACTTCGCGGACGCTTATCTTGTGCTATCGAATGTGGCCGCCAGCAAAGGTGACTATCGCACAGAACTACAGGACCTGGATGCTTATTTGAAATTGCAGCCGAGCGGCCCTGCGAGCGAGCGCGTTCGCCAAGTACGTGAGGCGGTTCTGAAAATCCTGGCCAAGTCCCATCCGCAAGATTGAGTTTCTTGCGGAAGAAGACTTCTTTTCATCTGGGATGGCCATACTCCCCGAGCATATCGAGACGGAAGCCATTCCGTTCATTCGAGCACGCCTCCAACAAACTGCTTCATGCGCCGCCAAGGATGGGTCGGGCGCCTAGTCTGCGAGTCACGGCCAAAGTGAAAACTCAGGCCCAGGCCTGTGAAGTGGACTGAAAGCGGGCCGCCCAGATAACTTTGTCGCAGCGCACGAAAGCCCACGATGCCACCGTAGCCTGAAGGTCCGAGTTGGGTGTTGTCCATGCGGAGCGTGTTCTGAAAGGCGTCCAGTTGGAACCTTCCGCTCCAAAATTGGATTAGCGGCAAGCTGGAAAGCGTGAACGTTAAACTCTTTACGTTTACCATCTGCGAAAGGTGTAGCAGTCCGTCGTAGCGCTCGTAAGCTCCTACGAACGGGAGGCTGAAATGGGCAAGGGATTCTCCGGGGTCCTGGGATCGCAGGAAGGAAGCCGTCGGCAAGGGGAGCGATACCGTTCGGAGCGCCGTCATGCCCGGTACAGTACGTTCTTGAGCTAGAACGATCTGTGGCGGGGGTGTTTGTCCTACCACCGGCACGTAGCTACCCAGAAACATTCCGAGCAGCAAAATGAAGCGCCTGTACGCCACAAGATTTCTCTCTTATCTAGACTCTTGCTCTTTCGCCACGCGAAGGAACACACACCACCTGCTCAGGGTCCCCTCCGCTGTCGTCTAAATATGGGAGGCGGATTATTCCTTGAGGGGGACCAGATAGCGCTAACCAAGTAAGGGTACTAGGTGGGGACCCGCTGGTCTGTTCCAATACGCACATATTAAGCGCCTGTTAATGGACAAAGATGGTGAGGAACAACGGGCCGACAGACAACCTGCAGCCCCCGTTTGTTTCGAGGGTGTTCAAAAGTGGATAGATGCCGCTTTGCACTGGTTGCTAGCATTCGCGTCGGTTTGGAAGCTTGAAGTCGATTCGACAGTCATGTTCCCGCACTGTCAGCGACGATGAAAAGAAATCCAGCCAAGGAGCTCTGAGATGAGAAAACTTTTGTTGGTTATTTGCATGTTGAGTACGGGCAGCCTGTGCTGGGCGCAGGCGACGGCACCAACACTGGGCACGGCGGCAACCTTCGCAGTCCTGGGCGGTTCGAATGTAACCTGTACTGCCCCCGGCGTCATCAGCGGAGACGTAGGCGTCTCCCCCGGCGTTTTCACAAATACTACCGGCTGCCTTGTTGTGGGAACAGTTCACCAGGGCGACGTGGCCGCCACTAACGCTCTGACTGCCCTCAACACGGCGTATACGAATGCGCTTGTCGCGAACAGCAGTTGCACCAGTCTCCTGGCCGCTGCCCCAGGCGCGTCATTCACGCTCGCGCCGGGTGTGTATTGCAACACCGGGGCGGCTCCGGCGCTAACGTTGACCACCATCACCTTGACACTCGACGCTGGTGGCAATGCCAATGCGGTCTGGGTTTTCAAAATCGACGCAGCCCTCACCGGAACTGGTTTTAACGTGGTCATGGCCAACGGCGGTCAACCCTGTAACGTGTATTGGCTCGTCGGCGCCGATAGCACATTGACCACTTCGACGTTCCAGGGAAACATTCTCGCAGGTGGGCCGACCGGGAGCTTCACTAGTACCGGCGGAACAATAATCGGACGTGTCTTGGCGAACGGCGCCGTGACCTTGACTGGCCCCAACGTCCACGGAACCTGCGCCATCGCGGCTCAGGGCGGAGGAGGCGGTACAGGCGGAACAGGCTGCGACGCGGATGATAAGGACGAACATCATCACGACAAGGATAAAGATAAAGACCGGGATCACGATAAGGACAAAGATAAGGACAAAGACAAGGACCATAAGGACTGACGATCGTGTGGGCCTGAAACTAACCTGAGGATGCTCGGAGGCGCGACCCGTTTCGCGCCTCCGGGCACTTCAGGGCTAGGCGAGCGGCGGAACTGACGATTGCGGTGTCGGATATGAAGAAACTAGTGTTGGCTTTCATGCTGAGTATGAGCAGCCTAGCCTGGGCGCAGTCGGCACCGCCACTGGGTTCCGCGCAGAGCTTCGCAGTCCTGGGAGCCTCAACGGTGACCAATACTGGTCCGACGATCATCACCGGAGATTTGGGTGTGAGCCCAGGTGCAGCTGCCACCGGCTTCCCCCCGGGGAGCGTGACCGGAGGAACAATCCATCCGAGCGATGCCACCGCCACCGCAGCTCAGGCCGCTGCGCACACAGCATACGGTAATCTAGTCGCGCAACCCTGTGGCACCAACTTGACCGGGAAGACTCTAGGCACGAGTCCAGGTGCGGTGAAGCTTTCGCCGGGTGTCTATTGTTTTGATTCTTCGGCGCAATTGACCGGAACCCTCACGCTCAGCGGCAACGGTGTCTACGTTTTCAAGATAGGGAGCACGCTTACGACAGCGAGCAATTCCTCTGTCGTCCTGGCCAACAGGGCGACGGCAGGAAAGGTGTTCTGGCAGGTCACCAGCTCTGCAACTCTTGGTACAAACACCGCTTTTGAAGGAAGCATTCTCGCGAATATCAGCGACACCGTCACCACCGGTGCCAGTGTTACCGGTCGGGTCTTCGCGCTGACGGGCGCAGTCACGCTGAGCGGGAACCGAATACGCGCCGCATCAAAATAAGCAAGTTGGAACTGCCAGAGAAAAGGGAAACGTAACCCCAATCCAACGACCAAAGCAGGGAACAAGTGTCCGTGGACGGGCTTGGGCAGTAGCAGTTCGCCTGAAAGTGCACATCCGAGAGGAGCGGATCTCGATGACTACGCGGTTGCGCGCCGGGCCGGGTTGGGATTTGCGGAGCGTGACCAGCGGAAAAATCGGTAGTCGCATCTTTCGCAGCGAAACGGCCTGATCAAAATCATGGCCAGAATCACTCGTTCCATGATCCCTTGGCGTTTCGAGCGATGAATGCGTTTACTTTGGCACAGCGGGCAACTCAACATTGCAATTCTCCTGAGGTGGCGTCTCCAGTGCCAAACAACCTTCCGCTAGAGGAAACCCTCGGGGCTGTCCCAAATTGAACACTAAGATCCTATCGTCACTATCACAGCGAATTTAGCGGTTTGCATTTCCCGCCATCCGCCCATGGCCGCTTCGGAGCTACATGACACGATAAATGTTCAAAATGGAACAGACGGCGTTTTCTGGTCGACATATCTTCGGCAGGAAAGGGTCGGTTTCTAAGTCGACGACCCGAAATCGCTAAGGACGGCCCGGCTGACTGTGAGTGTAGACTGCCATGGCAAATCTGGTCCAGAACGAATTGCAGTCCGCGAAGAGGAATTTCCGTCCGCAGAGCGCTGCTGCTCACAGGCGGCGTCCGCTCAATGTCCTTTTCGTTCACCGCGACGCAGACGTGGTCGACAACTGCGTGGAAGAGCTGAAGAAAGCGCAATTCATCGTCAATTCCGATTTCGTTTTGACCTTAGCGCAGTGCACGCAACAGCTGCGGTCCCAATCTTATGATGTGGTGGTCGCGGAGTACCCCAGCCCGAGTTGGAAAGGGCCGCAGGCCTTGCATCTCCTTCCTCAAACTGTGCAGGAGATCCCGCTGCTGTTCTTGACCACCGCCACGGGAAGTGAATCCATCGCGAAACTCACTACTGATGAAGCTTTCGATTACGTAGAAAGAGAGCATCTGCCTCAATTGCCGATGGCCGTTCGGCGAGTCTTAAAGGAGAAGAAGCTGCGCGCCGAGCTGGAAGAGGCCGGGAAGGCCCTGCGACACTCGCAATCGCTGTATCGGGCGCTCGTGGAGAATCCTGCTTATGGAATCTGCAGGTGTGACGTGGCCGGAAAGTTTGTGGACGTGAACCAGGCTCTCTTAATGATGCTCGGCTACGAATCCAAAGACGAATTACTGGCGGCGAACTGCGCATTCGGAATCGTCGCGGATCTTGGTCAGAGGAAGCCATTGGCCGGAACGTCTCCCGAGTCGGCGCGAATCGAGCCCGTTGAAATCGAGTGGAACCGGAAAAATGGGACGGTTCTGAAAGCCAGGCTGAGCGGCCGAGGCATATTTGACGAGCGTGGCGATTTTGCGGGGTATGAAATCATCACGGTTGACGTTACGGAACAGCGGGCACTTGAGGATCATCTACGCCGACAGGCCTTGAGCGATTCGCTGACGGGGTTGGCCAACCACCAGCGGCTCTTAGAGGTACTGCACGGCGAGATTTGCCGATCGAAGCGCACAGCGCGGGAATTCTCGCTTCTCCTGCTTGATCTCGACGGATTGAAGGCCATCAACGATCGATTCGGGCGTCTGGCGGGGAACCGGGCGCTTTGCCGGGTGGCGCAGATCCTGGCGGACTGCAGCCGGTCCGTAGACACCGCGGCGAGGCAAGGCGGCGACGAATTTGCACTGGTCCTGCCGGAGACGGGTGCGGCCGCGGCTACGTTGGTGGCGAGGCGAATTTGCGAGCTTCTTGCCAAGGATACCGAAGAACCGGCGCCTTCCGTCAGCATGGGAGTCGCGAGTTATCCCAAGGACGCGGAGAACGTTGGAACGCTGTTATACGCCGCGGACAGATTCCTCCACGCCATGAAAGAGCAGCGGTCGAAAGGTGCCCGAGCCGGTCAGAACACGTGAATCGCCATTACGCCATTCAAAGGCAAGGTGTGTTCCTTGGGGGTACGGACCTGAAGGGTTAGAGCAGTGTGCGGAATCGAACATCGCTTGCAGGGCGAACAGCACATACTCCGTGCAGGCCAAGGATTCCGGGCAGGAAGTCTTGAGCCAGGAGGAAGACGAAATGCAACGTGGCTATCAATATTTGTTCGGTTTCTTTGTTCTTAGCGCAGCACTGGCAGCGCCTTCGGCGATGAATGCTGGGGCCAAGCCGCAGGATAACGGACGCCAGGAAGAACACCGCCGCGACGACAATGACCGCAACCGGTTCTATGACCGTCAACACAAGGATTATCACAATTGGGATGACAACGAAGACCGTTCTTTCCGCGTATACCTCGGCGAAAGACACAGAGAGTATCACCCCTTTGTGGAATTGAGAGTGAAAGAACAAAACGCGTATTGGAACTGGCGTCACCGTCATCCGGATCACGATCACGACGGACGCTAGCGCGGAAGATGGGCGAAGCCCCAAAGAAGTCTGCATTCATCGGCTGGGGGAGCGGCACGAAAAGACCGCTCCCACGGCGCGGCTGGGAGATGGACCGAGCTCGGTTCGATCCGAACATGGCCTGAAGGAGAGGGAGACTCAGATGAATGAATATGATTCCGGCTCAGGCGCCACGCCACAAAGACGCAACCCACATCGTAGTCTTGACGACAAGATTCAATATTTGTTGAGGGCAGAAGAACAGCTTCTTCAATCCATTTCCTCTCATGCGCCCCTCGCGAAAGTACTGAATGAAATCTGTAGTGCCCTCGATTTTCAGATCGGCAATGTGGTCTCGCTCATTGCATTGCCGGGTGACGACCCCAGCGAACTTGCCGACATTGCCATGAACGCCACGCATTTTGGTCTGCATACTTTTTTCTCTGAAGGGATTGCCGCGGAGAATGACGAACTGCTTGGGTTTCTGGAGATGTACTGCGGCGTTCCACGAAACCCCACAGCCGAGGAAGTTCAATTGATGGAGCGGGCAAAGTGCCTGGCTGCGATTGCGATCAAACGTCACAATGAGGCAAGCGATCAAGACGATGGCGGCGGGCGCAGGAATCAGGGAGCGCAAAAGCGCGTGCTGGAATGGCCGGCTTCCTGGAACTAGTCTTCCGGCGCGCTAATTCTCATCCAGCAGGAAATCAACAAGCGTGAATTTCAGCAGCGCAGTTGCGGACAGGGCTGCGTGAGTCAGTCGTGCAGCACGACACTCAAGAGAGAAGTGTTGATCTGAAGGCCGCCATTGTACTTGATAAAACCAAGCTTCCTGAATTTGTTCATGAAAAAATTGACGCGCGAGCGTGTCGTGCCGACCATCTCGGCCAGCGTTTCTTGCGATAGACTGGGGATTACTGCGTGGGGCTTGTCCTCTTTCCCGTAACGGGCAAGCAATAGAAGAGTGCGGGCGAGCCGCTTCTCGCTCGAATTGAACAGCTGATCGACCAAGTCCTCCTCAATTCGAATGTTCCGTGCCAGCATAAAAGTGATGAAGCGATCGGAGAGCGTGTGCTGCTCATGAAGCACCTTGAACATTTCACTTTTCTCAATGACGAGGATAGTGCTGGGTGTAATCGAGGTGGCAATACCCATGCGAACGGACTGACCCGCCAGACAACCTTCACCAAAGAAGTCGCCCGGCCCTAGAATGCCGACGACCGCCTCTTTGCCGACTTCATTAACGACGGAGAGCTTCACGCCGCCTTCTTGCAAGTACAGTACGCTCTTGGCGGCGTCACCTTGAGAGTAGACGACCTCCCCTCTTTTAAACTCCTTCACATTTCTCGCCACGCCGGCCGAATCGAGAAATTCCTGGGCATTAAATGCGTCCTTTTTTTTCCTGGAACCACCATTTGGTTTTTTGTTGCTGGGACTCATAGCTCCTTCCATGACGCAACTCCTTGGAATAAAACTAGCAAAACCCTGCAACTCGGCGCAAGACCTTTTGCGTCGGGTCAACACCCTAGTGGACTGTCGCTACTTTTTCGACAGCTCGCCCTCGAAGTAACCTTCCACCTCCTCATGGCTAAGCGGATTTCTTACCTTGGTCAATACGATCGAATAAACGACCTTATTGCTTTCAACCTGCGCAGTGATAAATGCCTGGGTCTCCAGCAGTTCCTGGTTGGTGAATTTCACCCTTCTGCCGTCTGCAAGTGTTTTAATCCACTCTTCTTCCACCGTTCATCTCCTCAGGTGGGTCGAGCGATCTTGCAATAGATACCCGACACTCCAAACATAGTCTGCCAATGCTGCCCACATCGCGAAAGTAAGCCGCGGAATACATCGCGCCCGCCGGAAATCGCGGGGCGCGAGCTACGCCCCAAGCCGGCCTGAATTCTCCTCCTCAAAGCTTTGAACATGGAATTACCCAGAAGTACAGTATACGCTGAATACACGTGGCGGAGAATAGGTGAGGCGGGGGGGGGGGCTGTGAGGGTGCCTACTTTCAACTAGTCCTGGATATGCGAATTTCATTGCGATATTCCCGATCAGTGTGTTTTTCCCAGAGGTTTGCGTGGCCCTTTGTTAATAACCCTGCGCTTGGTTGCCTCATGCATAATATCATGCTCGGTTTTCAGGCCCAAGGTCGCCACCAAATTAGCTAGATCGGATTCGACCGTGCGGAGACTAATCTTCAGCCGGTCGCCAATATCGGAACTGCTTGCTCCCTCCAAGACCAGTTTCAGCACCTTTCGCTCGCGGACAGTCAGTTTGTCAGAAAGTTTCGGCCAAGCGGTCCGAAACTTCCGCAAATAGCTGCGGGTGAAAACCTCAGAAAGCAGCGGACTCAGGTAATGCCGGCCGGCAGCCACATCGCGGATAGCCTGGAAGAGGTCAGCTCCAGCGGACTCTTTGACTACGTAACCAGCCGCGCCGCTTCCGAGCGCATCCAATAAATAGGCCTCGTCCCCGTACATAGTAAGGATAATCACACGCGTATTTAGTTTCAAGCGGGAGAGCCTGCGGGTGGTTTCCAGACCGTCCAGGCCAGGCATCATCAGATCGACGATTAGCACCTTGGGTTTCCGGCGCTTGACCAGCTCGAGGGCCTCGACCCCGTCAGCCGCTTCACCCACAACAACAAATTCTGGATCCGATTCCAGCAAGAGCCGGAGCCCTTGCCTCACGACAACATGGTCATCAGCCAGCGCGACGGTCAGCATGACGCTTTTCAAAAAACCTTAAGACTCCTTTTTTTGAGAGACGCGCAACAACAGACTGCGGCCGGTCGCGGCGGGGTTCGCGTTTGGAACCGAGTCCATCAAAATGTGGCCCCTGAATCCTAGAATATCACGAAGTTTCATTGGAAAACCGACGGCTGTCCCGTACAGATGGACTGCCATTCCTTGCTACCGGGAGCCGCGACCAAGTCTTTGACCGCACAGTAGCTTAGCTTGAGTAAGAAAACCTGTCGTTTGTGGTCCAGTGTTCACTTTTGAATAGACATTGGGCCAACGACGCTCGAACTTGGCTAAGCCCTAATACAAATTGAGTTTTTCTTTTTGCCTAGGATAGGATTATGGGAAAGAGGCATACCAGCGGCGTACTACTGGTGCTTGCACTGACAGTCGCAAGATCAATCTGGCATAAAGGATGGTCCGCGGTGGCCACAGCAAAACGAAGAGCACAAGCGAGAGACGCGGGAGGGCCGCAGAAAAGAAGGAAAGAGCTTCCGAAGGTGTCGACCGGCATTGCCGGGTTGGATTTGGTGTTAGGCGGCGGCCTGCCCGCCGGACGCGTGACGCTTCTCGGCGGTGGTCCCGGGAGCGGCAAGAGCATGATGGGATTGCAATGCCTGATACACGGCGCCAGTGCGGGCCTGCCGGGCATCCTGGTTATGTTCGAGGAACGCGCTGCGGCCGTGCGTCAAAACGCTTGGAGTTGGGGATGGGACCTGGCTCGGCTAGAGAAGAAAAACAAGCTCTACCTGATGGATGCGCGTTTGGATCCTGAAGTGGTGATCTCGGGCGAGTTTTCCATCAAGGGTCTGCTGGCTATCCTGGATCAGCGGATTAAGGCCATGCGCGCCAAGCTAATCTTGATTGATGCGGCGGACGCGCTCTTGCATTTGTACGATAACCCCCTCCGCGAGCGCCGCGAATTATATGCATTGCACGAATGGCTGCTGGACCGGGGATTAACCGCGATCATGACGGTCAAAACTGTCCTGCAGGAGGAATCTCCCTCCCGGTACGCATTTCTGGACTTCATGGCGGATTGCGTGATTCACGTGGACCAGCGCGTCACCGCCCAGATCACCACGCGCCGCTTGAGAGTGATCAAGTATCGTGGTTCGGGGTATGGCCGCAATGAATATCCCTTCATCATCGATGAGAGCGGCATCAACATCATTCCTATCACCAGCAACGTCTTACAGCACCGCCCCCCCGGTCCCAAAGTGTCCAGCGGCCGAGCCTGGCTCGATGACGTGGTCGGCGGCGGCTACAAGAGCGGGACGAGCATCCTGCTCGCGGGGACTGCCGGCGCGGGGAAGACCACACTGGCCTGCGCCTTCGCCTGCGCCGCTGGCCTGCGCGGCGAGCGAGTGCTTTACCTCAATTTCGAGGAGTCGGCAGAATCCATGGTCAGCAACATGCTTAGCCCGGGTCTTGCTCTGCAGCCGCTGATCAAGACGGGGACGTTGGTGGTCCGGTCCTACTTGCCGGAAGCGATGGGTGTGGAGGAGCATCTGTTTCATGCCCTGAAAGACCTGGAGGAGGTTCAACCCCAGCACGTGATCGTGGATGCGATCTCGGCGTGCAAGCGCATGGGCTCGGAGCAGGCTGCCTTTGATTACCTGATGCGGATTCTGAACGTCTGTAAGGAGCGCGGTATCACCTGTATCTATATCAACCAGACTGCGGGTTTGGATATCGTCGAAGAGATCAGCGGGATTGGCGTTTCGTCCATCATTGATACCATCATCCTTCTGCGCCATCTTCCCATCGATGGCGCCGTAACGCGCCAGTTGATCGTCATGAAGTCAAGAGGGTCGAAGCATTCGGAACAGTTCCATGAATTCCGCATCACCGATCGAGGCATGGATCTGGTGAAGGCCTAGCGTAGTTATGCGGTGAGCAGCTCGGCGTACCGATACGGTACGGAAGAAATGGAGCGATGATGAAAGCTCGCAAGCGCGAGAAGCGGAGAGCCGCAAAGCCCGTACGCGAGACCTATGTCTTCCGGCTGTTCGTGGCCGGTAACGAATCAAACTCCTCCCAAGCCAGGGGGAACGTGACACGGCTCTGCGAGGAGCGCATCAAGGGGCGTTATAGAATCGAGGTCGTGGACGTACTGAAAGATGTCTCTAGTGCTCACAAAAATAAAGTGCTCGTAACGCCCACGCTGATCCTGATCAAGCCCCTCCCGAAGGTCACTGTGTTGGGCAACCTCAATGATACTAAGCAGGTCATTGCGGCGCTCAGACTGAACGGTGACGAGCGATGAATAACCAGAAACCGCCATACCACGAACTGGAGAGCAAGATGGAAGAGGCAGAGAAACTCATTCACGCCCTGAGGACCCAACAGGTGGACGCGATTGTCGGCGAGCGCCACATCATGCTTGTTCGTTTGAAGCAAGCGGAAGAGAACCTCAAGAGTTCGCGGAATCAATTGCGGGCCCTCGCGTCTTACTTGCTGTCGGCGCGCGAGAATGAAAGGGCGGTGATCGCTCGTGAGCTTCACGATGAGTTTGGCCAGGGGCTTACCAGCTTGCAGTTAGGATTATCCTGGATCTCCCGCAAGTTGACTCCAGGGCAACAGCCGTTACAGAAGAAAATCAAGTCGCTATCAGCCACCACGACGAACTTGATGCGGTCGGTGAAAAACATCGCGAGCGAATTGCGCCCCGGCGTTCTGAATGAGTTAGGCCTGGTTAAGACCCTGAAATCGGAGGCGAGGGAATTCGAGGGACACACAGGGATACGTTGCAGATTTAAGACCAATACTGCAAAAGCCAAGTTCGATCGTTCGGCGGCCGTCGCTATTTTCAGGATCGTTCAGGCAGCTCTCACGAATATTGCCCGGCATGCTCATGCTTCACGGGCCCACATTGCTTTGACAAAGAGAAAAAACGGCGTGACTTTGACCGTGACGGACAACGGGAAGGGCATCAGCAGGAAGCTGGTCTATGGGCATGATTCGCTTGGCATTACCGGTATGAGAGAGCGAGCGCTTGCGCTTGGGGGTACGTTTACACTCGGAGGCTCAGGAAGCAGCAAGGGGACAATATTGACGGTACAGATTCCGCTGTCCAGGGTCATTATCGGGCCGGCCTCCAGCCGTTCGCGCAATACTCCGCAGTTCTGATTCGAGACAAGTCTAAGAAAGTCCGACCCTCCCAGATCTGGAGGCCTGACATTCGTGTGTATAGGGGAAGCCCCGTCGCGACATTGGACAGATGAAAGTATGAATTCTCGCGGTCCGTTCGCCGATTTTACAACGGCCAATCACTGCCCAAAGAAACTGCAAAACTGTATACAAGAGGACAGACATGCGTCTTGAAGAAGTCTACGATTCGGATCGCAAGGTCACCGCGGTTTAGATTCGCCAGATCCATCCGAGCCCAGATGTATCGGAAGCGCAGGGGCAGATGAATTCGTTTTTTCGGTTCTTATGGAGTCTGTTTCTTCCTCGATTACCAAGGCTTGGGCCCGAGGACGTGGCCAGTACCGCGGAGTATTGCAATCGCCTGGCTCGACTTGATGACGCGGCTATGAATCCTCAAGGCAGGTGGACAAGGCGCATCTCGACGCAGCTCGTGTTGCGTATACAGCGACACAAGACTGCGGAGAAGGTACCTCCACAGGTTTTGCGTCGCGCCGCGTAGCAAGGGTCTTGCGGAGAGACTTGCAGGTAGAGAAGTGGAGGCTTGTTTTGCAGAAAATAAGGACTGTTTTGTTGGCCAGTCCGTCGTCTTCAGCTTGAACTCCGCGGCCCGCACGAGCGCTGGGGACATCGAACAACACCTGAGGCGCGAGGCCTGTTTGGATCGCTAGTCCAGCCCCTCGTTGAATGAAAGCGATTCAACCCGTTCTTCGCACCAGGCAGAGCCCGCAGCAATTCGTAGGGCCGGCGTAGAAGTGTCTCGCAGCAAAGACAGAAAGGTAGAAAAGCATGCCTCTCATGCAGATTCTATTAACCCTGATCGTCGTTGGCGTTCTGTTATGGCTGGTGAATCGTTTCATCCCCATGGCAGGCAGTATCAAGTCGATCTTGAACGGAGTCGTTGTCATTGGCGTGGTGTTGTGGCTCCTGAATGTTTTTGGACTATTTCACTCTCTCCCTCGTATCCGCGTTGGCTGACAAACGAACAAACGCGAGTCAGCGGGCCAAAATCGAAGCACGTGCGCGAGAGAAGCGCTGAAGGGTGAAGCGAATGAGAGAGAAAGGTGGATGCCAGTGAACGCAAAATGGAAACAAACGATGAGTATAGCGAGCACCCTGGTGGCGGCGACGATTCTGACGATGGCTATGCCGCAAAGTGCCGCTGCGGACCAGAACGATCCCCCCGGCCGCGTTGCGCGGCTTAAGTACGTTCAGGGCGCGGTCTCTTTTCAACCTGCGGGAGAACCCGACTGGGTGTCAGCAGTTGTAAACCGGCCCATGACCACGGGCGACAAACTCTGGGCCGATAACGGGGCGCGCGCGGAATTACGAATTGGCTCCGCGACGATCCGGCTGGATAGCGGCACAGGTTTTTCATTCCTCAATCTCGATGACCGCACGGTGCAATTGCAACTGACGCAGGGGACTCTCGACATTCGTGTGCAACGGCTCGGCAGGGACGAAATATTTGAAGTGGACACACCGAATCAAGCGTTCTCCATCTTGCGGCCCGGTCAATATCGAATTCAAGCCAGCGAGGACGGCAACTCCACATTTGTGACCGTGCGCAGCGGGGAAGGCGAAGCGACCGGCGGCGGGCAGACTTACTCTGTGCATTCCGGCGAGACCGGGACGTTCACCGGCACGGACTCGATCTCCGCCAATGTCTACAGCGCAGGCGGCACGGATGAATTTGACAATTGGGGGGAGACTCGCGACCGCCACGATGACGGATCGCGCTCGACCCGTTATGTTTCACGCGACGTTGTCGGCTACGAAGACCTGGACGACAACGGAAGTTGGCGTAATGACCCTGCCTACGGAAACGTCTGGACACCTCGCGTTTCAAGAGACTGGGCTCCTTATCACGACGGGCATTGGGCATGGATTTCACCATGGGGCTGGACTTGGGTTGACGATGCACCCTGGGGTTACGCGCCGTTTCACTACGGCCGCTGGATATCTTCCCGCGGAGACTGGTGCTGGGTGCCTGGGCCGATCGCCGTCGAGCCTGTGTATGCGCCGGCGTTAGTGGCCTTCATCGGCGGATCGAATTTTGGCGTGTCGATATCAGTTGGAGGCGGCCGTGGGGACCGCGGCAATGTGGGATGGTTCCCGCTGGGGCCAAGGGAAGTATACGTACCCGGGTACAACACCAGCAGAGGCTACGTGGACCGCGTAAACGTAAGCAACACCAACGTCAGCACCACGACCATCACGAATGTGTACAACAACCAAGTCACGAATATCAACAACACGACCGTAAACAACACCACAGTCAACAATACGAACATCAAGTACGTGAACAAGACAGTGCCAGGGGGAGTGACGGCTGTCTCGCAAACTAACTTTGTCAGCTCACAGGCGGTCGCTAAATCTGCCGTCGCGGTGAACGCGCAGCAGATCGCCGCGGCTCCTGTGAGTTCGAGAGCTGTTGTGGCGCCAACCAACAATAGTGTCCTCGGGGCATCCGCCTCGAGTGCGAATCGTGTAGCGCAGCCGCCGGCAGCGATTGCCAACCGGACCGTGGTGGCCAAGGCGCCGCCGCCTCCCCCACCTATACCTTTTGCGAAACAACAGCAAGCCCTCGCGGTGCACCCCGGCCAGCCTCTCGCTCAGCACGAAGTTCAAACTTTGCGTACGACGACAGTAGCCGCAACACAACCGCTCGTGAAACAGGCCCCTCCCGGCAAAGCGGCGACACCGGGCACAAATCGTCCGGTGGTCCAGCCGGTTGCTGCCAGACCAACGGAATCAGCTGCTGTGCCAGGGAACAAGCCGGCCAGCGTGCCGCCTCCTAATGGGGGCGCGAATACGGTAGTAAACGCGAATCAGCCCGTGCGCACGGACAGACCGCCCCCCGTGCAGCAGAACAATCCTGCGTCATCGGCAAATGGGCCAGCAGCGGTGAACTCGGGGAGAAACGGCACCGTGCAGCCTGCCAAAATGCCAGCGGACAAGCCGGCCAACATGCCGCCTCCTAGTCGGGGCGCGAATACGTCAGCCAACCCGAATCAGCCAATGCGCACGGACAGACCGCCTTCAGTGCAGCAGAACAACCCGCCGCCAGCGGCGAATCCACCCGTTGCTGCGAAACTGAAGGATCCCAGAATTGACGCCTACCGCGGCAGACCAAATCAACAACAGGCTCCCGCGCAAGGAGCAGCTCCTTCTCCGGTAATGCAGGCTCGCCCAGCAGCTCCGCAGGCGGATCGGCCAGCAGCGGCCCCTCTTCAGGCGCGTCCAACACCGCAAGTCGCGGCGCCCGTGGAGCGAAACACTCGGCCAACTCAAGAGGTCACGAGGCCGACGCCCGCTCCAAACATCCCGGCTGCCGCTCCGCGCGCGGATCGGCCAGCAGCGGCCCCTCCTCAGGCTCGTCCAACACCGCAAGTCGCGGCGCCGGTGGAGCGAAATACTCGGCCAACTCAAGAGGTCACGAGGCCGACGCCCGCTCCGAACAATCCCGCCCCGCAGCCAAGGGCGCAGCCTGCACAAGCACCATCGAGACAAGTTGACCGCCCTCCCACTTCCACGTTTAAGGTCGACAAGAGTCCTATCGATACAAACGCGGCCAGTCAGCGGGGCCAGGCCAGCCGAACGCAAACCATCCAGCCGCAACCGCAGCCGCAACAGCGGCCACAGCCACAGGCGAAACCTTTACCGAGGGCTGAGAATCAGCCGCCGAGCAAGCCAGCACATCCGTCACCGGAGAAGCGGCAATGACCAATATCAGAATGAACGGGAGCAGCATTAGCGAGTGCAATCAGGAAGGGGCTAATCGCATGAAAAACAGGAAACATAAGAATGAAATGGCTTTCGCCCTCGTTACACCGATTGTACTGGCGCTCTTTCTGATCTCAACGGTTTGTCTTACTTCTAGCGCAAAAGTGGTTGCCGGGCAGGCAGAGACGCAAGACAAGTTACAGGTGCAGTCTTCGGGGCAGGCTCATTTCGCCTCCCCCGAAGAGGCCATGCGAGCTTTGGTCGATGCAGCAAGCGCCAAGGATCGCAGCGCCCTGGCGGAGATCTTCGGCGCGGAGCACCAAGCGGAAATGTTCTCGGGGGACCAAGTGCAGGATAACGCGGAGATGGATGAATTTGCCGCTGATGTGCAAGAATCCGCAAAATTGGAAAAAGTGGATGACACACGCTTCACCCTTCTCATCGGGACAGAGAATTGGCCTTTCCCCATGCCGATCGTGAAAGAAGATGGCCAATGGCGTTTCGATAGTGAGACAGGCCAGGTAGAGATGTTGAACCGGCGAGTCGGACAGAATGAGCTGTCGACTATATTGACCTGTAGAGCCTACGTGCTGGCTCAAAGGGAATACTTCGATCAACAGCAGGAAAATGTGGAGAGCAACGACGGCGTGGCAGAGTACGCCCGGCGGTTCATGAGTTCGCCGGGCCAAAGAGACGGACTCTACTGGGACACGGCCGAAGGCGAGAGGCCAAGTCCATTGGGAATACTGGTCGCTGCGGCTCGCGCCGAGGGCTACGGAGCCGGCGGCCAAAGTAATGAACAAAGCAGATTCCAAGTGCAAAACATCAATCTGGCGAACGTCCAACAAGCGGATCAGAGCACAGAGCAGACCAGCGTGGATTCTCCGATGCGGAGCCGCAATCCGTACAACGGTTACTACTTCAAGATTCTCACCCGTCAAGGTCCGCACGCCCGGGGAGGCCCATACGAGTACGTGATCAACGGCAATATGATCGGCGGATTTGCACTGGTCGCTTTCCCGGACAAGTGGGGGAGTTCCGGTGTGATGACTTTTGTCGTAAACCAGCAAGGCCGTGTTTATGAGAAGAATCTGGGTCCGGAGACGGCGTCGATTGCGGGTGAGATCGACGAATACAACCCAGACTCAAGCTGGACGTTAGTGCAGGAATAGGAGCTCGGGGTGGTGCGATCCTTAATTCGGGAAGCGATAAATCGAAGCAAGTATTAGGCCTAACAGTTGAAGCGCCCTAAATGACGAGTGGCGGGCGCAGAAGTAGATGCAATGGAGGCAACACCGTGAAACAAATCGGAATCATTAGTACGACAGCGCTTTTTCTTTTAGTGGGAATAGGTGCTCCGGCGAACGCGCGACAAGAGAAGCAAGAAGAAAAGGCCAAACCTCAGAAACAGGAGCAGCAGGCCAAGCCCGAAAGGCAGCAGCAAGCCCCGGCGCCGAAACAGCAACAGCACCAACAGCAGCAAGCCCAAGCTCCCAAACAACAGCAGCAACGTCAGCAGCAGCAAGCTCAAGCTCCTAAACAACAGCAGCAACGCCAGCAACAGCAAGCTCAAGCTCCTAAACAACAGCAAGACAACTCTGCGAAACAACAACAGCAGCAAGCCAGAGGGCAGCAGCAGCGGGACAACTCTGCAAGACAGCAGCAACAAGCCAAGGGGCAGCAGGATCAGCAACGGCAACAGCAGCAACGGGACAACTCCGCGAAACAGCAGCAGCAAGCTAAGGGGCAGCAGGATCAGCAACGGCAGGTGCGTCAGCAGCAAGCCGTAATGCAGCAGGGCCAGCAGCGCCAACAGCGTCAGCAGCAGGACAACAGGTCTGCACAACAACGCAGCCCGGAGCAGGTGCGCGTACAGCAGGTCGCTTGGCAGGGTGATCGTGCGCATAGCTGGAAGTCTGAGCACCGCACTTGGCAGCAACGCGGCGGATACGATGGCTACCGCGTTCCCGACGACCGATTCCGCAGCTACTACGGCCAGGATCACGGGTTCCGCATCGACGTCCTCCCCGTGCTGTATGTTGGCGGGCAGCGCCGCTTCCAGTACGGCGGTTATTGGTTCGGTTTGCTTGATCCTTGGCCGGAATACTGGTCAAACGATTGGTACGACAACGATGACGTCTACGTGGACTACTACGGTGATGGCTATTATCTCTTCAACCGCAGATATCCGGGCGATCGAATTGCCATCAGCTTCTATCTGAACTAGGAGCGCATTGAGGGCGGTAACCGAAGGCAGCCCTGTCCCAGCCTGGACATTTGTCAAAGAATTAGACTGACGCAGGGGCAGGGCGCCCGAATATCGACGGCGAAATTCACGAAGGAGAGAAAACAATGCTTGGAACTGTCTTGATCGTGATCTTGATCTTGGCGCTTTTGGGAGCAATGCCGCGGTGGCCGCACAGCCGCAAGTGGGGTTATGTCCCTACGGGGGGAGTAGGCCTCGTTCTCGTCGTCGTGGTCATCCTTGTGCTCCTCGGGCAACTCTAGAATCTGTCCCGGGCAAGCACCAGAGGTTCAGTTGTAGATCGCGGTGCGCTCTCAGCGTTCGGTACGGGGGCCGCGAGCCACCGGTTGGAGGACAGCGATGGAAGAATGTAAACGACGGGCAGTCCGATTTCTCGAGAAAGAGATCAAGACTTACACGGCGTTATCTTTATTTTTATCGAAGAAGGGCATCAAGGAACATGTGCGCGTCGGGGAGAAAAGGGTGCTTATTAGCCCGTCGTTTTACAAAGAGAGAATGAAGGAAGCGAAGAAACTTGTTTATGAACTCAAAAATCCAAATTAGGGAACAACATACTCAGAATGTTACTTCCAGAGGCCGGGGCAGACGGGGTTTCCGCGTCGCGGCAGTCTTTCTCGTCATGCTTCTGTGCACCAGTGTTTCGCTGGCATACTCGGTGCTCACCCACGAGCAAATCGTAGACCTGGTGTGGACCGATGAGCTCCGCCCACTTCTCCTCAAGCGATTTCCAGCGCTCACAGAAGCCCAGCTCACGGAGGCACACGGTTACGCCTATGGCGGGGCCGTCATACAGGACCTCGGTTACTATCCGTTTGGCAGCGTGGAATTCAGCAATTTAGTGCACTACGTCCGCAGCGGAGACTTCGTTCGAGAGCTGCTCGCGCAGAGTCAGGATGCGAACGAATACGCCTTTGCCTTGGGCGCGTTGGCGCACTACACCTCGGACATTGCCGGGCATCCGGCCGTCAACCAGGCTGTTTCCATTCAATATCCCAAGCTGCGGGCCAAGTTCGGTAACTCCGTCAGGTACGCGCAGGACCACACCGCGCATTTGAAGACGGAGTTCGGGTTCGACATGGTTCAAGTGGCAAAGAATCGCTATGCGTCGCAGCAGTATCACGATTTCATCGGGTTTCAGGTTTCCAAGCCATTGCTGGAGCGGACTTTTCCGATTGTTTACGGAGTGGAGTTGAAAGACGTGCTGACTCACGAGGATCTCGCCGTCGGTTCGTACCGCTTTGCGGTCAGCCGCATGATCCCCCAGATGACGCAGGTCGCCCTGCGCACCCACAAGAAAGACATGATGAAGGAGACGCCCGATTTTGCGAAGAAGAAGTTCCTTTATCGTTTGTCGCGCTCCGAATATGAGAAAGAGTGGGGCAAGGACTACACGAAGCCGGATTTCGGGACGCGTGTGTGGTCGGTGTTGTTGAGGTATATGCCGAAAATTGGGCCATTCAAGGCGCTGGCATTCAACAATCCGACGCCCCAGACGGAGGATTTGTATTTCAAGAGCATCAATACAACTGTGGACCAGTACCGCATTTACCTGCGTCAGGTGGGTGCCGGTTCACTGGAACTGGCCAACTGTGATTTTGACACTGGCAAAGAAACCAAGGCCGCGGAATACTCTTTGACCGACGACACCTATGCGAAACTGTTGGGCCAGCTTGCGGCGCGTAAGTTCGATCTAACGTCACCGGACCTGCGCGACAATATTCTGGCCTTCTATTCCGATCTCTCTCTTCCGCTTGAAACCAAAAAGGACGCGACTCGTTGGCAAGGGGTACTGGCGTCCCTGGACCAGTTGAAACTGGTCACGCCAACGCCAGTGCTCGCTGCCAGCCCAGCAAAGTGACGCTGGTCTTGTACTCGCGTCCCATTGCACATGGGGTTGAGCAAGGACGCGCGCGGCGTTCCTGCCAGTGAATTCCAAACTAAATGTAAATGTGTGCGTAAGTGGACAGACTCGCACATCAGATTAATTTAATATGTTGTTGTAGGAAAAAACAAAAAGACTTTCGCGCAGACCCCATCACCGCACATCAGATCGTCTCGGCTTCGTCCTACACAATCAGGTAGCAGAAATTCGCAAATCGTTTCAGGAGGAAATTCGAATGAAAAATGTAAAAGCAGTATTTTGTTTTCTAGCAGTCGCGATGTTGGGCGCCACAGTGCTACCCAGCGCGCGCGCTGACGAATGGAACAAAAAGACCGTCGTTACTTTCAGCCAGGCAGTTGAAGTTCCCGGGAAGATTCTTCCCGCCGGAACGTACACGTTTCAATTGCTGGATTCGCCTTCCGACCGCCACATCGTTCAGATCTTCAACGCGGACGGAAGCCACATCATTGTCACCATCCTGGCCATCAATAACTACCGTTTGGAGCCGACCGGCGACACCGTGATGAAGTTCAGCGAACGCCCGGGCGATTCTCCGGAAGCACTGCGCGCATGGTTCTATCCTGGCGACAACTTCGGACAGGAATTCGTTTATCCCAAGGTTCGCGCGATTCAACTGGCGCAAGTGGCGAAAGTTCCAGTTCCAGCGGTCGCTGCCGACGATCTCGACGACAACGTGATGAGGACGATTCCAATCGTTGCGGTCACGCCAGAGCAGAAAGAAGTGGAAGTGGCCACGGTGATCCAGACCACTCCACCCGTTGCCGCGGTCAAGGAAACCGAAGAACTGCCGCAAACCGGAAGCTCGATGCCGCTGCTCGCATTGCTTGGCGGATTGTCCATCAGCCTTGCTCTCGGCCTGAAGCTTTACCTCAAGCTCGCTTCGTAAGCGAGCGTAACTCCCCGCGCCGCGGACGTGATTTCCAGGTCACGTCCTGCGCCGCGAGAAGGCCTTCGCATGGGTTTCGTTCTAATGTTCCGCACGCATGAACCGGGCAAAGGGCGTTTGTTCCTTGCTCCCTTATTGTTTTTCCTCAACTTATTCGGGTTCTCCTCGTCCCTTGCAATCGAGAGTTCGCCGGCTGGGGTGGAAGGGCAGGCCAAAATTGCAGTGTCCACAAACCTCGTGCTACTGCCCGTAAATGTGACTGATAGGCACGGAACATTTGTCGCTGGTCTGAAGCAGCCGGACTTCCATGTTTATGAGAACCGGCAGCTGCAGGAACTCACAGTATTCGAAGAGGGAGACACACCAGTAACCGTGGGACTAGTCGTCGACCACAGCAGAAGCATGGGTCCTAAGCTTCGGGATGTCATTACCGCGGTGTCCTCGTTCGCGCATTCGAGCAACCCACAAGATGAAATGTTCGTCGTAGACTTCAATGATGACGTTTTGATCGAACTTATGAAGGGGAAGGCCTTTTCGAGTGACCCGAAAGAGATAGAGAAAGCTCTGACAGCGGTCTCGGCTCGTGGACGAACGGCGCTCTACGATGCCGTAAGCGAGGGGCTAAATCATATTAAGTATGGGCATTTAGTGAAGAAGGCGCTGATCCTCATCAGCGACGGCGGAGACAACGCCAGCCATCTGAAATATTCGCAAGTGCTGGAGCAGGCGAGGCAATCGCAGACCATGATTTACGCCATCGGCCTGGTCGGGGCAGATGACAAAGAAGAAAATCCTGGGCTCCTGCGGCGTCTTTGCAAAGATACGGGAGGAATCGCGTACTTCCCGCGAGAAGGGGAAAGCGTGGCAAAGATATCGACGGAAATCGCGCGCGATCTTCGCGAGCAATACACGCTTGGCTATGCGCCGCAGAATATGCAGCGAGCGGAGGCCTTTCGAAAGATCGAAGTTAAGGTCAGTGCGCAGGGACATGGCAGCCTGCGAGTGCGAACCCGGCCGGGGTACTCGCTCGCGGCAGAGAAGCCGCCTACGCTCCAGTTGGGAGCGGCGAGGAGATGAATTCGTTTTTGCAGCCAACAAGGAGGTCGGTCTCGCGAACGCAGACTTACATTCTGCAGGGTGCTTGCTACTGCTTTCTCGCCTTCGGTGTTTTCGCTCTGGGGTATGCCGGCTTCGTCTTCGCGGATTCGAATGCGTATCAAGCCCTTGAAATGAAGAAGTTCGAGCAACCTGGCCGCCTGTCGGAACCACACACCCTGGCGGAAGGCGATGTGATTGGACAAATGCAGGTGCCGCGGCTGGGTTTGAGCGTCATGGTCGTCCAGGGCGACTCTCCTGCAAGTCTGCGGCATGCCGTGGGTCACTTGCCGAAATCTGCGCTGCCGGGCGAATGGGGCAATGTCGCGGTGGCTGGTCACCGGGATACGTATTTTCGTCCGATACGCGGTATTCACCTGGGCGACGAAATTCGATTCAAGACTCTCGAGCAAAACTTTAAGTATGTTGTGGAATCCATTGAAGTTGTCGGCCCCCGTGATATTCAAGTATTGGAAGTGTTCACGGGCCACGATCTCACATTCATTACCTGCTTCCCGTTTTACTATGTAGGTCCGGCGCCCAAGCGATTTGTGGTGCGGGCGCGGGAAGTCGAGAACATGCCGCAGAGGGGACTCGCGAGGGAATGAGCCGCCGCGGATGCCATCTGGGGCCGTATTAGGCATTTCCAAGGCCGCACCCGGGCGACGAGATATTCGGGAAAGTGTGCTCAAGTGGACAGACAACCGCTTTCAAACCGCCTAGGATAAATCATCTGGGAAAAGACGAATGCGAGTTCCAATTGCGGTGCAAGCGCCATAGACACGGATTTCCTGTGAGATTGGAGCATAGATGCTATGGACAATTTTGGTGGTTTTGTTTGTCTTGTGGCTTCTGGGAGTGGTGACGTCGTACACGCTTGGGGGATTCATCCACATCCTGCTGATCGTGGCTCTCGCCATTTTCGTGATTAATTTGATTCAGGGACGGAGGCGTTCGGCTTAGCCGCCGGGCCATCGATATGAAACCAATCATCTGGGTTGGAATTCTTTTGATTGTTCTTGGCGGGCTGGCGCTGGCGTATCAGGGATTCACTTACACCCATCAAGAAAAGGTTCTGGATATAGGGCCGATCCACGCGACCAGGGAAGATCAAGAGCACATTTCGGTTCCGCCGGCACTCGGCGGTTTGGCGCTGGTTGGAGGAATTGTCTTGATCGTTGTTGGCGGCAAGAAAAGGTCTTAGTACGAAACTACGGAAGTACCCCGCCTGAGAGTCGGGCAACGCAGAGCCCTCTCGTGACGCAAACGTGTTGAAAGTCCTTCAGCCAAGAAATTTGTTAAGAAGCAAAACGACAGCAAAAGAAGTTTTGACCTTGGAGGTCAGCAATGAAGAAATTCATGGTAACCGCAGCATGTCTCTCGCTGGTAGCAGGTGCAGTGTACGCCGCGAAATTAAACAAGGAACAAAAACGCCTCGAAGAGTGTGGCGTCGTGATGCAGGAAGTCCTCAACATCCCAGACAACATTCCGCATGAGCTTCTGGAAAAAGCCGAGTGCGTCATTGTCATTCCGTCTGTTCGAAAACTTGCATTTGGTGTAGGAGCAAGCTACGGGCGCGGCGCGATGGTTTGCCGAACCGGCGAGAAGTTCCGTGGACCTTGGGGATCCCCGGCCATGTACGCGCTGGAGGGTGGCAGTGTCGGCTTCCAGATCGGCGGAGAAGCTACCGACTTGATCCTTCTGGTCATGAATGACCGAGGCATGGAGTCGATTCTCAGCAGTAAGGTCAAGTTGGGCGCCGATGCTTCCGTTGCCGGAGGACCCAAGGGACGCGACGCTTCCGCAGACACCGACGCTTGGATGCGCGCTGAGATCCTCAGTTACTCGCGTTCCCGCGGTGTGTTTGCCGGTATTTCACTGGAAGGCTCCACGCTACGTCCCGACGACGAGGCCAGCGAACAGGTGTATGGCCACGCGATCAAGGCAAAGGAAATCGTGAGAGGCGAACATACAGGCGTTCCCGAGACAGGCCGTCATCTCGTCAACGCTTTGCAGAAGAGTGCACCCCGCAACGAATCGGAGCGCGCTTCGAATCAGTAGTTGCTAGTGGGAGTAGCTAGCTTGCCGGGGATTTTTCCCAGCCCGGCAAGCTGGCAATCTTCAGTAAATCGGTACAGCGGAGTCTTCCGCTGCGCATTCGACAGGGGTCATGTGCTAAGGTCCGCGGTAACCCAAGCGACCATTGCACATTGGCCTCTATTTTTTTGCGTCTACAGGATTCCATCAAACGGTCCAGTTGAAAGCCGATGGCGGATGATTCGAACGAGAATGTTGCCGCAGTTCTACGAAGCGATTATTTGTGACGCCGGTCGCTACTGTGTTCCGAGTGGCCGTTGGCATCGAGCCAGGTAAGGAGGGAACGGATGCTGCCGCGTGCCAGAGCAATACTGGAATCCGCAGCGCCGTAATAGAGATTAATCGTGTCGCCATCGGTGGCCACGGTGTAGCCACAAGGAAAGACAACGTCCTGGACATCACCGTGACGCTCGTACTCCGCCTCCGGTGCAAACATCCAAGAATCCCCGCGGATCAGACACTTATCCGGTTCTTGAAGGTCAAAGAGCGCCAGACCCAGCCGGTAGATGGAACTCGAAGGAGTCCTGCGAACGCCGTGATAGATCATCAGCCACCCTCTGGACGTTTCGATGGGAGGAGGGGACATGCCAATTTTGTTGGCATCCCACCAGGCCCCGCGGCGAGCTTCCAGCATGAGCTTGTGATTTCCCCAGTGCCGCAGATCGGGTGAGTAAGAGATCCAAACGTGAGCTCCCAGCGGCGTCATGGGCCGATGGATCAAAGCCCAGAAGCCATTGATCCTGCGAGGCAGAAGCGCTGCATCCTTGTCGTCCGGCGGCATGACGACGCCAAATCTTTCGAAGCTGCGAAAATCCTCGGTGAGCGCCAAAGACACTCCGGGACCACCGCGAGAATAGGAGGTGTAAGCCACGGCAAATTTCTTGAGTTCAGGCACGTAGGTAATGCGTGGATCTTCAATGCCCCACACTTCCTCGGGGAATTGCTCTGGATTGGGCAGAACAGTGGGTTCACGATCGATTTGCCAATCATCGACGCCGTTTACGGAACGGGCGGCGCAAAGGTGCGAGAGTCCGCGGCGATCCTCCACACGGCAAAGCAGGAGAGTTGAGCCGTCCGCGAGCAGGGTTGCGCCGGCGTTGAAAACGCTGTTGATGGAGTATGGCCAATCTTTGCCTGTCAAGATGGGATTGCCAGGGTGCCGGCAAAAGAGTGTCTCGTATTGTGTTATCGTTGCTTTTACAGCGGATTTCACGACACTCATGGATTCGATCCCTCGAAATTCTGCTCAGGCTAAAAGAGCACCGCCCCGCTTATTAGAACTTGTTCTCCGTGCCGTCCGCTTCTTCCAACTTGCGCATTTCGAGGAGCGCCATTAGAAAGGACAGGGTGGATTCCGCTCCCTGATTTTCATTGGCGCGGTCGGGATGCAAACCGTCTCGACAACCGCCGGTAGTGGGGTCGTAAAGTGCGATCTGAAGATCGTTGTCTCCCAAGAACCAATTGAATGCGGACCAGGCTTCTTTGCGCCAGCGGCCCTTTCCCGTTGCGCGATAAGCCTGCAAGCAGGCCGAGACGACCGCGCAGGCCTCGACGGGTTGCTGGTCGAAACGGGCCTTCTCAGTAGTCTTGGAATAGAAGCCTTGCGAGCCGATAGGCACGAAATGGCCCTTTACTTCGCATCGCTGCAAGCTGACGAGCCAATCCAAAGCTTCAAGACCGGCGCCAACCATTTCTTCGTTACCAGCGCGCACACCAGCTCGCACCAGAGCTTGCGGCAAGCGAGCGTTCGAATAGGCGAGCCCATTCTCAAACCATTTCCAATCATCGGAGCGATTGGCGCGATAGGAATTCAACAATCGATTCGCCAAAGCATCGGAGGCGCTGAGAGCGGCGCGATCTCCGGGGAAGGAGTCAAGATACTCCTGGAGGCCCAGCAAGGCAAAAGCGCAGGCGCGGGGGCTCTTGAATTCGATAGCGGGGGGAACGGCAAGTTCAAACATGCGGCCCGCGGCTCCGCGCAATCCCGCGTCTTTGGATCTGCCGAGAACCGTCCCCAATCCCCAAAGAGCCCGCCCGTGGCTGTCTTCCGAGCCCTCCGGCTCCTGCCAGTGGTGTTCGTAACTAAGGCAGTTTCTGAACCGTTTCGTGGCGGGGTCAAAAGCAAGCCAGAGGAATGCCAAATAGCGGGAGGCCAAAAGGGCGGAGCCTTTTGGCGCGCCCGCTCCGAAGGCGTCCAAAAGAATCGCGACGATCAGTGCGCGGGCGTTGTCGTCCGTCGAGTAACCTTCGGGATAATTCGGAACGACGAAAACCGCATGCTCGATCAATCCGGTCGGGTCGGTCATGCGAAGCAGATGATCGAGTTTTATGGAGGGAAGGCGGTCCAGGACTTTTTCAGTGTTTTGCGCCGAAAAAGTCGCGCGCGGGCTCCGCAACCGCTCGTTGTAGATGCGTTCAAAGCTCTTCATATACTTCTGGGCTACGCGATTCCAGACCATGTCTCTGGCATAGAGGTAGGCGCGCTTCCGCATGGCGTGCCGCGCAGTGCCGTTGTCCAGGAGTTCAACCGTTTTCGAGGCGATCGCTTCCGGATCATCAAAAGGAACAAGTGCTCCGCGCTCTTGGTCTAAGAGTTCGATCGCGTGCAGGTATGGCGTCGAAATAATGGCTTTGCCGGCGCTCAAGGCATAGGCAAGCGTGCCGGAAACAACTTGAGCCTTATGTTTGTAAGGGGTGATGTAAATGTCCGCGGCGCCGATAAGTTCAACCATCTCTTGAGGACTGACGAAACGGTTGCGAAAGATAACGTTGGATTCTACGCCCAGCTCCTTTGCCAAATTCTGTAAGTAATGGCGGTATTTGTCGCCCTCTCGACGCAAGATGTGCGGGTGAGTCACACCGGAGACCATGTATACAACATTGTTGTGCCGCGAAAGAATTCCGGGAAGGGCCTTGATGACGTTTTCAATGCCCTTATTCGGCGAGAGCAGGCCGAACGTGAGCAAGACCTCTTTTCCTTCCGTGCCGAACGCATCTTTGTAGAAACTGGGATCCGTGAAAGGCAAATCGGGAATGCCGTGCGGAATCAAGTCAATTTTTTCGGTTGGAACTTGGAAAACTTCCTGGAGGATTTCGACGGACTGCTGGCTCATAACGATCAGGCGGTCGGAAAGAGTGGCGATTTCCTCCATGACCGCGCGTTGGTCCGGAGTCGGCTCTCGAAGCACGGTATGCAGGGTGGTTACGAAAGGCATCCGCAGGCGGCGCAGGAGCTCCAGGATATGCCCGCCGGCGCGGCCGCCAAAGATGCCGTATTCGTGCTGCAGGCAGACCAGGTCGACATTGCTGAAATTGAGAAAGTCCGCGGCCTGCCGGTAAGAAGCGAGGTTGTCCTCGGAGAGTTCGAATCGCACCCTGGCAGGGTAGTCGTAACCTTCTTCCGAATCATTAACCGGCAGCGCCAGTAGCTCCGTCGTTCCGTATTCCGCGTGCAAGGCATCGCATAAGTCGGTTGTGAACGTCGCGATTCCACAGCGTCTCGGAAGGTAATTGCCCACGACAGCGATTCGGTTGGGGAGCGCCGCGTGCGGCGGGACCGGTGTCAGAATGATGGGTGTTTCTTGCAATGCGAGAGACTGAACTTCGATCAACGCAACGGATTCTAAGAGCGGCTCTATTTTCGGCAGCGACATTCGATTCCCTGTGAATCCATGACGTGCGGGAGATTCACCGCATAATTACCCAAGAACATTCGCATTTGGATGTGCTTTGACTGCCGGGGCTTTCTGCCGAATCCTCAGTACATCCCGGCGAGCTGCAACGATCTAGCGGTCTTACTCGTGTAAGACGACAGTCAACAATGATTTGTTTACTTTGATTTTGCCGTTGTACTCGATGAAGCCGAGTTTCCTGAACTTATTCATGAAGAAATTCACGCGCGATCGCGTGGTTCCGATCATGCTCGCCAGAGTCTCTTGGGAAACCTTTGGGAGTATGCGGACCGGCTGATCTTGTTTTCCATAGCGTGCGAGAAGCAGGAGTGTGCGCGCCAGGCGCTTTTCACTGGAGTTGAAGAGTTGATCGATCAGGTCTTCTTCCACCTGGATGTTGTGCGCGAGCATATACCTGATGAAATGATCGGATAACTCATGCTCGGCATGGAGCACGCGCAGCAACTCGTTTTTCTCCATGACCAGAAGTGTGGTCGGGGTGATGGCTCTAGCGGTTCCCATCCGGACAGTCTGGCCGGCCATGCATCCCTCGCCAAAAAAGTCAGTGGGGCCAAACATCGCGACTACCGCTTCTTTTCCGGACCCATTCACCACAGAGAATTTCACGCCGCCCTTCTGGACATACATGACGCTCTCTGCACGCTCACCTTGAGAATAGATCGATTCGCCTCTTCGATATTCTGCAACTTTTCTGGCCACTCCTGCGGTGTCGAGGAAGACTTGCGGGTCAAACGCCCCGGCAGTTCCATTCTTCTTTATACTTTTTGGTTTCATATTTAATTGCATGCGCCATCTCTACATGGTCGCTCCAAGGCCCTCTTCACCGTACCAAGAAGGCCCTTCCCAAAACTGTCCAAAAGAGGACAGTCAATCACTTTCGCGCCTTTAAGTGCTGTGTGTGCAATCTTGCACAGACGGCTAAACCTGTGTTCCGTATATTCCACGATGTCGCGGGTAGAAGTTTGGAACGCCGTGCTACTGGGTAAAGAGGAGAAGCTAATGCGCAAATTGATGGTTGGCAAAATTTGGATCCCGGCGTTCCTCTTGGCCGTTGCAATGGCCGGATGCGGCGACTCGGACAAACAGGGGAGCGCCACCTCTCCCTTGACCGCCCCTACAGTGCTTTCTGTAGTTCCGGGGTTGGCCGCTACAGGCGTTTGCCAAGGCGCCGTTGTCACCGCAACATTTAGCAAGGCCATGAATCCCGCAACAATCAACGCCACAACGTTTACGTTGGCAGCCGGCACAACTGCTGTACTCGGAACTGTTTCTATTGATTCAACGGATACGGTTGCAACCTTTACGCCCATGAACCCACTTGTAGTGAACACCCAATATACCGCCACGATTACGACCGGGGCGCAAGACCAGTTCGGCAGTGGGCTGGCGCAGGCTTTCGTGTGGATGTTCACAACAGCTACAACGGCTTGTCCGGCACCCATAGCAATTGCACCAGAGCTCTGCGGTACTGGAATTTTGGCCGGCTCCGCGGTCACCAACGCCGCCGGAGCGAGCGTCGTTAATGGGGATGTGGACATATCGCCAGGAAGCGCGATAGCTGGATTTCCACCGGGAATAATCAATGGCACGCGACACACGACCGATGCGATTGCCGCGGCGGCCCAGAGTAGGTTGACCACTGCATATACTACCGCCTCGACACTGCCGCCAGGGACCCTCCTCGTCGGGGACATAGGAGGGAAAAATCTTCCCCCTGGTGTTTATACGCGCACTACCGCTTCCGGAGCCGGGGGGCCCTCGCTGGGAATTACCGGAAATCTCACCCTCGACCCTGTTGGCGATCCTAACGCCACTTGGATCTTCCAGATAGAATCCACATTGACGACGGCAGGCGGTAGCGTTACCGTGCTCCCCCCCGGCAAGCCTGGGAATGTGTTCTGGGCGATTGGCAGCGCGGCGACCCTTGGAATAAACACGACAATGGCGGGAAACTTGATGGCTCAGGCGGCCATCACGGCGAACGGCGGCAACACGCTTAATGGCAGAGCGCTGGCGCGGACGGCGGGCGCAGTCACAATTAGCACCACTACGATTAATGTACCTCCCTGTGGTCCATGAGGCATTCGGTAGTGAGACCAGCTTGAGGCTGGTCTCACTACCGGTCAGGATGAAAGTGCAGGATTTTACGTGATGAAAGTTCGGAGGAATATTCGCATGTCATCTCAATCAAAGAGCCATCCTGGTCGGGTCTTAGCAATGCTGCCGGCGATGATTGCTATGCTGTTTGCGTTTGCCACCCTCGCCGCGGCTCAGGACCAGCCTGCTCCCAAGTGGGAGCTCTACGGCGGATACTCCTACCTTTATCCCAACGCGGATCTCCACGGTCAGCTTCCGGGAGCATTGCTCCCGCTACCGGGCACCAACCTGGAGTCGAATCCGCGCGGCGCTGGCGCCAGCATCACCTATGATTTCAACAATTGGTTTGGATTGACCCTTGATACCAGCACCCATTGGGGCAGCGGCGAAAAGACGCTCGGGAGAAGAATTGACGACGCCGCTTTCTCCAACCTCTCATTCGGTCCAAAGGTTACGTTTCGCCACGAGCATTTTTCGCCGTTTCTTGAGGTGTTAGTGGGCGACCATCGTCTTATGCCGGATGCCTTCCATGACATCGACAAATTGGGCGTCATGTTGGGCGGAGGTATTGATGTCAATCTGTCCAGGCACGTTGCTCTACGGTTGATCAGGGCCGACTTTGTAACGTCGAGTTACCGATATGCTCCTTCTGGTGTGCCAACCACGGACCTTCGAGGCGTAAGACTACAGGCTGGCCTGAATTTTATGTTCGGTGGCGAAGCGCCTCGCGTACCGCCCACCGCGGCTTGCTCGCTGCAGCCGACCGAAGTGTTTGCCGGCGAGTCTGTAACCGCGACCGCCAGCGGATCCGGTTTCAATCCCAAGCGAACGGTCAATTACAGCTGGAATGGTACCGGAGTGAAAGTTGCCGGGAGCGATGCCTCTACGCAAATTGACACGACAGGCTTGCAGCCCGGCTCATACGCAGTCACTGCCAACTTGAATGATGGGAGCAAACATGGTTTTGCATCCTGCAGTGCCAGGTTTACGGTGAAAGAACCCCATCCACCCGTCATTTCGTGCTCCGCAAATCCGGCGAGTGTGCGAACCGGTGGGACCTCCACCATCAACTCGAACGCCAGCAGCCCGGATGGCCGCAGGCTGGCTTACAGCTATAGCGCAACCGCCGGCGAGATTTCCGGCACGGGCGACACCGCGACGTTGAATACACGGGACGCTCGCCCCGGCCATATCACGGTCACGTGCAACGTGAATGATGACCGCAATCCACCGCTCGCCGCCTCGTCCACTACCATAGTGAACGTAGAACCTCCTCCTCCGCCGCCGCCTGCCCCTGAGATCAAGCAGTTGGAAGCCAGGCTGGCCCTCCATAGCATTTACTTTCCGACCGCTCGGCCCACTGCCGAGAATCCCGAGGGCGGGCTGGTCGACAGCCAGGCGGAAATCCTGAAAACCCTGGCCGCGGACTACATGAGTTATCTGAAATACAAGCCTAACGCCCACTTGATTCTCGGTGGCCATGCAGACCCCCGCGGCTCGGAGGAGTACAACAAGGCCCTCACGGAGCGACGTGTGGAGCGCACCAAGAACTTCCTGGTGCAACACGGGGTCCCTGCGGACCACTTTGAGACGCGATCGTTTGGCAAAGATGACCAACTGACGGTCGAGCAGACAAAGGAGCTGATAGCGCAAAATCCGAACTTGAGTCCGGCAGACAGGCAACAAATGCTGAATAATCTGCAGGTGATGGTCCTGGCCAACAATCGGCGCGTTGACGTCACTTTGAGTACCACGGGACAGCAATCCACTCGACTGTACCCGTTTAACGCCAAAGATTTCTTGGCGCTGATCAACCCCAAGGTCGGAGAGAAAAAGCCGCCAGTCAAGAGGAGAACGCCCAAGAGATAACCGGCTGCGTAATCGGCAATTGACAGCGTATTAGTCTTCGTAGCCCGTTCCAGGGGGCATTGACGTGCCCCCTGGCTCCTCTCTCGAATATAGGATCTCTTCTGTCCCAAATCAGGCCGGGTATCTAACGCCCAATTTTTCATTTGGCTGCCAGGAAGATTCTTCGCAGGACTGTCCATTACAGCACAGCTTTCTGTCTTCGGGGGCTTGTACCATATAGCAATAGACGACGAGAAGTTCGACATTGGCCGCGATGAAAGTCTGGGACGGACGATATCCCTCTTCTCGCCGTCTCCTCATCTGGACCCTAGAATCACGGGCATCCATCGCAAGATAAACAGGATAGAGGGTTCTGTGCTTCAGCTTCGAGAAAGTCATCGTGTGTCACAGTTGTCTGGGTTGGTCCTCGGACTTAGCCTGTATTCCTACCGCGTTCGAGAACTTGTGGTCTGCTTGCTATTCTTCACCTTGTTTTTTGCGGTCTTGGCGCTGCTAATTCTAGGGGGCGTGCTCGCCTACTACGCAGCGATATACGCTTCTCATTGGGCGCGCACGAGAGTGCCAGCCACCGCCACACTCGCGCTTGCTTCTGCCGAGGTTCACCTGGAAACAATCGCAGGCGCAAGACAGCTCAAGTGACCCTTCCATCGGTTCTCGCACAAACCCCTTCAGCCTAAGAACGACCGCGTTCGAGAGCGTGGTTGACGCCTGGAGCGCCGATCACACCAGACCATGAGAAGTGTCCTCAATTAGAGCGTAAAGCTCGGAAAAACATGCGGATATCCTCCACCAACAGTTCCGGCTCTTCGAGCGCAGGGAAATGGCCCCCACGCGACATTTCCGTCCAGTGCTGGATATTGAATCCGCGCTCGACCCAGCGCTTGGGCATCTCATCAGCGGACTCAACTGTTCGAGCGACTTCCCTTGAAAGCTCGCCTTTGTCTCCTAAATCAGACTTGCGAAAAACGCTGCAATGTCGCGGGCGAGAGCCACTGGCTCTTCCGTGGGTGCGAAATGTCCACCGCGCTCCATGGGTGTCCACCGCTGGATGTTATATAGGCGCTCGGCCCACTCGCGCGGTGCATCTCCTTCGAAGACGTATTGAGATGTGAAGTTGGCGATGGCAGTGGGCGAGCGAACGAAGTCTTCCGGTCCAAGCGTAATCCCGTGCCAGCGGTTATCGAAATAGTCGCGCATGGAACTCGTGATTGTTCCAGTGACCCAGTACAGAGTCAGGAGCGCCAGCAAAAAATCACGTGGAATGCGCCCTTCGAGGTCGCCATGACAGTCACTCCAAGATCTCCATTTCTCAGCAATCCATGCGGCCAGTCCGGCTGGAGAGTCGTTGAGAGAATACCCGAGTGTCTGCGGTCTTGTTGACTGGATCGCTTTGTAGCCGCCTTCCGATTGCCACCACAGGTCGGAAGTCCCGATATACGCTTTTTCCGCGGGCGATAACGCCCGTGATCCGGGACCAATGTAGGGGGCAAGCTCCAGGTTGGTCAGGTGGATTCCGATGATGGAATCTGGCCTGTCGAGTGCCATCAGCGTGGCAACACCGGCACCAAAGTCGCCGCCGCCACACCCATAACGCTCATATTCGAGTTCGGTCATGAGCCGGTGCCAAAGTGCGGACACAGTTCGATAATTCACACCGGCACGCCTCGGGCGCTCTGAGAAACCGTAGCCCGGTAGCGATGGGATGACCAGGTCGAATGCGGGGCCGTCGATGCCGTATCGGGCCGGATCCGTGAGCAGTGGTACGAGCGGAAGGTACTCCAAGAACGCGCTGGGCCAACCGTGAGTTAGTATCAGGGGAATCCCGCGACCGCCTCGCGCTCGTGCATGGACGAAATGGATCCGAACGCCATCTATCTCGATGCGGAACTGCGCGAGTTCCCCGAGTCTTTGCTCCTGAGCGCGCCAGTCGAATTCCTCGGCCCAATAGTCCATCAAATTCCGCAGCCATTCGAGATCCGTCCCCTGCGACCAAGGGGCGTCAGGTGCGCTATCAGGCCAGCGCGTGTTCCGAATGCGTGTCTTAAGATCTGAGAGGACCTGCTCAGCGACGGCTATCTTGAAGGGCTCTATAGGCAATCTCGGACTCCTCGCCGTGAGTAAGAGATAGATTCCAACTCAGCATACTCAAATCTAGCCCAAAAGCATCGCGTTTACGCCAAGCGCATGCTCGCTTTGCCTGCTCGTTCGCGATCGATTAGCCCAACACGTAGCCCGACTGGGGGAGGAAGTTGCACAGTTATCCGACGCCGATTCAACGCACTAGATTGTTTTGCATATATGGTCCGGGACCAAGAGGTCAGTCATCTTGTTCTGTTTGCTCCGGTTGGCTGGGGTAGGGGGCTGCAACCCATTGAGGGCAAAAGCCGTATTTTAGTGCTTGTCGTTTCGATCCTCACCGCCCCTACCATCCTTATCTTTTGACTCGTAGACACTTTGTAAGAAAGCGCGGGAAGACAAAGCAGGCAAACTCGGTTGTACCTTTGCGCTCTCCCTCCACCCGAGTGCGGGCCACGAAACCCACGTTCGTTGCATCGAATCTTCGAGTACAGTAGAGATTGCATTGGTACAAGGAGACCACAGAGAATGAGCGGAGTGATTTTCGGTTTGGCAGGGAAGCAACGCAGGGAGGTGGGCGTGAGCAGGCTTTGCATGCTTGCTTTTGCCGCGCTCGCTATGCCTGCGGCCGCGCAGCAGCAAGGCCCTTTGGCACCGGCTCCGGGCACGGTTGTTTCTTCCAGCGCGTCGGCTGAGCCATCGCGGACAAACTCGTCCCCGCAAGTGGCTTCCTCCCATATCGGCAATGAGCCGCCGGCCGTGCCCGTCCAGCAAGTCATCCAGAAATTCACGCAACACGAAGAGGAGTTCCGCAAGGAACGCGAAAACTATACCTACACGCAAATCTTCCTATTCCAAACCGTCGATGAAGACGGCCAGGTGGACGGCGAATATCGCATGACCAGCGACATCCTGTTTACTCCCGCGGGGAAGCGCTACGAACATGTTACCGAGGCCCCCGGGTCTACCATCCAGCGCATCCTCATGGAGCAGCAGGATTTTGACGACATCGAAAAGGTCTGGCCGCTGGTGCTGACCCCGGACGAATTGCCGAAGTACGACGTCAAGTATGTGGGACGGGAGCAGGTCGACGAGCTGGGCACCTACGTTTTCGACGTCGCCCCCAAAAAGATGGAAAAAAACCAGCGCTACTTCGAGGGCCGCATCTGGGTCGAGGACCGCGACATGCAGATTGTTAAAACCCATGGGAAAGGCACCGGTTTAATGAAAAAAAAGCAAGACAGCGCCTATCCGATTTTTGAGACTTTTCGGGAAAACATCACCGGCCATTTCTGGTTCCCGACCTACACGCGCTCCGATGACACGCTGCACTTCAAAACGGGGCCGGACGTGCGGATCCATGTGGCGGTTCGCTACACAAACTATAAGCGCTTCGGTTCAACCATCAAGATCGGCACCGCCAGGCAGGCGGACCCGGACAAACCGTAGGAGCGGGGATCTTACCGAGCAAAAATACAAACCATGAGATTTCATTTTCGCTGCGTAATCCGCAGCGCCCGCATTTGCAACTGCGCGACGAACTATTCCGCCTCGCCGCCGTTTGGCGCACTTTGCCGTAAGACAATTTTGCCGCCCTCCACAAGCTCGTAGCGGCTATCCCGCCACACGGCGCGCTTGCCCACATAGCTCGCGCACCATAGGGCAAAGCCCAGCAGATCGCGCAAAGGATACAGCCACGGAGCGCTGCGCGCACGCGGGTCGCACACCACGCCCCAGCCGATGGCCAGCGCTTCGACAACGCGATTCACAATCGCCGCACCGAGAAGCGCCGTGCCAAGCCAGACGTTTCCGATCGCCCAAGCGGCCAGAAATCCCAATATCCCGTAAGGCATCGCAAAAACGAATCCGGTGCCGAAGTGTCCCTTGGGCCTCGACCAGCGAGTCCCTTTGGCCCAGCGTACCTGCCGTTCCCACATGCGCCGGAACGTCATTGGCGGCACAACGTGGTCGATGACGTGGCGGGAAAGAATCACGCGATAGCCCGCCTTCTCAATGAGATTCCCAATGACGAAGTCATTGGAGAAATATTCGCCCAGCACGCGGTATCCGCCGATCTTTTCCACGGAGTCCTTGCGCGCCACGATCGTCGGCCCAAGGCCGAACTTCATCCCTTCGAGCAAGTTTGCGGTCACTACTCCCGCGGACATTTCCACGGACATCCCGATGGCGTCAAGCCCCGACCAGAATCCGCCGGCGTTTTTCCCGCGATAGAGGCATGTCAGCATCCCCACGCCAGGATCGAGCATTGGCGGCACGATTTCGCGCAAATAATTTGGCCCAACTTCCACGTCACTGTCGCTGGTGACGAGGATGTCGTGCGCCGCTACCTCGGTCATGCGGGCAAAGGAATAGGCCGGCGGGTTCGGCCATGGCGGACGGCCGTTTATGATGATTCGGCTGCGAATCTGTTGGTGGCGCGCGCAGATTTCACGCACCACTCCGAGCGCTGCGTCATCTTCGGAGTCCGCCGCGAATAAAATTTCGAAGCCGGGATAGTCCTGCTGGAAAAAGCTTTCAATATTTTCCTTGAGCCGCGCTTCCAGGCCATGGACCGGTTTCAGAATAGAAACTGGCGGCAGCGATGTCAGTTTCTCCGCGGCGAATCGCTGGTTTCGCGCTTCGCGATGAAACTTCGCGGCTCCCAAAAGAGCCAATAGGAGGAAAATCGTGGAGGAGGTCGTGCCGATCACGGCAATGCCCAGCGCGATGTACGCGATCCACACTGTTCTTCAGTCTCTCTGCCGGACGGCGATCCTGGCTCTTCGGGGGGATCTGGCCTGCGAGTCCCGTTCGAGCAGACGTCGAAAGTATTGCGCGGCATCCGGGGGAAATTCAGTAATTACTTCGTCTGCGCCTGCCTGGATCAAGGTGGACATCCGCTCGCGAGGTACATAGCCAACGCAGCTCATGACTGCAGCGCGCGCGGCCCGCACTCCTGCGACGGAGTCTTCCACCACCACTACTTCGTCAGGCGTCACACCCAGCTTTGAAGCGGCTAAAAGGAAAATATCTGGCGTGGGCTTCGCGGCGCGAACGTCATTGCCGCTTACCACGGCGGCGAATCGGTGGGCGATATTAAACTTCGCAAGCGTCTCTTCCGTGCGTATACGGCCCGCCGAGGTGGCCACCGCAAGCGCGATTCCCGCGGCTTGGAGTTCGCAAAGAACGCGCGGAATCCCCGGTTTCGGCGCCAGGTTTTCCGCGGCACGAAGGTAGAGTTCATCCTTGCGCCGCCCAAGGCGTTCGATAAGCGGATCACTCAGGGCGCCCAAATAGTGAGTCAAGATTTCGCGGCGCGGATGGCCCGCGTAAAGAAAATCGACATTGATGGTTGCCGGGTCGAGCCCCTGTTCGGCCAGCAAGGTTTTCCACGCGGCTTCGTGAATCGGATGGCTGTCCGCGATGACGCCGTCCAGATCGAAGATAACGGCTTTCAACATGGCGAGGAGAAAGAACTCAGCACGGCGGAAGAGAATGCCAATGCGCTATTCTCCATTCGCTTGCATCATGCGGTGCCGGATGGCGTGGAAGATGGCGTGCGCCGAAAAGAGGTGGGCGTCTTCAATGTGCTGCATATTGTCGGACGGAACGACGAGGCAAATGTCGGCCAGGGCTTTCACGCGGCCGCCGGAAGATCCCGTCAGCGCGATGGTTTTCGCGCCCGCTTCCCGGGCTACTCGCAGCCCGCGCACCACGTTTTCGGAGTTTCCGCTCCCTGAAATCGCGAGAACCAAGTCGCCTTTGCGCACCAGGTCGAGAAGTTGCTCGGCGAAAATCTCCCCATAGCTGGAATCGTTGGCCCAAGCCGTCATGAGCGGAACGTTGTCAGTCAAGGAAATCGCTCGCAGCCGCTTGCGGCCAGGTGCTAGGGTGCCTTTCCCGATGTCGCAGACAAAGTGAGAGGCTAATGCCGCGCTGCCGCCGTTGCCGAACACAAACAGCGTGCGTCCTTGCTCGTACCCTTCCCAAATCGCCTCGGTGATGCGGTCCACCACTGCGGTGTCGAGACGATCAAGGACGGCGCGCAGTTCCGCGAGGTATTCCCGCGAAGCCAAAAACGGTTGCTCCTCAACCGGAGCGTTTTTTGCAGCTTTCAAAATTGTGCCTCAATGTAGTATCAAAATGTATTTTAAGAATATCGCAGCGCCGAGGCTTGAGCAATGCTCAATTGCCCTTTGCGGAAAGGGTCTCGGAACGCGCCAAAATGGGGCGGTTCTGCCCATCGTTGTGGAGGATTTGCGAGCCCTCCTGCGTCATGGCGAACGACATCTCCCGCAAGTGAGCGAGTGCCGCGCGGACTTGGCTCTGTTTTCCCGGCGCGCAGCATAAAAGCAAAAAGCCGCCGCCGCCTGCGCCCAGCAACTTTCCGCCATCGGCCCCGGCCTCTCGCGCCAGACGGTAATTCGATTCCACGACTTCGTTGGTAATTCCCTCGGCCACCCCGGACTTGAGCATCCATCCCTGATGAAGGATTTCACCGAAGGATGAAATCGCGTTGCGTTCCAGGTCGGCGCACAGCTCTTCAGCGAGCGCGGCCATGCGTGTGACTCGGTGGAATTTTTCGGAATCAGCCATGTTTCTTGATTGCTCGGAGAGGATGGAGCTGGCCGCGCGTTCCTGCCCAACATAAAAAAGCATGAGGCGCCGGCCAATCGCCTCCCGCGTTTCCGCCGAGCAAGCCACCGGATGCACTTCGACGCTCTCGTCCGGGTGGAACCGGATGCAGTTGAGCCCGCCAAAGGCCACGGCGTACTGGTCTTGTTTGCCGATGGGTTCGGCAACGCGCTCGAGTTCGACGTGGCATGCCGCGGCGGCAAGCTCGTGAGGTGTCGGTTCTCCGCCTGCCAGCTCTTGCAGCGCTTGCAGCAGCCCAACCGCAAATGCGCTGCTCGAGCCCATCCCCGTTCCCGCGGGAACGTCGGCGAAGCTGGCAATCTCCATGCCGCGCTCGATGCCCACCATGCGCAGGCACTCGCGTACCAGCGGGTGTTCGATCTCCGAGGAGCTCGAAACATCTTCCGTGCGCGAATATTTGATGCGGATCTTATCGTGGAAATACGGATGGATGGCCAGGTACATCGACTTGTCGATCGTCGTACTCACTACTACTCCGGCGCTCCGCCGGTAAAACGCCGGCAAATCGCTGCCGCCGCCAGCGAAGCTGATGCGGAATGGCGTCTTGGCGAGAATCATCCGAGCCTCGCTTCGAGCGCCTGCAATCCCTCCGGGCTGCCCATGTCGTAGAAGGGCTCCGAAGTGATCCACGCTTGCATGCGGCCTTCTTCAATAAGTCGCGGAAAAATCTCTTGTTCGAGCGAACAAGCCCGCGCGGGAGGAATCTCCCCCAATACTTTCTTTCGAAGAAAGAGAACGCCGGCGTCCACATGCGTTAGGCCTTGTGGATCGTGCTTGCGGTATGCGGTCACTCGGCCATCCGGCGCAACAGCGAGATTGCTCGGAACCCGGTTCGCAAGCGTATTTGCCACGGCGCTACCGGATTTCTTATAAGCCACGACAAACGCATCGGCGCTCGCTTCGCGGAATGCGTGCCGCGCCGCGTCATAGTCAATCATCAGAAGAGTGTCGCCGTTCAGCAGCACGAACTCGTTCTCCAGCTTCATTTCCGCATTCTTCACAGCGCCGCCGGTGCCCAGCGGCAATGGCTCATAGGAGTAGGATAATTCCCATCCGCGCGCACTGCCATCGCCAAAATATTGCTCGATTTTCTCTCCGAGATAGGCAACGAGGAGAAGCGTGCGCCGAAACCCGAACGAAGCGAGAAGCTCAAGCTGCTGTTCAAGAAATGGCTTGCCGAGCACCGGGATCATGGGCTTTGGAATGGTCTCTGTGATTGGGCGCATGCGCGTCCCGAGCCCTCCTGCCAGAATGACAGCCTGACAATCGAGCGTTGGTGCCTCTTTGCGTGAAGCGGTATCACTCGCTGGCGATGGAACCAGACGGGCCATTTCCGCCGCTTGGTGGGAAGATTCTTTCATTAGAAGAATGATAGTCGATGGGCCGACGTTGGTCGAGTCCCGCCGCAGACGATGGTTTCCTGCCAGCAAAAAGGGGGCAAAACAGGGTCTGTGTTATAGTTTCTTCTAGAGTTATGGGCAGCTAAAACCCTAAGGCCACAACCTGAAAAGTGGGTCACGCGCAATCCAAGGGCATGGAATTTGGAAGCGGGATGCCGGATACCAAATCGCCAGGTCACAGTAAACGCCAATAAAAGGGGACAATAAGATTTGAAGGTAAGGGATGTTGTTTGCCTTGTGCTGCTGACAGCGGCATCTCTGGTCGTACACGGGTATCACCCGACAGCGGAAGACGCTGCAGTCTACGTTCCTGCCATCAAGTCAATTCTCAATCCATCACTGTATCCGTTTGGACGCGAATTCTTCACGGCTCAAGCGCGCGTGTCCCTGCTGCCGAATCTGGTTGCCGCTTCGGCTCGTTTTTCGCACTTGCCGCTGGATTGGGTATTTCTTTTCTGGCACGTGCTGTCCATATTCTTACTTCTGCTCGCGTGTCTGCAATTGAGCCGAATTTTGTTTGTGGAGGAACGGGCGCAATGGGCAGGCGTAACGCTCATGGCGGCACTGTTGACGTTACCCATTGCTGGAACAGCATTGTACATAGCAGATCAGTATCTGAACCCTAGAACGTTCGCGCTGTTTGCAGGTATATTTGCAACGACAGCGGCGATGAAAAAGAAATACTTGCATGCGGGACTTTGGATTTGCTTTGCCGCCACGGTTCATTTGCTCATGGCGGTCTTTTTCGTTTCGTGGTTATTTTTTCTGGTCGTGGTCAGTCGCTCCGAGTTGCGGCCTGCCCCGGCGTCGAGCTGGCTTCCCCTGGGAATCTCGCTCAAATATCCTTCCGCAGCCTATCGTGAGGCGGCGCATACGCGTACGTACTTTTTTCTTTTGCAGTGGCAATGGTATGAGTGGCTGGGTATTTTCGGGCCACTGGCAATTCTGTACGGTCTTTCGCGCTTGGGGCGCAAACAGGGACTGACGAGTGTGGAAACGCTCTGCCGTTCATCGATTCCCTTCGCGCTCTTCTATTTTGTAGTGGCCCTGATTGTGATGATTCCGGACCGGTTGATCGCGTTTGCCCGCTTTCAGCCGCTGCGCAGCCTGCAGATTGTGTACGTGCTGCTCATCTTGATCGGTGGCGGTTTTCTGGGGAAATGGCTGCTGAAGGACCGCCCGTGGCTGTGGCTGGCGGTTTGCCTCCCGCTGAGCGCGGGGATGTTCTACGCCAGCCGCCAACTCTTCCCCGCCACGCCACAAATCGAATGGCCCGGTATCACGCTTAAAAGTGACTGGATGAAGACTTTCGCGTGGATTAAGGCAAATACGCCCACGGATGCCATTTTCGCATTGAATCCGGAGCACTTGAGGATGCCCGGCGAAGATTATCAGGGTTTCCGCGGGCTGGCCGAGCGCAGCATGGTGGGGATGCCGTAAGGGATTCCAGGCGTCGTAACGTATTTTCCGTACTCGGGGATTGCCGAGCACTGGAAGGAGCAAGTGAACGCGCAGCAGGGCTGGTCAAAATTTCAATTGGCGGATTTTGAGCGCTTGCGCGCGAAGTATGGCGTGAGTTGGGTGGTTCTGGATCAGAAAGGTGATCTAGGGCTGGACTGTCCGTATGCGAATGCAACTTTGCGGGTCTGCCGGCTTCCTTGAAATACGAAGGCAGGCTCCACGAAGCGGCAAGGGAATGTTGCGGCAGATTCATATTCAGCGGATCTTGAAGTGAATGGAATCAAAGCCGAACTCACGTGTAAAATTTTATGACGAGGCGCGATCTGTTAAACGATACTTCACAGCTCAAATCTTCCGAGTCGCAGAAACAGCGGGACTACAACGAGAACCGGCGACGCTATTGGGACGAGTTCTGTCGAGAGTCCAGGGGATGGCAGCCGCTGCGTGCGTTCTATCAGAAAAGACTCGCCGAAATTTATCGATTCCTGATACCGCCGGGCATGCGGGTGCTTGAGGTAGGTTGTTCCCGCGGAGATCTCCTCGCGGCGGTCAAACCCAGCTATGGCGTGGGAGTCGATTTGTCCCCTGTGATGATTGCAACGGCAAAAGCGCAGTACCCGGAACTGGATTTCATCGAAGGAGACGCCCATACGATCGATCTCGGTGCTGCGTTCGATTACATTATTTGTTCGGACCTGGTCAATGATGTCTGGGATGTCGAGACGCTCTTCAAGAATCTCGCGCGCCACTGTTCGCCGTCGACGCGCATCCTTCTGAACACTTATAGCCGGGTGTGGGAGTTGCCTCGCCGGCTCGCAGAAAAACTGGGCCTGGTCAAGAAGACCCTGACACAAAACTGGCTAATGGCGTCCGACGTTGAGAACCTGCTATATCTGGCCAATTTTGAGACGATCCGGCTCGGCCGCGAAATTCTCTGGCCGGTTCCCACTCCTTTGGTCAGCACTTTCTTCAACAAATTCGTCGCCAAGCTTTGGCCATTTGACCTATTCGCGTTGACCAGCATCCTGGTTGCTCGCCCCATGCCCAAACAAGGGCGTGAGAAAGTCAAAGTCAGTGTCGTTGTGCCCGCCCGCAACGAGGCCGGCAATATCCCCGCCATTTTTGACCGCGTTCCCGAGATGGGATCAGGGACGGAACTCATCTTTGTCGAAGGCAATTCGACCGACAACACTTTTGAAGTGATCAAATCCGAAATTGCGCGGCGGCCAGAAGTGGATGCAAGGCTCTACCAACAACCGGGAAAGGGAAAGGGAGATGCAGTTCGGACCGGCTTCCAGCAGGCCACCGGTGAACTGCTGATGATTCTTGACGCCGACATGACTGTCCCGCCCGAGGACCTTCCCCGGTTCTACGAAGCATGGCAATCGGGCAAAGCCGATTTTGTGAACGGCGTGCGCCTTGTGTATCCGATGGAGAATCGCGCGATGCGCTTCTTCAACCTCCTCGGAAACCGTTTCTTCAGTCTGCTGTTCACGTGGCTGCTAAACCAAAACATCCAAGACACACTTTGTGGGACGAAGGTATTGAGCAAGCGCAATTATGAATTAATCGCGGCGAATCGCTCGTATTTCGGAGAATTTGACCCCTTTGGAGATTTTGACTTGCTGTTCGGCGCAGCCAAACACAACCTCAAGATTGTGGACTTGCCCATTCGCTATGCCGAACGCACCTATGGCGACACAAACATCCAGCGCTGGCGGCATGGCGTGATACTACTTCGAATGGCCTT
>Ga0210405_10000511_pt1 | contig 51426 bp, 45 predicted proteins | sample IncBWH11MmetaG_FD_155492 | JGI IMG/M metagenome (GOLD analysis project Ga0210405, IMG submission 155492) | Forest soil microbial communities from Barre Woods Harvard Forest LTER site, Petersham, Massachusetts, United States - Inc-BW-H-11-M | ecosystem: Environmental > Terrestrial > Soil >...
TCTCGCCGGAAAAGCTGACGACGTGTAGGCCTCGCAGCATCATGCCAGGAGTTGTGCCGCCGAAAACCGTGAAGAGAGCAAAATATTGTAAGTACACGATAATAAAAGTTGTGACGCACACAGCTGCGCTTAGTTTGCTGAATGTAAATTGCCCACCCAGCGATCCGAAGAGTGTAAGGAAGGCGCCATACGCGAAGAGCAGGCAGCCGGTGTCTATCAATCCGGCAATGCGGCGCTCGTCGATGGAAGCAACTGGATACAAACCGGCCTGCTCTGAACGCGCGTCCGTCGAGGTTGTTTGTTCAAAGGCCTGCTCCGCCGCTGAAGGCAGGGATACATCAATGACCATTCGTGCGTCTTCGCGAGTTGCTGCGTTTCGACCGATCGCAATCGTGAAGGCAAAATCCTCATCTGCTGTAGGGGGATGTTCAGCGACACCAACGGAAGAATGCACTGGTGGTTCTGCCGCGGGTTCCTCGAATGGAAGCGCTGACTGCGCAAGGTTAGGGGCAACCCTTCGCCTCCGCACCCGATAGGTCTGGAGTCGCTGTGCAAGCTCACCACGCCAGGCCGGATCCGAATCATGGCCTGATGCAGCCTGGGCGTAATTCCGCCCAATCTGTGGTCCAGATTTTTCCTGTACACCAAACGTGGAAATTCCTGTTTCGGAAGAAAAATCTAGCGTAATGGGTGAATCGCAAAAATTGCAGACACGTACGCTCGTTGGCAGTACGGCACTACATTGCAGACATGTTTTAGTCACCGGTTGTTTTTGCGCTGCGGACGCGTCCACTCCGGTGAGGAGAGAACCACACGAGATTACCACGTGCCTGGGAAAGTCAAGGAGAGATTGAGGTGTGTATGTGGCTAATCAGATAGCAGCCGGGGTCGTCAGAAAATACTTGCTTGCCGGCCGTCGTTACGTTTCGAGTTGCTGGGCGAACATGTCTCTGCTGAACGCGATGCGGCGCTCGAGGGTCACCGCCGCAAAATAAGTACACTGCCCGCGCTCGGTTTCTGTCCAGGCGAGTAGCGAAGGAACAAGCCGCGCTATGCTGGCGCGAACAAATCCCAAGAGCCCGAAGTAGGCGCCGATGGCCTGAATTCCACTGCGGTCTTCCGGGCGGTCCGGGCAGAGATGAAGCAGTTGGACGACGCGTGCAAAATCGTCGCCGGTCGCGGAGCTCTTAATTCCTGTGACGTCCTGCACCTCTGCAGAAAGAGGGTGCTTGATGGAAGCCGCGATCAGGGAGCGGCAATAGGAAACGAAAAACTGAAGCAAGAACACCACGGAACAAACGAGAATGATTGCGGCCATCATCGGGGGATCACCGCAAGGCGCGCAGGCACCAGCCGGGCTTCTTCAGGCAAGCGCCAAAAGGCGTAAGCCCAAGCCAGGGGTAGAAAGGTCCCGACAAGCTGGGCGAGCGGCGCGATCATGTTGCCGAGTTGGGGATACAAATTTCGAATGGCGTAATTAGCAGCCAAGAGGCTGAAATAGATACCCAACGACAGAACCAACTGAATAAGACGTGTGCGCGTCTCCCGGAGTTTTAAGATGGCAGCCCAAAGAACGTATGTGAGAACCACTCCGACGAAGTACAAGTTCTGAGAGAGCTCGAAAGCAAAATGGCTCAAAATCTTTGCTGAAGACTGCAAAACGACGGCACCCGAAAAGGCCGCCGTCCCCGCGAGAAGCAAGAGCGCGCCCATTTTCACGTAGCGTTCGGCCCTCATCTCACTGAAAACGTGCGAGTAGAGAGTGCAAAGGGCGAAGTAAAGGCAGATCGTCAGGAGGGCATCAGAATAATAGTAGAAATACGCGTATTGATTGGAGCTCTGACCGAACTGGCTAATTATCCTGTAGCGCCCCAGCTCAACAATAATCATGCCGGCCATGTACAAATTGAGGAGAAGATACCGGCGGAAGGCTCCCTTTTTCAGCGCGCACACCAATACGGCGGCTTCGCAAAGGATGCCAATGAACCAAATAACAAGCGTTAAGGGACCAGGCACGTTTTAACCTATCTACGCCCCAATCCCGCTCCGCAGAAGAACTAGGTCAAAATCTGCGGTATTATGCGGCAATCAATGGGACGTGTTCCACGGCGTTATCGGCACAGGCGATGCGCCGTTCTTCCATGGCGTTATCGGTACCGGCGATGCACCATTCTTCCATGGCGTTATCGGCACAGGTGATGCGCCGTTCGCCATAATCGTCGAGCCATCGGTGTGCGCCGCGACAACCGTTTTCAAGCCCATAGCTCCCACCAAAACGAGCATGGCGAGAAATACAACCGCGAGTTTCCTGGACATGTTGCCTCCGGGGATGAATGACACCCAGAGACACTCTATCCCTATCTATAGGGATGTCAAGTAGCTCGCGCTACGGACCTGTTCCGTATTGGTACACACCTATCCGTCCCGCCCTTTCGCTAAGCTTTCGCCTAGCGAGACGGGACCGTTAGTTCACTACCCGCTCAGAATAGGTAATGGGACTTGTATGGTCAACGGTACGGTAGTACTAGACATCATGGGACTCCATGAGAGGGCTGCCCGCCGGAATGACGCGCGAAAAACTTCTATTAGACACTTCCAATAAAAGCCGCAATCCAACGAGACACGTGGCTGGTATCTTCGCGAATGCTTGACAGCTTTGCGACCGACTCCGTAGCATTAGGAATCGTCTTTATGCCGGCGTAGCTCAGTGGTAGAGCGAGGGTCTCATAATCCCTAGGCCGTGGGTTCGATTCCCTCCGCCGGCACCATGCTTTCCGCAAGGCTTTTCAGAACATTCATCCAAGCCCATTTTGCAGGGAGCCGCAGCCGCAAGGGCCCAGGCGGATAAGGTATACTCTGCGCGTTCGGCGTGACCCGGTCTTACCTGGGACGTCGAATTCCATAATCTTTGATTTGCCGGAGGATCTCGTGGCGCTCATCCGAAGCGGAAAGGTCTGCCTCGCCCTGATGATGGCTTTGTGTTGCGTCTCCGCGGCGTACGCACAACAAGCCGACTCGGATGCGGATGAAGATGGCCAATTTCGATTTCGGTTTGTCGGTCCGCGCGTTGGAAACCGTATCGCCTCCGTGGCTGGCGTGCCCGGCGATCCGAGCACGTATTACGCTGGAGCAGCTTCCGGCGGCGTATGGAAATCGACGGACGGCGGCAATCGTTGGGCACCGATTTTCGATAAGCAGCCTGTTGCTGCGATTGGCGCACTTGCCGTCGCGCCAACGGACCCAAGTGTTGTGTGGGCGGGGACTGGCGAGGCTTGGGTTATCCGCGACAGCGATGTGATCGGCAATGGAATCTATAAGTCCACTGACGCCGGAAGGACCTGGACGAATATGGGTTTGCAAGAGACCGGCCGTATAGGCCGAATCATCGTGCACCCCACAAATCCCGACATTGTTTTCGCCTGCGCACTCGGACGCGCGACTGGTCCCCAGCAGGAACGCGGCGTTTTCCGCACAGTGGATGGCGGCCAGCACTGGGAGCGCGTGCTTTTTGCCGGAGAGAACATCGGCTGCTCCGGACTTTCCATGGATCCCCACAACCCGCGAGTGCTATTCGCCGGGATGTGGCAACTGGAGATGCACACCTATGTTGAACTTAGCGGCGGTCCTGGAAGCGGAGTATATGTGTCGCGCGATGGCGGAACGAAGTGGACGCGCATCGAAGAGCACGGCTTGCCTCATTCGCCGCTCGGCAAAATTGATGTGGCTGTTGCTCCAACCAACTCAAACCGCGTTTTCGCATTGATTCAAACCAAAGACCAAGGCTCCGTTTGGAGATCGGATGACGCCGGCTCGCGTTGGAAGGCCGTGAATTACCAGAGAGCTTTGATTGGGCGGGCCGGTTACTACATCCGAATCGCTGTCTCGCCTGGAAATGACAACGAAGTCTTGGTCGCAAACAGTTCGTTCCACCAATCGTTGGATGGCGGCCAAAATTTTCAAGAAGTGCGCTGGGGCGGAGACACCCACGATATTTGGATCGATCCTGTAAATCCGGATCGGTTTGTGATCACGGATGACGCTGGATTGATTATTACGACTGTACACGGCCGAGGTTTTCACCGCGTCACTCTTCCCATTGGACAGATGTACCACGTCGCCGTGGACAACCAGACTCCCTACTATTTCTACAGCAACATGCAAGATGACGGAAACATGCGTGGCCCCAGTGTGCCCATCGATTCGCAAGAAACGGGGTGGGATCGTCACATGGGCGGCTGTGAATCTGGCTTTACTGTTCCCGACCTCGCGGATCCCAACATCGTCTGGGCCACCTGCTATGGCGATGAGGTTACGCGGTGGGATGCGCGAATCAAAACGGCGCGCTCCGTGAGTCCTTATCTTCATACGCTTGATGCACCCCCGACAGATATCAAATATAGGTGCCACTGGACCTCGCCGCTTGCCATCGATCCCTTTGATCACAACGTCGTCTACTACGGCTGCCAAGTTATTTTCAAGACGACGAATAGCGGTCAAAGTTGGATAGTAGCCAGCCCCGATCTCTCGACACAGGACCCAAGCCGCATCGTTTCGTCGGGAGGAATCGTCGGGGACAACCTCGGACAATTTTACGGAGAAGTTGTTTTCGCGATCGCTCCTTCCAAAATTCAAAAAGGACTGATCTGGGCGGGCACGAACGACGGTCAAGTCTGGTATACCAAAGACGGCGCTGCCAACTGGACAAACGTTACCAAAAATATTTCCGGATTGCCTGCCTGGGGAACCATCAGCAGCATTGCTCCTTCCACTTTCGATGCCGGCACCGCTTATGTCGCCGTCGATTTTCACTTGATGGATAACAGGGATCCTTTCATTTATAAGACCACCGACTTTGGCAAGACCTGGAAACCGATCAGCGGGAATTTGCCAAAGCATCCCTTGGCCTACGTGCGCACCATCGCCGAAGATCCTAACTGCGCCGGTTTGCTTTTCGCAGGTACGGGGAACGGTCTGTATTACTCGCTGGATGATGGGGGACATTGGACGGCGTTGCAGGCAGGTCTTCCTCACGCTCCAGTAACTTGGGCAGTCGTGCAGAAAGAGTTTCACGACCTGGTGATTTCCACTTACGGGCGCGGGCTCTACATTTTTGATGATATTACACCCCTCGAACAGCTTGCGAGGAACCGCTCGGATGCTCCTACGGTTCTTTTCGAACCTCGCCCGGCCCATCGGTTTGTCCAGGGCGGTATCGCACTGCTTAATTTTTCGCTAAAAGCAGCGCCAAAAGATCCGGTGGAAATCGAAATCCTGGGTCCAGAAGGCAAAGTGATTCGCAAACTCAAGGAGAAGGCCCACGCTGGAATCAATCGCGTGAAGTGGGATATGCACTACGAGTCCCCGCGATTGATCGCGCTTCGCACGGCGACTTCCGACAATCCGCACATTTGGCAGGAGCCCCGCTTTCGTGATGCCGACTCTCGGCCGATCACGCACTGGGGAATTAGCTCAGCGGAAGTCGGCCCGATGGTCGCTCCCGGAAAGTATTCCGTTCGCCTGACCGTAGCAGGACAATCCTTCAGTCAGCCACTGACGGTGCTACCTGATCCACGCATTCCAACTTCGCAAGCGGACATTGAGTCGTCGGTGAAAACACAGCTTCGAATCCGCGACGACATTACCCGAGCCTCCGATACCTTTAATCAGATCGAGTGGTTACGGAAGCAAATCGAGGTTATTGAAACGATGCTTCGTCCGCCAAAGAAAAAAGAAAAGGAAAAACCGCCATCTGCCGAACCGGACGATTTCGACGAACCGGAGCCAGCGCCGGCGGAGGATGAAGCTCAGTCCAAACGTAAGACCGAGTTGCTGAAGACCGTTGAGGAAATGGACAAAAAGCTGCAGGCCATCGAGTTCAAGCTTGTTACGCCATCGCAAATAAACAGCGACGACAAATATTTCGTTGAAGCTGACAAAGTCTATCTAAACTTGATTTGGCTCAACGCGGAAGTCGGCACCGGAGGCGGAGACGTCGCTGGAGGAGCAGACTTTGCCCCGACCGATACGGCTCTAGACTTGCTTCAGACCATAGAAAATGAACTTAACGGAGCGGTCGTGGACTTCCAGAAACTTGTCGAACAAGACCTTCCCGCGTTTAACCATGCTCTTGCCGAAAACAATCTCGCCGGTGTAACAACGGTGGCGACTCCAGGTAAGACGGAGAAATAAAAGCCAGGTCGATTCGTCCAGACCTTTCAGATCGAGTCCCGACTGGGAGAGTACTCCCGAACAGATTTCGTATTCGCGAGTGCTTCCTAGCCTGCCAGGTACCTTTTGATTGACAGGTCCCCAACTCGTTGTGCAGGATGGCAACCAAGTGGCCGACTCCAGTCCTATTTCCTCATTGCCACCGGCGGTGGTCTATGTGAACCCCGCTGCGGGCGGCGGACGTGCTCTCGCTTGTCTTCCGAAAATTCGAAAAATATTCGAGGAGGTCTACGATTCGGCAGAATTTGTCACCGTTCGTAGCCCCGCAGACCTCGAGTCAAACGCGCACGCCGCGATAGCTGGCGGCAAACGTTTATTGTTTGCCTTTGGCGGCGATGGCACATTCCAAGCGTTAGTGAATGCGGCTTACGGCTCTGAAGTTATTTTGGGTGTTCTGCCGGCGGGCGGCGGAAATGACTTTGCTGCAGCCCTACAGATACCGGGGGATCCGGTTGAGGCAGCCGTGGCAATTTTGCGGGCGCAACCAAAGCGGGTGGATCTGGTTAGGGCGCGAACTGGGGACGGTCGAGTGCGCCTCTATTTGGGAGGAGGACTGGGAATAGATGCGGAAGCAGCGCGGCATGCCAACGGAGCCTTCGGCCATTTGCCCGGCAGGTCGCGCTACATTGCGTCAGCGCTGCGAGCATTCTGTACGCATCGCGCCATTGGTGTAAGAGTGGAATTTCCGCGGAGTGACTTCCCGCCGCTGGAGGTCAACTCTCTACTGGCTGCCGCGCTAAATACGCCGACCTATGGAGCTGGAATCAGGCTTGCGCCCGAAGCCCGGCTGGACGACGGCTGGCTTGATGTCGTGATTTTGAAGGACCTCGGTGTTTTGCAGGTCCTGGCGCTGTTACCGCGATTGTTGAGGAGCGGGGAGCTTCGAACGCCGAAAGTCAAACGGTTCAGGGTTCAGACTGTGAAGTTCATCACCGACCGGCTCTGCCTGTTCCACGGGGATGGCGAGATCTTGGGTCCCACACCGGTGGAGATTGAAGTAGTGCCGCAGGCCGTACGGGTTTTGGCTCCCGTACAAAATTGATTTTGGGTGAACCCGCTCGCGCGGATCCTCAGGGCGTATTCTTGTGAAGCACCTTGCGGCGAATGTCCGGCCAGAATTCTTTCAGTTCGTTGGAAAGACCATCCCAAAGAATCAGAAACCCAAACGTGGAAGCATTTCGCGCTGCAGTGCGATCTTCTGCCGGATGGTAAATATTTGAGATTGCGGCCGCCACAGCGTTGCCCGCCGACTCGGAGATGTTAAATCGATCATGTCCGGAATCGGTGCGCGTAACGAAAAGCCGATTGACCCCGTGATAGGCTCGGTGCGCGAAGCTGCCTCTTCCCAGCTGGTAGTACCGAGGATCTTCATGCAGCAAACTCGGGAAAATAGCTGTCGTCATATACGTGCCGATGCTATTGTCGGCAAAAGACTCCCCGTAGCGCTTCCCGTAAGCCCCCCAACCCTGTCCCCAAGACTTCGGATCATTCTTCGCCTGAGCTATCGCAGCGAGCGCCCCATTAAAGGGATAAGCGGTCCAGTCGAACACGCCGGCGGTTGCAAGCCGAAATTTTTGCCCGCTCGTAAGCGGAGGGAGAGTCTTAGAGGTTTCAACGGTCCCGTAGTTCGGCAACACTTCGAAGATTCGATCGTTTATGGTGCCGGTTTCTTTCTCCAGCTTGCTCTTCCCGATCTGATCGTCAGCCGATTTCTTATCCTGCTCTTCTTTTGCATCCTTGGTTTTGTCCGTCGGTGACTCGGCCGGAGCAGGGGCAGGTGGCGGTTGTTGCGCAATCGCTGGTGAAACTATAAATACTAGAGCAATCAAGATTCGTAGAAACAATTCGCGCGGCCTCCCAAAGGTGCTATCCACTTAAAACTCCAATTTTCTTCTGGGAGAAGCGGGCGTCGAAAAATGGTCTGACCGAGCCTCCAGAAATCCATGCTCCGAACTTAGATTCGCCGCTCTACAAAATGGTTTCATTCGAAATTCACCTATTTCTCGCTGCTTTCTTGATTTTTAAAGATTGGCTCTTTGCTGCGAACCACCAGGAATCGCCGATTTCCTCTGGTTGAGCGTGTCTCTTGCGCGGATCACCGGCCACGGCTGATAGCCAAGTACAATTGAATCGTCAACAGTACTAAAAAACCTGCGTGCAATGCTGCGGGCTCAATCTTTTTTCTTTTCGATTTTTAGATTTAGTGTGATGTCTTTGCGACCATCAAAGCTCGAAACCGTGTGAGTCGACGATTTGGAGCCTTCCTTCTCGGCGTGGATTTCATAGTCAGCATTCGGGTCAAGACCACTAAACCTATACTTGCCGGTGTTATCCGTGTAAGAACTGCGCACGACATTCGTCCGCGTGTTCTTGAGGAAAACCACACTCTCCGAAACTAAGTTTTCAGATTTGTCCTGCACTATGCCATGCACAGTGCGGAGTTGAGCTTCGCGCTTGGCGTCTTGCGCAGCGGCCGTTCCGCACGCCAGGGCCAGAAGCGCCACTATAAAAAGGAACCTTTTTGGCGCATTCATTTCTTCTCACCCCCTGCAGATTCCATATGAAACACTATACGTGCTTCGCTCACGCCTGTCTTCGCATCGAGGGCGCGCGTTTGATCCGCGAAGCCCTTCGCCCGGATCACCATTTCATAGTCCGCGCCTTGCGGCACGCGCACGGCAAACTCGCCGCGTGAATTCGTATAAGTATCCCAGCGGTATTTTTTCTCATTGCTGCGCCTGATCCGCAACTCCACACCCGGAAAGGCAAACCCCTTGGGATCGAATACCGTCCCGATGATCAGGAAATCGTTGGCGTGGCTGTATTTTTGTTTCTGTGACTTATCGAGGGTCGACGACTCGGAGGAAGGCGGAGCTTGCGGAGTTGGCGGCGCGGGTTCCTGCGCTTGACAAAAATACGATCCCAGACAAAGAAGCTGTGCCGCCATTCCAAAAATGACAATCCCTCGAGGACTGTTCATAAGTCCACTCCTCCTGAATTAGATGCCTTTGCAAAAGGTAGGGGATGCTGGGTGGGCAGTGGAAGCCGGTTACTCCTCGTCCTCTTCTTCTTCCTCGTCGTCTTCCTCATCGTCCTTGAGGAGGTCGCCGTTTTCCTTGGCTTCGTCTTCATCATCATCGTCATCTTCTTCATCGAGGTCGTCGGAGATGAGGTTCAGATGCACGGGATGCGTCTGAGATACCTCGAGCTCGGACTCGCACTCGGGACAACTCAGAATTTCGCCTTCTTCGACTTCGTCTTCGTCCACATCGATTTCAGTGGAACATTCAGGGCAGCGGATCACGGCTCCATCCTCCGTAGAAATGTTCGCAGGGCGGCGCTGTACCGACTGTGCCGCCACCACCATGGCGTATTATATACCGCGCTGTCCTAAGTCAACTCTAATGCGAGGCGCGACTGCTTCGATTGTAAACTGCCCTAGGGCAAATTTCCAAAAGTGACCTCTTCCCGCGAATATCCGGAGCGTCCCGTTGTAGGTGTTGGCGGCGTGATTATCGACAAGGGACGCGCCCTGCTGATCCGCCGTGGCAGCGAGCCTCTCCGTGGCCAGTGGTCGATTCCAGGGGGAACTCTTGAACTCGGCGAATCACTGCAAGAAGGTGTCGCACGTGAGCTGCGCGAAGAAACAGGCCTTGATGTACGCGTCCTTGAGCTCATCGAAGTCTTTGACCGCATATTTCCAGATGAGAGCTTGCAAGCTTCCGAGCAGAAACGCCGCCCACGCTTTCATTTCGTCATTGTGGACTATCTGTGTGAGCGCATTGGCGGGGAACCGCTCGCTGGAAGCGATGTGACCGATGTGGCTTTTGCCACGGAGGACGAGCTTAGTCAGTACTCCCTGACCGAAACCGCAACGCGCGTTCTGAAGAAAGCATTTGCCATGGCTCTTGCACGAGGTTCGCAGCGCTGATTCGCGGGCATCTCCTTGCGCTGACATAGGGCCGGTTCCACCCCCAATCACGGCGCCTTGGCGATTTCGATGCTTCCGTTCGAATTGGTCAGTTGCAACTGGCAGCCGCCCGCTCCGATCGTCCCGTTCAGCGAGTCCCCGCCTATGTTTCCGGTCGCGGTGACCGGCAGCTCGGAAGAAACTCTTCCGAACGATGTGCGCGCCGCGAGGTTATAGCCCACGCCGTCCGGGACACGAACGTGGATGGAGGAAAAGGACGTCTTAAGAGAAATATCGCGGCAGCCGCTGGCGGGATGGAGTGCTAGAACGGAAATTGCACCATTCTGATTGTCCACTCGGATTCGTCCCCCGATGGATTCCAATGTCACACCTGCGAAGGATGTATTCACCCCGGCATCCCCTTTGACAATTCGTGCAGTGACCGAGCCATTGCTGTCTTCCGCGATCAAGTTGCCGTTGATGCGTTCGGCATCGATGCTGCCAAAGCTGGTCTTCGCGAAAGCGTCCGCCCCGATGTCCGTTAGCATGATGGCCCCATTTCCGGTGACGGCGCGAATCCCCTTCGGGATGTTCGTCGCCTCAATGGCTCCGAACGAGGACTTGAGCGTGACGACTCCCCGAATGTCACGCACCGCGATTTTCCCGTTGGACGTCTCCGCGTCAAGAGAGCCGTTGAGATTCTCCAGCTCTATATTGCCGAAGGAGTCTCGGATGGTCACGGAAGTTCCCGTTAGCGAGCTGGCCTTAACCCGGCCGTTGCTGGTCGTGCAGTTTACGCGGCCCTTCACGTCGGTGAACGTCACGTTTCCAAAACTGTCGCTGACGTCCAACGAGCCGCCAATGGCGGCCACCTCAATATTTCCATTGTTGTCGTGGACAGACAAATCTCCGCGAATGTTCCTGGTGTCCACGTTGCCAAACGAAGTTGTGACACTAGCTGAAGCAGCGCCGTCGAGTGTGATGGCACCATTGCCGCCAGTGATCGTCGCAGAGCCTTGGATATTCCTTACGGTGATGCTCCCAAAGCGGTCCTGGACTTCGAGAGTACCTTTCACGTCAGAAACCTGCACCGAGCTGTTCTTGTTGTTGACGCTGGCATTGCCGGCGGCACCGGCCAGCTCAATGCTGCCGAAGGAATTGTTCAAGCGCACCGAACCAGCGTCGTGCACAGTGAGCGAGCCGTAGCCGTTATCCACGTCCACCGCGGCGTGATCCCGGGCGACATCGACACTTCCGAAACTGTTACGGATATTCAGAGGCGCATCTGTCGGCACAGCAATGTCATAGTTGACGGACCAGGAAGAATGCTTGCTGATGTGAAACCACTTGTTTTCCTCGGGCGGATAAATCGTACGAATGCTGATACCCTCGGCTGTTTGCTGCACTTCAATCTGAATTTTCTGCGCGAAAGACTCGGCTTCCTCATGCGAGCTGGCTTGCGCGCGGATGACGGCGGAAATTTTGACCTCGCGCCCCGATTCGCCGTGTACTTTCACTTCTCCGAACTTGTGTTCGACACGCACGGACTTCCCGGCGCCTAACGTCAAAGTCGTGTCAAAATTCCGCGTGACTTCATCCTGTGGCCAGTTTCCCGAAGCCAGTGCAGGAAATGCCGCGAGCAGAAGGGCAGCCGCAATCCCGCACGCCAGGCTTGCGCCGCGCAAACGCTCTCTATTCCTATTCGAACAAAACAACTTCATCGCTTTTCCTCCAAAATATCTTCCAGCGTTTGCTGTTTCTCCTGATACATCGCCAACAACTGCTGGCGAAGATGCGCATTGGACGGATTCATCCCAGCCTGCGCGCGAAGATCGTTGATGGCGCTATCCAGCACCAGCAGTTTCTCCCGGTAACTCGCTTGCAGAGGGGTCGCTGGATTTTCAAGCTGTGGTTTGGCATCCGCGGCGAGCTTGTCGATCGCCTGTTCGTAGGCGGCTTGCGTACGCTCCACTTCGGCCAGAGCTGGACTTTTTAAGAGAGAGTGGTCAGCCGGCGTCATTGAGGTCGGACGATGCAAATAAATCCAGCCCGCAGAAACTGTCAACAGCAAGACCAGAGCGGCTGCCGCTGCGGTTTGCCATCCAAGAGATAGGCCAAATCCAAGCGAGAGCCAGCTCCATCGGCCGGCCCGCGCTTTCTTGGCCGCGGTTTCTTCGGTGAGCGCGCGCTCGATTCGCGGCCACAGCGAAGGCGTATCCGAATAGTCGCGTATTTCCTGCGCCGCGACACTCAGGGCCCTCCAGGAGCGCAACTCTTCGGCGCAGATGGCGCAGTTCGCGCTGTGCGCATCGAGAGCAGCCCATTCCGCTGGAGTGCCATCTTCAAAAACTCTGTCGCGATCTTCACATTTGATGTTCATCGTCGCTCACCGTGCTCCCGCAGCACTATTACCGCGAGGAGGCTCAAGCACCTGGCGAAGATTTCTCTTCGCTTGGAAAAGTGTGTTCTTTGAAGCTGTTTCCGTAATCTCCAGCATCCCGGCGATTTCCGCGTGATGGAAACCCTCGACTTCGTACAACAGAAATACGTCGCGCTGGTGTTTCGTCAAGCCTGCCAGCGCCCGTTCCAGTGCCATGCGCAGAGAAGGATGCGCGCCTGGTGCGCGGGGTTCGGGACGCGGCGAGTCTTCGCTGTCGTCATTCGCCACTTCTTTCTTGCGTACCCTGCTGCGCCGCGCGTCATAACACGTGTTGATGAGGATCCTGTACGTCCAGGTGACAAAGCTGGACTGACCCCGAAAGCCGGCGATGCTTCGCTGCACTTTCAAGAATGTCTCCTGCACGGCGTCTTCGGCGTCGATTGGGTTGCCCAGTAGATTGCGCGCTACGTTTTTCATGCGCGCGCCATGCAGGGTATACAGACGCTCGTAGCCGCCCAAATCGCCGGCTCGGCAGCGCTCCGCCAGTTCGGCATCCTCGGAGATTGCCGCAGTCGCAGCGGCAGGTGCCACAGTCTCACTAGGGCGGCCTGGTAGGTCTTCGGAAGGTTCCACTCGATTCTCCCGTTCGCGCGGCACGGAAGAGATTCTAGTCTCCCAAGCCAGCGCAAGTCCCATAGTTCCCATTCTTTGCTCCTGGGATATAGACGCCGGAGGGAGGCCAAATGTCAGGGGTGTGAGCTGGGGAATCCTCTGGGCAGACTTAGCTGGCTGAGGCTAACGGGCTGATTTTACTGGTGATATTTGGAGCGGAGTCGAGGCCGAGATAAATCTTCTGATGGAAAAGGCTGTTCTCGTGGCCGATGATTAGGATGGTCTCCGGATCGTCTTCGGTAATAAGCAGACGCAGCCCGGAAGCGGCTCTCGGCACATCGAACACAATGTCCCTTACGAAAGACTGGCCGGGTCGCAATGGCTGCCTCAAAGGCCCCGCTTCGTTTTGCGTGCGCGCGATTGCGGCTGTTCCTAGGGGAAATTCCGCATATGCATGCTCGTTTGCATCGACGAGCACGACACGGCGAGAGTTGGGTGTGAGTGGTCCGTCTCCTCGGCGGGGAGAAATGGTGCGTGGATCGAACCAAATTTTTAGGCGGACGATAACAAATTGGCCTTGCGCAGGCGTCGGCTGCTGGTCCGAGCCGATTGCAGCAGTTGTCGCGACTCCAGACACGGAATAGCCGATATGACAATCCAGCTCACAAAAGTATTTCCAGCCTCCAGGTGGCAAGACTTTTTTGCGGCTGACCAGCGAAACGCCGCAGAGCACAAGCAGATAACAAGAAATGACGCTAAGCGCGGCGCGGCCGCCAATACTTGCGTATCGCTTGGAACGGCGTGCCACTCCGTAAAGCAAAATCAGGAGACTCACGGTAGTGACAAAGACGGCTCCAAGAAATAGCAGCACGACGATGGGCGCCAAATGAGGTGTGTTTTCGGCCATTTTTTAGACTCCCTTCGACCGAATTTATCCGGCGATAGCGTCGGGCAAAGCGCCGCGCGTTCGTTCGCGCCTGCCGAATTCTTGCACAGCGGATTCGAGGTCGGCCGCGTTGAAATCGGGCCAGCGTTTCGGCAGAAAGACAAATTCCGCAAACGCGCATTCCCACAACAGAAAATCGGAAAGCCGCTTCTCGCCTCCGGTCCGGATGAGCAAGTCCACTTCCGTGGAGCCGCCACGAAGAACCTCTGCGAGGACGTTCGAGAAGGACTCCGGCGATAGTTCCGTGACCTTATAAAAGCGGCAAGCGGCATGGTAGATCGCCTCGCGTGCAGAATAGTCAATCGCCAACCTTAGATGGAGACGCTTGCCACCAGCAGTGGCCGCCTCGGAATCCACGATGGCCTGGCGCAGTGTGGCAGGAATGCGGTCGCGGCGGCCGATGACGCTCAACCGCACGCCTTCTTCGATGCAATGCGAAGTTTCTATCAACAGGTATTCGTGCAGAAGGCGGAGGATCGCATTCACCTCCGCCGCCGGCCGCTTCCAATTGGCGGAAGAGAGTGCAAACAGCGTGAGCGTATGGATTCCCATGCGAGGCGCTGCTTCGATGATGCGCCGCGCCGATTCAGCGCCGGCCCGGTGGCCGGCAGAGCGGGGCAAACCCCGCGAGGTAGCCCAACGGCCGTTGCCGTCCGAAATGATGGCGACGTGCAGGCCCGAATCTACCGCCAACTGAGGTTTCGCCGTCTCGAGGTGCTGCGTGGTTAGAAGCTGCATGATTTTACTTCTTTCTCCGCCGCCGGAAGAACGATGCAAACTACTCTACCTTATAAAGTACATGGACAAAAAAATTTACCCCTCTCACCCCTCGCGCGTCGCGCGAATCAGCGCTTCCATGTGGTTCAGATAGCGCTCCAGAGCGCGCTTGCCGGCTGCCGCCAGGCGGTACTCCGTCTTAGGCAATCGTCCATCAAACGACTTCGTGCACACGATGTAATCCGCTTCTTCAAGTTTGCGGGCATGGACGCTCAGATTACCGTCCGTGGTCTTGAGCAAAGCTTTGAGTTCGTTGAAAGTCAGCGAGCGGTTCACAGCCAGGGCGCTCACTATCCCAAGCCGAATCCTTTCGTGAATCAGCCGGTCCAGATCCGGAGAAACAGCTTCGCGCGCCGAACCGCGCACTGCGGCCAGTGAAGCGTTCCGCTCACGCGTGCGCTGCAGCCGTTCCTGGTGTGCTGTAGATGACTTCGCCATGCGATTTCCCTTTATCCGCCGTGATGCCGTGCAATCCAAATTCCGAAGCCGATTTGCAATGCGCCAAATCCCGCCGCCATGAATGCGTCGCCCCATGCAACGGGCGCAAAAAGTGCCGCAGTGCCGAGACTCATTAGGCAAAAGCCCATAACCGGAACAACGCGCACGGAAAACGCTCCGCCCGTGACGATAGCCGTTCCATAAAGCAGCAGCCAAACACCGGGCAGCACGGCTGCAACTCCGGCTGCAAACAGAGCGAACGTCAACAAGCCACCAACAATAATCGGCGGAGCAAAACTGAAGAGAAATTTACGCCCGGGACCAGAAAATAGTGCTGAGTTCGCTCGGTGCGCTTTCGTGACGGCTGTCGGCGCTGCAATGGCCACGGCGATGAAAGCCTCCACGAGCCAGACTGCGAGCCAGGCGCGCGGCGAAGACTGGCGCGCTGCCACAAACGCAGCTGCAAGCGCCGTAATCCCCATTGCCACTCCTCCCCATCCGGGCACGGCAGTAAACTCCGCTGCGCTCTCCATAGTTTCGCGAATGTACTTGAGATGGTCAGCAGCGCGAGCGTCGATGGGGATGGGTTCGCGCTTGTTCGAACGGAGAGGACCGGCGGCTACCATGAAAAAAGCCTACTCCAAAAATGTGCTTCTGTCAAGTACTTTGTATTGCAAAGCAGCCACACTACTACGGCTCTGAGGACCGCTTCGGATAGCGCCCCATGATCGAGTTCCAACGGATCGTGAACACGTCCAGAAACATGTGAATGCTGTCACGAAACATATTTACCTTCGTTGCGGGCGAATGCCCCCACCGCACGGGAATCTCGATCGTGCGCAGGCCGTGATGCCTCGCCAGATAGAGCAATTCCGGATCGAATCCAAATCTCTCCATGCGCTGCTGCTCGAAGAGGATTTGGCATCGTTCCCGGCGGAACACCTTGAAGCCGCACTGTGTATCCACAAATGGCAGGCGCAGGATCACCCTGACGATCAGGTTAAAAATTATTCCCGCGAACTCGCGGAATCGTGACTCATGGACGGTGATGAGGCTGCGGTCGAGAGCCCGCGAGCCGATCGCCACATCGAAGGTCTTCAAGGCGTCAATAAGTTTTGGCGCCTCTTCGATGGGCGCGGAGAGGTCGGCATCCGTGAAAAGCACATTCTGGCCGCGCGCTTCGCGCATTCCATTGCGCACGCTGAAACCCTTCCCTCGATTCACACCGTTGGAAATGACCCGCAGGCATGGAAGTGTCTTACGAAAGGATTCAGCTACTTCTACCGTCCGGTCCTTCGAGCCGTCATCCACGACGATAATTTCCGTATCTCCTCCCAAAGTAGGCAGATACGCTGCGATATGCTCGAGAGTCGCCGGTAAACGCAACTCTTCGTTGTAGGACGGAATCACGATCGACAGTTTAGGCGGGGCGGTGCTCATCGCGCGGGTGGTTCCTTCCATCCATAATAACCAATGAGGGGCACGAACCTGCACGCTTCCAGAGTCCGCGTCTCGAAGGAATTACCGTGCCGTTCGATGTAGAGCAATTCCTGATTCTTGGCATCGCCTACCGGCAAAATCAGCCGGCCGCCCTCCGTCAACTGCGAACGAAGCGGTTCTGGCACAGCCGGCGCTGCCGCGGCAACGAGTATCGCGTCAAACGGAGCCAGCTCCGGAAGCCCCAGCGTGCCGTCGCCGCAGTGAACATGCACCGTTTCATATCCGAGGCGTTCAAGCCGAGCCGCCGCGGAAGAAGCTAGGACGGAACGTGACTCAATCGTGAAAACGATTCTTGCCAGGTACGAAAGAATCGCCGCCTGATACCCGCAGCCCGTCCCGATTTCCAAAACGCGTTCGTTGCCCGTCAGGTGCAACGCAACCGTCATTGCCGCCACAATGTACGGCTGCGAAATCGTCTGTCCTTCGCCAATCGGCAAAGGCGCATCTTCGTACGCGCGCGCACGAAACTCTTTAGGTACAAACTCTTCGCGCCGCACGGCAGCCATGGCCATCAGCACGCCAGAATTATGAACGCCGCGCCGCCGCAATTGTTTCTCTATCATTTCAGCGCGCGGCGCTTCGAACTCGTCATCGTGCGAGTCCTCTGGAAGCGGATCACCCGCCTGATTATTGCGAAATAGTCTCATCTTGATCGCGTTGCCTCAGCATCTCCATGAATTCTCAAATCTGATTTCCCAGCCGTCAAGCACGCGAGAGCGCAACTGCATGTTTTTGCCAGGCTCGTGTTTCGAGAATGTCCGCGATTTGTGCAATCGCGAGATCGCACTCCTCTTCGCGGTTATAAAAATGCGGGGAGAGCCGCACGCCGGCTTTGGGACGGTAATCCACGAGAATCTCCCGCGCCAGTAGCTCGCGGCACACTTCGGCCGCATGCGGGCATTCGACGGACACCGTTCCCGCGCGCTCCGCCGGATCTTCGGGCGTATTAACACGCCAGCCGTGCCCGTGCGCAGCCTCAAACAGTCGCGCTGTCATGCGCATAGATTTTTCGCGAATCGCACCAATCCCAGCTTTGTTGAGTATGTCGAGACCGGGCTGGCATGCATAGAGCGCGGGAATGTGCGGCGTGCCGTTCAAATAACGGAAAGAATCCTCGCGGGCTTCTATAGCGCCAGTCTCAAATGCAAAGGGGCGTTGGTGCGCAAGCCAGCCCGCGATCGTCGGTTGCAACATCGCGCGCAAATCCTCTCGCACGTAGAGATAGCCCACGCCTGGCCCGCCGCACAGCCACTTCAGCACGCCACCGCAAGCAAAATCCGCGCCCAGACCATGCACATCGACAGGAATCGTCCCAGCAGCCTGGAAGAGATCAAGGATGACGTGCGCCCCCACGCGATGCGCCTTCTCGATGATTGCTCGCGCATCCACGATGTAATCGCTTCGAAACAGCACCTGAGAAATCGGCACGAGCAGAGTGGTCTCATCAATAGCATCCAGAAACTTGCCAAGATCGAATCGCACGGGATCGCCGCTGGGAACGAGCTCGACCCTCGCGCCATTGCGACGCTGCTCATGGTAGAAATACTGGATCGACGGAAACTCCAGGTCCGTCAGCACTACTTTGTTGCGCGCCCCACGAAAATCAAAACATGAGCTGATCACTGCCTGAATCAATGTCACGTTCTGGTGCAGCGAAATTTCCCTCCGTCCAGCGCCAATCAGCGGAGCGATCTTGTCGCCCACATTGACGGCCATCTCCCACCAGCCCTCTTCCCAGGCGCGAACCCCGCGCTCGCCCCACGCATCGGCGTAAGACCGCATCTCGTCGTACACACCGCGAGGCATGGCCCCCAGCGAATTGCTGATCAGGTAAGTCGTGCGCTCAAGAATCGGAAATTCGTTGCGCCGCTTCAGCAGCTCATCCATCTTGCAAGGCTCCATCGGAAAACTTCCGCAAACGGACCTTTCTCCACACAAGGTAGCACAGCGAAATGAACACAAGCCAGGGAACTCCCGCTTCGAGCGTGATACGCAGACCGGGCACCCACCACGTCGAAATCAGCACTGCAGTAAGGCCCGTGAGTCCGAATACAGAACTCCAGGGCCCGCGCGGAGCAAGCCGCAACGGCGGTATTGCCCACTTCGCAGTTCGGCGCCGAAATAAAAGATGTGTGACAAAGATCATTTGCCAAACAAAAATACCGCCCAGGAACGCTGATCCCAGCATGTAAACATACGCCCTCGCGTGGAACCAATGATCTACAAATAGCGCGGCGAACATTCCGATGCTCGAGACCAACAATGCCGCCACCGGCGTCCCTCGTGCACTCAAGCGTCCCAGCGCTGCCGGCGCATAGCCGCCGCGCGACAACGAGAAAAGCACCCGCGACATCAGATATAAGTTGCAATTCACACTGGAAAGCGCCGCCGTAAGCACCACGAAATTCATGACTCCTGCAGCCGCGGGGATGCCGACAATTTCGAATACACGTACAAACGGGCTTTCCCCCAGCCCGACCTCGTTCCACGGCACGATTCCGACAACAATCGCAAGACCACCCACATAGAAAAGTCCCATTCGCCAAAGTGTCCAGCGCAAGGCTCTGGGCAACGCCGTCGTTGGATCTTTCGCCTCACCGGAGGTAACAGCCACAATCTCCACTCCGAGAAAGCTGAACATCGCCATCGCTACACCAAGGCCCACACCCTGCCAGCCGTTCGGTAGAAATCCCCCGTGCCCGGTATAGTTCGCAATCCCGATCCGCGGGAATCCGATACCAAACAACAACGAAGCGCCGAGGATCAGAAATAAAGTGATCGTTAGCACCTTGATCATCGCGAACCAGTATTCAAATTCGCCAAAGCTCGCTACGCTCCGTGCATTTACATAAACGAGCGCCGCCGAAAATCCCGCAATCCACATCCACGACGGAACGTTTGGGAACCAATGCCCGCAATAGATGGATGCGGCCAGCACTTCGCTGCCGGTCGCGATCACCTGCCCCAGCCAGTAGGAATAACGCATCGCAAAGCCGGCCCACGGGTGCACGTACATTTCCGCGTAAACGCCGAATGAACCCGCCACCGGGTGTGCGACGGTCATCTCGGCGAGTGCCCACATCAAACACACCGCAATTGCCGCTGCAGCCAGAAAGCTGAAAATTACTCCGGGCCCTGCGAGCTGTACGGAAATGGCGCTTCCAAGGAACAGTCCTGTTCCTATCGCTCCCCCGATCGCGATCATCGAGAGTTGCCGCGGCGTTAGATTGCGATGAAGGCCTGCTTCACGCTCAACGATTTCAGAATGGTCCCCAGCGCCGGGTGATGCCGCGCCCGCAGATGCAGTCTCCGCCATGGCGCGGCATGGTAGCAGAAAGCCTCTCCTGCCGTTGCCAGACCCACCTGAACGAACGGACAGTTGAGCCAGAGGCACGCCTGTACTCCACGTTTGGCGCACCTTGCAGTGTCCTTCCCTAAGATCACAGAAGTGGCGGAATGTCCCCAAGTACTCCGCCGCGGAGGAAGAAGTCATGAAGGCCGTCCTAGCCCTCGTCATTATTTACGTCGGAACATTTTTTCTCGCCATTCAAGGCGCGTCCCAAAACCCAGTCAGTGCCGCGCCGCAAAGCGCAGCCGCGCAAGACCAGGCGAGCACCGCGCAAGCCAAGCCCATCGATCCCGCCAAGGACGCTGACATTCGCTCGCTGATGGAACTCGTTGGCGCGCACGATCAGGTGGAAGACGCCGTCAGCAATTTCGGTGAGCAGTACCGGGAAAAACTTCTCGCGACCGTCCCGAATAACGACAAAGGCCAGGCTTTTGTAACTTCGTTCATAGAAAGCTACCAGAAGAAATTCGACGTCGATCAGTTGACCGAACAGCTCGTCGTAATCTACGACAAGCACTACACCGATGACGAGATCAAGACCTTACTGCAATTCTACGGTTCTCCTGTGGGACAGAAAGTCGCCGCGGAAACGCCGAAGATCAATCGCGAAATCCAGGCAGCCAGCCGCACAACTGGCTCCAAAGCCGCGAAAGAAGCCCTCCAGGCACTGAGGGCGCAGAATCCGGAAATTGGCCAATCCGCGCGTCTCAACAACGCTCCTCGCCGCTGGCAGCTAGGCGGACGCGCTCAACAAAACGCACAGCAAGGCCAAACGCAACAAGCGGCGCAACAACCCGACCCTCCGCAATTTTGAAGCGCAATTCTGAAGATTGAGTGGGTTCCGCCACTTCTACTGAAAATGCTTTTTGAACTTGATGTCGATTCCAAACGTGCCGTTGTAGTCCCGCAATGCCACAATCGACACATTCCGGTTCAAGTTATATTCCACCTGAATGACCTGCTGTTGTGTCGACCCCACATTCGAAACATAGGTAATCGTTAGATCTCGCGTGACCTGCTGCTCGACGGTGACCCGTGCGGCAGCGTTCTGCGAGGTGCTCGCCGAGCCCACTTCCGCCAGGCCGGGATCAACCCGGAACCTAGTAATCCCAAACAATCGCTCGACTCGCCCGCCCAGTTGGCTGGAGACCGCTTCAGAAAGAATCGCCGAAGCGCCCGACGAAGCGCTTTGCGTTGCCCCCGTTCCGCCACCTCGAATGCTTGATTCCGAGCTCGTCTGTCCCAGCGCCAGCAACGTGATGATGTCGTTCCCAGGCAATGGCGGATCGGAGCGATAGGCTAGGGTCAGCTTGCTCGCCGGTCCGTTAAAATTCAGCGTGATTTCGTACTGTTGAATTGTCGTCGTGGCTTCCACGTTTAGAACGGGATCCAGCCGGAACGGGTTCGCAAAGTTCATGTCGCCGCGCGTCACCTTATACCGGTCGCCGTGGAACGTCATCTCGCCCGCCAGAATGTGGATATGCCCGAGCAGAATCGGATGCTCCCACGTGCCGCGCACGCGCAGGTTCGCTTCTGCTTCTAGCTCGGCCCCAGGCCATTCCATCCGTGCGTCTGGCGCGGATAGAGCTGAGATATCGAATTGCAAGTTACGCAGGAAGGTTGAACTCGTCGATGGTCCCGAAATGCCTCCTTTCGAGGAGACAAGCACACTCGCGACCTCGAGGCCCTGCGATAACGTCACACGTTCAATCACCACTCTTCCCGAAAGCACTCCGGAGGTCGGTGTTCCCGTCAGCCGCAGCGAACCGCCGGCCAGCCAGCTCATTCCTTCGGGATACCGTATGCGCGCGCGCTCTGTGCGCACGGTTATGTCGTACCGCAGCGGGCTTTCCACATAGTTGACTCCCCCGGTCAGGTGCATCGTGCCTCCGCCCGATTCGGCGGTGACATTTTCAAATAACAGCCGCGTCGCGTCAAAAACCAGATCTCCCGTAATGTTGCTCATCCCCGTCGGAAAATCGGCCACTCGTGCGGACGCGCTTTCTATGTGAACCTTTCCGGTGATGCGTGGACGGTCAAAAGGCCCATCAAAAGTCGCGTTGATTTGTGCCGGGCCGTTGGCTTCCACAGCCGGCAAGAATCCTGTCAGTAGACGCAGGTCCAGGGCTCCATTCAGTTTCAACCCGAGATTGCCCCGTCCCGCAAAGCGCACCGAGCCTGCAATGGCAATGTTTGTATCGGTCCCTTTGAATGTAGCTTGATCGATTTCCAGAGTCTCCTTCGAAGTGCGCAGATGAATCGGCCCCACGTTTTCGAGCTGCACGTTCGCGTAATTAAGCGCCAGTCGTGAAAACTTGGCGTCCACCACGATTTTGTCGAGCTGTTTTAATTCCCCGGCCACGGTGATGTCCCCGTCAGCCACGCCATGACCGCTAAACTGCGTGAGATGTAAAGCGGTCATCAAGAACGGATTCAGATCGATGTTCGCGATCGAAACTTTTCCGTTCAACGCATAAGGATCAGCCAGCCCCAGCGTCACCTGTCCTGATATGCCCCCTGTGGTCATCGCCGACCCAAGTTCCAGCTTCGCGGTGTGGCCGTCGGAAGTGAGACTCCCGTCGAAGCTTCCGATCACGTCCTTTCCTATCCGAAAATCCACGACTCGGAATGTCCCATCGCTCTGCAGCCCAGCAAGCGGTCCGCTGGCCTTCACGCGAAACGTAACCAATCCTCCGACCGGCAGCCTCACCGATTGCAACTTCTCGATGTCTTCTAGTGGGAGCGATGCTCCCACTAGATCTGCTGTTACTCTTTGATCTGAGAACCGGTAGCCTGCCGTGCCGGTCACGATGCCCGCGCCCCGGCCGGTCTCTTTTCCCGATGCGAACACGCGCAATTCCGCGTCTGCGATGCGTACTTCATCCGGCGAAAGATTCAACTGGCCCCGCAATCGATTGAAGGACACGCCGTAGACACTTCCCTCGGCAAGATCGAAGAGCCCCGTGATGCCGGGCGCCGCACGCGTCCCGTGCCCATGCAATTGCCCGCTCAGCACCCCTCGCACGGGATAAGTCCAGCCAAACAATTTCTGAATAGTCTCGACCGAGGCTTTATCGAAGTTCACGTCCGCCGTCCACTCGTTCCCCGGCAGAAAACTCCAGTCCGTCAATCCCAGGGTTCCCTCGATCTCCGTATCCATCGCACCGAAGCGCAAATTGCCCCTGGCGATGGCGAACTCCGTCGGCGAATAAGTTAGGTCGCCTTCGAGCGAGTCTAGAGCCGTGCCGTTATAGCGGACATGCTCGCCGCGAATGTGCCCGCTGAAGGTCGTCCGGCCACTGGGCTCAGTGATCTTCCCGTCCCACTGTGCGCTCCCGGAGATTTCTTTGATTGCGTCCGGGGAACCGCGCTTCGCGCCGCGAATCGCATCGATGAAATCCTTGTACGATTCCAGAGCGCCGCTCTCGAAATGTACGTCCAGCATGGTATTGCGCGGCGCCAGAACACCCGTAATCGTTCCTTTCGACGATGGCGTTTCGAATTCACCCGCGCTGATCGCGAATACATCGGAATCATAGCGGTAATGAATTTGCCAGCTGGCCATCACCGGCACGTGGCCTGGCGCCAGAACATCCACGGGCGACCAGTCCATCTTTCCTCCAATCTCGAAGTGTTTAAACGCATTGGTCCAAGTTTCGATCGTGTCTCCGCTCAGCAGCGCGTCCCATTCCAGTTCGTCGATCGGAAAATCCGCATGCTCGATCGCCGGGAACACTCTTGCCAAGTGCATGTTCTCCAGGTGCGTTTCCGCACGGAACAGCCCGTCCGCGAAGCGCATCGTCACTTTTCCCTTCGCGCTTCCGCCAAAACCTTCCGCGACGAAATCCGGCGCCACTATGCCGTCATTGTTAATGGTGTAGCTGGCGCGGCTAGCAAGTCCCGCGGCGTGAAAAACGTCGTAACTGAGGTGGATGTCTCGTCCCGCGAAGCTGCCTGTGCCTTTGTACTGGCCATCAGCAAGCGTTCCCTCACCGCGCACATCGACGTGCCCGGTCGGTACGTCCGGTGCACGAAAGGTCTCCCGAAAGTCGAGTAGTTCAACCCATCCTCTGTACTTAAAACTCCATTTTGGTTTTGCGAAGTCGGACATCTCCGCCTGCGCATCAAAGTGCGACCTTCCGGCGCTCAACACCCCTTGTTCCAACGTGAATCCGTCGCGCCACAGCGTAAATTTCGCCGAGAGATTTGCAGGCAGCGGCGCCATTCCCTGCGCGCTCAGTCGTATGCGCTGCCATTCCAGATTCCCTAGATACAGCGGACGCTCGGGTGTCCCGCCGGCGTCCAGTGTCAGGCTCATCTCGCCGCCTTCCACCGCGAGCGGTACTTTCACTTCGTTGTATAGCAACCACCCGTTTTCGATGTTCACCCGCCGTACTCGCAGATCAAAAAGTGATTCTTGCAGCGACTTCTTCGAAGTGCTAGCTCCCGGCGGAGTCGGCACGTTTGTCGTGCCCTCTTTCGTGACGCGGATGTGCACCTCCGGCTCCTTCAGCACCAGTTCGGTCAGCGATACCTTTCGGCCCCAAAAGGAATCAACCTGCAGCTCCGCATCCGCCTCCTTCACTGTAAACAGCGCCTGCGTACCAGCCGGCTCGTGCCCGTGTATCACCAATCCCTTCAGCGTGGCCCGCATCGAAAGCCATTGGATCGAAATCGAGCGCAATTCCACCCTTCCGCCGGTCGCCTTCTCCAAACGGTGCACGATCCACCTCTGCAGGATCGGATTTCCCGCGCCGCTGGTGAAGAAACCAATCACACACAAGATCCCAATCACCGTTAACACCCACGGTGTGTGGATCACCCAGTTCCATATCGGGTGGCGCTTCCGGACCTTCATTTCGCCCCTTCGTCCAAATATTTCTGCACATGCAAACGGTCGCGGCTTTCCTTCAGCCAGCGATTAGCCTGCTCCGTGATGTCGCTTTGCACTAGCGCTTCCTGGATGATGTCCCGGGAGGCATCCAGCGTGGGTGGCTCCTGCCCGCGCGCCTTCGCTCTCGGCAAGACGGCATTCTGATAGAAATCCTCAATAGCTTTTTCATCGATCTGAGCAGACGGACGAAATCTCGAATCGAGGTAATTGAGCAGATACAGTTGCGTGGCCACAATCTTTCGCACTTCCGCATCGCTCAGTCCGCTCTGCTTCTTCCGCGTTTCATATTCCTCGGCGGAAGTGAAAGACTTCACCACTCGCGAAACTTCCCGGTCGATCTCCTCATCCTTCGGCTCCGGAAAACGTGACAGCTGTGCTTCCGAGCGTACGATCCACTGATCGATCAGCAGGTCCACAATCGCGCTCTCGCTTTCGGATTTTCCGTCCACCAGTTCCTGGTACTCCTTCAGTTCTCGCACGTCGCTCAGCAAAATAATGTCGTTCTCCACCCGCGCCACGATGCGATCCACAACTTCCTGCCCCGCGGTATATGGAGCAGTTGCCAGTACAAGAAACAGCAAACAGAGTCCGAATATGAATCCACGGCGCATTAAAAAATCGACCCCAAATTAAAGAAGATCTGCAGCCGCGGAAGCTGTGCGCCCTTGAAGCACTGCGGGATCGCTGGCGTGCCACCCGTAATGGGGACGCACGGCACTACGAAAAACGGACGGTTGATCTGGTAGCCCAAATCCACTCGAATCGGCCCTACCGGCGTCGCATATCGGATCCCGAACCCGACCGTATGCGCGAAATAATTTAGCTCGTTCGTGCAGTTGTAGACGCACAATGTCGGATTTGTCGCGCTGGGAGGCTGTGAAGGATCCTGCAGTGTGAAAACGGGCTTCGGAGAATACGGCCGCAGCGTGAAGTGATCCAGGCGGCTATAAACGTTGCCACCGTCGTAGAAGAAGGCTCCCCCCAGTTGCGTCCCAACAAACGGCAAGCGCATCGGAAAGCGAAATTCCTGGTTGAGCGCCAGCATGGCCTGGCCACCCACTGGGAAGCCCGTGCATGGGTCACGCGGTCCCGCTTGATTCAGAGCAAATCCCCGCAGCGACGTCCCTCCGCCGGCAAAGAATCGTTCCGGAAGTGGAATGATTTCAGGCTGTGGGCCAGGCGCGGGCGGCGCGGTGCACTGCGTCGGTGTGGGTGGCAGAAACGAGAGGGACTCGGTGTTCGCGAACGGTTCGAGAATCCCAATGCGGATGGAACGAGCAAAACTGAACCGTCTTTTGATCCGGTAGTACGTCGAATTCTGAAAATAAAATCGCAGAAAACTTGCGCTTGAACCAATACTCGTGCTGGAAACGCTGAAATCCGCGCTATTGAAGCTTCCCTTGGTGGCATCCGCCGGATTGTCCCTCGCGTCGCGCACCCACGTAACGCCAAACTGGGACACCAGTGTCGGCTGCTCGAAGAGAGGTACCTCCTCCGGAGCAATAGTCGAATTTAAGTTCGAAACTAGAACCTTGCGGAACGAATAACGATACGAAACTGTGGTTAACGGCGTCACTTGGTTCGTCAATTGCGCTGATATTTCGTAGCGCGTTGCTGTGAAAGTGTTGATGTCTTGTGTTTTTTCCGTGTACGCCGTTGCCTGCGTGCTGTAATGCGAATTTCCAAATGTGTTGGGAATGGAGTATCCCAGAAGCGCTCGGTCTTCGATCGTGCTTCCGCGCAGCTTTAGCGAAAGCGAATCGGCCCGCCCTGTCAGGTTGACTTTCGTCAACTCAAAAATTCCGCGCGGCGCTGCCTGGATCTCGCCCGCTGTTGGATTTGTCGTGCTCGCCAGCCGTTGCACTTCAAACCCTCCGCCGTACGCCATCGTGTATCGCTTGGCTTCCTCAACCAGAACGACGATGTCCTTGTCTGGGTCTGAACCGTCCGGATTTTGCGGTTCGATCGTCACGCGGTTGAAGACTCCAAGGTTGTACAAACGCCGCTGCGAGTCCACGACATCCCCTTCGCGCAGTGGTGCCCCCGGCTTCACCCGAATTTCTCGCTGGATCACTCCCTGCCGTGTCCGGTGATATCCGCTTAATAGAACTCGGCGTACCCTTGTCTGCGGCCCCTCCGTGATGCGGTACACAAGCTTCACGGGCGGCGCCTGCGCTGCCTCCGGCTTCGATTTCTTTTCTTTCTCTTCCTCCTTCTTTTGGCTCTTTTCGTTTTCAGGCGTTTCGCTCTTCGCCTCCTTTTCCCTCGCGCCGGTTTCCGCACCCACCCGTTCCGCCGTCGACGTAAAACTCGCCTCCGGATATCCTTCGTTGAAATACATAGCAAGAATATTGTCCCGGTCCGTGGTCACGTTGAGATCGGAGTAGGGCTGCCCCGGCGTCGACCCGATGTTGCCAAGCAATTCTTCCTCCGAGAACGCGTGGATCCCTTCGATCGCAATCGACGCCACGCGCGTCTGCTCGCCTTCCTGGATCGCGAACCGTACGTATATGTCTCCCTCTTTTCCCTTGTAGTTGTCCAGAATCTGCCCATCCACCTTCGCGCTCAGAAAGCCGTTTGCGTCATAGAGGCCCTGCATCGATTGTGCGTCCGAATCGATCAGCCGCCGGCTGAATCGTCCCCTCGAACCAAAAGCCGCACGATATATTTGAAGGCGGCTCTTCAGTAATTCTGTGCTGAAATACCGATTTCCACTGATTTCAATTCCCACAAGCTTGTGCCGGTCACCCCGCTCGATGTGGTAGGTGATTACTTCTTCCGTGCCCTTAGATTTCTGCTCCTTGACCTCCACCTCTTTTGTTTCCGTCGTGTAATTCACTTGCGCGTCAAAGTAGCCGTCGCGCTCCAGTCGCTCACGAATATTCCGTTTCCCTTCCTCCAAAAGATCTGTATCTACGGCCCCTTCCTGATACACGGGAACCAGCCTCTTCAGATCACCCTTGGAAAATTTCGCCCCCGTCACCGCCACGTCCACCTGCGGGCCTTCCGTGACATCGAGCGTCAGCGTGATGGTATTGTTCGCCGCGTTATACTCGCCTCGCCGGACCGCCGCCCGCGCGCTGAGCCGCCCTTTTTTCACCAGAAATTTTCGGATCCGGTCAGTCCCCCTCTGTATGCGTGCGGTCGTCACTTGCTGCCCAACTTTCATTTTCAATCGCGAAAGAATCTCCGCGTCGTGATACGCCGTGCCATTCTTTAGTTCCACAAATGCAACTCGAGCCCGCGGCCCGGGCTTTACGTGCACAAGGATGTCCATTTGATGGGTAGCGGGGTACGGCACGTTCTCTGCCGAGACCTGTGCCGTATACAGGCCCTCTTCTTTCAATACATCGCGCAGACGCGCCAGCCCTTCGTCCACCTCTTCTTGTCGAAATGGCTTGCCCAGCGTGATCTGCATGGCTGCCGCGGCAGATGTATCCGTGGGGGGTGGTGTCAGTCCATCAATCAGGACTCTATTAAAGAAAAGACTTTCTCGAACCACGAAATCGAGCCGAACTCCGCCGCCCACGAAAGTTACGACGGCTCTCAAATCCGTGTAATCACCTAGCCCGTACAGCGCGCGCAGGCTCCGTGCAACCTGCTCTCGATTCAGGGGTTTCCCAACTTCAACCGCGAGCCCCGTGGGCGATTCCGAAAGGACGCGTCCATCTTCGGTAACAATTCGTACCGCAACGACAGGCGCTCCCGCTGGAGTCGCCTCTGCCTGTCCTCCCGGCTGTGCCTGTCCATAACTCCTCGCCGCCACGACCAGCAGCGACAAGACGGCGATACCCCTCAGCCTTTTTCCCCATCTCAATATCATGCTCACAATCGCTCAGACGAAGCGTAGCACAAGGGCGTTGCCCATCCCGCTATCTCTAGCGTTATGATGATGCAAGGGGGACGGTGTCCGTCGCCGCCGCACCGGGTCCGCGCTTGCTCGATTCGCTCCAGGAAAAGTACTCGCGTCAGATGCTCTTCGCCGGAATCGGCGAAGAAGGACAGCAGCGCCTTCTCGCCTCCAGCGCCGTCGTTGTAGGCTGCGGGGCCATTGGCGCGGCTGCCGCCGGCCTCCTCGTTCGTGCCGGGGTAGGTCGCGTCAGAATTATCGACCGTGATTTCGTCGAACCGCCCAATCTGCAGCGGCAAACTCTGTTCGACGAGGACGACGCCCGCAACGCCCTTCCCAAAGCTATAGCCGCGGAGCGCAAGCTCCGCGCCATCAATAGCAGCATAGCTGTCGAGGGCTTGGTCTCAGACCTAAACCCGCGCAATGCGGAGGAGTTGCTCACAGGCTTCGATCTCATTCTCGATGGCACCGACAACTTCGAGACTCGCTTCCTCATCAACGACTTCGCCGTCCACTCCGGTACGCCCTGGATTTACGCCGCTGCCGTCGCAAGCTACGGCGTAACCATGGCCATCCGCCCTGGCCTCACTCCTTGTTTCGCCTGCCTCCTCGAATCCTCTTCCTACGGCCAAGGCCTCGAGGAAACCTGCGATACAGTTGGCGTCCTTGGCCCGATCGTCAACCTGATCGCCTCCCTTGAAGTCGCCGAAGCGCTCAAGCTTCTCGCTGGCCGCGAACACGCTCTCCACGGTCGCCTGATCTCTTGCGATGTTTGGACGGGCCACTTCCAGTCTGTCCGCGTCGCCCAAAACCCGGCGTGCCGCGCCTGTGCCCGCCGCGATTTCTCTTACCTCCAGGGACAAGCCCAGCCACACATCACCCTATGCGGCCGGGATTCCGTCCAAATCCACGAACGCGGGCGATCTCTGAATTTGGGAGCGCTGCAGGAGAGGCTTGCTGCCACCGTCTCCGATGTCCGCCACAACGAATTCTTGCTCTGTTTTCGCGTCGATCCCTATCAGATGACCGTCTTCGCCGACGGCCGCGCCATTCTTAAGGGCACAAAAGATCCCGCAGTCGCGCGCTCTATTTACGCCCGTTACATCGGCGCCTGATTCTCTTCTTCATTGAGAGGGGATTACTGCCAGCCCTGCTTCAGCGCGTCTGCCCGGTCCGCCCAAACGAGCTCCGCATATTGGCTCTGTCCAGATTTTCGCGCAGATTCATTAGCGTCAGAAAGGTGCTTAGAATTCTCGCCTTCAAATCATCCGTTAGATGCAGACCGCTGGTTGCCACGCGCGCCAGCCGTTCGCCGCTCTCCGTAATGAAACGCATGATTTCACGTTGCCGATCGTGTGGAGCATTCCCCAGCGCCGTTTCGCGCCGCATCTCCGCGCAGCTTCCTTCGATCGAAAGGGTGAAGTGCAAGACGCAAACCTGCTGCTGCTCGGCGAGCGCCGGCGGCGAGTCGTTCTTACAACCCGTTACTTTGCACGGTATAGCCATGGAGCACGTTATCTGGGGCCAACAAGAAAGGTAACCATTCCTGGCACTGAAAATCCAGTCTCCTTCCGCGGAAGGTTGCGAATCCTGCATAGCCTCTTCCCGCACCCCGTATCCCTCCCGCCAATCCCATCCGCCCGTCTCCCGCAAAGAAATCGGTTGCTCCCATTCAAAAACAATTGTATAAAAATGCAGGAGCCTGTATATTTGTACAAGTCATGAGCGCCGGTAAAACATTTCGCCACGGTCAGATACTGCGGCTGGTCAGCGGCCAGCCCATCGTCAGCCAGGAAGAGCTCCGTCGCCGGCTTGCCCAGCAGAAAATGCGAGTCACCCAGGCCACTCTTTCACGCGACCTTCAGGAGCTCCGCCTCGTCAAGACGCAGGAGGGCTACAAACCCGAAGCCGCTCTTCCTGAAGAAAACGGCAACGGTACGCACCCGCTTCCTCCGCTCGCCCGCGCCCTTCGCGAGTTTCTACTGGATATTCGGCCTGCCGAAAATTTACTTGTTCTGAAAACTCCTCCCAGCGGGGCTCAGCCGCTCGCCGCCGCCGTGGACGCCTCAAAATTTCCGGAAATCGCCGGCACCATCGCAGGTGACGATACCGTCCTGATCATTACCCCAAACAAACGAACCCGCGAATCGCTGCAGAAAAAGATAGAAGCCCTGGTGAAATGAGAGATCCTCGCCAAGTCGCCGTCGTAGGTGTCAGCGGATACACTGGCATAGAGCTGGCCGGCATTCTCCTGCGCCATCCCGCCGTCGCATCCTCCACTTTTTACGTGCGGGAAACGCGTGGCGCTAACTGCATTGCTGAGCTTTTTCCCCAATTTCACGGATGGGGACAAGCTCCCCTGCGCTCCCTTTCTCTCGAATCCATAACATCGTCCCACGCGGGCACCGCGTTTCTCGCTACGCCTCACGAAGTTTCAGCCGAGCTTGCGCCGGCTCTTCTCGAAGCTGGCTTGCGCGTCGTCGACTTGAGCGGCGCCTTCCGCTTCCACGCAGCGGAGACGTTCACCTCCTGGTACAAGCTCCCTACGCCTCATGCCGATTATCTGGACGAAGCGGTTTACGGTCTTCCCGAGTTGTATTCCGAGGAGATCGCTAAGGCCCGCCTCGTCGCCAATCCAGGCTGCTACGCCACCAGCGTCATTCTTGCTCTCCGCCCGCTCGCGGAAGCTGGCGTTATCGCTACGGATCAAAACGTCATTTGCGATTGCAAATCCGGCGCCAGCGGCGCTGGCAAAGATCCCCGTCGCGACCTGCAGTTCGTTGAAGTCGACGAAAACTTCAAAGCCTACAATCTCTTCTCGCATCGCCACACGCCGGAAATTCTTGAGCACACCGGCCTCGGCGAATCGCAGCTCATTTTTTCCACGCACCTGCTGCCTCTGGCGCGCGGCATTCTTTCCACGATTTACGTCTCTCTTTCCGGCCAACAATCGCCCGACGCCATCGAAGCCCTCTATCGCAAGTTTTACGCTGGACGGCCCATGGTTCGCATCTGGCCCGCGGGCACGCTGCCCGAACTGCAACACGTCGCGCACACCAACTTCTGCGACATCGGCTTTGCGTTGGACAAATCCGGCCAGCGCCTGATCGTCGTCTCTTGCCTCGACAATCTTGGCAAAGGCGCCGCCGGCCAGGCCGTTCAGAATTTCAACCACATTTTGGGCATCGAGGAGAAGACCGCACTTCAATGAAAACCGTGATCAAGTTTGCAGGTGCTTTGCTCGAAGACCAGCCGACCATGCGCGCCCTCGCTCGCCAGGTCGCAACTCTCGCCCAGGAAGGCCATGAAATTCTCGTTGTCCATGGCGGTGGCCGCGCTTTCACCGAAGCTCTAAAGCGCATGGGCATCGAAAGCAAGTTTGTCTCCGGTCTCCGCGTTACCGACCGCGAAACCCGCGACGCCGCTGTCATGGTCTTCGCCGGCCTGCTGAACAAGCGCCTCGCCGCCGCCATTTCCGTCGAAGGCTATCCTGCCATAGGCATCTCCGCTGCCGATGCTCAGTGTTTTCTTGCCGAGCCGATGTCGGTTGGAGAAGTATCCGGCAGTCTCGGCTTCGTCGGCTATCTCACAGGATTGAATAATGCGTTTATCGAATCGCTCTGGCGCGAACGTCTCATTCCCGTCGCTCCTTGCCTCGGCCTTGGCTCCGACAACGAGCTTTACAACATCAACGCCGATCACATGGCTGCTGCCTGCGCGGAATTTCTGGAAGCCGACCAGTTGATCTACCTCACCGACGTCGCTGGCGTTCTCGACGGAGAAAAAGTCCTTTCCGCCATCACCTGCGAAGAAATCGAACGCCTTGTCCAGTGCCGCGTCGTCTCCGGTGGAATGATTTTGAAGCTCGAAGCCGCCAAGCGCGCCCTCGAAGGCCACGTCCGTGAGGTGCGTATCGTCGGAGGCTCGGCGCCTGACGCGCTGCTTCTCGCGTTTCACTCTACCGAACTCAACACCGAAGAGCACACTTCGGCAATCCCGGGCACACGCGTTCTACGCGAACCCCTCTCCAACGCCCATGCGGCTCTTTCGGCGGCGTGATGGTTAAGAAGATCAACGCAAAGAAAAAGAAGACGACCGCCTCCGCGGCCCGTAAGGCGGGCAAGACCGGCCTCCCCGCGCCGAAGGCGAAGTCCATCCTTCGCGATGCGAATCAATTTCTGATGCCGACCTACAAGCGCCAGCCCATCATCTTCACGCATGGGCGCGGCTGTTACGTCTATGATTCGCGCGGTAAGAAATATCTCGATTTTCTTGGCGGCATCGCCGTCAACGCTCTAGGCCATGCGCATCCACGCATCGTCAAAGTTATTCGACGGGAATCCGCGCGCGCCATCCATCTTTCCAATCTTTTTCACAACTCTTTTCAAGGTCCGCTGGCACGCAAACTTGCGCAATGGTCCGGCCTCGATCGCGTTTTCTTCTCGAATAGCGGTGCGGAGGCCGTCGAAGGCGCCCTCAAGCTGTCGCGGCTTTACGGCCGCACTTCCGCCGATGCGTCCGGCTCCCCGGCTCGGAAGCACCGTATTCTGGCCCTCGATAACTCTTTCCATGGCCGCACCTTTGGCGCCGTGAGCGTTACCGCCACGGAAAAATATCGGCTGCCCTTTGCCCCTCTGGTGCCCGGCGTCGAATTTGTCCGCTTCAACGACGTCGCCGATCTCGAATCCAAATTTGACGACACGGTCTGCGCCATCCTCCTCGAAACCATTCAGGGCGAAGGCGGAATCTATCCCGTCAGCGAAGAATTTTGGAACCGCGCGCGCTCTCTGGCTACAAAAAACGGCGCTCTGCTTATCGCCGACGAAATCCAATGCGGCTTGGGTCGCACTGGGCGCTACTTCGCGTGCCAGAAATTTCCCACGATGCCCGACGTCGTGGTGATAGCCAAACCGCTCGCCGCCGGTCTTCCGCTTGGCGCGATTTTGACCTCGGAAGCCGTCGCGCAAAAGGTTTCACCCGGCTTGCACGGCACCACCTTTGGCGGCGGCCCGCTCGCGTGCGCCACCGCTCTCGAATTTCTCAATATCATCGAAGATGAAAAACTTCTCGAAAACATTCGCGAGCGAAGCGCCGAGTTACGCGAAGGCCTTTCCGCGCTCGCCGCCAAATTCCCATTCATTCGCGAGATTCGCGGCGAAGGCTTGATGATTGGCATCGAGCTTTCCATTGATGGCGCGCCTTTTGTCTCGCAAGCCATGCTCAAAGGACTGCTCATCAACTGCACTCACGATTTCACGCTGCGCTTGTTGCCGCCTTTCCTCATCACGCGCGCGCAAGTGCGCCAATTCTTGCGTCTCCTGGGACAAATCTTTGTAACTACTCCGCAAAAGGCCGCCACCTCGGAGCCCGCGAAATTCGCGCCCCCGTCGCACGCTGCCCTCGCCGCGGCAAGGTGAAATAATGACTACATCTGCCCTCGTTACCCCTATTTCTTTGTCGAATGACTTGCTCACCGGAGCGGAATGGAGCCCCTCGCATACGCGCGACTTGCTCCAACTCTCCGCTGAAATCAAAGCGCGTCCGGGCCGTTACGCCTCCAGCCTGACGGGGAAATTCATCGCCTTGATTTTCGAAAAACCCTCCCTGCGCACGCGCGTCACGTTTGACGTTGGCATCCAGAGCATGGGCGGCTCGGTCGTGTTCCTCGATCACACGCAAGCCTCTGCCTCTCTCGGCGCGCGCGAGTCCATCGCCGATGTCGCGCGCAATCTCGACCGGTGGGTCCACGGCATCGTCGCCCGCGTCTACAAGCAAAAAGTCCTCGAAGAAATGGCTGCCAACGCCGCCATTCCGGTCATCAACGCTCTCTCGGATAAATTTCATCCCTGCCAGGCGCTTGCCGATTTCTTCACTCTCGAAGAAAGATTCGGTGCGCTCCGCGGTTTCAAACTCACTTACGTGGGGGACGGAAACAACGTTTGCCATTCTCTAATGTATCTAGCCGCGCGCCTCGGCGTTCAGCTGCGCATCGCCACGCCACGCGACTATCAACCGGAGCCGGGAGTCGTCGCCGACTCCAAACGCGTAGCCAAGGAAACCCGAGCCAAGATCGAGCTGATGACCGACCCGCGCGAAGCCGTCGGTGGCGCGCAGGCCGTCTACACCGATGCCTGGACCAGCATGGGCTTCGAGTCCGAAGGGGAAGTCCGCAGCGCCGTATTCGCGCCGTACCAGGTCAATGTCGAGCTGATGTCCCTGGCTGCTCCGGACGCCGTCTTCATGCACTGTCTTCCGGCTCACCGCGGCCTCGAAGTCACACCCGAAGTCCTCGACGGCCCGCAATCGGTCGTCCTCGACCAATCGGAAAACCGCATGTACGTGCAGAAAGCCATCCTGCATACTTTGTTCTGATGTGTTGATGCGCCTCACCGCATCGCAATTGTTCTTGTTCCTTTGTAGGTGCGCAGCACGCTGCGCCCAGTTTAGTTAGACCTAAGCGCAAGAGGAGAATCGTGAAAACGCAATTACCAAAACCAAAAAAAGTAGTTCTCGCCTATTCCGGAGGTCTCGACACCTCCATCATCATTCCGTGGCTGAAAGAAAATTATCAGTGCGAAGTCATCGCCATGATCGGCGACGTCGGCCAACAGGAAGACCTCGAAGCCGCACGTAAGAAAGCCCTAGCCACCGGCGCATCGACGGCGTTCGTCGAGGATCTGCGAGAAGAATTTGTCCGCGACTACATCTGGCCGACGCTTCGTGCAGGCGCCGTCTATGAACACACGTACTTGCTCGGTACCTCCATGGCCCGCCCCATCCTTGGCAAACGTCAGGCCGAAATTGCCCTGGAACTTGGCGCTGACGGCCTCTCCCACGGCTGCACTGGCAAAGGCAACGACCAGGTCCGCTTCGAGTTGGCCTACAAAGCCATCGCGCCGAACGTGCAGATCATCGCTCCCTGGCGCGAATGGGACATAGATTCCCGCGAAGACGCCATCGCCTACGCCGCAAAACACAACGTGCAAGTGGAGCAGAGCAAAAAGAATATCTACAGCCGCGACCGAAACATCTGGCACCTCAGCCACGAAGGCGGCGAACTCGAAGATCCCGCCAACTCGCCGAACGAAGCCATGTGGCAATGGACTGTCTCCCCGGAAAAAGCTCCGGACAAAGCCGAAGAAGTCGAGATCGGTTTTGAAGCGGGCACTCCGGTCAGCGTGAACGGCGCCAAACTCGGTCCCATCGAGCTTCTTAACACGTTGAATGAAATTGCCGCCAAGCACGGCATCGGCCGCACTGACATCGTCGAAAATCGCCTGGTGGGAATGAAATCCCGCGGCGCGTATGAAACACCCGGTGGCACGCTGCTAGTCACCGCCCATCGCGAACTCGAAGCGCTGACCATCGACCGCGAGACCACCCACTTTCAACAAGCACTTTCCTTGCGTTACGCCGAACTTGTTTATTACGGTTTGTGGTTCTCTCCGCTACGCGCCGCACTCGACGGTTTCTTCAACGTCTCGCAGCAGCGCGTCACCGGCACCGTCGGCCTGAAACTCTGGAAAGGCACGCTCACCGTCACCAAGCGCGTCTCTCCGTTCTCGCTCTATCGCACCGACCTCGCCAGCTTCACCATGGGCCGCTACAACCCTAAAGACGCCGAAGGATTCATCAACCTTTTCGCTCTACCGGTGACAGTCCGTCCCAAAGCAAAAGCCGAAGGAGCCCACGACTAAACTCTGTAGGGGAGGAGCTTGCCCCTCCCTGGTAGGGTCACGATTCATCGTGCCCTTGTTCGAGACCAACCAATGACCCAACGCAAAGATGACCGGCTGTGGGGCGGACGCTTCGAACGTGAGCCAAATGCTCACTTCGACGCGTTCCAGCGCTCCTTCGCGTTCGATCGCCGCCTGCTGCCTTACGAGATCGCAGTCGACCGCGCCTGGGCCAAAGCGCTCGAACCTATCGGCATCTTCACCGCTACAGAAGTAAAGCAAACGCTAGCGGCTCTCGACAAAATCTCCGAGCGCGCGAAAACCGATCCCGCGTGGGTCGACACTTTCGGCGCGAACGCAGAAGACGTCCACCACTTCGTCGAAAAAGCCCTCGTCGAAGTACTCGGCCCACTCGGCTGGAAGCTCCACACCGGCCGCAGCCGCAACGAACTCGTCGCCACGGATTTTCGCTTGTTCGTAACCGACGCCGCGGCAGAAATCCAGCGTGCGCTGTCCGCGCTGTTGAACGCGCTGCTGAACCAAGCCAAAGCAAGAATCGCCGTGCCAATGGCGGGCATGACGCACATGCAGCACGCACAGCCGATTCTGCTTTCACATTTTCTGCTGGCGCACGCGGAAGCTTTCTTGCGGGACGTCACGCGGCTGCAACATGCCGCGGCAAGCGCCGACGCTTGCCCGATGGGTTCAGGCGCGCTCGCTGGAAACTCCTTCGGCATCGACCGCAACGCCATCGCGCGCGAACTCGGCTTTTCCAAGATCACGGCGAACAGCCTCGACGCCGTCAGCGATCGCGACTTCGCGCTCGACTATCTCTTCGCGCTCACCGGAATTGCCACGCACCTCTCGCGCCTCGCCGAGGATTTCGTGATTTTCGCGTCGCAGGAATTTGCCTACGTAATTCTCCCCGACGAGTACTCCACCGGCAGCAGCTTGATGCCGCAAAAGAAGAATCCAGACTCCTGGGAACTGATCCGCGGCAAAACCGGCCGCATCACAGGCGCACTGCTTGGCCTTCTCACAACGCTCAAAGGCCTTCCAACCAGCTATCAACGGGATTTGCAGGAGGACAAGGAAGCGCTCTTCGCCGCACACGATCAAGTCGCTGACATGGTCGCGGTTGCCGCTGGCGTACTCGCCGGCACCGAATTTCGCGAGGATCGACTTCGTGCCGCCGCTTCCAATCCGCTCCTGCTGGCCACCGAAGCCGCCGACTACCTCGTTCACAAAGGCGTTCCATTCCGCCAAGCACACGACATCGTTGGCAAAGTCCTGCGCGAAGCCGAGCGCCAGGGAAAAGTTTGGACCGAATTGCCGCTTGAGGATTTGACAAAAATATCTCCGTCGTTCAATTCCGACTTTTCTGATGGACTGAGCGTCGACGCCGCGCTCGCAGCAAAAAAAATCCCCGGCGGAACCGCGCCGGATTCTGTACGCAAAGCCATTTCCGATTTGGAAGAACGTCTGCACAGAAAAACCACCAAAATAGGAGCCACGCCATGAGCATTCAATCCGCAGTTCAGCTAAACACCATAGCCTCCGTCTCGGAGGAGAGGAGGTCGCTTCCGGGGGCGGCGCGCTAGTCACACGGATATACCGTTGATGAAGCACGCACTCTCCGAAGCATCTCTCCCGCGCGGATTTCGGTTCGCAGGCATCGCCTGTGGACTGAAAAAAACTGGCGCGCTCGATCTCGCGATTATTTCAAGCGATGTTCCCGCTTCCGCCGCCGCGGTATTCACGCAAAATCTTGTTGTCGCTGCCCCGGTCACTATTTCCAAGGAACACTTGCGCTCGTCGAAAGGCCGTATGCGTGCGGTCATCGTCAATGCTGGCAATGCGAACTGTGCGACGGGCGCCTCAGGCCACGCCGCAGCACAGCGCACCGTTGCGGAAACAGCCAAGCGGCTCGGCTGCACACCCGACGAAATTATCGTCTGCTCCACCGGTGTGATCGGCGTGCCGCTGGCGGTCGAAAAAATTCTACGCTCGCTGCCGAAGCTCACACGCAATCGCCGCCCCTCGGCCCGCTCGTTCGCGGAGCTATCGCTCGCTATTTGTACGACGGACACTCGGCCAAAGACCGCCGGTGCTTCCTTCAAGATGGCGGGCAAACGAATTCACCTGGTCGGGTGCGCGAAGGGCGCGGGAATGATTCATCCCAATCTGGCAACAACGCTTGCGTTCGTGGTAACCGACGCCGCCATCGCACCGGCGCTACTACAAAAAACTCTGCGCGACGTTTGCTCCCGTACCTTCAACTGCATCAGCATCGACGGAGATTCTTCGACGAATGACACGCTGGCTGTCTTCGCCAACGGCGCGGCGGGCACCCCCGCGATTCGCGCCGGAAGCGCTGCTCACCGCGCCTTTGCCAAGGCGCTCGAGGACGTTTGCCGGTCACTGGCGTTGCAGATCGTCGCAGACGGAGAAGGCGCGCAACGCGTGATCGAAATCGAAGTCCGCGGCGCAAAAACGGAAGCAGCGGCGAAGCGCATCGCCGAAACGATTGCTACCTCTCCGCTCGTCAAAACAGCGTTTGCAGGAGGCGATCCAAACTGGGGCCGCGTTTTCGCAGCCGCCGGCCGCTCCGGGGTCCAATTCGATCCAGCGCGCGTCGACATCACGATGGCGGGCATTCCCGTGCTGCGCCGCGGAAGTCCACTGGACTTTAACGAACGCGCCGCCAGCAACCGCCTGCTCGCCGAGCACGTTCCGATCGTTCTTCACTTACACGCAGGCACCGCCGGCGCGCGCTACTGGACCTGCGACCTCACAGCGGAGTACGTGCGCATCAACGCTTCGTATCGTACTTAGCCGGCGCCAATTTCGGACCGCGCACAACCGGCAAGGCTTGCTCTGTCGCCGCGCGATCTTTGCCGGTGCCCTGCAAATCTGCTTGGCTAGATTTAGATATCTCCGTCAATGATTTAGGAGGTGCCCATGATTTCGAGCGGCTGTCCTGAGGCGCAGAGTGGGCATTGCGCGGGTGTCCATAAGTTGTGCGGCATTTCGTGGAGAAGCTCGAGAGCGACCTGATGTTCGGCTGCGAATTGGGCGATGGAATCGCCCAGCCCCAGAAGGGCGCCGATGGCGACGACGTTAGCACCGGTAGATTGCAGATCGGAGAAGGCTCCGCGGACGGCTGAGCCTGCGCTAATTACATCGTTTACGATCACGACGCGTTTGCCTTTCACGGAAGAGTGCAGCTCCTTCGGAAGACGGTACTCGACGGGAAATAAACCCTCACGCGCCGGGTTCGCGAACCGCTCGGCGTAGACGAAATCGCAGCCAAGTTCGAGAGAGACAAGCAACGCGATAAAAGCGCCTTCGTTCAACGGGCCGCACACGACCTCTGTTTTATGTGGCGCAAGCTTCACTGCGAGCTCAGCAGCGAACGGCTGTATTTCGCGAGAACGCAGGCACAAGGTTTCGAGCTGAAGCCACAAATCTCCGTGATGACCGGACTCGAGCCTGAAGTGTCCCTGACGCCCCTGCACAAAAGATATGAGGTCTTTCATCGAAGCCTATCCAACCCTGGCGGCTTAACTTTCGAGCGCACAAACGCGTACACAGGAACAGGAATTCTATACGACCTCGTCTTGCGCAGCTTAGATATCAGGGCATTAAGAAAATTCGCTGGTGTATATTGGGCGGGCCATGGCATCCATGACTAAATTCCAGGCGAGGGCCGTATGACGCACGCTTCAAATAAATCCATGATGATTCTGATTGCCGGGCCCTACCGTTCCGGCACAAACGACGATCCAGCCCTGATCAAGAGGAATGTGCAAGAGATGGAATCGTATGCGTTGCCCATCTTTCGCCCGGGACACATTCCGATGCTGGGCGAATGGCTGGCGCTACCACTGGTGAGCCTTGCCGGTTCCACAAAAATCGGCGACGAATTCTTCAATAAGATTTTTCATCCCATCGCGGTCAGGCTTCTGGAAAAATGCGATGCAGTGCTACGCGTCGGCGGACCCTCTGCTGGCGCGGACCAAATGGTGCGCGTCGGGCGAAGCCTCGGACTAAAGATTTACTCCAATCTCGCGGAAATTCCATCTCTGTGAATGAGAGAGACACTGCAGTCGAACGGCACGCATCATGCAATCGCCAGTCTGCGCATTGTAAAGCGCCCTGAAATGAGAGGGGGCACGGAATTCCGTGCCCCCTCTCAGGAATTGTTCTTACTCTGCCGCCTAAAAGGAATACCGCAGCGAGAACTGGATTAACCGCGGCGCTCCCACCGTGCTGGTGATTTTGCCAAACGGAGATGTGGTTAAGATTCCGCTTGGGCAATTTGCTGTCCCCGCGGTGCACTGAAAACTCTGCACATCAGTGAACGCCGGGTTGGCGAAGTTCGCGTGGTTCCAGATGTTGAAGAAGTCCGTGGTGAACCGCAGCTCCTGCCGCTCGGTGAGCTTGAAGTTCTTGATCAGCGAGAAGTCCCAGTTCTGCTGTCCCGGTCCACGGAAGGTGTTGCGGCCCAAGTCTCCGAAGCCCGTAGTGCAGAAGTTGGGATTGTTTACGGGATCGCACTGGGCCGGATAGAGAAGCGGCGCCGGGGTGAAGGCGGCTGGATTTAAGTAGCCGTTGACGCGAGACCCAATGCTTCCCGTGCTAAGCCCGCTCGACATCGAAGAGCCCGGGGCGAGGCTGGCGGTTAACACGCCTGGAGCGGATCCCGCTCCTAGAAACCCCGTGCCAGCCGCAGAATCCAGGACCGAGAACGGCGCACCGGATTGCGCGATGGTGATGCCGCTTACCGCCCATCCCGCCAGCAACCTGTGAGTCAAGCCTTCCGCCGACTTGAAGAACGGCAAGTCGTAGCGATAACTTACGACCAACCGGTTCGTGCGGTCAAAATCAGACAACCCGCGCGAATCATTCAGCGTGGATTCGTCGTTGAAGGCCGTATTGAAGGCGGTATTGCCCGTGGAGGTCGCATCCGTCGACTTGGAGAATGTGTAGGCCGCCTGGAAGTATCCGGCTCCCCAGCGCCGCGACAATGTGGTCTGGAGCGAATTGTAGTGCGAGTAAGCGTCGTTGGCGAAGAGCTGGAATCCTGCGTAGCCATTGATGCCCTGGGCCCGCGAACGAGCAATCGCGTTGTCGAAGGTATTTGTCGTGATGGAATTGCCGTCGACCACCACCGGATTCGTTGGCGTTGCATCTTGCGATTCCAGTGCATCACGCGTTTCGCGCAGATGGATGGAATGCGTGCCTACATAGCCAACCTCAAGCACCCACTGCTTGCCAAGCGAACGTTGAACGGTCAAGTTCCACTGCTGTGTGCTCGGTACGACAAAGTGGCGAGGCACAGCCAATCCGAAGATGCCCAATGAATTGAGTGGTCCGGGGCAGCCGTTTCCGCTGGCCTGTCCATAAATCGCACTTTGCGTTGTGTCGCCTCCAGGGAAACCCTGGAAAACGTTCAAGCAGGGAACAAAGGCCGGGTCCAACGTCCCGGCTTGAGGCAAGGCGTTCGGGTTGGGGCTTGGGCAGTTTGCCGGCGGTGTCGCGGAGAAATAAGTCCCCAGGCAGCCTGGCTGGCCCCCCCCAAAAGCCACCGGAAGAAACGGCGTCTCAAACGACAATTGGTCTGCCGCGCCGACGTCCTCCCGCACGTAGTAGATGCCGTATCCGGCGCGAATCGTCGTGTTGTGATGCCCGAAGAGGTCGTAGGCCAGGCCGATGCGTGGTCCGATGTTCGTCGAATAGTTGTTGTTAAACGTCGTGCCATTCGCGTTGCCCGTCAATCCAGTCAGGTGCAGACTGTTCACGCAGGACGGGTAGATGAAGGGGAACTCTCCAGCATTCGCGAGCGTTGGGTCGAGATTCCCGATGTGGCAAAGGTCGTCATGAAACGCGCCGAATATCTCCGTTCGCACTCCCAGGTTCAGCGTCAGATTGGGACGAATCTTCCAGTCGTCCTGGGCAAATACCGCGTAGTTATTGGACCTGTATTCGTGATTCGATAGGCCGCCGCCGCCGAAGCTAAATTGTGGCGCGCCAAGAAGAAAATTCTGGAAGTCGGTCGTCGAGACACCTGGCAGAGGATTTCCCGAACCCACCGGAGTATTCGTGAAGAATAGTTCCCCGTTGAACACCTGCGGAAAGTTCTTGTTCAAATTCACTCGCGTAAAGTCTCCGCCAAAGCGGAACACGTGTGCGCCTTTCACCCAGCTCACGGTGTCCACGAGATTGTAGTTGTTCTGGTCCTGCGTCTGGTTTCCGAAGGGCGCCGGTCCGATTTCAAATCCCGAACTCTCGAAAATGAACTTATAAATCGAGTCCGTCACGCTGTTCGTTGGCCGGTCGATGCCCAGGTCCGTCGTGGTGACGGGCGGAACGTTGGTCAGATCGTCATTAATATGCACGAATCCGAACCTGAATTCGTTCACCAGCGTCGCCGAAAAGAGATGCGTTTCCGTAATATTCAGGAAGCGGGCATTCACCGGCGTGTCAAACGGGAAGTTCAGCGAAGAAGAGCTGACGCTGCTGGCCAGCGTGCTTCCCAGGGATTCCTGCAGGTCACCGCCGCCGAAAGGCAGAAAGCTCTCGGAATCAGAAAAGAAAAACCGCGCGGAGAGTTTATCCTGGCCGCTGCGGAATTCGCGGTCCCAGTTGGTCGTAAATTGATTGTCGGTATATTTTCCCGCACGGCTGATGGCAAACGCACCAGTTGTGGGATCACTGCTCGGTATCAACAACCCATTGGTCGTCCCGCCGAACTGGTTGCTCTGAAAATTCAACAAGCTCAACACCACCGGGTCGATCGGGGTGGTCGTGTTACCGAAAAAAGCCTGCGAAATCGATTGCTGGGTACGCACATCCGGTAGCGACGGGATCGTCGTGCTGATGAGCGTGCCAGGCGAATCGCCGCTGCGCTGCCGCGTGCCCTGATAATTCATGAAGAAGTATCCGAACTTCTCCTTTATCACCGGTCCGCCGAGGCTGCCGCCGAAGATGTTCTGGATGATTTCGGGACGCGCCAGACCTTGGCCATTTAGGAAGAAGTCGTTGGCGTTCAAAACGGTGTTGCGGAAGTATTCATAAGCGTCGCCATGGTACTCTCGCGTGCCCGACTTTAGAATTGCGTTGACGTTTCCGCCTCCGTCGCGCCCCTGGCTGGCGTCATACAGCGACGTCTGCACTTTGAACTCCTGGATTACGTCGGGATTGGGAAGTGGCACGTACGTCGCTTGTGCAACGTTGTAGTCCGTGGCGCTGATCCCCTCGATCAGAAAGTTGTTGTTGTCTTCCCGCTGGCCGTTTACGAAGAGTTTGACGGAGCCACGCCCAAGCTGCGCCGCGGCGTTTAGTTCGCTCTGTGCGCCGGTGGAGAGCGTAAGCAGTTGCTGGTAATTCTGGGTCGCCAGAGGAAGCTCGCGGATCGTCGCGGTGCCAAGGGATTCGCCGGTCGTGGCGTTGCTGGTTTCCACCGCCGTCACCTGGGCGGAAATTTCCACTTTTTCTGTTACGGCTCCCGGTTTCAGCGTAATCGTCACGCGTGTCGTCTCCGTGACGCGCACTTCAATGTCCGTGGCTTTCGCTTCTCCAAATCCCGGTTTGTTTACAACTATGACGTAGTTCCCTGGCGGCAACAGCGTGGCTACGAAAATTCCCTCGCTGCTCGTGGGTAGCTTGCGCACGACCGATTCCGTCCGCGCGTCGATAACCTGCACATCCGCGGAGCCAATGGACCCGCCGCTGGTATCAACAACCACACCGCTAATGGCGCCTGTCGCGCCGCCTTGCCCATACGCGCTCGTGCCCGCGAGCATTCCTATGACTAGCAACACCCCCGCAAACAATCTACTGATACCCCGCATGATTCACCCCCCAGGTGATTAAACTTAAGTTCTTTCTTAACTTGAACAGCGACAATCACGGCGTGCAATTCCTCAAATCGTGCCAATGTCCCCCGGAACACGACACGCGCCAGTGAATATTCCTATTTTGAAACTAGCGACTCCGCTTCGGTGTGTCAACCCGCGAAGGCATATATTTTTGTAGATTGTTCATAAATGTTTTTGATGAATTCAATCACGATGAGCACTGCTAAACCGCTCGCTTTATTGGTTTTGTTTGCCCGCCCATACTCCCACTTGACGCCGACTTTACCCGGCGAGACCATTACCGTGGGGTCAGATAGACGCAACCTGCCCCGCTTGCAATCCGTCTAACGACATAGCAGTTCAGCCAACGTCGCCGATGGGGGTGACACATGCGTTTTAGCACTGTTTTCCGTTCGATCCTTTCCTTCTTGTTCTTCGCCCTTTTGGTCGGTATCCATCCGGCCGCCGCTGACTCCAGCCACGCCCGTGTCATACGCCTCAGTCTCGTGCAAGGCGATGTGCGTTTTACGCGAGAGGCCCATGGAGATCCCCTCGCGGACCAAAAGGCACAATGGGAGAAGGCCCAGGCCAACCTGCCGATTCGACAGGGGTACGTGATTTCGACGGACAACGGCCGTGCCGAAGTCGAATTTGAGAACGGCGCCATGGCTTTTCTCAACGAGAACACCGTTCTCGAGTTTTTCGATCTTTCTCTCGATGATGGCGCGCGCACTACGCGACTGGTTCTCCGCCAGGGCTCCGCTTCCTTCTATGTGAATCCCGCGAGCGGAGATTATTTCAGCGTAACTGGCGGCGATTTCACGGTCGAAGCCGACGGCAAAAGCTCCTTCCGCCTCAACAACTTTGACGACGGCAGCAATGTGGACGTCTTGACCGGCCATGCCTCCGTCCTTCATAAGAAGGAAACCTCGCAACTGAGCAAAGGTCAGTCTCTCTCCATGAAGGCGGGCGAAGATTCCGTGACCATCGGCCGGCTTCCCTCCGGGGACGATTTCGACCACTGGGTCTCCGGACGCATCGACACCGTTTCTTCGGCAACGAACGCATCTCTTCAATACACGAACACGCCCTATTACGCGCCCGGATACGCTGACTTATATACTTATGGCGCTTGGTCTTCCTGCGGAGGCTACGGCTACGGCTGGCGTCCCTTCGGCGCAAGTCTTGGGTGGTCGCCCTTCACGATGGGAAATTGGTTGTGGGACCCCGGCTTCGGATGGACCTTCGCCAGCTACCAACCCTGGGGTTGGGCTCCTTACCACTATGGTGGTTGGCTCTTTGACGCCTCTTGCGGCGGCTGGTTTTATTCGCCGCCGGCTTATTACGGTTACGGAGGTTACCCGGTACGGCGTGTTCCACCCGTCGTCCATCCGCCTCGTCCGCTTTATAGGGCTACCACCGCTGTTTTCGTGCGCCAGAACGGCCAACTCGGTGTAGTGCCCATGCACCCTCTCGATAAAGAAGGCAAGACTTCGCTGAACCTGGTACATGGAGTGTTTTCCGTCGATCCGGCTAGAAATGCATCGGCGCCGGCTCTTTCCGTATCAGCTGGGCAAAAATGGGAAACCGTGAAGTCTCCGCAGCGCGAGGCGCTTAACAACGGTCTCGTTGCTACAAACGCGCCAGAGCGCACCTCGCGCACTCTCGTGGAAGGCAGCGGCGGAACGCGCATCGTTTCTCTTAGCCATAATTCTTCCATCGTCTACGATGCACATGAGCACCGCTTTGTGAACAGCAATGCTGCACGTCCTTCCGCGCGGGATGCGGAAGCGCCTGGGCAAAAGAATGGGATCGTTGGGGCTCAGAACGATCACATCGTGGAAGTCCCAAGAACTAGCCAGCCGGCGGGGTCAACCCCGCGCGTTCCCGTTGCGCCCACGTCAGCGCGCGCGGCGGCACCGCCTTCTCGAAGCATTCCTCCACCGCCGGCACCTCGCTCCTCTAGCGGTGGCGGCGCCAGCAGTGCCTCTTCAGGCGGAGGTGCCTCTTCGCGTGCTTCGTCAGCGGCGTCCGCTCCTGCGTCGCACGCCTCGGCTCCCTCTTCTAGCGGCGGGGGTGGAGGCGGCCGTCCGCATTGAAGCCATTGGTAATTTTTGCAAATGCATAAGAAAAACGGCTCCTCAGTCTGGAGCCGTTTTTCTTTCCAGGAGAGATCACCCGGGCATAAGCAATTCGAGAGCTGTTAGGAAAAAATCATTCCGGCGTAACCCACGACTCCGTCGAAATCTCCGGAAACATCCCCCGACGTCGCGTAGCGCACCAGCTCTGGCTTCGCGCTTCCCATACTTTGCAGTGCTGTCAACAAGGCCACGGTCGGCCCCAAGCCGCACATGGAGATCGCCTCATTCCGGCAAGTGTCATAGAGTCCCCGCGCGTCCAGAGCCAGGATTCGCTCGATCGCTTTGCGATCCTTCACCCGCGTCGTTGCGTCATTCTCGTAGTGATTCAAATCAGATGTCGTAACCAAAAGTATTTGCTCGGTGGAGGCGGCCAGCACCTGCCCGAGGGCTTCTCCGATGGCAACAAGATCCTCGAAGCGTACTGTTCCGAGCGCGACAGGCACGAACGTAAATCCTTGCTGCAACACTTGCAAAAAAGGGATTTGCACTTCCAGCGAATGCTCGCTGCTGTGCGCCACGCTGTCTTCGCGCAACAACGGGCAAGCATCGCGCAACGCCCCCGCCAGCGCTTCGTCGATCGCGGCATCTCCAAGCGGCGTACGCCACGCCCCGCTTGAAAGAATCGCGGCATTTTCCCCGCGTGGATAATGCCGCACGCCGAGAATCAGAATTTTCTTCGGAATGGCAATTCGCGCGTACACCGCTCCCGCCACGTGCCCTGAATAGACGTAGCCCGCATGCGGCACCAGGCAAGCCTTCGCGTGCACTGGCATTACGGCATTGTCTGCAGTGGTGTATTCCCTGATCAGTGCAGTCAGTTGAGTTGGATCGGAAGGATAAAATCGGCCGGAAACCGCAGGCAGGCGCAGCATTACGCCGTTCCGCAAATCAAAGTGGCCTGGAGGGTTTACCTTTGACTTTGAGGGCCTTCAACGACGTCGGATCGTAATAAACGGTGACCTTGTCGCCGTACTGGTAGCCGCCTTTGTCGACAATGGTCTGCATTTCCGCGGATGCTCGCTCAGCCAGCGTGAATGTCTGCAGGGACATATCATTTCCCTTTGCGCGCACCGTGATTTGGATAGTGTTCGCGTGCATCACGTAACCATCAAACCTGCCAAGCCCCGCGGTCTTGGACTTCGGCTTGATCGTGTTTACGACAATCGGCACGGCTGTGTCCACAATAATGGGTTTAACGACCTCAGGAACAGGAAGAGGAACCTGCGCCCGCACCGGCGCGCTGAAAATCCCCGTCATCACCAGGGCCGCGGCGCTCAGTCCCGCAAATTTTATCTGCGCTTTCATTCGATGTCGTCCGTCGCAATCCTTAAAGATTTCAAAAAGCGCACATCCTGCGGCGTCATCGTAAGCCGTGCAGCAGGCTTCTTGTCTGGAATCTGATCAAACGATTCCTGGTCCACCTGAATCCGCAGCGATTCCAGAAACCGCCGGTCCTGCGTCGTGAGCTTTGCGGCTTCCGCTGCGGCTGCATCCCGCTTTGCCAACCCGATCGTCGCGTCCAACTTCAGCACGATATCGTACCCGTGCGCGCGCACTCCTGCAATCGCGCCCGTGATACGGTCAGAGTCCGACACCGTGTCGTTGATCGCGTGTCCCAATTCACGAAGCAAGTTCTTTAGGTGATCGTCGAGTTGCAAGGGCGCCTCTCCCTCACTACATTTGCCATTCTAGGCCCGCATTTCTTAGGATACAAGTCACCTCCTTTTGCGTTGTCTCCAATAGGTTCACAGTACGTTAGTGCAGGTCTGGGGCCCTTCCCAAGGCCCTCCGAGTGCCATTCAGCTCCCACTCCCTCCGGATTTCACCCCTAATTTTGCGCTAAGATGCACTCATGTCTTCCGCCGCCACTTCACCGGCAGCCGCGCCTCGACAGGGAGGTTTTCACCGTTTTTGGCGCGCCCTGAAGCAGCTCTTCCTCGAGGTTGCCGGCGCCATGTTTGCATTTCTCGGAATCGTCTTGCTCAATGCAGCTCTGCGCTCCTGGACCCGCGACGTTGACCACTGGCTCGTTGCCTCAGCCGTCGCCGTTGCTTTCGCCCTGTTATTCTTTTTTTTCGCACTAAGTTCGTTCCGCCGCGCCCGCAAGTTGTAATCTATTCCTTGTAATCTGCTCCCTGTAATCTGTAGGCGCGGGGCTTTAGCCCCGCACTTTTCTTTTCATCCGGTGGCCGCAAAAATGTCCGACACAAAAACCAACCCCCCCGCCGAACGCAAAGAGCACTTCACCACTCTCTCCGGCCTCCCCATCGATCGCCTCTATACGCAAGACGATCTCCCCACCTCGGATCCTGAATCGACCATCGGCTACCCCGGCGAATTCCCCTACACTCGCGGCATCTACCCCACCATGTACCGCGGCCGCCTCTGGACCATGCGCCAGTACGCCGGCTTCGGCACGGCGGTCGAATCCAACCAACGCTATCGCTATCTCCTAAGCAAAGGCCAGGCCGGTCTCTCGATAGCCTTCGATCTACCAACACAAATCGGCATGGACTCCGACCACCCCTTGGCTCTAGGAGAAGTCGGCAAAGTCGGCGTAGCCATCGATTCCCTCGAAGACATGGAAACTCTCTTCGACGGCATCCCGCTGGAAAAAGTCTCCACCTCCATGACCATCAACGCCACCGCTGCCATCCTCCTCTGCCTCTACGTAGCCGTCGCCAAAAAACAAGGCGCTAACCTCGCGAAGATTTCCGGCACTGTCCAAAACGACGTCCTCAAGGAATACATCGCTCGCGGCACCTACATTTACCCCGTCCGCCCCGCTATGCGTATCGTCACCGACATCTTCGCGTGGTGCCGCGACAATCTCCCCAAGTGGAACACCATCTCCATCTCCGGCTACCACATACGCGAAGCAGGCTCCACCGCCGTTCAGGAAGTTGCCTTCACACTAGCCGACGGTATCGCCTACGTCCAAGCCGCGCTTGACGCAGGCCTCGCCGTCGACGAATTCGCTCCGCAGCTTTCCTTCTTCTTTAACGCGCACAGCGACCTCCTCGAGGAAATCGCCAAGTACCGCGCCGCCCGCCGCCTCTGGGCCAAAATCATGCGCGACCGTTTCGGCGCAAAGGATTCGCGTTCGCTTCTCCTCCGCTTCCACGCGCAAACCGCCGGCTCTTCGCTCACCGCCCAGCAACCTGAAAACAATATCGTCCGCGTCGCCATCCAGGCCCTGGCCGCCGCTCTTGGCGGTTGCCAGTCTCTCCACACCAACTCCATGGATGAAGCCCTGGCCCTTCCCACGGAAGACGCCGCTCTGATCGCCCTCCGCACACAACAAATCCTCGCCCACGAAACCGGCGTCACCAACACCATCGATCCCGTCGCCGGCTCTTACGCCATCGAACATCTAACCGACGAAATCGAGCAAGGCGCCGTCGATTACATTTCCAAAATTGACGCGATGGGAGGAATGCTCCGCGCCATCGAATCCGGCTTCGTCCAAGGCGAAATTCAAAAAGCCGCCTACGACTTTCAGCGCGCCGTCGAATCCAAAGAACAAATCATCGTCGGCGTCAACGACTTCATCGCAGAGCAAGAGCGCACCATTCCCACGCTCCGTATCGAACCCGAAATCGAGCGTTCCCAAATTGCCCGCCTAAACGCCTTGCGCGCCGGGCGCGATTCCGCCAAAACGCAATCGGCCCTCGCCGAACTACAACGCCGCGCCGCCACCACAGAAAATCTCCTTCCCGCCATCCTCACCGCCGTCGAGGCCCACGCCACCGTCGGCGAAATCTCCGACGCCCTCCGCCGCGTCTTCGGCGAATATCAGGAATCTGTTATCATTTAGCTGCGCGGCGGAAGGAGTCCACGTGTTTCTACGTCTTCTGTCCCCTTCTTCCAGAATTTCTTTTCTTCCTGTTTTTCTGATTCTCGCGGCGACACTTTCGCATTCCCCGGTTAGTAGCGCGTACTGTCCCGTCCCCGAAATTCGGGCGAACGGCGAATTCTTCAAGAGCGACGCTGTGTTCATCGGGACCGTCCTCTCTATTCGAGAGACCCCGGATACTGATAACAATGTTGGTGGTTGGTTCTATCGAATGAGAGCCGAGGAAATGTTTCGTGGGCCGAACCGCAAAGAAATAACCGTGTACACGGAGAACAGCAGCAACCGTTTCCCTTTGGAGAAAACCCGGAGATATCTTCTTTTTGCTTACAAGCAACACGGCCGGCTGGAAGTCGATGGCTGTGGAAATTCAGCCCTGCTGTCGGAGGCTGCCGATGCACTCACCCGACTGAAGAATCTGCGCGCGGGCAAGCAACCAAGCGAAATTGAAGGCTGGATTGCGGAGGAGACCAGAGGAATTGATGTATCGGGCGTTCTTGTCACCGTCAAGAGCCAATCAAAATCGTACACCACCGTCACCGACAAAGACGGCTGGTTCCATTTCCCAGCGCCACCGGGCAGATACAAACTGGATTTATCGTCCAAGGAATACTACCTAAATGACGGAGATGACTTCTGGTATAAGCCGGAAGGCTTCGTACTACACGCCGGCGAATGCGCCTCCCTACAAGTCGTGTCCGTGCGCCATTTAAACAAATAACTTGCGTGCCAGCCTCTTCACAGTCAGTCCAATCTTTCATCCGTCTGGCCGTGTAGTATTCTGACCGGCACGATATTCGTATGAAACTCATCCTCGCTTCTACTTCGCCGCGCCGCGCCGAAATTCTCCACAACGCGGGCTTCTCCTTCGTCGTCGTGTCTTCCGCCGTTGACGAAACTCCCTTCCCCGGCGAATCTCCCAGCCAGCTGGTCCAACGCCTCGCTGACGCCAAAGCCGAACTCGCCGCCGCTCGCGCAGTCGGCCCCGCCATCGTCCTTGCCGCCGACAC
>Ga0210405_10000512_pt1 | contig 51413 bp, 44 predicted proteins | sample IncBWH11MmetaG_FD_155492 | JGI IMG/M metagenome (GOLD analysis project Ga0210405, IMG submission 155492) | Forest soil microbial communities from Barre Woods Harvard Forest LTER site, Petersham, Massachusetts, United States - Inc-BW-H-11-M | ecosystem: Environmental > Terrestrial > Soil >...
CTCTTCCGCGCTCAGTACCAAGACTGCCTTCGGTCGGCCGAAGCCCATAGGCGATTCTCCCCTGTTTTGGGGGAGAACGCTCGAAGCCGTTCACTTATTCCGCGAATTTCTGACTCACCACACTAGCGCCCCGTGCGGGACACCTAGTGCGGCACCGGCTCCGCGGCCGCCACCTGGTCGAGCAGCTGCCGCGCGGTGTGGCCTTCGAGCTCCGCCTCGGGAGTGAGGATCAGCCGGTGGGCCCAGCACGGCACCAGCAGGCGCTTGACGTCGTCGGGCGCGGCGAAGTCCCGGCCTTCGAGCAGCGCCGCTCCCCGCGCCGCCGCGAGCAGCGCCAGCACGGCGCGCGGGCTGACGCCCAGCTCGATCTGCGGCGACCGCCGCGCCGCCGCCGCCAGCCGCGCCAGGTAGTCGAGCAGCTCCTCGCCCGCGTGCACCCGCCGCGCGGCGAAGCGCAGCGCCAGCGCCTCGCCGGGCCCGAGCACCGCCGCCGCCGGCGCATCGTCCAGACCGCCGGTCACGGCCTGGCGCAGCAGCTGCAACTCGGCGTCCCGGGAGGGCAGGCCCATCTCGATACGCACCAGGAAGCGGTCGAGCTGCGCCTCCGGCAGCGGGTAGACGCCCTCGAGCTCGATCGGGTTCTGGGTCGCCACCACGAAGAAAGCCTCGCCCAGTGGATGGCTCTCGCCGTCGATGGTGACCTGGCGCTCCTGCATCGCCTCGAGCAGCGCCGATTGCGTCTTCGGCGGCGTGCGGTTGATCTCGTCCGCCATCAGCACGTCGGTGAACACCGGCCCGCGCAGCAGCCGGAAGGCGGCGGCGCCGGCGTCGAACACGTTGGTGCCGACGAGGTCCGCGGGCATCAGGTCGGGGGTGAACTGGACCCGGCAGAAGCGCTCGCCGAGGCACTGAGCGAAGACGCGGGCCAGCCGGGTCTTGCCCAGGCCCGGCAGCCCTTGGAGCAGCACGTGGCCGCCGGCCATGTAGGCCGCCAGCAGCAGCTCGACGGCCTCGCGCTGGCCGAGCACCTGCCGTTCGACGGCGGCGACGAGCTCGCCGGCGGCGGCGGCCAGGCGCGCCGCCGGCAGCTCGGGAACGGCCGCGGTACCTGGCGCCGGCGCGGCGCCTCGCGTCGGCAGGGCGGCGCCGCCGCCGGCGGCCGCCGTCTCCGGGGGGGGCGGCAGCGGACTGCCGGGGGGGCTGAGCGAAGTCATCGTGGGTCTCCGGATGCGGTGACGGGGTGGCCGGTGCGCCGCCGCGCCACCTGGCGGGCGATCGCGACCAGCTCGGCCGGGCCGGCGTTCGCGGCCTGACGCTCCAGCGCGGCCGGCAGCTCGAGCGCGCGATCCAGCTCGCGAGTGCGTTGCAGCAGCAGCAGCGCCGCCTCGTGATGATGGCCCAGGCGGTGATGCAGCGCGCCCAGACCGAGCAGGAAGGCCGCCGGCGACCCGGCGATCCTCGCCGGCTCGCTCCAGGCCGGGCCCTGCCGCCGGGCCAGCGCCAGAACCCCCAGCAGATAGAGGAGCGCGAGATGCGCGAGCAGCAGGTCGGCGGTGCGGCCGAGCCCGCCGCTCGCCGGCCCGGCGACGACCAGGCCGTGATGATACTCGTCGAAGGCCCAGCGCCGCCCCAGGTTGCGCAGCAGCGTTTCCAGCAGGTCGGCGTTGCCGGCCTCGCCCAGCCGGGCGTTGGACAGCGCGTCCGCCGGCAGCATCACCACCCGGCCGCCGTGGTAGCGGAAGACCGCCACCGCCGCCTTGCCGCCCGGGGCCGTGTACAGCACCCGCGAGCCGGCGCCCAGCTCCGGCAGCACCCGCGGCGCCCACACCCGCAGCGGCCGGCGGGCGCCGGAGCCTCCCGCGCTTGCCGGCGCGGCGCCCGGCACGGCGCTCGTGCCGGCGCCCTTCGCGGCGTTCGTGCCGGCGCCCTTCGCGGCGCCCGTGCCGGCGCCGTTCGCGGCGCCCGTGCCGGCGCCCTTCGCGGTGTGCGTGCCGGCGCCGTTCGCGGCGCCCGCGGCGGCGTCTTTGGCGGTTCCCGTAGGGGCACCTGGCAAGGCGCCGGGCCGGTCGACCGGCTGCAGGTCCCACTCCCGGCGCATGAATGCCCGCCAGCGCCAGGGCGCCAGCGGCACCTCGCCCACCGGCCGGGAACGCCAGACGCCGAGCAGCTGCTCGAACCCCGCCTCCTCGCCGGAGTAGGCCAGCACCAGGTCGCCGCCGCGCGCCAGATGGGCGTCGATCGCCTCGTCGAAGCTGCCCGCCGCCTGGCCCTGCCAGGGAAACACCAGCGCCAGCACCCCGGGTCTCGCCGGGCGGCGGCCGGCCGCCGCCAGCCGCCGGACCGAGGCCTCGCCGGCACCCGCCACGGACGGCTCGCCCGGCTCCCGGCGGACATAGCCGGCGAGCGGCTCGGCGATCAAGGTCACCCGGGCGCCGCGCGCCAGCAGATACCGGCGGGCCGCCAACCAGCCGCCCGGGCCGCGCGAGATCGTGCTGCCGCGGCTGCCGCCGCCGCCGCCGACCAGGGCGGCGACCACGGCGAACACCAGCACCAGCGCCACCGCCGCCACCAGCCACTGCCGGCCGTCGGCCGCCGCCGCCCGTGCCCCCGGCAGGCCGCTCACGTCAGGGCCGCCTGCAGGCTCGCCGCCAGCCGCCGAACCTGCTCGGCGACCGGCGGGCGCGGGCCATAGGTCATGCCGTCGAGTTGCCGGACCAGCTCCCGCAGGTCCTCGCGACGATACCGCGACAGCAGCTCGCGTCCGGTCCAGGTGGGATCCGCCCCGGCGCCGGCCAGCGACCGCGCCAGCCACCACCAGATGGCGCGCAGCGCCTCCGGCACCTGGCCCGATGCCAACCGCCGTTCCAGCTCCAGCCGCCAGGCCGCCGCGTCCCGGCGGTCGTCGCCGGCCGCCCACCGCTCGCCGCCGGCCGCCTCGTCGCCACCCGCCGCCGGGTCCGCCGGCCGCCGCCCGGCGCGGCGGCGGCGGCGCGCCCACCAGGACCGCGCCAGCAACACGGCCGCCGCCGCCGCCAGCACGCCGGCGACGACCGCCAGCAGCCATGGCGGCAGACCCAGGCCGCTGCCCGCCCGATCGAGGAGCTCGGCCAGGGCGGCGAGCAGGCGGGCCAGGAGGTCGCGCAGGTAGGAGGCGTCCGGCGGCTCCGGCCGGCGATCCACCCCGCTGCCCGCCAGCACCCGTCCCAGCAGCGCGCGATCGGCCGCCGCGGCGCGGAAGGCGACGGCCGCCGGGGCGTGGAAGGCGGCGGCCACCGGGGTTCGGAAGGCGGCGGCCACCGGGGTTCGGAAGGCGACGGCCGCCGGGGTTCGGAAAGCGACGCTCACCGTCGCTCGGAAAGCGACGCTCGGCGGCGTTCGGAAAGCGACGCACCCCGTCGCGGCGTTCATCACCGCGGATCCTGCGGCGCGGCAGGCGGCTCCGGGCCGGCGCCGGTCATCCCGGCGATCGCCTGCCGCAGGTCGTCCCCCTCGCGGCGCGCCCGCAGGTCGAAGAACAGCAACGCGGTGGCGAAGCTCGAATACAGCGCCACCGCCGAGGTGACGAGCGCGGCCAGGAAGCTCAACGGCACCTGTAGCCAGGCGGCGCCCGAGAGCCAGGCCGGCAGGTCCTCTCCCGAAGCCGCTCGGCGCAGGAACACCAGGCCTTGCAGCACCTGTAGGGGCAGCTGCAGCACCAGGCTTGCCAGGTACGACAGGACGCCTACCGTCAGGCTGAGCGCCAGGATCTTGACGATCGGGCTGGTGAGGAACCGGCGCCGCGGGTTGTGGCGGGTGAGCTGGGCGCTGCGGCGCAGCGCCGCCATGCCGGTAACCCCTTCGGCGGCCATCGCCGGCAGGGTCATGCCGAGCAGCGGCCAGACGTAGAGGGCCGGTAAAAAGCAGCAGCACAGCCACGATCCGAGGATGCACAGCAGCGCCAGCATGAGCCCGCCGAGCACCCCGGGCCGCACCATGAAGCGCAGGGCGCGGCGGACGTCGACGGCGCGGCCGGCCACCGCATCGACCGCGGCCACCGTCATCGCGCCGTGGAGCAGGCCGACCACCAGCACGAACGGCACCGTCGCCCCCAGCACCGCGTACAGGCGCACCAGCGATTGGCGTGGATCGACGGCGTTCATGGGGATCTGCCAGCGGGCCTGCGCCGCGGCCACGCCGGCGGTCGCGATCGCCATCAGCAGGGCGATGGGTGGATAGATCGTGCGCAGGTGCCGGCGGGTCCACGGCACCGCCTCGTCGAGCAGCATCCCAAACGGCGTCGGAGGGATGGGCGCGATCGGCGCGATGGGCGCGATCGGTGAGCTGGGCGCGATCGGCGACCATGGCCCGCCGGTCGGCGGCGTGGCGCCGCCCGCCGCCTCAGGCAGCGGCGGCATCGGCCTCGGCTCCGGCGCGCCAGGGGGCCAGCGCCACCCCGAAGAACAGCAGCTCGAGACCCAGACCCAGCGCCGCCTTGAGCGCCACCGGCAGCGACGGGTCGGGCGAGATCCGCGCCTCGACCACCGCCAGCACCACGAACCACGGCAGGCAGCCGAGCATCACCTGCAACGAGTCGCCCCCGGCCCGGCGCAGCGCCTCGGCGCGCGGCAGGTCGCCCGCCGTCACCAGGGCGCGGCCGACCGCCAGCCCCGCCGCCGCCGCCACCATGATGAGGGTGAGCTCGAGCGGACCGTGCGCCGCCACGAAGGTCAGCAGTTCGCCGCCCATCGAGTAGCGCATGGTGATGCCGATCACCCCGCCCAGCAGCACGCCGTTCATCAGCAGCAGGTAGAGCGGCACCAGGCCCGCCAGCACGCCGCCGCTCCAGGCGATCAGCGCCACGGCGAGGTTGTTGGTGGCGATGCCGGAGGAGGCGACGGCCGGCGGCACCGTGGTGGCGAGGCTCTCCGTCCACAGCCGGCCCTCGGCGAGGCCGGCGATCGCCCGCGGGCCGAGCAGCATGATGCCGAGCTCCGGCTGAGCCGCCGCCAGGACCAGCCCCAGCAGGCAGGAGGCGCCGAACACCGCCGCGGCCAGGCCGAGCAGGCCCAGCTGCCGATGGAAGGCGGCCGGGAACGTCCGCAGCACGAAGTGGCGCAGGCCGCGCCAGGGGGAGCCCGGGTGGGTCAGCCGGTGAGTGCCGGCGAGCGACAGCGCCGCCAGCTGGCGGGCGGCGCCGGTGCCGGGGAAGCGGGTGGCGGCGAGCGCGTGATCGTGCAGCACCTGGCGGTAGGCGAGCGCCAGCTGCTCGACCTCGCCGTAGCTCGCCGCGGCCGGCCCGGCCCGGCGCGCGCCGGCTTCCTCCAGGCGGTCGAGACGCCTGGCGAAATCGTCCCAGCGCGGCCGCCGCTGGCGCAGGAAGCGGGAGTAGTCCATCACCGCTCCTCGACCGCCAGGGCCTGCCGCAGCGCCGCCACCGGCTCGGCCGTCGCCGGCGGGCCCAGCCCGGCGAGCAGCTCCGGCGCGTCCTGCTGCAGCCGCCGCAGCAGGCGCCGCGCCATCTCGTCGCGGTCGGCGGCGTCGCTCAGCTCGGCAGCGCGCGCCAGGAAGGTCTCCACGATCGCCACCTCCCGCGCGCCCCAGGCCGGCGGCACGCGGCCGAGCAGCACCGTCCGCCGCGCCCCCTCGTGGATCACCAGCGTGCCGGCCAGGCGGTCGCCGAGGCGCCGCGCCAGCGGATCGAAGGCCATCAGCGGCACGCCGATCAGGTAGTCGAAGTCGCGGACGAGATTGCGGATCAGCAGCGCTCCGGAGCCGGCGGCCGCGCCTTCGGCGGCGACCACCCGCAGCTGCATCGCCCGCTTGCCCAGGGTGCGCCCGCCAGTCGCGATCTCCATGCCGGCGAAATATCCCCATTCGACGGCGAAGATGCCGGCCACGGCTATCGCCAGCCCCCAGCTGCGGCTCGCCCACATCGCCAGCACCGCGCACAGCAACACCCAGAGCAGCAGCAGGACGGCCACGCCGACGGCGTCGATAAGCGCCGCCAGGCAGCGGCTGCCGAGCCCCGCCACCGGCAGGTCGAGCCGGATGTTGTCCAGCGCGAGGATGCTCTCGCGATCGAGTTCCGTCAGATCCGCGTCCGTTCTCGGCGATCGAGGCCCGCGACAGCCTACGTGCTGGCAGGAGCGCGCGTCAATGCGACGAAATCGGGGCGATCAGGGCTTGCCCTCGGCCTCGCCCGTCATCGGCACGAAGCGGACCGGCAAGATCCTTTCTTCCTTGACGGCGCCACCGGGCTGCTTGGTGACCAGCACCAGCTCCTGCTCGAAGCCGCCCACCGGCGCCACCAGGCGGCCGCCGGGCTTGAGCTGAGCGATCAGCGGCGGCGGTACCGCCTGCGGAGCGGCGGTGATCAGGATGGCGTCGAAGGGCGCCGCCTCCGGCCAGCCGCGGTAACCGTCGCCGATGCGCACCTGGACGTTGTCGTAGCCCAGCCGGGAGAGCGTCTCGCGTGCCTGCATGCCCAGCGCCGGCACGATCTCCACGCTGTAGACCTGGCCGGCGAGACGCGACAGCACCGCCGCCTGGTAGCCCGAACCGGTGCCGATCTCGAGCACCCGCGATCCCGGCTCCAGGCCCAGCAGCGCGGTCATCAGGCCCACGATGTAGGGCTGCGAGATCGTCTGGCCGCCGCCGATGGGCAGCGGATGGTCCTCATAGGCCTGGCCGCGCTCGGCTGCCGGCACGAAGAGATGGCGGGGCACCTGCTCCATCGCCGCCAGCACCCGCGGCGAGGTCACGCCGCGGGCGCGGATCTGCTCGGCCACCATCTGCAGGCGCAGCCGGTGCTGCAACGCCAGGTCGGCGGCGGCGTCTGCTTGCGAGGTCGCGGCCATGGCCTGGGCGGTGGCTCCGTCGGCGGCGGCTGCCGGCGCGGTCGTGCCGATGAACCCTGCCGCCCCCAGGACCCCGAGAACCGCCAGCGCCGTCAGGCCGGCGAGGGCGGTCCGGCCACCGACCGCGGGGTGCGCGGAGTGAGGGGGCGGCGGATCATTGGCCATCCTGCACCTGGCCGGTCATGGGCGACACCCGGATCGGGGCCACGGTCCGCTTTTCGATGCCCTGCGCCGTCTTGGTGATGACCAGCAGGTCCTGGACGCCGCCGCCGACCGGCACCACCATCTTACCCCCCACCCGCAGCTGATCGACCAGCGGCGCGGGGATGCGCGGCGGCGCCGCCGACAGCAGGATGGCGTTGAACGGCGCGCGCTCCGCCAGCCCCCGATAGCCGTCGCCCAGCCACACCTCGACGTTGTGGTAGCCCATCGCCGACAGCGCCTTGCCGGCCTGGCTGGCGGCGACCGGATCGATCTCGATCGAGTACACCTGGCGGGCGATCCGCGACAGCACGGCGGCGTGGTAGCCGGTGCCGGTGCCGACCTCGAGCACGCTGTCGCCATGCTTGAGGTCGAGCAGCGAGGTCATCAGCGCCACCACGTAGGGCTGGTAGATGGTGCGGCCCGGTCCCACCGGCAGGGCACGGTCGGCATACGCCTCGGCGCGCATGCGCTCGGGCAGGAAGAGGTGCCGCGGCACCTGCTCCATGGCGGCAAGCACCTCGGGCTGGCTGATGCCGCGCTGGCGCAGTTGCAGGTTCACCATGTCGAGCCGCTGCACGCGGTAGAAGTCCCGCCCGCGCGTCGGCGGCAGCACCCGGGGCGGGTGCGCCGGACGCGGCGGATGCGGCCCCGGCACCACGAAGCCGGGGGGTGGCGGTTGCACCTGCCGGGCGGTGGCCAGGGCCGCTCCCGCCGCCGGGGGACCGGGGTGGCGGGGCGGCAGCGGCAGGCGCATCACCCTGTCGTGCAGCACCCGGATCGGAGCGCCCCTCGCCGGACCGGCCACCCGGTACGGCCGCTGAGCGCCGGCGCCGGTAACCCCGGCGCCCAGCATCAGGCCGAGCGCGAGGCCGGCCGCCGCCAGCCGGCGCGGTGGTCCGAAGCCTGGGCTCACCGCGGCGGCTCCCCGTCGTCGCCCGCGCCGGGGCGCTGGTACACCACCTGCCCGTCCACCAGGGTCAGATCCACCGCCGCCCTGGGGATCGCGGCCTCCGGGACCGTCATCGGATCGCTGGCGAAAACCACCAGATCGGCGCGCTTGCCCACCTCGAGCGATCCCACCTCGGAATCGAGGAACAGCGACCAGGCGGCGTCGAGAGTGAAGCCGCGCAGCGCCTCCTCGCGGCTCAGGCGCTCGCCCGGCAGCCAGCCGCCCGGCGGCCGGCCGGCCTGGTCCTGGCGGGTGACCGCGGCGTAGATCCCCAGGCGGGGATCGGCCGACTCCACGGGGAAGTCGCTGCCCAGCGCCAGGCGGCCGCCGGCGGCGAGCACCTTGCGCCAGGCATAGGCGCCGGCGAGACGCGCCTCCCCCAGCCGGTCCTGCGCCCAGGGCATGTCGGAGGTGGCGTGAGTCGGTTGCATCGAGGCGACGATGCCGAGCCTGGCCAGCCGCTCGATGTCCTGCAGCCGCAGCACCTGCGCGTGCTCGAGCCGGAAGCGCAGCTGCGGGCGCGGACCGCCGAGCGCCCGCTCCATGGCGTCGAGCGCCACCAGGCCGCCGCGGTCGCCGATGGCGTGGATCGCCACCTGGAAACCATGGGCCACCGCCTGACGCGCCACCGCCTCCAGGTGGGCGCCGGTGGACACCATCAGGCCCAGGTTGCCGGGTTCGTCGCTGTAGGGTTCGAGCAGTGCGGCGCCGCGGCTGCCGAGGGCGCCGTCGGCATACAGCTTGACGCCGCGCACGGTGATCCGCGCCGCCGGATCGATCTCCGGCCCGCGTGCGAACCAGCGCGCCAGCAGCGCCGCGTCGTCGGCGACGAACAGCGCGGCGCGCAGCGGCAGGCGGCCGCCGCGGCGCAGTTCGCCGTAGGCCTGGTAGTCCTCCTCGCCGATGCCCATGTCGGTGACCGTGGTCAGGCCGAGCGCCACGCAATGGCGCGCCGCGGCGGCGAGCCGGCGCTGGCGGTCGGCGGGGGTCGGCGGCGGCAGCCGCGCCAGCTCCATGGCGCGATCGATCAGCACGCCGGTCGGCTGCCCGGCCGCGTCGCGCAGCAGCCGCCCCCCCTGCGGGTCGCGGGTGGCGCCGGTGATACCCAGCTCCGCCATGGCGCGGGCGTTGAGCAGCGCGGCATGGCCGTCGACCCGGGTCAGCCAGACCGGGTGATCGGGGACCGCTTGCGACAGCGCCTGGTGGGTGGGGAACCGCTTGTCCGGCCACAGGTTCTGGTCCCAGCCGCGACCGAACAGCCAGGCTCCCGCCGCCGGCGCCGCGACGCCGGTCTTGCCCGCGGCGAGGCGCACCCGCCGCACCACCTCGTCGTAGGTGGCGGCACCGCCCAGGTCGACCTGTTCGAGGGCCGCGCCCAGGCCCGCGAGGTGCGAGTGCGCGTCGATCAAACCGGGGGTGACGGCGCGTCCGGCCAGATCGATCACTCGGGTCGCCGGACCGCGCAGACCGCTGGCGCCGGCGTCGTCGCCCAGGTAGACGATGCGGCCGCCGCGCACCGCGAGGCTGCCGTCGACCCGCCCCGGAGGCTGGACCGGATAGAAGACGCCGTGGACCAGGATGAGGTCGGCGCCGTCCTCCGAAAAGGATGGGCGGGCGGCCGCGAGCAGCGCCCCGATCAGGGCAAATCCGAGGGAAAGCTTTGAAATCATGGCGTTTTAGTCAAGCCGAACCGGCACATTCTGCCAGCCGCAGGGTGCAAAGTCCAAGCCATTGGCGGCCAAACCGCGACGAGCGAGCGGCGGCTGCCGGACCCGTGAGCGGCCCGTGGTCGTGCCTGACGAATCGGGTAGCTCCCGGCTCGCCCTCGCCGGCCGCCTGCCCGTGCGAACCGGCGCGGCGAATGCGGGCTACACTGCGGCTGCATGCCTGGCGACGAGCTGGTATCCCTCGACGAGATGACCGCAAGGTTGGAGCGGGCGCTGGCCAGCTCGCCTGCCGACAGCACCGAGATCCTCTGGATCGAGGCGCGGCGGTCGGAGGTGGCCGCCGGGCGCGGGCGGCGCGACGGCGCGCGAGTGCCCGAAGCGGCCGCCGACGGCGGACGGGCCGGCGCCGCGAGCGCCGCCGCCAGCTCACCGCACCGCGAGCGCAGCCTGCTGATCAGGGTCCGGCAGAGCGGGCGCACCGGCCTCCACCGCACCGGCGGGGCCGGCGCCTCCGATCTCGAGAACGCGGTGCGTGATGCCATGGCCCAGGCGAGACTGGCGCCCGCCACGACCGCCGAGCCGCTGCCCACCGCCGCCGGTGAACGGGCCGCCAACGAACGGCCCTCCGGCGAACGGCCCACCGGCGAACGGGCCGCCGGCGGTGACCCGGCGCTTGCCGTCCGGGGCGGTCCGGACCTGGACGGCGCCCTCTTCGATCAGGAGCTCGCCGAGCTCGAAGCGGGGCAGGCGCGCGGGCTCCTGGACCGCGCCGCCGGGCGCCGCGAGCGGTTGCGGCTCGCCTGGCTCGAAGGCCGCGTGGTGGTCGCCAACAGCGCCGGCCTGCGCCGGGCCGCCCGCGTGACCGCCGCCAGCTTCGAGGTCAGCTGCGGCACCGGCGCCGGCGCCGGCAGCGCCGCCGGCGCGGCGCGGCACCTGAGTGCCCTCGGCATCCAGGACCTGCTCGATCGCGCCCGCGCCCGCCACGGCGGCGCCGAAGCCGGCGCCGGCCCGGCCACGCCTGCGGGCGGTGCCGGCAGCGCTGGCGATGCGCCGCCGCCGCTGCCGTGGGACGCCGACGCCGCGCTGGCGACGGCGCCCACCCTGGTGCTGTCGGAGCAGAGCACCGCCGCGCTGCTCGAGCTGTTGAACCTGCATGGCCTGTCGGCGACGGCGCAGCGCGACGCCGGGTGCTGCCTCCACGGCAGGCTCGGCGAGCTGCTCTTCGCCCCCTGCCTGAGCCTGCGCGACGACGGCAACGACCCGCGGGCGCTGCCGTTCCCCTTCGACCTCGCCGGCTGGCGCAAGCGGCGGGTGGACCTGATCGTCGAGGGCGTCTTCACGACGCCGGCGGTTGATGTCCAGCTGGCCCAGGAGATCGGGCGCCAGCCGACGCCGCATGCCATGGCGCCCGACGAGTCGATCGCCGCCAACCTCTTGCTGCTGCCGGGCGCCGGCGAGCCGTTGGCGGAGGCCGAGCTGCTGCGCCAGGCCGAGGATGGGATCTGGATCGGAGCGCTCGGCGGCCTCGAATGTTTCGATCTCGGCCGGCTGCGCTTCCGCGCCCTGGCGCTGGGGGTGCGCCGGATCGCCGGGGGCGTCCTGGGGCCGCCGCTGCCGGACCTGGTGTGGGAGGACAGTCTGCTCGGCGCCCTGGCGCGCGTCCAAACGCTCGGCGATCGGCCGGTGGCCATCGCCGGCCGCGACATGCTGTTCGGCGCGACCGCCGCGCCGCTGCTGGCGCTACGCGGCGCCGAGCGGCTCGGCGTCGCTGCCCGCTAGGATCCCGTCTCAGGAGATCGCGCCAGAGTCGGCGAGGCGTCCGGCCGCCAACGAATCCGGCCGCCGGCTAACCCAACCGCCGGCGCAGCAGCACCAGCGTCTGATCGTCACCCTGCGGCAGCCCGGCGGTGAAGCGGCCGGTCGCCTCCTGGATCGCCGTCAGCACCGCGGCCAGGTCGTCGTCGCGGTGCTCGTGCAGCACCGCCTGCAAGCGGGTGGTGCCGAACTCCTCCTCGTCCGGCGACTCGGCCTCGGTGATGCCGTCGCTGTAGATGCAGACGAGGTCGCCGGGCTCGAGGTCGATGCTGCGGGCCAGGAACCGGCTGCCGGGCAGCACGCCAATCGGCAGGCCGGAGGCTCCCAGCTGCTCGCACGCGCCGGCACCATCGCCGGCCCGGCGCAGCAGCAGGCCGGGATTGTGGCCGGCGTTGAGGTAGGCGAGGCGGCCGCTCGCCGGCTCGAGATCCGCCAGCAGCATGGTGATGAACTTGTTGGCGGCGCTCGACTCCAGGACGTGGCGGTTGAGCATCTCGAGCAGCGCCGGACCGAAACCCACCTGGTCGAGCAGCAGATGGAGCGCCGAGTGCAGCGTCGAAACCATCAGCGCCGCCGGCATGCCCTTGCCGGAAACGTCCCCCACCACCAGCCCGACGTGGCCGTCGGGGCGCAGGAAGAGGTCGTAGTAGTCGCCGCCGATCTGGCGCGCCGGGCGGTTCCAGCCCACCAACTCGTAGCCCGCCACCGCCGGCGCCTCGCGCGGCAGGATGCGGCGCTGGATCTCGGAGGCGAGGTGCATCTCGCGCTCCAGCCGCTCCTTTTCGAGCGCCTGCAGGTGGAGGCGGGCGTTCTCGAGGGCGATGGCGGCCTGGTTCGCGAACAGCCCCAGGGTGCGGCGGTCGGAGGCCGGGAACGGGCCGACGCCGCGGCGGCTCTCCTTGTCGCCCACCGCCAGCAGCCCGCGCGGGCTGCCGTCGATGTCGATCGGCACGCCCAGCAGGTAGCGCGCCCCCGGCAGCAGCTCGGACGGCGCCGGTCCCTGGCCGGTCAGGAAAGCGTACAGCGCGGTATTGCCGGCGCCGCCGCCTTCGAACCAAGGCGCGGCTTCGCCGCCGAAGGTCCGTTCGAGCCGGTAGCGACCACCTTCGAAGATGTACAGCGCGCCGCGGCGGGCGTCGAGCAGCGACACGGCGCGCAGCAGGATCTCCTCCGACAGCTTTTCGAGATCGAGGGTGGCGGCGACCGCCAGCCCGACGTCGTAGAGCGACTCGAGCTCGACCACTCGATAGTTGACCTGGAACTGCTGGTCCTTGATCTCCTGGCGCAGTCGCACGATCTTGAGCGACGAGAGCAGCAGCAGCGCCAACGGCCCGTCCGCGATGCCCGCGGCGGGCCCTACCGGCGGAGCCGGCGATGAGCCTACCGGCAGGGCCGGCGGCAAGACTGCTGCCGACGCTGCCGGCGGCGAGGCAGCCGGCGCCGACGCGACCTGCCCGACCGAGAGGGCAAGGGAGGCCGGCGGGGCCGAGCCGGCCGCCGTCAGCAGCAGGCAGCCGCCGGCAAAGCGCAGCAGGCCGAGGCTCTGGAATGCGGTGACCGCGGGCGTAGTGTCGCCGGCCGGCGCCGGCGCCGCGGCCAAGGCCGCGGCGCCCGGGACTGCCGAGCGCGCGGCGGTCTTCGCCTGGTTCGCCTCGGGCGTCGCGTTCGTTGCATGCGCCGCGCTCGCTGCAAGCGTCGCGACCGTGGCCGGCGCCGCGTTCACCTCATGCGGTGCGTTCGCCGCGTGCGCCGGAGGCGCCGCCCCTGCCGTTCCCGGCGGAGCGCCCGCCGGCGCCATCAGCTCGAGCTCGAAGCCGCCGTCCTGCTCGAGGTAGAGCGCGGCGTGGGCGGCGCCGTGCGCGGCGCGCCAGTGGTCCAGCAGGCGCTCGAGCAGGGCGCGGTCGGCCCCCTCGTCCTGGCACAGCGCGAGCAGCTCCTGCCACGCCTCCGGCGTCAGCGCAACGGACGCCTGCACCGCCGCCGAACCGCCTGCCGCGGCGAACTCCGTCGCGGCGACTGCCGCCGCGGCCTCTTCAGCCACGGTGCTCGCCGAGCTGGGCAACCGCGTCTGCCTCGCCGGCGAAGATGGGCGCGTACTGCGCGAGGCCCATGATGTGGAAGGTCTTTTCGATGGTCGGCGTCAGGCAGCAGAAGCCGAGCTTGCCGTTGATCTCGATCATCTTCTCGATGATCTCGATAAGGATGGAGATGCCGATGGAATTGACGATCTTGGTGCCCGCGAGGTTGAGCAGCAGCACCTTGAAACCCTCGTCGAGCAGCTTGTAGGCGGCGCGAGCGATCTCCTCCCCACCCTGGTTGTTGATGTACCCTTCCGTGTAGATCACCGCCAGGCCGTCGCGGCGGTCGACAGTCAGATTCAGGCTATCGGTCATCGACGTCCCCGCTTTCATCGCAGCTTGCTCATCACGACGATCGTGCCTTCGGCCCCGGAGTGGATCTCGACCTCATCCATGAGGCCGCGGATGATCTTGAGACCCCAGCCACGCTTTCTGCGCGCCTTGAGCTTATCCTCGATCCTGGGCTCCGCCATATCTTCCGGCTCGAATCCCACCCCGTTGTCCCGCACCGTGATCCGCAGCTTCTCCGGGTCCTTGGCGCCGAGCACCTCGAAGGTGACGTAGACCTCGCGTTCGCGCGCCTGGCTGTGCTCGATGGCGTTGATGCAGGCCTCCACGACCGCCATCCGCACCTCGTCGATCCTATCCGGGCTCATCTTCATCGATTCGGCCACGGCGGTCGCGGTCCTGCTGGCCTCGATCTCGATCTCGGGCACCATCGGCAGGGCCAGAGTCACTTCTCGCAGCACAGCGTCACCTGCCATGTCCATGCGGTCGCGGGGGGAGGGAGGGGGCTGGCTCAGAAAGTCAGATAGAGCTGCAGGGCGTAGATCACCACGGGGTGCACCATACCGTGCGCCAGCAACCAACCGAAGCTGGCGAGGGTTGCCGCCGACAGTAGCACTTTCGCCGACACCTGCGGGACGATAGCGACGGACTTGCGGACCAGATCGTGCATTCGAGTTCTCCTCATCCTCGATGCATGGATCGTCGCAAGCCCCCTGCCAGGCCGCACCGCGTCCTGGGACGACATCCGTAAGCCCTTGTAGATCAACATTTTACCGCAGAGCACCGCTCCCGGCGCGACATCCTGCCTGACGCCCAGCGGGGCAAAATGTCCCAGGGATTCACCTCCGCCGGCGCCCCCGCACCGGGCTGGTGGCGCTGCCGCCTCTGTCTATGATGCTTTGCGGCAAATTGTCGCGGCCGGGTCAGAAAGTCGCTCTGACCTAGAACCCCTTGCGCTGCAAAGTCTTGCGGTCGACGCCCAGGATCCTCGCGGCCTCGCTCTTGTTGCCGCCGGCCAGCTTGAGCACCCGGCCGATGTGGCGCCGCTCCATGGCGCCAAGGTCGAGCGGCTCGGGCGACTGCGCCGCCGGCGTGCCCAGCAGCGACCGGATCAGCTCGGCGTCGATCTCGTGCTCGGCCAGCGACACCGCGCCCTCGACCAGGTGTTGCAGCTCGCGGACATTGCCCGGAAAATCGTGGGCGATGAGCAGCGCCAGCGCCTCCGGACGGAACGGCGGCGCCGGGATCCCCTCGCGGCGGCAGAACTCCTCGACGAAGGTGCGCACCAGGTGCGGGATGTCCTGCCGTCGTTCGCGCAGCGGCGGCAGCTCCACCTCGACGCCCTTCAGCCGGTAGTAGAGATCCTCGCGAAAGCGCCCGGCGGCGACCAGCGCCTCGATGTCCTGGTGGGTGGCGGCGACCAGCCGGACGTCCACCGGGATCGGCCGCCGGCCGCCCACCCGCACCACCTCGCGCTCCTGCAGGGCGCGCAGCAGCTTGACCTGCAACGAGGTCTGCATGTCGCCGATCTCGTCGAGCAGCAGGGTGCCGTGATCGGCAAGCTCGAACTTCCCCGGGCGCGCCTGCACTCCGGTCGCGACGCCGCCCTCGATCCCGAACAGCTCGCTTTCGAGCAGCGACTCGGGCAGGGCGGCGCAGTTGACGGCGATCAGCGACCCCTCGCGGCCCGAGCGCAGGTGCAGCAGCTTGGCGATCAGCTCCTTGCCGGTGCCGCTCTCGCCACGCACCAGGACGTTGACGCCGCGCGGCGCCACCCGTTCGACGATCTCGAGCACCCGCCGCATCGGCGGCGCGTAGGCGACGATGCGGCGGCCGGCCACCTCGTCGGCAAGCCGCCCCTTGAGCGTCTTGTTCTCCTCTTCGAGGCGCTCGCGCTGCGTTTCCAGGCGTTCCACCTGGCGAGCGGCGTCGAGCGCCACGCCGGCCAGCGCCGCCACCGACTCCAGGAAGCGCCGGTCGTCGACGGTGAACGAGGCGTCCGGGTCGCCCCGCACCTCCTTGTCGAGCACCGCCAGGTAGCCCAGGTAGACGCCGCGGTAGGCCAGCGGCGTGGCCAGCAGGTGGTGATAGGGGCGGCCGGCGAGATCGCCGCCGGCGCGTGCCAGCTGGTGTCCCTCGGCCAGCAGCTCGCGCCAGAGCGGCGCGGCCAGCAGCGCGGTGCCGTCCGGCGCCGCGTCCGTCCAGCCCACCACCGCCACGCCGCGGGCGCCGCCGTAGGCGTCGCGGGTCACCGCCACCGCCGCCGCCGGATCGAGCACGGCGCAGACCCGGCCCAACAGCTCCTCGACCAGCTCCTGTTCGGCGCGCTGCGCGTGCAGCGCCAGGGCGAGGTCGTAGAGGGTCTCGAGCTGCAGGATGCGGCGCTTTTCGACCAGGCTGGCGTCGGATCGCATTGGCCAGCCCTACCTGGCCGTGCGGCGCAGGCGCGGCCGCACCGCGGCGGCGGGACCGGAGGCCGCCCGACCAGCGGCGGTGGCGCCGGCGACACCGGCGGGGGCCGGCGCCGGCCGGCGGCCAGCGCGCCCCGGCGCCTCGGGCCGCGGCTTCCTGCCGGGGCGGTCGTTCTCCGGGGTCTCCGAGGTCTCCGACCTCTCCGGCTTCGCCGTCCTTGCCGCCCTGTCCGGCGCCGCCGGCGGCGGCTCGGGCAGCACCCTGGCGAGATAGCCGCCGGTGAAGCTGGGCGCCGCCGCCGCCACCTGCTCGGGGGTGCCGACCGCCACCAGCTCGCCGCCGCGCGCGCCGCCCTCCGGGCCGAGATCGATCACCCAGTCGGCGGTCTTGATGACGTCCAGATTGTGCTCGATGACGATCACCGTGTTGCCCAGCTCCACCAGGCGGTGGAGCAGCGCCAGGAGCTTGCCGACGTCGTCGAAGTGCAGGCCGGTGGTGGGCTCGTCGAGCAGGTAGAGGGTGCGCCCGGTCGAGCGCTTGCACAGCTCGCGCGCCAGCTTGACCCGCTGCGCCTCGCCGCCCGAGAGCGTGGTCGCCGACTGCCCGAGCCGGATGTAGCCGAGGCCCACCTCGCAGAGCGTGGCGAGGATGCGCTCGATGGCCGGGAGGTTGCGGAACAGCTCGTGCGCCTGCTCCACCGGCAGGTCGAGGATCTCGGCGATGTTGAGCCCCTTGTAGCGCACCGCCAGGGTCTCGCGGTCGTAGCGCTTGCCGCCGCAGACCTCGCAGGTGACGTAGATGTCGGGCAGGAAATGCATCTCGATCTTGATCTGGCCGTCGCCCTTGCAGGCCTCGCAGCGGCCGCCCGGCACGTTGAAGCTGAAGCGTCCCGGCTGGTAGCCGCGCATCCGCGCCTCGGGGGTCATCGCCATCAGGTTGCGGATCGGGTTGAAGACGTTGGTGTAGGTCGCCGGGTTGGAGCGCGGCGTGCGGCCGATCGGGCTCTGGTCGATGGCGATCACCTTGTCGAGCTGCTCGAGGCCGAGGATGCGGTCGTGCTCGCCCGGGCGCTCGCCGGCGCGGTAGAAATGGCGGGCCAGCGCCTTGTAGAGGATGTCGTTGACCAGCGTGCTCTTGCCCGAGCCGGAGACGCCGGTGACCACGGTGAGCACGCCGAGCGGGAAGTCGACGGTCAGGTCCTTGAGGTTGTTCTGCCGCGCCCCCTCGATGACCAGCGGCTTGCCGCGTCCCTTGCGGCGGGTCGCCGGCACCGCGACCTGCAACTCGCCGCGCAGGTACTGGCCGGTCAGCGAAGCGGCGGCGGCGGTGACCTCGGCGGCGGTGCCCTGGGCCACCAGCTCGCCGCCATGGATGCCGGCGCCGGGCCCGAGATCGATCACCCAGTCGGCGGCGCGGATGGTCTCCTCGTCGTGCTCGACGACCAGCACCGAGTTGCCCAGGTCGCGCATGCCCTTGAGCGTGGCCAGCAGGCGGGCGTTGTCGCGCTGGTGCAGGCCGATCGAGGGCTCGTCGAGCACGTAGAGCACGCCCATCAGCTTGCTGCCGATCTGGGTGGCCAGGCGGATGCGCTGGCTCTCGCCGCCGGACAGGGTGGCCGAAGAGCGGTCGAGCGTCAGGTAGCCGACCCCCACGTCGTCGAGGAAGCCGAGGCGGTCGGCGATCTCCTGCACCACCTTCTCGGCGATGGCGCGCTCGCGCCGGTCGAGGTCGAAGCCGGCCATCCAGGCGCGCAGCGCTTCGACCGAGAGGCGCGACAGCTGGTCGATGGAGTAGCCGGCCAGCTTGACCGCCAGCGCCTCGGGGCGCAGGCGTCGCCCGCCGCACGCCGGGCAGATGCGCACCGACATGTACTTCTCGATCTCGGTGCGGATGGCGGTCGAGTCGGTCTCCTTGTAGCGGCGGTCGAGCATGGTCACGACGCCCTCGAAGGAGCCGGTCCACTTGTAGCTCGACTTCTTGCCGTCGAGCTTGAAGGTGATCTCCTGGTCGCCGCTGCCGTAGAGGATGACGTCGCGCGCCGCCGCCGGCAGGCGCCGCCAGGCGGTGGTGAGGGAGAAGCCCATCGCTCCGGCGAGGGTCGCGACCATCTTCATGCGCCAGGACTTCGAGCCTTCGGGCCAGGGGGCGATGGCGCCGGCGTCGATCGAGCGGTCGGGGTCGGGGACGATCTTGTCGGGATCGACGCCCATCAGCGAGCCCAGGCCGGAGCAGGTCGGGCAGGCGCCGTAGGGGCTGTTGAAGGAGAACAGCCGCGGCGTGATCTCGGTCAGGCCGCTGCCGCATTCGGCGCAGGCGTAGTTCTGCGACAGCGTCTCCTCGGCGGCGCCCTCGGGGGCGAGCACCACCAGGCCGCCGGCCACCTTGAGCGCGGTCTCGATCGAGTCGGCGAGGCGCTTCTCGATGCCAGGCTTGATCACCAGGCGGTCGACGACGACGTCGATGTTGTGCTTCTTCTGCTTGTCCAGGTTGGGGAGCTCGCCGGAGAGGTCGGTCGGCACGCCGTCGACGCGGGCGCGCTGGAAGCCGTCGCGGGCCATCTGGGCCAGCTGCTTGCGGTATTCGCCCTTCTTGCCGCGGACGTAGGGGCTGTAGATGATCAGGCGGCTGCCCTCGGGCAGCTCCATCGCGCGGTCGACCATCTGCTGCACCGTCTGCGGGCGGATGCGCTGGCCGCAGCTCGGGCAGTGGGGCACGCCGATGCTGGCGTAGAGCAGCCGCATGTAGTCGTGGATCTCGGTGACGGTGCCGACGGTCGAGCGCGGGTTCTTCGACACCGACTTCTGCTCGATCGAGATGGCGGGCGACAGTCCCTCGATGGAGTCGACGTCGGGCTTTTCCATCTGTTGCAGGAATTGGCGGGCGTAGGACGACAGCGATTCGACGTAGCGGCGCTGGCCTTCGGCGAACAGGGTGTCGAAGGCGAGGGACGACTTGCCGGATCCCGAGACGCCGGTGATGACCACCAGGCGGTTCCTGGGGATCTCCAGGTTCAGGTTCTTGAGGTTGTGCTCGCGTGCGCCGCGGACCGAGATGACATCCATGAAGTCGCTCACTCTACCAGAGCCGAACCGTGGTTCAGGGAAGGACGGGTGCCGCAAACCCGCACCCACGACGCTTACGTTCTGACGATACTTCGTGCTGCTCGGACGCACTCTTCGGACCCGCCTAGGGCACGGTCCCGATGACGCTCCTCCGGCAAAACTCTGTGCTCCTCGGCCGGGCCGGGACGGCTGGACCTGAGGCCCCGTGACCAACGGGCTCGCGGTGGGGACGTTGCCGAGATCGAGGCTGCTTGCCTCGCCCGGTTGAGTCCCGGGTCCCCAGGTCCAGCCGTGTGGGGCCCTCCGCTTCCTCTCCCAAAACCGCTGCCTTCTTGCTCCGAGGACCACCCAAGCTGGCGTCGCCCTGCTTAGAACGGACTGGAGCCGAGGAATCTTCCCCATCGCCCCAGCCCGCCCCCTCAGTCCGGCGGCCACCAGATCGAGGAGCAGGTCACGCTGGTCGATCCAGGGGCTTGGATCGATACAGATCACGAGTGGGCCTGTCCCAAATCTGAGAGGCGAGTTGATTCGCCGAGACGCAGAGCAGCCGCCGGAATGATGGGAATGGGAAGCGACCCGCCTGAAACAGAGTTGAAGAAGCGACGCCGGCTATAATGTCCGGCGTCGCGGGATTAAGGAAGCCGGCGCCTAGTCAGATCGCGGGCAATACGGCCGGGAAAGGCGTCGTCTTGCGGTCACAATCCAGGCCGCTGGCAGAGTCAGGATTCCAGTGGCAAATCTCGCCATAGGTTAAATCCCCCCTTGAAAATAGGGGCTTGGTGGTGCTACTCTAGGATCTCGTTAGAAGCTAGGGTATAGGTGGGGCCACCAGGTCCCTTTGTTGGCGTTACCCCGCCGCGAGGCCCCAACCTCTCGGCGGTTTTGCTTATCGGGGCATGATCATCGCTAGCATTTGCGTATCCTCCTATGAAGCTGATATTTTCTTTCGGCGGAATTGGATTTCGTGGCCATAGCCGCCCCCCTCGCGTTCGAGGACGTTCAACCTGGCAAGTCGCGCAAGGGTGCTTGAAAGCGATGCGATACTGACGTGTGCTGCTAGCTCAGGATCCGCTTGCGCCAATTTGGCGCGAACATCAACGGTCCTGAACTCCTTATCGCCGAACTCGGAGGTGATCGCGTCCAACACCTCAATGAGCCGCTTCTTCTGTCTTGGCTGCTCCCCCATCGCGCCATCGCTCTCTCCTCTCGAATTCTGAGGAAGATCCGGCTGCGACTCGGCGATGCCCAACTGCGTCTTCACCATCTCCAAGTCGCCCGTGCTCGCCACTCCTCGATTCACGGCAATCTCCAGGGCATCCAGGAGTTTGGACAGCTCCCCTTCTGCAATGCTGGTTTCTTGGGCGAACTCTTCGGCCAGGGCTCGCAACTCATCCCGAGATCGTTGTTTTTCCTTGCGTTGCGCCTCAACATCCAGAATGAGTTTAACAAGATCGTTCATTCACCATACCTCCAATCGAGAGTAGAACACATCTGATTTAATGTGTCAACCAGCAACGTAAATATGCGTGGTTGTCATATATGTTAATCATTGCCACGATGCCGCAGCGCGGCAAAGCGCGCGGCCACGTCGCATTTATGAATTCGTAACCCCAAAAACTAGTCTTCTACTGCACGCGCGCAGTGCCTATAGATTCAATCAATTAGCACTGCCGGGCCTGCGCTCGGCTGGCCCGGGTCCAACATTAGCGAGCGGCAGGCAGGCGTCACACGCCGTTGGGCCGTGGCGGCATTGATTCGGCTGCGGAAGATGCCGAAAATCAGTCATTCTCAAACTGACCCACTGGTTGGCTCCCGCACCGTGGCCGGATATGCTCCTGTGCCATGGTAGACTCGCGGGCGCAGCGAAGGAGGAAGGTCTGATGAAGCGCAAGGGACTGGGTTGGCTGGCGGCTGTTTGGGTCGGAGTGCTTATCTGCGGCGGACCTCCCGCCGCCGTCGCGGCAACTGCGGTCGGACCCAGCCCGCAGGAGCACCCGCAGAGCTCCGCGCTGGTCCGGCTCAGCTCGCAGTTGGGATTGAAGGCGATGACCGCGCAGGCGGGGTCCGACTGCACGGGCGGGATCATCTACGACGACGGCGGTTTCGAGGACGCGACCGCGGTCCCGGTCGCCAACGGCCTCCTGGTGATGAGCTTCGACCTGCCGGCCAACACCTCCGGCATCCAGCAGCTGTGCGTGGCGCTGACGCGGCTGTCCACCTCCGCCTCGCCGGACCTTCCGTTCAACGCCGTCTTCTACGCCGCGGACGGCCCCTCGGGCATTCCGGGCACGCTGCTCGCCAGCGTGCCGGCGACCGCCACCGCCGTGCCGGCCAGCAACGGCGGCACCGTGAGCACCCAGTTCTATTCGGTGAGCATCGGCTCGGCCCTCACCCTGCCGGCGACGCGCACCATCTACGCCGGCGTGCAGTTCGACGGCACCCAGCAATTCTTCGTCGGCATCGACACCAGCGCCACCACCGCTCTGCGTCCCGCCTACGTCAGCAACGACGGCGGCACCACCTGGCTGACCGAGACCAGCCAGGACCCCAACCAGAACGCCCCCTACCGCGCCTTCGGCATCCGCATCGTTCCCACCCTCGCGCAGACCAACTGCGTGCCGACCACCACCGCCATGTGCCTGCAGGGCAACCGCTTCCAGGTCCAGGCGACGTTCCAGGCGCCAGGCAGCGCCACCGGCCAGGCGCAGACCGTGCCGCTGACCACCGACTCCGGTTATCTCTGGTTCTTCGAGTCGACCAACATCGAGGCGGTGGTCAAGGTGATCGACGCCTGCGCGCTCAACCAGCATTTCTGGGTCTTCGCCGGCGGCCTCACCAACGTCCACACGTCGATCACCGTCACCGACACCCAGACCGGCGCCAGCAAGACCTACATGAATCCGCAGAACACGGCTTTCCAGCCCCTACAGGACACCAGCGCCCTGCCCTGCCCCTGAAGACGGATCGCGCCCTGAGACATCGGAGGGCCTTGGCGAACGACCCCGAGGGCCGCGACTCAACCGGGTGAGGCAACCAAGCTGGATCGCGGCAAGGACCCTCGGCGAACCCGTTGGTCGCGGTCCTCGGGGTCGGGCGCCGAGGTCCGGCCGGAGTGCACAGACCCGAACCCGAGCCGGCCGCAGCCCCCCGGACCCGAGCCCCATTCCGGGCAGCGGCGACTCAGAAGTCCACGTATCCGTTGGCGGTGCGAGCCCGGCAGTTGTAGCAGGCGTGGCCCGAGACCGCCACCTTGATCTTGTGCCAGGCGCCGTCGCTCTTCAGGTTGCTCGGGTAGTAGCCGATCGCGAACTGCTCGCGCAGCTCCTGCATGATGCCGCGGAAGACCGGCTCGATCTCGGCGGTGCGGTCCACCCGCTGCACCCGCCCGCCGCTCTCCTCGACCGCCCGCTGCAGGTCCTGGTAATCCTTGTCGTTCTCCGCGTGACCCCGCCACGAGCTGGTGTAGGACTTGTGCTTGCCGCCGCCCTCGAGCTGGATCCAGTAGATCAACGACTGGCTGGTGCGCGCCTTGCGCAGCACGTCCACCATCGACAGCACGCTGTTGACGTCCGAGCCGTCCGACAGCAGCACCACCACCCGCCGCCCCTGGCGCCCCTCGAGCAACTTCAGCGACATGTACAGGAAATCGTTGACCGCGGTCCCACCCCGCGCCTCGACGCCGGTTAGCGCCTGCTCCAGCACCGCATGGTCGGCGGTGAAATCGGTCACCCGCAGCAGCTGATCGGAGAACAGCGCCAGCATCGCCTGGTCGAGCGGCCGCATGTCGTGGATGAACGCCCGCGCGCCGCCCTCGGCAGCGGCCAGCAGCTCGCCCCGCATGCTCTCGCTCGAATCGAGCAGCAGCACGGCGGTGATCGGCAGCTCCCCCTTGTCGAAGGTGACGATCTTCTGCTCCTCGCCGTTGTCCAGGATGTGAAAGTCCTGCGGCTCCAGCGCCAGGGTGCGGGCGCCGCGCTGGATCACCGTCACGAACAGCTGCTGCAGGCGCACGCTCATCTGCTCGTCGATGCGCACCGGCATCGTCACCACGCGATCGGCGGCGCTGGCGCCGCCCGCACCGTGGACGACGGCGCGGAACTCCCGCTCGCGGTTGTCGTCGCCGACGTCGGTGACCACCCGGTAAGGAGGCCGGCGGACCACGCCCACCGACTTGCCGTCCACCAGGAACTCGACGCTCTCGATCGCTTCGTTGCCCGACGCCTGGACCTCGAAGACCACCTGGCCGAACACGGGTTGCTGCGACGCCGGCGCCAGGATCTTGACCTGCACCACCGCCGCCGCGGGCAGCGCGCCGGCCAGCGCCAGGAGCACCGCCAACACCGGCAACATCTTCAGGCGTGGCCGCGGCGGCCACCCCGAGGCGAGGGAAGGGACCCCGCTCGGGCGCCGCCTCACGGCCGCTGCTCCCGCACCGCCGAGGCCTCGGCCGGCGGCGGCGCCGCGGCGGTCTCGGCCGGCTCCGCGGCCGTCCTCGCCAGCACCTCGGCCAGCACCCGCATGCGCGAACCGGCGTTCTCCTCGAAGAAGCGGCGCGACGACGCCACGCTGTCGGCCGTCGTGTTGTTGTAGCGGAAGCGGGCCCCATCCTCCACCGTCCCCACCTCCAGCGCCGGGATCTCCTCGATCACCCTGCGCCCCTCCCGCACCTTGCCCTGGCGATCCAACAGCGCCGCCAGCTCCACCCGCATGCGCACCGTCCGCGGGAACCGCACCATGCCGGCCCGCAGCACCTCCTCGGCCTTGGCATAGGCCTCTCGGCGCTCGTCGAGCCGCGCCAGCTCCTCGTAGGCGACCGGCGTCACCCAGGAATCGCCGTCCTCGGCGGTCAGCTCCCGCAGGAGCTTGCCGGCCTCCTCCATCTTCCCCAGCCGGCCGAGGTTGATCCCCAGCCGCAGCCGCGCCTCGGCATGCTTGGGATCGATCGCCAGCACCTTGTTCAACCAGCCGACCGCGCTCTTGTACTGCTCGAATTTCTCGTAGGTGACGGCCAGCCGCAGCGCCGGCACCAGGTTGTGCGGATCGAGCTCCGCCGCCTGCGTGTACATCGCCGCCGCCGCCTGGTGCTGGGAACCGCGCTGCAGCAGCTCGGCCAGGCTGGTCAGCAGATGGCTGGCGACCAGGGCAGCTCCCGCGCTTCCCGACTGCTCGCGATAGAGCATCGCCAGGTCGTGGACCATGGTCCGCGAATGGTTGGCGATCAGGGCGCGGCCCTTGGCGCTCTGGTTGGCGTACAGCTCGAAGACCTCGAAATGCAGCCGGGCGATGGGCAGCAGCACCTCGAGGTCCGCCCCCGCCACCTGATCGATGACCTTCTCCTCCGCCCGCAGCAGGCGCTTCGGCGAGCCCGTGTCCTTGTCGTTCACCACCGCCGCCTCGAGGCTGGCGAGCTCGTCGAAGGCGACCTCCGACTTGCCCTCGGCCCAATGCCCCAGCGCCTGCCGGTACAGCGCCTGCACCCGCTCCGATCCCGGCTTCTCGCCCTTGCCCAGCGGCGGCACCGGCGCCAGCGGCGCCAGGGCCGGCGCCGCTCCCGGGGCGCCGGTGGCGCGGCGCCGCAACGGCACCGCCCCGGGCGCGAACGGGTCGACCGTGGTCAGCAGCAGGCCCGACCAGGGATCCGCTGCCGGCGCGGCCGGCGGCGCCGGCGTGATCCCGGTCGTGTACACCGCCGCCGAACCGCTCTGGATCTGCATGCCCTTCGGCACCGCCCGCGTCATCGCGGCGGCGGCGGCGGCGCCGCCGGCGGCGCCCGCGGTCGCCAAGCCGAGCGCCAGGACCGCGGACGTCGCCGCCGGCATGACCCGGAAAGAGCTACCAACCGACCCGCTGCTCATCTGCGTCACCCTCCATCGGGCCGAGCCGGCCGGCCGCCTGACTCAACGGCAGTCGCCTTGCTCACGAGCTTCGAAGCTGCTCCCCCATGACACCAGAATCACCATAGTGAAGATACCATCAAACGGGATGGCAAATCAACCATCAGGAATGGCAGATTGATACAACAAGTGGTTTAATTCTGCACTGCACTCCAAGCCACGCTCGGGCGCGGGTCGCTTCAGGCACCCATCCCCGGTGCTGGCCCGGCACCGGGGATGGGGGAAATCGGGAGAGCCGACAGCCGGGCCGCCGTCAATGGTGCCTGCGGCCTCCGCTGGGTGTGACCAGCACCGACTCGAGGTTCTTCATCGCCGCGGCGGTGAACAGGTACCGCGTCCACACGGTCGGGCGCGCCGCGGCGTCCGTCGACTCCAGGCTTTCGGCCCCTACGCCGGTCGAGAACCCGAAGATCGCCGGCCCGAGGTTGCCCGGCGGGATGTCGGCGCCGAACTGCTGGTTGATGGCGGCGATGAAAGCGTTGGCCACGAAGGCGTAGCCGAAGTGCGTCGGATGCACGCCGTCGTAGGAGAAGACGCCACCGGTCAGGAAGCCGGCATTGAAGGGGATGCCACCCACCTCGATGCCGGTGGTGGCCAGCTGGGTGAGCAGGGAGTTGATGTCGACCAGCGCCGCACCGGTCTGCTGGGCGGCCGACGCGATCACCGCGTTGTACTGGCCGATCCGGGCGTTGATGGTGGCCGCGTCGGCGGCCAGCAGCACGTCAGAGGCCGGCAGCGGCAGGCCGGAGCCGATCGGCTTGGGAATCCCCAGCCCCTTGGCGAGATCGGCGCTGGCGGAAAGCAGCACGTGGTCGCCGGGGACCAGCAGGCCCTTGGGTCCGATCAACGGCACCGGGTTGCCGTTGAAGATCACCGGCTGGTTGGTGTCGGGATTGACCAGGACGATCGGGATGGTGGTGACGAACGGGATCGAGGTGACGTCGGGGATGTTGGCGATCGCCATCTTGGCGCCGGTCGAGGCGATGGCGCCGATGACCGTCGTGTATTCCTGCTGGAAGACGGCCAGCGGCGTCAGCAGCGCCACGTTGCCGGAGGTCGCCGCCCCCAGCGCGTCGTTGTTGCCGATCCACAGCGTGACGAAGGTGGGCTTGGAACCCACCACCTCCTCGATCTGCGTGCCGAAGCCGCGCAGGATGAGGTCGTGCAGGCCCGGCTTGCCGGTCGTCGGGATGTCGCTCTTGACCGTCAGCATGGTGCCCACGGTCTCGCCGGGCACCGCCAGGTTGTTGTAGAGGCGCGGCAGGTCGAGGTTGATCGGCGCCCCCTGGCCCGGCAACGGCAGGATCACCGTCGGGAACAGCCCCTCGAGCTGCAGGATGTTGGGGATGCCGGGGGGCGACACCAGCGGCTGCTGGAAGTCGGCGGCGCCGGCGGTCGCCTGGTTGGCGATGATCGAAGGATAGTCGTGCAACTGCGAGGTCTCGATCAGGCTGCCGCTCATGAAGCCGGCGGTGAGGCTGTCGCCCGCCGAGACGTAGTTGGTGAAGTCGGCGGAGCCGGTGTTGACGGCGAACGCCGCGCCCGGCACCACCAGGGCGAGCGCCAGCAGGGTGATCAGGGCTCTTGGACGGTTCATAGGCTTTCTCTCCTCGCGTCGCTATTGATGGAAGCCGAGGGTCAGGCTGACCAGCAGCGCGCGCGTGCTATAGGTCCCGAAGAAGTCCCCCTGCTGATCGCCGTCGAACGTGGAGTTGCGGGTCCGGTCGGCGAAGAAGAGGTACATGATGCCGAGATCGGCGTTGAAGTTCTTGCCGGTGTAGCCGGCGCCGACGGTGATGCCGTTGCGGTTGGCATCGGGCAGCAGCGGGTTCACCGTCTGCTCGGGCTGCGGCGTCTGGTCGTAGACGTAGCCGGCGCGCCACTGCCACATCGCGCTCGAGGCCCAGTTGACGCCGATCCTGCCGGCATAGGAGTTCTTCCACTTCTCGAGCACCGTGCTGCTCGGCAGCTGGCCGGTGGGGAAGGTGATCGGCACGGAATTGAAGGAGCCCCAGCCGAAGTAGTTGCCGTCCACCTCGAAGGTGAGCTCCGGCATCAGCTTGAAGGCGAAGCCGAGGCTGGCCTGGTCCGGGAACTTGATCTGGGTCTTGACCGGGATGTTGGTGTTGAACGGCAGCTCATGGGCGACCAGGGCGTCGAAGTTCGGATCGCCGCTGGGGCGCGGGAAGAGCACCGCGCTGCCCGAGTAATCGACGGTGATCTTGCTGCGGTAGGAGGCGCCCCAGGAGAGCCAGCTGGTCGGCTTGTGCAGGAAGCCGAGATCGAAGCCGTAGCCTTCGTCGTTGTTGCTGCTGAGCTTGACCTTGGCGGCGTTGACGGTGGTGAAGGTGAACGGGTCCAGGCCGGGCGCGTCGCGCTCGAGCTCGACTTTCGAAACCCGGGCGACGCCGCCGATGCCGATGCCGAATTCGGGGGTCACCTGCCAGGCGATGGTCGGGTTGATGTCGAGGTCCAGGATCGCCGCCCTGGTCGAGAGGAAGCGGCCGGCGAAGTTGTCGGGGTTGTTCCATTGCGTGGTGAGGCCGAAAGGCGACTCGAAGCCCAACCCGATCTTGAACTGCGAGGTGATCGGCTGCACCCAGTAGGCATGGGGCGGGAACGCCTGCAGCCGGTGCTCGACGGCGGTCACGCCGTCGCCGGGGAAGGGGTTGGCGCCCTGGAAGTCTGCCCTGGTCTCGGTGATGTAAGTGACGCCGACCGAGCCCGCCGCCTTGTCGAAGAACGCCACGCCGCCGGGGTTGTAGAAGATCGCCGACGGGTCGTCGGACTGCGCGGTGACGGCGTCGGCCATGCCGGTCGCCTTGGCGCTCTGCTCGAAGATGCTGAACCCCGCCGCGAGCAGCGGCCTGGCGGAGGCGAAAGCCATCGCGCCCAGCACCACGATCCCCAGCGTACTCAAAGCCTGCCAGCTCGAAGCTCCTCGCCTTCGCATCCCTTGGATCCTCCTCGCAATCGCGTCCGTTGACGGCAGCTGAAACAATCTCAGGGGCTTTTGGGCGCGCAAGTTTATCAGAACGTTAGTCTCAAGGAGGGGAGGTGTCAACGGCGTGACGGCCGGGCGTGACGGCCGCTGCCGGAGCCGCGGGACCCTCGGCGCCGCCGGCAGCGCGGCCCTGCTGCTAGAGTACCCGCCGGGAGGACCGTGCATGGAGTTCGAGAACGAGATCCACGAAGAGACTTTCAACCGCCTCAAGGAGTACCTGGGCGAGCTGTTCGAAGAGCCCTTCCACGACCCCGACAGCGACCACTTCTACGTCCGCTACGGCAGCACCGTGCTCGAGATCTCGGTCCAGCCCTACGGCGGCGAGGAGGCCATCGTCGTCTTGATGGCCTACTGCGTCCAGGAGGTGGAGCTGGCCGAGGAGCTGCTGCTCGGCCTGCTGGAGCTCAACCACCAGCTGCCCTGCGGCTCCTTCTCGCTGGTCGGCAACGACATCTTCTTCTCGCACTCCCTGTTCGGCAGGAACCTCGAGCCGCGCGACCTGCTGCGCGCCATCACCGCCGTGGCGTCGGTGGCCGACGACTACGACGACCGGATCGTGGCGCGCTACGGCGGCCAGACCGCTCTCGAGCGCATCCAGGACACCGGCGGCAGGCGCCGCCGGCAGGGCCTTGGCGTCGACGACGGCCTCGGCGCCGAGGAGAGCCTTGGCGGCGCCGAGGAGGGCCTTGGCGCCGACGAATGAAGCACGGGGCCGCCGGCGTCCTGGCAGGTCGTGCCTTGAACGCGGGGCTCACCAGCGCCCGCCACCGCCGCCCTTGACCGCCTCCTCCGCCTCGCGTGCGAGCTCCTTGCGCTTCTCGCTCTCGCGCTTGTCGTAGAGCTTCTTGCCCTGGGCGAGCGCGATCTCGACCTTGACCCAGTTGCCCTTGAGATAAACCGACAGCGGCACCACGGTGTACCCCTTGAGCAGGGTGCGCCCGAACAGGCGCTCGATCTGCCGCCGCTTGAGCAGCAGGCGCCGCGGGCGCTCCGGCAGGTGGTTCTCGCGATTGCCGTGGCTGTAAGGGCTGATGTGCGCCCCGACCAGGAACGCCTGGCCGTCGCGGAACTCGACGAAGCTGTCCTTGAGCTGCACCTTGCCGGTGCGGACGGCCTTGACCTCCGTCCCCTGCAGCTGGATGCCGGCCTCGACCGCTTCGAGGATGTGGTAGTCGTGATGGGCGCGGCGGTTGCTCGCCAGCGTGCGTGGCTCGCCGTTGCGGGAGGCGCCCTGCGGCTTGTTCGCTGCCATGGGAGAGGAAGTCTACTCGCTCCGTTGCCGGCGACCGTGCGGCGCCACAGCCGCACCCGCTGTTGCACGATAGCCACACCCCCTCCGGGCATGCCTTGCTTCGGCGATGCAGGAAGGGCTTCAAAGGTCGGTTTCCCAACGACTTGCGCGTCGCGGCGCACAGCGGCGGCGATTCCGCCCGGCTGGCATCGACCCTGCACAGCAGGGGTGTCACAGCGCGAGCCACGGACGACCCAATGCCCAACCATCGTTCCCCAACGCTCCAGACGCCCCAGACACCGCCCCCATCGCTCCATCCGCTGTTCTCTCAGAAGACCATCTCCCGTCCGGTGGCGATCTCCGGGGTGGGGATCCATACCGGCAAGCTGGTGCAGCTCGAGCTGCACCCCGCCCCGGAGGGCACCGGCATCGTCTTCCGGCGCACCGACAGCGGCGGCGTCGAGATCCCGGCGCTGGCCAGCGAGGTGAGCTCGGTCGAGCTGGCCACCAGCCTGGGGCGCGACGACGTCACCATCTCGACGGTCGAGCACCTGCTCGCCGCCGTGCGCGTCTGCGACATCGACAACCTGCGCATCGACCTCGACGGACCCGAGGTGCCGATCCTCGACGGCTCGGCGCTGCCGTTCCTGCACCTGCTCGAGGCGGCCGGCACCCGCTGGCAGCGGGCGCCGCGGCGCATCCTGGCGATCACCTCGCCGATCACCGTCGAGCTCGGCGGCAAGCGCATCCGCGCCTCGCCCTTCCCGGGGCTGCGGGTGACCTACGCGATCGATTTCGCGGCGCCGGCCATCGGCCACCAGGAGGCCGACCTGGTGATCGACCGTGACACCTTCACGCGCGAGCTGGCGCCGGCCCGCACCTTCGCCCTGCTGGCCGAGGTCGAGTGGCTGCACCGCCGCGGCCTGGGACTCGGCGGCGCCTTCGACAACTGCATCGTGTTCGGTCCGGACGGACCCACCAACACCTCCCTGCGCTTCGCCGACGAACCGGTCCGCCACAAGGCCCTCGACGCGATCGGCGACCTGGCGCTGGCCGGCGGCCCGCTCTGGGCGCACATCGAGGTGGAGCGCGGCGGCCACCAGGTCCATTTCTCGCTGCTGGAGGCGATGCGCGAGCGTCCCGGATGCTGGACCTGGATGGAAGGAGTCGGCCCCCAGGGCATCGACGTCGACGCCGGCCAGCTCGAGCACCTCGAGCGCCGGGGGCGTCCCGAGCCGCTGGCCCCGCTGGAGGCATTGGAGGCATTGGACTCGCTGGAGCCGCCGGCAAACACCGCCGCCAAACCCGCCAAGCCGCTGCGGGTGTTGAGCGGCGTGCGCGGCAGGTAGCTCCCGGCCCCGGCCCCGCCGCCGGCCTGAGACTGGCGGCATCGCGGTGCTAAACTCGCTCGGTTGATGCGAGCGACCCTGGCGCTTCTCCTTTGTTTTCTGGCCTTTGGCTCCCGCGCTCGAGCCGAGGCCAAGATCACCGATTTCCAGGTCGTCCTGGACGGCAGTCAGGTGCTCGCCAGCGCCGCTCTCGCCAACGCCTTCGACCACCGGTTCTTCGCCCGGGTGGACAGCGGCCTGCCCACCACCATCGTCTACCGCTTCGAGCTCGACCTCGTCCGCCGCCACTGGTGGGACCCGCGGCTCAAGTCCTGCAGCCTCGCGGTGGAGGCGATCTACGATGCCGTCGACCGCGTCTACACGGTCCATTTTCGCCTCGACGACAAGCTGATCGAGAGCCGCACGCTGCACGACCGCAAGGCGCTGGCGGCGGCCATGGGGCGCATCGAGCGGCTGCCGGTCTTCAGCCTCAACGATCTCCACGACCGCCGCCGCATGCTGCTGCGGGCGCGCGCCGAGCTCGGCTCGCGCACGGTGCTGTCGTTCATCCCGGTGCTGATCTCGACCGAGTGGGTGGAATCGGACAAGTTCCGGCCTGCCGGCGCCGCCGCGGCGCCGGCGCGGCCCTGAGGCCGGCATCCCATGGGCCTGCGCCAGCTCCTCGTCCGTCATCGCAAGGACCAGCGCCTCATCGTCGGCGGCCTGGCCGCCCTGCTGCTGCTGTTCACCGCCTCGTTCTACCTCTTCCTGCGCGAGCGCGACCTGCCGGCGTTCCTGGTCACCAACCGGGTGCTGCTGTTCGTGCTCTGGTACGCCAACGTCGTCCTGATCCTCATCGTCCTCTTCGTCCTGCTGCGCAACCTGTTCAAGCTGCTGATCGAGCGCCGCCACCGCATCCTCGGCTCGACGTTCAAGATCAAGCTGGTGGCGACCTACATCGGCCTGTCGCTGTTTCCGGTGCTGGCGCTCTTCGCCATCGCCACCGAGCTGCTGCAAGGCTCGATCGACCGCTGGTTCAACACCCCGCTGCGGCCGGTGCTCGAACGCGGCAGCGCCGTCGCACGCGCGCTCTACGACCGCACCGGGCAGCACAACCTGCGCGACGCCGAGCGGGTGCTGCGCGAGACCGCCAGGCTGGATCCCCGGGCGGCGGTCGAGCGGCAGCGCCTGGAAGGGCTGCTGGCCGAGCTCCACCTCGATCTGCTCTCGGTCTACGAGGGCAGCGAGTTCGTGCAGGGGGTGGTGAACCCTCAGTCCGGCCTCAAGGACCTGCCGGAGCCGCGCCGCTCCTTCCTGGAGGAGGCCGTCGCCGAGGGCGAGGTGACCCAGATCGACACCCCGCCGGGCGGCCGCGGCAAGCTGGTCTATGCGGCGGTGGCCGGCGGCCGGCGGCCGGGACTTGCGGCCGACTCGCAGCGCACCGTGGTGGTGGCGGCGACGCTCATCGATCCGGTGCTGGCGGAGCGCTCCGCCCGGCTGATCGAGGACTTCCAGAGCTACCGCCAGCTCGAGGTGCAGAAGGACGAGCTGCGTGCCAGCCACCTGCTGATCTTCATCATGGTGACCCTGGTGATCCTGCTCGCCTCCTCCTGGGTGGGGCTCTACCTGGCGCGGCGGGTGACCGTGCCGATCCAGGCGCTCGCCGAGGGGACGCGGCGGATCAGCGGCGGCGACCTCCGCCACCGCGTCGACGTGCGCGCCGACGACGAGCTGGGGGTGCTGGTCGATTCCTTCAATCGCATGACCGACGAGCTGGCGAACAACAAGGAGCTGCTCGAGCGCGGCAACCGCGAGCTGACGCTCAGCAACCAGCGCCTGGCGGCGGAGCGGGCGCTGATCGCGGCGGTGCTGCAGAGCGTTGCCGCCGGCGTGGTCTCGATCGACTCGGAGGGCAACATCTTCACCTGCAACGAGGCCGCGCTGCTGCTGCTGCGCCAGCGCGAGGAAGAGGTCGTCGGGCACCCGGTGGCGGCAGCCTGGGGGGACCCCGAGCGCCGCAAGCTGGCGGCGCTGCTGGCCGAGCCGCGGCCCCAGGACGGCAAGGAGCTGCACCTGCTGCTCGGCGGCGAGTGGAAAACCTTCGAGGCCAAGGTCACCGCCTTCGGCGACGCGGCCGGCACGCCGCGCGGCCGGGTGCTGGTGCTCGAGGACCTGACCGAGCTGATCAAGGCGCAGCAGCTGGCGGCATGGAACGAGGCGGCGCGCCGCGTCGCGCACGAGATCAAGAACCCGCTGACGCCGATCCGGCTGGCCGCCGAGCGCATGCTCAAGAAGCACCGCCAGGCCGAGCCCGGCCTCGCCAGGGCGATCGAGGAGGGCGTCGAGATCATCGTCCGCGAGGTGACCACCCTGCAAGGGATGGTGGACGAGTTCTCCCGCTTCGCACGCATGCCGCGGCCGCAGCCGGCGCGGGTGGACGTGCAGCGGCTGCTCGACGACACCCTGCACCTCTACCAGAACCTCAAGCCGGGGGTGACGGTGGAGGCGCGGCTGGCCGGCGACCTGGCAGGCGTGGTGATCGACGCCGAGCAGATCAAGCGCGCCCTGATCAACCTGCTCGACAACGCGGTCGAGGCCACCGACGCTCCCGGCCAGGTGACGGTATCGGCCGGCAAGCGCGACGGGCACCTCGCCATCCAGGTCGCCGACACCGGCCGCGGCATCCCGCCCGACGCCAAGGAGAAGCTGTTCCTGCCCTACTTCTCGACCAAGGGCCGCGGCACCGGCCTGGGGTTGGCGATCGTGCACCGTATCGTCGCCGACCACCACGGATCGATCCACGTCGAAGACAACCTGCCGCGCGGCACGGTGTTCACCGTCGAGCTGCCCGCCGACCCGGAGTAGCTCCACTAGAATGGCCCGATGACCGAACGCGGCGAGCGCATCCTGATCGTCGACGACGAGGCCGGCATCCGTTCGACCCTCTCCGGCATCCTCGAGGACGAGGGCTATGGGGTGGCGGCGGTGGGCACCGCCGCCGAGGCGACGGCGCGTCTCGGCGCCGAGGCGTTCGACGCCGTGCTGCTCGACCTCTGGCTGCCCGACCGCGACGGCATGGAGCTGCTCTCCGAGGTGCGCGACCAGCCGGTGATCGTCATCTCCGGCCATGCCACGGTCGATACCGCGGTCAAGGCCACCCGGCTCGGCGCCTACGACTTCCTCGAAAAGCCGTTGTCGCTGTCGCGGGTGGTGGTGACGGTGCAGAACGCGCTCGAGCGCGGCCGGCTGGCGCGCGAGCTCCGCCAGCTGTCCGACCGGCTGGCGCGCGCCGAGCCGCTGCTCGGCGGCAGCCCGCCGATGCAGCGCCTCAAGGCCGAGCTGGCGACCGCCGCGCGCTCCGAGAGCCGCATCCTGATCCTGGGCGAGAACGGCACCGGCAAGGAGCTGGTGGCGCGGCAGGTGCATCGCCTGTCGGGCCGCAGCCAGGGTCCGTTCGTCGAGGTCAACTGCGCCGCGATCCCCGAGGACCTGATCGAGAGCGAGCTCTTCGGCCACGTCCGCGGCGCCTTCACCGGCGCCGTCGGCGACCGCCCCGGCCGCTTCGAGCAGGCCGACGGCGGCACCCTCTTCCTCGACGAGATCGCCGACATGTCGCTCAAGACCCAGGCGCGGGTGCTGCGCGTGCTGCAGGAGCAGCGCTTCGAGCGGGTCGGCGGCTCCGCGCCCATCCGCGTCGACGTGCGCGTCCTGGCCGCCACCAACAAGGACCTCGAAGAGGAGATCCGGCAGGGCCGCTTCCGCGAGGACCTCTACTTCCGGCTGGCGGTCATCCCGCTGCGGGTGCCACCGTTGCGCGAGCGCGCCGAGGACGTGCCGATCCTGGTCGCCCACTTCGTCGCGCTCTTCGCCCACGAGACCAAGCAGCGGCCCAAGGCGATCGACGGCGACGCCCTGCGGCGGCTGCGGGAGTACTCCTGGCCCGGCAACGTGCGCGAGCTGCGCAACCTGGTGGAGCGGATGATGATCATGGTGCCGGGCCCCACCATCGGCGTCGCCGATCTGTCGGCGGCGGTCCGCAACGCCGGCGACGGCAGCGGCGGCCCGGCCCGCGGCGACGAGGCGGCGGGCGGCGGCCGGGCGCCGTGGGACGCCGACTACCCGTCGCTGCGGGAGGCCCGCGACGCGTTCGAGAAATATTTCATCGAGCGCCAGCTGGCCGCGCTCGACGGCAACGTCAGCCGCACCGCCCAGCTGCTCGGGCTCGAGCGCAGCAACCTCTACCGCAAGATGCGGGCCTATGGCATCGAGGTCGAGCGCCACGGCGCCGCCGGCGCCGCGGACTCGCCGGACCCGGCGGATTCGGCAGGCAGGGCGGACCCGGCGAACTCCTCGACCCCGGCGACTCCGGCAACCCCGGCGACCACCGCCGCCCCTATAATCGAGCCATGACCGCCATCGCCCAAGCCCCGCAGCAGCGCATCGAGGCCGAGCTCAAGGCCGCCCTCAAGAGCGGCGACAAGCTGCGGCTGCAAACCTTGCGGCTGCTGCTCACCGACATCAAGAACGAGCGCATCCGGCGCGGCGGCGAGGTGGACGAGGCCGGCTTCGTCGCGCTCGTCCGCAAGGCCATCAAGCAGCGCGAGGAGGCCGCCACTCAGTACCGTGCCGGGGAGCGCCGGGAGCTGGCCGCCAAAGAGGAGAGCGAGGCGGCGATCCTGGCCGGCTTCCTGCCGGCGGCGGCGGACGAGGCTGAGATCCGCCGCGCCATCGCGGCGCTGATCGCCGAGCGCGGCCTGGCCGGGCCCCAGGCCATCGGACCGATCATGAAAGAGACGCTGGCGCGCTTCGGCACCAGCGCCGACGGCGCCACCATCAACCGGATCGCCCGCGAGCTGCTCGGCGGCGCCGGGGCCGGCCGCTGACGCCGGCCGGAGGCGCGATGGGGTCGCTGCGCGCGATCGTCGGCACCGCGGGGCACATCGATCACGGCAAGACCAGCCTGGTGCTCGCCCTGACCGGCATCGACTGCGACCGTTGGGCCGAGGAGAAGGCGCGCGGCATCACCATCGACCTGGGCTTCGCCCACCTCGCGGCGGACGGCGTGCAGCTCGGGTTCGTGGACGTCCCGGGCCACGAGCGCTTCCTGCACAATGCCCTGGCCGGGCTGGGCGGCATCCGCATCATGCTGCTGGTGGTCGCGGCCGACGAGGGCGTCAAGCCGCAGACCCGCGAGCATCTGGCCATCTGTTCGCTGCTCGGCATCCCCGCGGGCCTGGTCGCCCTCACCAAGGCCGACCTGGCGCCGCCGGACCTGCGCGAGATCGCCCAGCTCGAAGTGGAAGAGCTGCTTGCCCCGACCCCCTTCGCCGGCGCGCCGGTGCTGGCGGTGTCGAGCGCCACCGGCGAGGGGGTCGAGGAGCTCAAGGCCGCCCTGCTCGCGCTGGCGGCGCGCCATGCCGTCGGCGCCGAGGCGGCGCTGCCGGCGCAGCTGCCGATCGACCGCGCCTTTCATCTGCGCGGCCTGGGAGCGGTGGTGACCGGCACCCTGGCCGGCGGCCGGGTGGGCATCGGCGACGCCCTCGAGCTGCTGCCGCCGGCGCCCGGGGTCGACGGCACGCTGCGGGTGCGCAGCATCCAGGTCCACGGCCAGGCGCGCGACGAGGCGCTGGCCGGCGAGCGCACTTCGCTTCAGCTCACCGGGGCGCCGCTCGAAGCGCTGCGCCGCGGCCAGCAGCTCGGCACTCCCGGCGCCTTCGCCGCCACCACCAGCCTGCTCGCCCGCGTCACCCTGCTGTCGGACGCGCCGGACGCGCTGCGCGGCTTCACGCCGGTGCGCCTGCACCTGCACGCCGGCGAGGCGCTGGGAAGGATGCGGCCGCTGGGCGGCGCGGGCGGCCTGGTCGAGATCCGGCTCGAGAGCCCGCTGGTGGCGGCGCGCGGCGACCGGCTCATCCTCCGCCGCCCCTCGCCGGCCGCCACCCTGGGAGGGGGCGAGGTGCTCGACCCGCGCTGGCGCCGCCACCGCGGCGGGCTGCTGCCGGCCGCCCTCGCGGCGCTGGACGGCGGCCTGGCGCGGACCCTGGCGTTCTGGGCGCTGGAAGCGGGCGAGCGCGGCCTCGACGCCGCCGGCGCCGCCCGCCGGCTGGGCCTGCCGGAGGAGCGCGCCGCGGCGGAGCTGGACGCGCTCGCCGCGGACTCGCGCCTGATCGCGGTGCGCGAGGCTCCCGGCCACGGCCGGCGCTGGATCGCGCCGGCGGCGGTCGAGCGCGTCGTCGAGCGCGCCCGGCGGGTGCTCAAGGACTACTTCGACCGCGACCGGCTGGCCGACGGCATGCCCAAGGCCGAAGCGGTGCGGCGCATCCTGCGCGGCCGCGCCGCGGAGCTGGCGCCGGTCTACCTCGCCTGGCTGGCGGCGCAGAAAGTGCTGGCGGTCGAGGGCGACCGCGTCGTCCTGCCGGGGCGCAGCGCGCAGCTGAGCGGCGAGGAATCGGCCCTGGCGGCGGCGGCGATGGCCTGTTTCGAGCGCGCCGGCCTGGCGCCGCCGTCGCCGGGGGAGGTGCGCCAGGAGCTCTCCGCCAAGCCGCAGATCCTCGACGGCGTGCTGCGCCACCTGGTGGCGCGCGGCCGCCTGGTGCGGCTGCCCGGCGGCCTGATGATCGCCGCCGCCGCCCTCGCCGAGCTCCGCCGGCAGCTCCTCGCCGAGCCGTGGGAGCGTTTCTCGGTGGCACAGTTCAAGGACCGCTTCGGCCTCACCCGCAAGTGGGCGATCCCGCTGCTCGAGCACCTCGACGCCGCCGGCGCCACCCGCCGCGCCGGCGACGATCGCCTGGTGGTGCGGGCGCCGGCGGTCGCCAAGGAGAGCGCATGAAGACCATCGCCGTGCTGGGCGCATCCGCCAACCGCCACAAATACGGCAACAAGTGCGTGCGCGCCTACCTGGAAACCGGTTGGCAGGTCTATCCGGTTCACCCGGCCGAGCGCGAGATCGAGGGGCTGCCGGCCTGCCGCACCCTGGCCGAGGTGCCGGCGCGCCTCGACCGCATCAGCGTCTACCTGCCGCCGACCACCACGCTCGGGCTGCTGCCCGAGATCGCCCGCGCCGCGACCGGTGCCGCGGCGCCGGGCGTCGGCGCGGCCGGCGAGGCGACCGAGGTCTGGTTCAACCCGGGTTCGGCGGATGCCGCCGTGCTCGCCGAGGCCGGCCGCCTCGGCATCGCCGCCCGGCCGGGCTGCAGCATCGTCGACATCGGACGCCTGCCGAGCGAGTTCCCGGCCTAGCGCCCACCGTCGCGAGCTGCCCGCCGTCAGCGGGCGCCGGCCAGCGTCACCGGCGCGTCGCGGTAGACCTCCGGGTAGGTGCGCTTCAGGGCTTCGATCTTGGGCAGGTCGTTGTACACGATGTAGGGATAGGTCGGGTTGTGGATCAGGAAGTCCTGATGGTAGTCCTCCGCCGCGTAGAAGCCCTTCATCGGCTCGATCTTGGTCACGATTGGCGAGCTGAAGACGTTGGCCTTGGTCAGCTGATCGACGTAGGCCTTGGCGACGCGCTCCTGGGTCGGGGAGGTGAAGAAGATCTCGGAGCGGTAGCTGGGGCCGGAATCGGGGCCCTGGCGGTTGAGCTCCGTGGGGTCGTGGGCGACGGCGAAGTAGAGCCGCAGCAGCTGGCCGTAGGAGATCCTCTTGGGGTCGTAGGTGATCTCCACCGACTCGGCGTGGCCGGTGGTCTCGGTGCCCACCATCTGGTAGTGCGCGGTCGCCTTGCTGCCGCCGGAGTAGCCGGCGACGACCTTGGTCACCCCCTGCACGTGCTCGAACATCCCCTGCAGGCCCCAGAAGCAGCCGCCGGCGAGCACCGCGACCTGGGGTCCGGTGGCCTCGGCGGCGGGCGCATCGACGGCGGGAGCTGGGATCACCTTGTTGATGGCGTCGGCCCCCAACCGGCAGGCCGCTAGCGTCAAGGTCGCGAGCGCCAGTGCCGCGACGGTGGTTTTGGTGCTGGTGTGCATGGTGGTCTCCCTCTGAAGAGCGGCGGCAGAGCCGCGAGCGCCCTGCCCCTCACGTTCATACGAGTCCGCGCCAACCGCGGATTCCCGGAGATTCCAGGACATGCCCATGCGTCGCTCGCCGCGGACCGGCGCTTCATCTTCTATACTCTTCTATACTCCCGCACGTCCCTCCGCAGGCAACGGCGGCCGCGTTCGCCGCCGGCCTGGCGGATCCCGAACGCACGCTGCCCTACCCAGCGACCCGGTCCTCCCTCCGTGCCTCCTTCGATCCCCGCGCAGCTCTCGGACGCCGATCTGCTCGGCCGGCTGGTGGCGTTCGACTCCACCAGTTGCAACAGCAACCTGCCGATCGCCGATTTCCTCTGCGACTACCTCGACCGGCCGGGGGTGCGGGTGCGGCGCAACCCTTCGCCGGCCGGGGACAAGGTCAACCTGATCTTCGAGCTCGGGCCCGCGGCGGAGCCGCACGGGGACGGCCAGGGGCCGCGGCCCGGGCTGGTGCTGTCCGGGCACCTGGACGTGGTGCCGGCGGGCGAGGAGGGATGGGAGAGCGAGCCCTTCACCCTGACCGAGCGCGACGACCGCTGGGTCGGCCGCGGCGCCTGCGACATGAAGGGCTTCCTGGCGCTGGCCGCCAACCTGGCGGTGGCGGCGAGCGGCCGGCGGCTCGGGCAGCCACTGGCCCTGCTCTTCACCTACGACGAGGAGGTGGGGACGCTGGGCGCCCGCCGCCTGGTCGAAAGCTGCCCGGAGGCGCGGGCGCTGCCCTCGAGCACCCTGATCGGCGAGCCCACCTGCCTGCGCGTGGCGCGCGCCCACAAGGGGCACCTGCGGATGCGGATCACCCTCCACGGCCGTAGCGCGCACAGCGGTTACCCGCATCTCGGGGTCAACGCCATCGAGCCCGCCGGCGAGGTGATCGCCGCCCTGGCGCGGCTGCGCCGCGAGCTGGCGGCGGAGGGCGGTCCGCACGCCGAGCTGTTCCCGGAGGTGCCGTTCGTGCCGCTCAACGTCGGCAGGGTGGAGGGCGGCGCCGCCATCAACGTGGTGCCGGACCGCTGCATCGTCGAGGTCGGGCTGCGGGCGCTGCCGGGAAGCGACTCGCGGCGGCTGGCCGAGCGCGTCGAGCAGGCGACCCGCGCCGCCGCGGCCCCCCTCGCTGCCGACGTCGAGGTGCTCTCCGACAGCCTGCCGCTGCTGGTGGCGGAGGACGCGCCGCTGCTGCGCCGGCTCCACGCCCTGGTCGGCCGGCGCGAGAGCGTCGCCGTCTCCTATGCCACCGACGCCGGCTGGCTGCAGCGGCTGGGGATGGACTGCGTGCTCTTCGGCCCCGGCTCGATCGACGTCGCGCATCGCCCCAACGAGTTCCTGCCCAAGGCGGAGCTGGCGGCGGCCCGCGCCGTGGTCGAGCGCCTGATCGAGGACTGCTGCGGCGCGGCTGCCGGCCGCGCGGGAGCGGGATGAGCGCGCGAGTCGTCGAGGCCGACTGGACCTGGACCGGCGACGGCTTCGCCGCCGGCGTGCAGCTGCTGGTCGACGAGGACGGCCGCATCGAGGCGGTGGGGCGGCTCGGGCTGGCGGCGACGCTGCGCCTGCGCCGGCAGGCGCTGCTGCCCGGCCTGGTCTCCGCGCACTCCCACGCCTTCCAGCGCGCCCTGCGCGGCCGCGGCGAGCGATTCCCGGCGGGGACCGGCAGCTTCTGGAGCTGGCGCGAGGCGATGTACGAGCTGGCGACGGCGCTCGACGCCGCCGCCTTCGAGCGCCTCTGCCGCCAGACCTTCCGCGAGCTGCGCGACGCCGGCGTCACCGCGGTCGGCGAGTTCCACTACTTCCACCATGAGGGCAGCGGCGCTCCCGGCGCGCCGCTCGACTACGCCCTGGACGAGCGCGTGCTGCGCGCCGCCGCCGCCGCCGGCATCCGCATCGTGCTGCTCAACACCTACTACCGGACCGGCGGCTTCGACCAGCCGCTGGCAGGCGCCCAGCGCCGCTTCGCCTCGCCGTCGCCGGCGGTCTTCTGGGAGCAGATGGATCGGCTGGCGGCTCGCCTGGCCGGGCCGGCCCAGACCCTCGGCGCCGCCGTCCACAGCCTGCGCGCCGCACCGCCGGCGGACCTGGCCGCGATCTACGAGGAGGCCCGCCGCCGCGGGCTGCCGGTGCACATGCACGTCGAGGAACAGCGGCGCGAGATCGCCGACTGCCTGGCCTATTACGGTCGCCGGCCGATGCAGCTGGCGCTCGGCTCCCTGCCGGCGGCCGACGGCCTCACCGCCGTCCACTGCACCCACACCACCACCGAGGACATGGAGCGCTTCCTGGACGCCGGCGGGACCGTCTGCGTCTGCCCGCTGACCGAGGCCAACCTGGGCGACGGCCTGCCCGACCTCGGCGGCGCCCACCGGCGGGGCGACCGGCTCTGCCTGGGCAGCGACTCCAACGCCCGCATCTCGCTGCTCGACGAGATGCGCTGGCTCGAGTACGGGCAGCGGCTGCGCGTCGAGAGCCGGGGGCTGCTGCGCGACGCCGGCGACACCGGCGGCGCCGTCGCCCCGGCGCTGCTGCGCGCCGCCACCACCGGCGGCGCCCGCGCGCTCGGCCTGCCGTGCGGCGAGCTCGCGCCGGGCCGCTGGGCGGACCTGGTTGCCGTCGATCTCGCCCATCCGGCGCTCGCCGGCTGGGAGCCGGAGACTCTGCTCGAAGCGTTGATCTTCGGCGCCGGCGACGGGGTGATCGCCGCCACCGCGGTGGGTGGCGAGTGGCGGCAGAGCGGCGAAGGGCACGGAGAGGAGGACTAAAGATGTGCGGACGCTACACCCTGACCTCGCCGGGAGAGGTGGTCGCCGAGGTGTTCGAGCTGGTCGACGTGCCGCCGGTCCCGCCCCGCTACAACCTGGCGCCGACTCAGGAGGCGGCGGTGGTGCGCGTCGTCGCCCCGGGAGCGGCGCGCGCCCTCGCCATGCTGCGCTGGGGCCTGATCCCGGCCTGGGCCAAGGACCCTGCCATCGGCAACCGCATGATCAACGCCCGCGCCGAGACCGCCGCCGAAAAGCCGGCCTTCCGCGACAGCTTCCGCCGCCAGCGCTGCCTGGTGGCCGCCGACGGCTTCTACGAATGGCGCAAGCTCGACGCCAAGACCAAGCAGCCCTACCTGATCCGCCGGCAGGACCGGCGCCCCTTCGCCTTCGCCGGCCTCTGGGCCGCCTGGCGGGGGCCGGCGGCGGACCGCCCGGTCGAAACCTTCACCATCCTCACCACCTCTCCCAACGAGCTGATGCGCCCTCTCCACGACCGCATGCCGGTGATCCTCGACCGCCGCGACTTCACCGCCTGGCTCGACCCGGCGGCCCGCGACGCCGCCGCGCTGCAGGCCCTGCTGGCGCCCGCCCCCGCCGGCGGCTGGGAAGCCGTGCCGGTCAGCCGCGCGGTCAACAATCCCGTCCACGACGAGCCGGACTGCATCGAACCGCTGCTGGCCGCGGTCTGAACCGCGGTGGCGCGGTCTGAACCGCTTTGGAAAGGAGGCTGGCCATGGGCAGCATCGCGCACCTGGATGGACCGCCGGCAGCCAACGTCAACCTGATCTTGCAGGTCGCCATGGGCGTGACGCTCCTGGTCGGCATGGTCCTCGCCCGCCGCCGGTGGTTCACCGCCCATCGCGTGGTGCAGACCGCGGTGGTGCTGCTCAACGTGGTGCTGGTCGCCCTGGTGATGGCGCCGGCCTTTCACGCCCAACACATTTTCTCCGGCGCGCTCCGTCATCCTCGCCAGCTTTATTTCACCGCGGCCCTGCTCCACGCCGTGGTCGGGACCGTGGCGTTCGTCCTGGGGCTCTACGTGGTGGCGAGCGCGGGGACTCCCATCCTTCCGGAAAGGCTGCGCCTGCGCCGCTACAAGCCGTGGATGCGGGCGACCCTCGGCATCTGGTTGCTGGCCCTGCTGCTGGGAATCGCCACCTACGTCGTCTGGTACGGCCCTGGCACCGCCGGCGCCGGCGGCGTCGGCAGCGCCGGCGGTGTCGGCGGTGTCGGCGGCGTCGAGGTCAAGCTCTCGAATTTCCGCTTCACCCCGGAGAAGGTGACGATCGCCGTCGGCGACACCGTCGTCTGGGTCGACGACGTCGGCATGCACTCGGTGGTCTGTGACGAGGAGAAGATGGACTCGGGGCCGCTGGCCGGCGGCGAGCGCTTCACCCACCGCTTCGCGCACGCCGGCGTCTACACCGTCTACTGCGACCTCCATGGCCGCGAGACGATGGCCGGCACCGTCGAGGTGGTGGCCGTTCGTCCGCGTTAGTCGGCTCTTTGCACTTCGGCCGGGCCGGGGACGGCCGGTCCTGAGGAGCCGGCCAACGGGCTCGCAGTGGGTACGGTGCCGAGATCGAGGCTGCTTGCCTCGCCCGGTTGAGCCGGCCCCTCAGGCCCGTCCGTCTTGCGGCCCTCCGTTCGCGCCTTGGGCACCGGCTGGCCGCCGGGTCAGCCGTGCAGCAGGTAGACCACGCCGAAGATGCCCAGCATGATGAAGACCAGGGCGAGGCGGCCGGCGGTGGCGAGCAGCAGGCCCAGCCAGGTGCCGAGGCCGGCGCGGCCGGCCTGCCGGAGGTTGCGGCGGGCCAGGTACTCGCCGGCGAAGGCGCCGACGAAGGGGCCGAGCACCACTCCGGGCAGCGAGAAGAACAGGCCGGCGACGCTGCCCAGGACGGCGCCGCAGACGGCCAGGCCGCTGGCCCCCACGCGGCGGGCGCCGTGGCGCGTCGCCCAGATCTCGATGCCGAACGAACCGAGCGTCAGCAGGCCGAGCAGCGCCAGGGTCACCCAGCCGACGCGCTGAAAGCCGTCGATCCAGGCGGCGACCAGCAACCCGAGGAAGACCAGCGGCGCTCCCGGGATGAGGGGCATCACGGTGCCGGCGATCCCTGCCGCCACCAGCAGGCCGGCGAGCAGCCACAGCGGCCCCCGGTCGGCAGCATCCGGCGGCAGGACGGCGAGAACGGCCGCGGCGGCGCAGCCGGCCGCCGCCAGGTCAGGGCGCATTGCCAGGCAACCCCGTCGCCGGCGAACCAGATGGCGCCGGACCCGCGGGCGGCGAATCCGAGGGCCGCGAACCCGCAGGCCGCGAGTCCGAAGGCGGCGGCGAAGATGCGAAGCGGCCGGATGCCCGCACACCGGAGCTCGGCGAACCCGCCGGCGGCGGCGCCGCGGATGCGGACCGACCGGATGCCGGCGGACCGGATGGCGGCTGGCTGGACGGCCGCGGACCGGGAACCGGTGGCGCTGCCAGGTTTCGGCCGGGTGGCGGCGGACTGGACGGCGGCACTGCTGGAGACGCTGAAGGGGCTGTTGCCGGAGGCCCGGCGCCGGGCGGCACCAAGGTGTAGCCGAGCTGGCGCAGCAGGCCGATCTGGTCGTTGAGGACGAAGACCTCCTGGATCCTGCCGCCGCGGACGCGGAAGAGGGCGATGCCGTTGAGCAGCAGCGGCGGCGGCGCCGCCGGCGCGCCCGGCGCCGGCTTCGGGGTGGCCAGGACCAGGTAGTGCGCCGCCACCTGATCGCCCTCGGCGATCAGCGCCTGCGGCTGGTACTCGACCTTGGCGAACAGGTCGCGGAGCTTCTGCTGCGCCTGCCGCGCGGCCTCGGGGCCGTGCCGAACGGAAGCGCCCGGGGTGTGGTCGACGAAGCCCTTGGCGACGATCTCGTCGAGCTGGTCGAGCTTGCCGGCGCCCAGCACCTCGGTCAGGTAGCGCATGACCAGTGCCTTGTTCTCGCGGCGGTGGTCTACCGCGGCGGCGCTAGCTGCCCCATGGGGCGGCGGCGGTGCCGCGAGCGAGGACGCGGTGGCGGAACCAGGCGCGCCGGACGCAGATCCCGGCGCTGGGGTCGCGGACCCCGGCGCGGCAGTCACGGATCCCGGCGCGGCAGAGGCGGATCCCAGCGCGGCGGACGCGGATCCCGATGCGGCGGACGCGAGAGACGCCGAGGCCTCCGGCACCACCAGCATCAGCGCGGCAGGCAGCGCCGCCAGCAGCGCGGCCAGCGCCACGCTCACCGGCCCCTTAGCGCGCAAAGTGGCCGACGAAGGCGCTGCGCTTGCCAGGGCTGCTCCACACCATGCCGAGGCCCGGGCCACGGAAGTCGTAGGCCACGGTCACCGCCGGCACCGCCGTCACTCGCGAGCTCTCGGCGGTGAGCGGCGGATAGTAGACCTCCTCGTTGCCGCAGAGATGGTCCTGAGCGCCGATCCCGCGGGTCGCCAGGTCGATCCAGTCGCCGGCCTTCAGGTGCGCGTCGCCGGAGATCCCCGCGGCCTCGGGGTTGCCCGCAGGCAGATGGTGATGTCCGGAGAGCCCGGCCGGGGCAGCGACCGGAGATGGATTACCGAGCGCCATCTCGATCGGCGCGCTCTTGACCGCGACGACGGTGGACAGCATGTCGCCTGCCATGGCCCGGGCGAAGGCCACCAGCGCGTCGCGCTGGACCGGCGTCGCGCGCTGATCGACGACGAGCAGCGCCGTGGCGTGCAGCGGCCCGCCGGCGGGGTCTCCAAGCGTCACCGCCGCCCGCACCGCCGCCACCACCGCTAGGCCGTCGAGCTGCACCCCGTGCCAGGCGCCCTCGCGGACGCGCCAGGCCAGCACCGCCTGCTTGCCCACCAGGTCGATCTCGGAGTTGGCGAAGCAGGGGCCGGTGTAGATGTCGGCGGTCCGCGCTTCGAGGTAGTCGCCGGAGATCGCCGGCGCCGCGGCGGCGGTCGCCAGCGTGGCTGCCGCGAACAGCGCGCACGGCGCGAGCATTGCCAAGAGCACGCTCCGCGAGCGCCCGCGGCGGCGGATCGTTCGATTGGTCATCATCATGATCGCTTCACCTTCGTCACCTTCTCCGCGGCGCCGTGCCGCGGTAACTCACGGCGCCTCGTAGCACCTCCGGCCGGGGATGCAGGCGGCCGGCTCGGCCACCTCCCCGTCCGGCCCGAGACAGGTCAGGGTGTGGCGGCACCAGCACAGGCCGTCATGGGGATTGGGGATCGTCGGGTCCGGCGGGCTGTCGATGAACATCCCCTTCCAGCGCAGCCCGCGACAGCGGCCGGCGGTGCCGATGCCGGCACCCGCACCGGCGCCGGAACCCGGCAGCGACGCACCGTATGGGTCGTTCGCGGACATCGCTCAAGCCTCCTGGTGGCCGGTGGCGGCGAGCAGCGCGCGCCGGACCGCCACCCGCGCCAGCTGGATCTTGTACCGGTTGCGCGACAGCGCCCGGGCGCCCGCCACCGCCGCCTCGCCGGCCTCGCCGGCCACCGCCGCGTCGATCGCCTTGCCGCGCAGCAGCTCCTCGGCGGCCTGCGCCCGCCATGGCACCGGCGCCACCTGGCCCAGCACCACCCGCGCCGATTCCACCTTGCCGTCGCGCATCGCCAGCACCACGGCGGCGGTGGCCAGCGACCAGTCCAGCGTCTGGCGCTGGCGCACCTCGTAGCTCCACGCCAGGCGGCCGGCGAGCGCCGGCACCACGATCTCCGTCACCAGCTCGCCGGGGCCGAGCGCGTGCTCGCGCTCCCCCGCGGCGCGCGGCGCGCGGTAGAAGCTCGCCAGGTCGAGCTGCCGCTCGCCCCCCGGGCCGGCCAGCCGCAGCTGCGCGCCGAGCGCGATCAGCAACGGCGCCAGGGTCGAGGGATGCACGAAATAGGCGGGGCCGCCGTTGCCGAGGATGGCGTGGTAGCGGTTGTCGCCCTCGACCACCATCGACTTGCCCTGGTGCTCCGGCAGCAGGCCATAGCCGGTGCGGAAGTACCAGCAGCGCGGGCGCTGGCAGAGGTTGCCCGCCACCGTGCCGAGATTGCGGATCTGCGGCCCGGCGACGTGGCTCGCGGCGGCCGCCACCACCGGGTGCAGGCGGCGCACCTCTGGATGCGTCGCCAGCTCGTCGAGGGTCGCCAGCGCGCCGATCCGCAGGCCCGCGGCGTCGGCCCGCAGGCCGCGCAAGGCGGCGATGCCGCCGATCGCCACCACGCGGCGCGGCGCCTCGACGCCGTCCTTCATCAGCGCCAGCAGGTCGGAGCCGCCGGCCAGGGCGACGCTGCCGGGCGCCGCCAGCAGCCGCACCGCCTGCGGCACGGTGGCCGGCCGCGCATACTCGAAGGCTTGCATCAGGCCCTCCTTTCGAGCGCGTCGAGCACCCGCTGCGAAGTCAGCGGCAGGAAGGGCACCCGCACCCCGGTGGCATTGGCCACCGCGTTGGCGATGCACGCTCCCGGCGACACCACCGGCGGCTCGCCGAGGCCGACCACGCCGCGGCGGTCGTACTCGGGGCCGGTCATCATCTGCACCACCAGCTCGCCGACGTCGCCGATGCCCGCCAGCTTGTAGGTGTCGAAATCGACGTTCAGCATGCGGCCGGTGATCGGGTCGAGCACCTTCTCCTCCGAGAGCGCGTAGGAGATGCCCATGATCATGCCGCCGTAGACCTGGCTCTCGGCGGTCTGCAGGTCGAGGATCAGGCCGCACTCCTGGACCGTCACCATCTTCTCGACCCGCACGATGCCGGTGTCCATGTCGACCGCCACCTCGGCCATCTGCACGCCGGCCGAACCGCTGTTGATCAGCTCGCCCGGGCCGGGATTGGTGCCGCGCGCGGTGACCGGCGACACCCCCAGCGCGGCCGCCGCCTGCTTCCAGCTCAAGGCGCGCCCCGGCTCGCCCTTGACCCGCACCTGGCCGTCCACCGCCTCCAGGCGGTCCGCCGCGACCTCGAGCCGCGGCGCCACCTTGGCGAACATCAGGCCCAGGGCGTCCACCGCGGCGCGCCGGGTCGAGGCGCTGACGCCGCCGACGGTGGTGCTGCCGCCCGAGCCGCCGGAGGTCGGGTACCGGCTGTCGCCGATCCGCACCTGCACCGCCGCGAGCGGCAGGCCGAGAGTCTCGGCGAGCACGATCGCCACCACGGTGCGGGTGCCGGTGCCCAGGTCCTGGGTCGAGAGCTTGGCCTCCGCGGTGCCATCCGGATAGATGGTCACGTCGCAGTTGCTGGCGTGGCCGCGCCCGCCCCAGACGTGCAGGGACAACCCCAGGCCGCGCCGCCACGGCCCCCGCGCCTCCTGGGCCGTGCCGCGCTTGCGCCAGCGGCCGCTCCAGCCCATCAGCCGGTCCGCCACCGCCAGCTCCTCGGCGAAGAAAGCCTGCCGCGGGCCGGTCAGGCGCAGGTTCTTGCGGTAGAAGTCGAGCGGGTTCATACCCAGCTGGTCGGCCAGGTCGTCGAGCGCCGACATGGTGACCAGGCAGGCTTGCGGGTGATTCGGCGCCCGCCAGGCGCGCGACGCGGCGGTGAAGGTGGGCACCGCGGTGAAGCGATGGCGGCGGTTGGGGACCTCGAAGACGTAGGGGATCGGCGGGCTGCCGGCGCCGCCCAGGCCGCCTGATCCCCAGGCGTTGGAGATCCAGGCGTTGAGCGTCCCGTCCGCCAGCGCTCCCACCTCGACGTCGGCCCAGGTCGAAGGCCGGTCGCCGGCCACCGTCAGCTCGGCGTCGCGGTCCAGCATCAGGCGCACCGGGGCGCCCGCCTTCTGGGCCAGCTTGGCGCAGACCAGCCCCCAGCTGTCGATGTTGAACTTGCTGCCGAAGCCGCCGCCCATGTACTCGGTGTGGACCTCGACGTCGCTGGCCGGGATACCCATCCCCTCGGCGAACTGAGTAGCGGCGGCCGACACCGCCTGCATCGACGACCAGGTGGTGAGATGGCTGCCGTCCTGCCACTCGCAGACATGACCGTGCGCCTCGAGGCAGTTGTGCGACACCCGCGGCAGGCCGTAGCGGCCGCGCAGCCGGACCGCCGAGCGTGCCAGCTCCCCCTCCGCGTCGCCCACCGACTCCGACTCGCCTGGCACGCGGGCGGGCGCCAGCTCGAGGTGATAGTCGTCGACGAAGTGCGGCAGCACCTCGTAGCGGACCGCCGCCGCCGCCGCCCGCACCGCGTCGGCCGCCAGCTCCTCGCTGGTGGCGGCGATCGCGGCCACCTCGTCGAGCGCCCACTTGATCTCGGAGCCCTCCTCGTGGATGACCACGACCGCCTTGACCCCGGGCATCCGTTCGACGTGCGCCAGGTCGAGCTTGGCCACCAGGGCATGGGCGTGCGGGCAGCGCAGCACCTTGGCGTACAGCATGCCGGGGCGATGGACGTCGTAGGTGTAGCGGGCGGTGCCGGTCACCTTGGCCGGGCCGTCGAGGCGCGGGATGCGCTTGCCGATCAGGCGCCGGCTCGCCGGCTCGGGCCAGGAGTAGTCCGCCATGGTCAGGCCCCCTTGCCCTCTCCGGCCGGCCGCCGTTTCGCCGCCGCCACCGCCGCCGCCAGCACGGCCGGACGCAGCCCGGCATAGGTGCCGCAGCGGCAGAAATTGCCCGACAGGGCGCGGTGCACGTCGGCAGCGGTCGGCGCGGCGCCGGGGTCCCGATCGAGCCAGCCCTTGGCCGCCATCACGAACCCCGGGGTGCAGAAGCCGCACTGCTGGCCGTCGTGGGCGACGATCGCCGCCTGCAGCGGATGCAGATGCTCCGGCGCGCCGAGGCTCTCGACGGTCTCGATCGCCCGCCCCTGGGCCTCGATCGCCAGCACGCTGCAGGCGTAGGCGGTCTTGCCGTCGATCAGCACCGTGCAGGCGCCGCAGGTGCCGCGGTCGCAGACGCGCTTGGCGCCGGTCAGCTCGAGGTGGTCGCGCAGGGCGTCGAGCAGCGTCACCCGCGGCTCTAGAGTCGCCGCCAGCCGGCGGCCGTTGATGTGCCAGGTCATCGCCACCGCGCCCGGCCCGAGCAGCTCCACGCCGGCTTCGCGGCGGGTGGGCGCCGGCGCGACGGCCGTCTCGCCGCCGGCCAGCAGCGCGGTGCCGAGCGCCCCGGCCGCGGCGCCGCCGCGCAGGAAGGCCCGCCGCGAGAGGCCGCCTTCCCCGCCGGCCGCCGGTTCCGGTCCCAGGCTGGCCCGATCGGCTCGGCCGGCGCCACTGCCGTCCCTGGCGCCATGGCCAACGCCGGCGTCGCCGGCGGCACTGCCGTCCTTGCCGTCCTTGGCCTGGTCGACGTCCGCGGCGTGCTCGATGGGATCGGCGTCTTCGGGGTCGTCGGCATCTTCGACCATGGGGGCTGGTCTCCTTCGTGAAGCGAGGTCAGGCGAGCACCGCGGCCATCCGCTCGAGGCCTTCGAGCAGCTCGGCGCGCGCGCAGGCGAACGAGATGCGGATGTGGCTGTCGGCGCCGAACGCGGCCCCCGGCACCACCGCCACCCGCGCCTGTTCGAGCAGGAACTCGGCGAATTCCACCGAGCCCTGACGGCCGGGCCGGTACGCCGCGGAGACCTGCGGGAAGGCGTAGAAGGTGCCCTCCGGCGGCCGGCAGCAGAATCCCGGCAGGCGGTTGAGGCCGGGGACCAGCAGCTCGCGCCTTGCCCGGTACTCGGCGATCATCTTCTCGACCTCCGGCTCGGCGCCCTGAAGCGCCGCCAGCGCGCCGACCATGGCGAAGGAGGTCGGGTTCGAGGTGGCGTGGCTCTGGAGGTTTTCGACCGCCCGGACGATGTCTTGCGGCCCCAGCAGGAAGCCGATGCGCCAGCCGGTCATGGCGTAGGTCTTCGAGAACGAGCCCACCAGCACCACGGTCTCCGGGAACTCGGCGGCGAGCGCGGCGGCGCTGGCGTGCGGCTGGTCGTAAGCGAAGCGCTCGTAGGTCTCGTCGGAGATGACCAGCAGGCCCCGCGCGGCCGCGAAGGCGACGACCTCGCGCAGGTCGGCGGCGGCGATCATGCCGCCGGTCGGGTTGCAGGGCGAGTTGATCAGGAAGGCGCGCGTCCGTGCGGTGACCGCCGCGAGCAGCGGTCCGGCATGGATCTGGAAACCGTCCCGGTCGTCGGTGGGCACCGGCACCGGGTGAGCGCCGGCAAAGCGGATCTGCTCGTCGAAGCTGACCCAGCTGGGGGCGGGCAGGATCACCTCCTGGCCCGCTTCGAACAGGGCCAGGGTGAGCTGGAACAGCGCCGCCTTGGCGCCCACCGTCACCACCGACTGCTGCGCCGTCCAGGGGGCGCCATACCGGCTCCGGAAGCGCTCCGCCAGCGCCCGCCGCAGCTCCGGCGTGCCGCTGCCGGGGGTGTAGCGGGTGAAGCCGTCGGCGAGCGCCCGGCAGGCGGCGGCGACCGCCACCGGCGGCGATTGGAAGTCGGGCTCGCCGGCGCCGAAGTCGACCAACGACACTCCCTGGGCTTTCAGCTCCAGGGCGCGGCGCGCCACCCGCAGCGTCGCTGATTCGCCCATGGCCGCGGCTCTGGCGGATAGCGGGTGCACCGGCGAATGGTATCACCGCGCGGGGCGCCGGCACCCGGCGGCGGCCGGTGCGAATGCTATTCTGAGACCCGCTCCGGGGACCGCCCGGGCAAACCGCCGCCCCGCCTCGAGACGTATGGGCAGGTGGTAAACGGCGCCGGCCGCGGCACCCGCCGCGGCGCGCCGGCACAAGGGGATGCAGCCCATGAGGCAGCCCATGAGACAGCCGCTTCCGGTGGAAGGCACCAGGTCATCGTCGGACCGCCGGCAGCTCGCTCGCCAGCTGGCGCTCGGCTTCGCAGCGGCTGGCTTGCTTGCCGCCGCGGCAGTGTCGCCCCGCGGCGCGGCGGCCGCCTTGCCGCGGGCCGAGAAAGCCAAGCTGGCGCTGCA
>Ga0210405_10000513_pt1 | contig 51359 bp, 41 predicted proteins | sample IncBWH11MmetaG_FD_155492 | JGI IMG/M metagenome (GOLD analysis project Ga0210405, IMG submission 155492) | Forest soil microbial communities from Barre Woods Harvard Forest LTER site, Petersham, Massachusetts, United States - Inc-BW-H-11-M | ecosystem: Environmental > Terrestrial > Soil >...
CGCGCCGCGGCCGCCGCCGGCGCGGGCGCGGGCGCGGGCGCGGCGGTTGGGCCGCCGACGTTGCCCGCGGCGAGCGCGGAGAGCCCCGCCGGTCCGGCGAGCGCTCCTGCCACCGCCATCGCCTCACCGCCGCCACCGCCGCCGATGTTCACGCCGTTCCGCCTGCGCGGCCTCACCCTCGCCAACCGGGTGGTGGTGTCGCCGATGGACATGTACGTCGCCCGCGACGGCACCCCCAACGACTTCCACCTGGTGCATCTGGGCGCGCGGGCCCTGGGCGGCGCCGGCCTGATCGTCACCGAGATGGCCTGCGTCTCGCCGGCCGGGCGGATCACGCCGGGCTGCACCGGCATGTACGCCGAGGCGCACGCCGCGGCATGGCGCCGCATCGTCGAGTTCGTGCACGCCTGGAGCCGGGCACGGATCTGCCTGCAACTCGGCCACTCGGGAGGCAAGGGCTCGACGCGGCGGATGTGGGAGGGCCTGGACGAGCCGCTGCCCGACGCCGGCTGGGAGGTGATGGCCGCCTCGCCGATACCCTGGCGCCCCGGCATGCAGGTGCCGCGCGAGATGACCCGCGCCGACATGGACGAGGTCTGCGCCCAGTTCGTGCGCGCCACCCACATGGCGGCCGGCGCCGGCTTCGACATGCTCGAGCTGCACTGCGCCCACGGCTACCTGCTGTCGGGTTTCATCACGCCGCTGCTCAACCGCCGCCGCGACGAGTACGGCGGCGCGCTCGCCAACCGGCTGCGATTCCCGCTGGCGGTGTTCGCCGCGATGCGCGCGGCGTGGCCGGCGGCGCGGCCGATGTCGGTGCGCGTCTCGGCCACCGATTGGGCCCCGGGCGGGCTCTCCGGCGAGGAGGCGGTGGCGGTGGCGGTGGCGTTCCACGAGGCCGGCGCGGACATCATCCACGTCTCGGCGGGCCAGACCGCGGCCGCGGCGCAGCCGGTGTACGGCCGCATGTTCCAGACTCCCTGGAGCGACCTGATCCGCAACCAGGCGGGCGTGCCGACCATCGCGGTCGGCAACATCACCGAACCCGACCAGGTCAACTCGATCGTCGCCGCCGGCCGCGCCGACCTCTGCGCGCTGGCCCGCCCACATCTCACCGACCCGCATTGGACGCTGCGCGCCGCCGCCGAGCTGGGTTTTGGCGAGCAGCCGTGGCCACTGCCCTACCTGACCGGCAAGAGCCAGCTCGAGCGCGCCGTCGAGCGCCGGGCCGAGATGGCCGCCGATGGCTGAGCTCCCGGGAAACGACGACGGCGCGGCGATCGCGGCGATCCGGCCGCGCCACTTCGGCTGGGAGATCGCCGGCCGCGTGGCGGTGATCACTCTCGAGCGCCCGGACCGGCCGGAGCGGCGCAACCCGCTGACCTTCGAGTCCTATCGCGAGCTGTCCGACACCTTCCGGGCGCTCGGCCGGCCGCCGGCGGCAGCGGCGGTGCGGGCGGTGGTGGTGACCGGCGCCGGCGGCCACTTCTGCTCGGGCGGCGACGTGCACGACATCATCGGACCGCTGGTCGCCTGGCGGCAGGCCGGGCGCCTGGACCGCCTGCTCGACTTCACCCGCCTGACCGGTGAGCTGGTCAGGGCGATGCGTGCCTGCCCGCAGCCGATCGTCGCCGCGGTGGACGGCACCTGCGCCGGCGCCGGCGCCATCCTGGCGATGGCCGCCGACCTGCGCCTGGGCACCGCCCGCAGCAAGGTGGCGTTCCTGTTCGCGCGCGTCGGCCTCTCCGGCGCCGACATGGGAGCCTGCGCCATCCTGCCGCGCCTGATCGGCCAGGGGCGCGCCGCCGAGCTGCTCTACACCGGCCGCGCCATGGGCGGCGAGGAGGCCGAGCGCTGGGGCTTCTACAACCGCCTGGCGGACCCCGAGGCGCTGCTGCCGGAGGCGCGGGAGCTGGCGGCGGCGCTGGCGCACGGCCCGACCTTCGCCCACGCCATGACCAAGCGGGCGCTGCACCAGGAATGGAGCATGGGCGTGGACGAGGCCATCGAGGCGGAGGCCCAGGCCCAGGCTCTCTGCATGCAGAGCGAGGATTTCGCCCGCGCCTACCGGGCGTTCGCGGAGAAGCGCAAGCCGGTCTTCGAGGGCAGCTGAGGCCAGGCCCAGGTCCAGGTCCACGCATGTCCGACACCTCGTTCCTCAGCTGGCCGTTCTTCGCCGACCGCCACCGCGCACTGGCGCGGCAGGCGGCCGACTGGTGGCGCCGCGAGGGCCCAGGGCTGCCGGACTCCCCACCGGCAGACGCCTGGGCGGCCTGCCGGGAGATCGTGCGCCGCCTCGGCGAGGCCGGTTGGCTGCGCCATGCGGTGCCGGCCGCAGACGTTCCGGACCCATCTCCAGCCTCGCGACACTCGCGGCCGACGGCGCAACGCGATCCGGAGCACCGAGTGGAGTCGTTCCATCCTTCGGGCTCCGAGCACCCCACGGATGCGGAGCTTTCGCGGCGGCCACCGGGCGCCGGCCTCGACGTGCGCGGCCTCTGCCTGCTGCGGGAGACCTTCGCCCGCGGCTCGGCGCTGGTCGATTTCGCCTTCGCGCTGCAGGGCCTGGGCAGCGGGCCGCTGTCGCTCTACGGGACGGCGGCGCAACGGCGCGACTACCTGCCGCGGGTGGCCGCCGGCACGGCCATCCCGGCCTTCGCGCTGTCGGAGGCGACGGCCGGCTCGGACGTCGCCGCCATGCGGACCACCGCGCGGCGCGACGGCGACGGCTGGGTCCTGGACGGCGAGAAGGCCTGGATCTCGAACGCCGGCATCGCCGACTTCTACGTCGTCTTCTGCCGGCTGCCCGCGGACGGCGAGCGCGCTTACGGCGCTTTCGTGGTGGACGCCGAGCGGCCCGGCCTGCACGTCGTCGAGCGCTGCGAGATCCTGGCGCCGCACCCGCTCGGGACGCTGCGGCTCGACGGCTGCAGGGTGCCCGCCGGCGCCCTGGTCGGCGAGGCGGGCCGCGGCCTGCGGGTGGCGCTCGGGACCCTCGACGCCTTCCGGCCCACCGTCGGCGCCGCCGCGCTCGGCCTGGCGCGCCGCGCCCTCGACGAGGCGGTCGCCCACGCCCGTCGGCGCCAGGTCTCCGGGCAGCCGCTCGCCGGCCACCAGCTCACCCAGGCCAAGCTCGCCGACATGGCGACGGCGATCGACGCCAGCGCCCTGCTGGTCTACCGCGCCGCCTGGGCGCGCGACGGCGGCGGCGGGGCGCGCGTCACCCGCGAGGCGGCGATGGCCAAGCTGTTCGCCACCGAGGCGGCGCAGCGCGTCGTCGACGACGCCGTGCAGCTGCTCGGCGCGCGCGGCCTGGTGGCCGGTTCGCCGGTCGAACGGCTCTATCGCGAGGTGCGCGCGCTGCGCATCTACGAGGGCACCAGCGAGATCCAGCGGCTGGTGATCGCCGCCCAGGTGCTGGCGGGCGCCGCGGAGGCGCCCGGCGACGGCGAGGCCAGCGCCCACCGCGACCCGTTCTGTCGCGGCGCCCTGCCGCCGCGTGAGCTGTGGCCGCAGATGCGCTACGACACGCTGCCCGACCTCGCCTACCCGCCGCGGCTCAACTGCGCCGCCGAGTTGCTCGACCGCCGCGACCGCCGCGACGCCGCCGGCGCCGGCGACGGCGAGCGCATCGCCATCCACCATCCCGGCGGGAGCTGGACCTACGGTCGGCTGCTGACGACCGTCAACCGCATCGCCCATGTGCTGGTCGATGACCTCGGGGTCGAGCCGGGCAACCGCGTGCTGCTGCGCGGCCCCAACACCCCGATGCTCGCCGCCTGCTGGCTGGCGGTGGTCAAGGCTGGCGGCGTGGCGGTCACCACCATGCCCCTGCTGCGGGTGCGCGAGCTCACCTTCATCGCCGACAAGGCGCGGATCCGCCTGGCGCTGACCGACGCCCGCTTCGCCGCCGACTGCGAGCAGGCGATGGCCGCCACCGCGGCGGGTGCGCCACGGCCCGGCGCGCGCGTGGCGACCTTTCAGGCCGCCGGCGAAGGCGAGACCGATCGCGCCGAGGCCGGCGCACCCGCCGGCGATCGCCCTGCCGGCGACGCCGCGGCCGCCACCCACCCGCCCGCCAGCCCGCCGCCGACCCTCGAGCAGCTGGCGTGCGGCAAGCCCGCCGACTTCACCGCCTGCGACACCGCCGCCAGCGACGTGGCTTTCATCGCCTTCACCTCCGGCACCACCGGCCAGGCCAAGGGGACCATGCACTTCCACCGCGACGTGCTGGCGGCCGCCGACTGCTTCCCACGCCACGTGCTGCGGCCGCGGCGCGACGACGTCTTCTGCGGCTCGCCTTCCCTGGCCTTCACCTATGGCCTGGGCGGCCTGCTGCTGTTCCCCCTGCGCGTCGGCGCGGCCACTCTGCTGCTCGAACAGTCGACGCCGCAGCACCTGCTGCAGGGCATCCAGGACCACCGCGCCACGATCTGCTTCACCGCCCCCACCGGCTACCGCGCCATGCTCGGCATGGTCGACCGCTTCGACCTGTCGAGCCTGCGCCAGTGCGTCTCGGCGGGCGAGACGCTGCCGCTCGCCACCTTCGAGGCCTGGCGGCGCGCCACCGGCATCGCGATCGTCGACGGCATCGGCTCGACCGAGCTGCTGCACATGTTCATCAGCTCCGCCGGCGGCGACATCCGCCCCGGCGCCACCGGCAGGGTGATCCCCGGCTACGAAGCCAGGGTGGTGGACGCGGCCGGGCGGCGGGTGCCGCCGGGCACCGTCGGCCGCCTGGCGGTGCGCGGACCGACCGGCTGCCGCTATCTCGACAACGTCGAGCGCCAGCGGGTCTACGTGCAGGACGGCTGGAACTTCACCGGCGATTCCTACGTTGAGGACCACGACGGCTATTTCTGGTACCAGGCGCGCACCGACGACATGATCATCTCCGCCGGCCACAACATCTCCGGCCCCGAGGTCGAGGCGGTGCTGCTCGAGCATCCCAAGGTCCAGGAGTGCGGAGTGGTCGGCCTCCCGGACGCGGAGCGCAACCAGGTGGTGACCGCCTTCGTGGTGCTGGCGGCGGGCGTCGCGGCGGACCCCGGCACGGCCAGGGAGCTGCAGGACTTCGTCAAAGCCGAGATCGCACCCTACAAATACCCGCGCCGGATCGAGTTCCGCGACTCCCTGCCGCGCACCGAGACCGGCAAGCTACAGCGCTACCGGCTGCGGGAGCTGGCGTGAGCGGCGCCGGCGCCCTCGAGATCGTCCAGCCCGCGGCCTGGGCGTCGCCGAGCGGCTACGCCCACGGCGTCGCCGCACGCGGCCGCCTGGTGTTCGTCGCCGGCCAGGTCGGTTGGGACCCGCGGACGTGCCGCTGGGTTGCCGACGACCTCGCAGCGCAGACCGCCCAGGCCCTGGCCAACGTCGCCGCCGTGCTGCGCGCCGCCGGCGCCGAGCCGCGCCACGTCGCGCGCCTCACCTGGTACGTCACCGACCGCGACGAGTACCTGGCCGCCAGGCAGGCCATCGGCGCCGCCTACCGCGCCGTGATGGGCGACCACTATCCCGCCATGTCGCTGGTGATCGTCCACTCGCTGCTCGAGCCGCGCGCCAGGGTCGAGATCGAGGCGACCGCCTGCATACCCGACCCCGGCGCTCCCCATCCCGGCTGCTAGAGTCCCAACCGCCGCCCCGGCAGCTCCGCGCCGCGGCCCGCGATCAACCTTTCCTCAGGAGGTAGAGCAGGATGCCGTCCGACATCGAAATCGCGCAGCAGGCCAAGCTCCGGCGCATCTCGCAGGTGGCGCTCGAAAAGCTCGGCATCCCGGAGGAGCACCTCGAGCCCTATGGACATTACAAGGCGAAGTTGTCGCCCGGCTTGATCGACAGCCTGCGCGAGCGGCCCGACGGCAAGCTGATCCTGGTCACCGCGATGACCCCGACGCCGGCCGGCGAGGGCAAGACCACGACCACGGTCGGCCTGGGCGACGCCCTGCAGCAGCTCGGCAAGCGGGCGGCGATCTGCATCCGCGAGCCGTCGCTCGGGCCGGTCTTCGGCATGAAGGGCGGCGCCGCCGGCGGCGGCTATGCGCAGGTGGTGCCGATGACCGACATCAACCTGCACTTCACCGGCGACTTCAACGCCATCGCGCTCGCCAACAACCTGCTGGCGGCGATGCTCGACAACCACGCCTACCACGGCAACGACCTCGGCGTGGACGTCCGCCGCATCCTCTGGCGGCGGGTCATGGACATGAACGACCGCGCGCTGCGCGAAATGGTCGTCGGCCTGGGCGGCACCGCCAACGGCTTTCCGCGCCAGGACGGCTTCGACATCGTCGCCGCCTCCCAGGTGATGGCGATCCTCTGCCTGTCGAGCTCGCTCGCCGATCTCAAGCAGCGGCTGGGCAACATCGTGGTCGCCTACACCCGCGACCGCAAGCCGGTGCACGCCCGCGACCTCGCGGCCCACGGCGCGATGACCGTCCTGCTCAAGGACGCCATGCAGCCCAACCTGGTGCAGACGCTCGAGAACAACCCCGCCTTCATCCACGGCGGGCCGTTCGCCAACATCGCCCATGGCTGCAACTCGGTGATCGCCACCCGCACCGCGCTCAAGCTCGCCGACTACGTGGTCACCGAGGCCGGCTTCGGCGCCGACCTGGGCGGCGAGAAATTCGTCGACATCAAGTGCCGCAAGGCCGGTCTGCGGCCGGCGGCGGCGGTGGTGGTCGCCACCGTCCGTGCGCTCAAGTACCACGGCGGCGCCGAGCTCAAGACCCTCGCCCAGCCCGACACCGAGGCCTTGGCGCGCGGCCTGGCCAACCTCGAGCGCCACGTCGACAACGTGCAGCGGCACTTCGGCCTGCCCTGCGTCGTCGCGGTCAACCGCTTCACCGCCGACACCGCGGCCGAGCTGGCGCTGGTCGAATCGCGTATGGCCGAGCTGGGAGTGGCGGCGGTGCAGGCGTCGCATTGGGCCAACGGCGGCAGCGGCGCCCTGGTGCTGGCGCAGGCGGTGGTCGACCTCTGCGAGCGGCCCGCCGCGTCACCCGGCTTCCGCTTCGTCTACGAGGACGGCGACACCCTGTGGGAGAAGATCGAAAAGATCGCGCGGCAGATCTATCGCGCCTCGCGGGTCACCGCGGCGGCCAAGGTGCGCGACCAGATCGCCCAGTTGCAGGCCGAGGGCTACGGCGGCTTCCCGGTGTGCGTGGCCAAGACCCAGTATTCGTTCTCGACCGACGCCCGCCTGCGCGGCGCGCCCACCGACCACGTCATCGACGTGCGCGAGGTGCGTCTCTCCGCCGGCGCCGAGTTCGTGGTGATGATCTGCGGCGACATCATGACCATGCCGGGCCTGCCCAAGGTGCCGGCCGCCCAGGCCATCGACGTCAAGGAGGACGGCACGGTGGTCGGGCTGTTCTGACGGCGCCGCCACGGCGTCGTTACGGCGCCGCGGCCGCCGCCCGCTCCGCCGCCGTCACCGTGTGCTCGAGCAGCGTCGCGATGGTCATCGGGCCGACGCCGCCGGGCACCGGCGTGTAGGCGGCGCAGCGCGCCGCCGCCGCCCCGAGCTCGACGTCGCCGGCGCCGCCGGGATGGCTGCCGGCGTCGATCACCACCGCGCCGTCGCGCAGCCAGGCCCCCTTGATCAGGTGGGGATGGTCCACCGCCGCCACCACCACCTCGCCGCCGCCGACGATGGCCGGCAGCTCGCGGGTCCGAGAATGACAGATGGTCACCGTGGCATGCGCGGCCAGCAGCATGATCGCCATCGGCTTGCCGACCATCGGGCTGCGGCCGACGACCACCGCCGCCCTGCCCGCCAGCGGGATGCCGTAAGCCGCCAGCAGCCGCATGGCGGCGGCCGGCGTGGCGGCGCCGAAGGCCGTGCCGCCCAGCGTCAGCTGCCCGACGCTCAGGGTGCCGTCGCCGCCCACGTCCTTGGCCGGCGCGATGCGATCGAAGCAGCGCCGCTCGTCGACCGCCGGCGGCACCGGATGCTGCAGGAAGATGCCGTGAACCCGCGGATCGCCGTTGAGCCGGTCGATCTCGGCCAGCACCTCGGCGGTGCCGGTGCCGTCGGGAGGAGCGATCAGCTGCGCCTCCACGCCGACCCGCCGGCAGGCGTCCGCCTTCATCAACGCGAAGCGGGCGCCGGCGGGACCGGCCCCGACCAGCAGGATCGCCAGCACCGGCGGCCCGCCGGCGCCACGCCGCGCCAGCGCCCGCACCCGCTCGGCCAGCTCCGCTTCGAGCCGCCGCGCCGGCGCCCTGCCATCCAAGACCATTCCCATTGCGGATGATTTTCCCCGCCGACGCCCGAGCACCCCACTTCCAGGGCGAGGCCGACAAGGCTTACCAGGAGTGGCAGAGCGCCCGCGCCTGGCCGCGGGCTTGCCACGGTTTCCCGAGCCGCTGACCGCTGCCGCGCTAGGGACAGGGCAGTCCGACGGTGTCGGTGGTGGTCACCGTCGTATTAGGGAGGTTGTTGATGTAGTGGCTGTGGTTCCCGGTCTTGGTATCGAGGACGTTGACCGTCCATCCCTGGTTGGTCAAACCGCCGATGAACACCCAGAAGGAGCTGGTGAGCGAGCAGGCGTCCAGCACCTTGACGCCCAACTCGAAGTTGCTGGGATCGGTGAAGTAGTAAAACACCGACTCGTCGCTCTCCGCCCTGCCACCGGCGAACGACTGCACCTGCGCCTGGGCCTTGCCTTGGTTGGCGTTGTAGAAGGTCGTCGCCACCAGGAAGCGGCCGCCGATCAGGCAGCCGTCGAGCGAGCTCTGCGAGCAGCTCGTGGGCGGATTGCAGGTCGCCCCGCCGAAGGAGAAGACGGCGTAGCCGCTGGAGTTGGGGCTGTACGGCGTCGACTTCGAAGCGATCGTCCAGAGGTCGACGATTTGGGCGCCGTTGTACAGCACCAGGCTCACGTAGTAGCAGCCCGCCGTCGGCGGCGCCACGTAGGTCAGGCCCGACCTGAAGGGGTTGTTGATGACCCCCGGGCCGGCGGGAAGGGTTCCCAGGCCGAAGCCGCCGCCGGCGATGTCTTGCCAGTTGAGGTTGCCGAGCGTCGGCAGTCCATCCTTGACCGGATAAGCATACAGAGAGAGCGACAGTCCCTGGTCTGCCGTCGGTGGGGTGGCGTATTTCTCGACCGCCGCGGCGCCGATGGTGACGCCGCTGTTCCCCCAATCGAACGCGGAAGGGCCGACAATGACGTAGCCCGTGGTCGCGTCCGCGTGCGCAGCGGCGGCAACCAGGAAGGTGACGACGAAGCAGCTGGCGACGGAGGAACCGATCCGGTGGAGCACCTGACGGTGCTCATGCATCCCGCTCCGCATTGGCGACGCTCCTTTCGAGGTCGATCGACTCCCGGGCAAGCCCGGTTCGATGCATGAACAGCTATAAGTCCCCCAGGTTACCATGGGGACCCCTATAGCTTGACGGAAAGCCGCCACCGTAGGAAGTGCCGGCGCCCTGCGACGAGGCGCCTCAGCGGCCGGGGGGAGGGGGCGCCCCCTGGGGCGCCCCCTCGCACCCTCTCTGCGGGGACGTTGCCTTCTAGATCTCCTTGCCCTGCTCGAGCTGGTGGATCAGGTCCTCGAGCGCCTTGCGGCTGGCCGCGTTGGGGGCCTCCGGCAGGCCCTTCTTGGCCTGCTCGATGGCCTCCTGGCGGTGGCCCTGCGCCGCGTAGCCGCGGGCGAGGCCGACGTGGATGGGCCAGGTGTTGGGGTGAAGCTTGGCGTTGAGATCGAACACCGCCATCGCCTCGGCGACCTGCTTCTCGCCCAGCAGCTGGCGGCCGTACAGGTGCAGGTCGATGGCCGTGGCGGAGGGATCGTGGAGCGCTCGCTCGCGGGTCTTCTTGGCCTCGGCGACCAGGTTGTTGGCCTGCTGCAGATCGGCGAGGGTGCTCAGGGTGGTGAAGTTCACCTGGCCGTTGCCGTTCGCGTCGACGGCCTTCTCGGCCCAGCGCAGGCCCTCGTCGAGATGGCTCTTGCTGGTCAGGCAGTAAGTCGCGGCGGTGTTCCAGCCCACCCAGGTGAAGCCGGCGCTCGAGCGCAGCTCCTGGCGCATGTTCTCGACGTAGAGGTCCTTGGCGTTGTCGACCGTGATCTCGAGCGGCAGCTCGAGGTCTTCCCAGCTCAGCACCGCGGTCGTCCGATCGCCCTTCTGGTCGCGGAACCAGTAGGTGAGGTCCTCGTGGTAGTCGCTCTTGGCCGGCTTCGCCTGCACCCGCAGCGCGTCCTCCTTGGCGTCGTAGAAGAAGCTGCCCCACGAGGTGTGGTTCTTCGAGAAGACGACCGTCCACTCCTCCTTGCCGGGGATGAAGTGCAGGCCGTAGGACCCGGCCGGCAGCGACTGGCCCTGGACCTTCACGTCGTAATTGGTGGTGAACACCGTGTTCTCGTTGGCGCCGCCCCGCCAGGGACACTGGGCGCCGCAGGTGCCGAAGCCCAGGTCGGCCATGCCATAGGGCACCAGCGCGCCCCAGATCTTCCCCCGCCGGTCATCGCCGGTCGGGCTGTGGACATGCGGGCTGCTGTAGTCGATGGACACCCGCACCAGGCCGATCCCCTGGACGACGGTGGCCCGCTGGTTGCCGCCGCTCGGCGGCGTGGTGATGCCGGCGACCTGGGCCGCGGCGGGCCGGTTGACGAGGAGCGCGAGCACCGCGGCCAGCGCGGCTGGCCCCAGCAGTGCCCCGAACGACGAGAGACGAAGCCTTTTCCTGACCATGAGACCTCCCCTGATGGCGAAGGGCCGCAGACCGCCGCGGGCCGTCGCGGCCGCTGGCAGTGAACTGCGGAACCTCCTGGCGGTACATACGGGCAGGCGCGAGAAAGGTTCGCCGTTCCAGGGAGGGGATCCGCATGCCGTCATCGAGCACGATGTGGAAGGTTTCCGCGAAAACGCTGGCCCGGGCAAACCGGTCGCCCGCCCACCCGGGCGAGGTCCTGCGCGACGAGGTGCTGCCGGCGCTGGACGTGACGGTGAGCGACGCGGCCCGGCAGCTGCGGGTCACCCGCCAAACCCTGCACCGCATCCTGTCCGGCCGTTCCGGCGTCAGCCCGGAGATGGCGGTGCGCCTGGGCAAGTTCTGCGGCAACGGCCCCGCCACCTGGCTGAGCCTCCAGCATGCCTACGACCTCTGGCACGCCGAGCGCCGCCTCCATGCCGAGGTGAAGAAGATCCCGGGCCACGTGGTCCGGTAGCGCCCGCCGGCCTCGCGCAGGCATGACCAGGAGAGGCGCTAACCGGCGATGGCGCGCAGCAGGTCCCGGCGGTCGACGATGCCGATGGCACGGCCCTGCTCGTCCACGACCACCAGGCGCTTGCGGCGGTTGGCGAGCGCCCGCTGGATCGCCTCGCCCACCGGCATCCCGGGGGCGACTTCCAGCATGCCCGGCGACATCAGCTCGCGGGCGGTGGCGGTCGAGTCGTCGGGCGCCCGGCCGCGCCGCGCGAGGGCGCGTAGCAGGCCGGAGCGGGCATCGGGCCGCACCCTCGCGACCAGGTCGCCGTCGCTGATCAGGCCCAGCGGTCGCCCCTCTCCGTCCACCACGATCAGGCGTTTGTGGCCGCCTGCCACCATCTGCCCCACCACCTCGGGCAGGTCGGCGTCCTCGGGTACCGCGGGAAGGTGACGGTCCATGACCTCGCCGACCGTCCGCGACGCCCCGGGCGGGGGCTGCTCGCGCTGCCCCTTGTGCGCCGGCGAGACGGCGGCCAGCACGTCGAAGCGGCTGAGCATGCCCACCAGGGCGCCGCCGCGGTCCACCACCGGCAGCCGCTTGCGTCCGTGCTCGCTCATCAGCGCGGCGGCGCGCCCCAGGGAGCTGTCGTCGACGATCGTTTCGGCCGGCTGGGTCATGACCTCGCCGACCTTGGCGGTCAGGCCCGCCAGCGCCTGGCGCCAGGCGGCGAGCGTCGCCGCGTCCAGGCGCTCGGCGACCGCCAGCCGCTGCACCAGGCCGGTCTTCTCCATCAGATCGCCGTCGCTCAGCATGCCCACGGGACGCCTGCCGTCGCCGATCACCGGCAGCGCCTTCAACCCGTGGTGCAGCATCAGGTCCCAGGCCTCGAGGATGGCCGCTCCCGGCGTCGTCGCCACCGCCGGCTCGCTCATGAGCTCGCGCACCGGGCGGTCGGCCGGCAGCGGCGCGAGGTAGCGGTGGCTGTACTTGACGATGGTCACGTCCTCGACGGTGATCAGGCCCTCGCGCACCATCGGGCCGATCAGCGCCACGGCATGATCGACCCGCTCCGCGGTGTCGACCAGCACGAGCACCAGCGGCAGGTCCTCCGAGAGCCTGAGGATGGCCGTGCTGTGGATGCGGGAGTGGGCGCCGAAGCCGGCGACACCCCGCATCACGGTGGCGCCCGCGAAGCCATCCTTGCGCAGGGTCTCGAGCAGCGCGCCGTGCAGCGGCAGGCCCCGCCAGCGGTCGCTCTCGCCGAAGTAGACGGTGAGCCGTTTGGCGGGTCCGAGAATCCTCATGGCTGGCTCCTCCCTGCCCCTCGCCGCCCTCAGCCGCCGCTTTCGAGAAACAGCGCCGCCAGCGGCGGCAGGGTCAGGGCCAGCGAGTGGCTGCGGCCGTGCAGCGGCAGCGGCGAGGCCTCGACGCCGCCCATGTTGCCCATGCCGCTGCCGCCGTAGTGGCGGGCGTCGCTGTTGAGCGCCTCCCGCCAGTAGCCGCCGCCCGGCACGCCGATGCGATAGTTGGTGCGGGGCACCGGCGTGAAGTTGAACACCGCCACCACCGGCGCCGTCCCCGCCTCGCCCTGGCGCACGAAGGCCAGCACGCTGTGCTCGGCGTCGGTGCCGTCGATCCAGGCGAAGCCGCCGGCGGCGCAGTCCAGTTGATGCATCGCCGGCCGCTCCCGGTACAGGCGGTTGAGGTCCTCGAGCCAGCGGCCGATCGCCGCATGATCGGGGTCGTCGAGCAGGTGCCAGTCGAGGCTGGCCTCGTGGCTCCACTCCCGCTCCTGGGCCAGCTCGCCGCCCATGAACAGCAGCTTCTTGCCCGGCTGCGCGAACATCCAGGCATACAGCAGCCGCAGGTTGGCGAACCGCTGCCAGCGGTCGCCCGGCATCTTGCCGAGCAGCGACCCCTTGCCGTAGACCACCTCGTCGTGAGACAGCGGCAGCACGAAGTTCTCGGTCCAGGCATAGATGCCGCGAAAGGTCAGCTGGTTCTGGTGAAAGCGGCGGTAGATCGGGTCCTGGGCGAGGTACTCCAGCGTGTCGTGCATCCAGCCCATGTCCCATTTCAAACCGAAGCCCAGCCCGCCCAGGTAGAGCGGGCGCGACACCATCGGCCAGGCGGTCGATTCCTCGGCCACCGTCTGCGTGTCCGGAAAGTCGCGGTACACCGCGGCGTTGAGCTGGCGCAGGAAGTCGATCGCCTCGAGGTTCTCGCGGCCGCCGTGGACGTTGGGCAGCCACTGCCCGGCCTGGCGCGAGTAGTCCAGGTAGAGCATCGACGCCACGGCGTCGAGCCGCAGGCCGTCGGCATGGTAGCGGTCCAGCCAGAAGCGCGCGCTGCTGAGCAGGAAGCTGCGCACCTCGCTGCGCCCGTAGTTGAAGATCAGGCTCCCCCAATCCGGCTGGAAGCCCTTGCGCGGATCGGCGTGCTCGTAGAGGTGCGTGCCGTCGAAGAACGCCAGGCCGTGCTCGTCGTTCGGGAAATGCGACGGCACCCAGTCCAGGATCACCCCGATGCCGCGCTGGTGCAGGTGATCGATCAGGTACATCAGGTCCTGCGGCGTGCCGTAGCGGCTGGTGGGCGCGAAGAAGCCGGTGACCTGATATCCCCACGAACCGTAGAACGGATGCTCCATCACCGGCATCAGCTCGACGTGAGTGAAGCCCAGCCGGGACACGTGGTCGGCGAGCCTGGGCGCCGCCTCGCGGTAGCTCAGCGACCGGTTGCCCTCCTCCGGCACCCGCTGCCAGGAGCCCAGGTGCACCTCGTAGATCGACATCGGCGCGCCGAGCGCCTGGCGGGCGCCGCGCGCCGCCATCCACGAGGCGTCGCCCCAGGCGTACTCGAGGTCCCAGACGATCGAAGCCTGGCGCGGCGGCGTCTCGGCGTGAAACGCCAGCGGGTCGGCCTTGTCGACGCGATAGCCGCGGTAGCTCGAGGCGAGGTGGTACTTGTAATGCGCGCCCGGGCCGACGCCCGGCACGAAGCCCTCCCAGATCCCCGAGGCGCCGCGCGCCGTCAGCGGATGGGCCGCGCGGTCCCAACCGTTCCAGTCGCCGATCACCGCCACGTAGCGGGCGTTCGGCGCCCAGACGGCGAAGCGGGTGCCGGCGGCGCGGCCCTCGCCGGCCGGCACCGGATGGGCGCCGAGCTGCTCGTACAACCGCAGCTGCGTGCCCTCGTTGAAGAGGTAGAGATCGTCGGCGCTGATCCCTGCCGGGTCTGCCGGCGGCGCCGGCTCGCGATCGCTCACGCTTCCTCCTTGGCCGCCGCGTCCGCGGCCGGCAACGTCAGGATTCCGGGGCGCCGCGCCGCAGCCGGTCGAGCCGCGCCAGCGTCTCCACCACCTCGGGGCGGCTGGTCATCTCGGCGCAGGTGAGCCGCGCCTTGCGCCGCCAGTTCGGGCGCTGGCTGGTGGTGCCGGGCACGTTCTGCGGCTCGGTCTCCTGCCAGAGATCCTCCAGGTTCACGAGCACCATCCGTGCCGGACCGGCCGCCAGGTGCTCGAGGCAGCCGTGCAGCACCCGCGGGTAGAGATCGCCGCTCCCCGCCGCGACGCCGCCCTGGCGTGCCGCCGCCGCCACCAGCTGGCGGCGCTGCGCCTCGCGGCGCTCGCGCTCCTCGCGCGCCTCGCGTTCGTCGAGCAAGCCGAGCGCCTGCAACTCGTCGACGTCGCGCCCTTCCCAGAAGCCGCGAAAGGTCGGCATGTCGTGGGTGTTGAGGCAGGCCACCGACGCCGGCGCCGGCTCGTGCTGCAGGCCGCCGCCCGGCGCCAGCTCGTACTGCATGACGTACATGCCGAGCACGCCGTGGCGCGCCATCGCCGCGTTCACCTCCGGCGGCACGGTGCCCAGGTTCTCGCCGACGATCATCGCCTGGTGGCGGTGCGATTCGAGCGCCAGCACGGCGTACAGCTCCTCGTGCGGGTAGCGCACGTAGACGCCGCCCGCCGGCCCGAGGCCCCGCGGCACCCAGAACAGCCGGTGCAGCTGCATCACGTGGTCCAGCCGCAGCACGCCGGCATGGCGGAGGTGGTGGCGCAGCGACGCGATCAGGTAGTCGTAGCCGCGCTCGCGCTGGCGCTCCGGCCGCAGCGGCGGGAAGCCCCAGTCCTGTCCCCTGGTGAACAGGCTGTCGGGCGGCGCGCCGGCCGTGGCCCCGTCGGCGAAGAGATCGCGCTCGCGCCAGACGTCGTAGGCGCTGCCGTGCACGCCCAGCGGCATGTCCAGATACAGACCGCGCGGCGCGGCGTCCCCGCCGCCCTCGGGGCCGCCGCCGCGCGCCTGGCGCGAAACCTGCTCCATCTGCTGCTCCATCGCCCACTGCACCCACAGGTGGTAGCGGTAGTCCTCCAGGTCGTAATCCGCCGGCGCCAGGCTGCCCGCGCGCAGCCGCTCCGGCCAGGCCTGCCAGCTCTCGCCGCGGCGGTCGCCGACGGCGCGGAACGCCGCGTAGTCGGCCAGCTCGGGACGGGCGGCGACGAAGCGCTCGAGATCGTGGTGGCGCGGCCCCGGGTTGGTGAACGACCACGCCACCATCTCGTCGAGCACCCGGCGCTTGAGCATGGCGAGGCGCGGGTAGTCGACCAGCGGCAGCGCGGCCAGCGCCCGCATCTCCGCCTGCAACTCGCTCGATTCGAGCAGCCGCCGCGCCGCCGGACAGAGGTGCGCCTCCGGCAGCTGCTGCGGATCGAGGTACAGCTCGTTCCAGAACCGCCGCGAGACCGGCGCATAGGGGCTCGGGTCGCACGGCATGTCCAGGAAGGTGGCGAGCAGCGGCAGGGTCGCCACCACGCCGCCTCCCAGGCGCGCCGTCCACACCGCCAGCGCCGCGAGATCGGTGAGGTCGCCCGCCCCCCACGAGCGCTCGCCGCGCAACGCATAGAGCGGCAGGAAGACCCCCCACAGCGGCCGGCCGTCGCCGGCGAAGGCGCGCACCGGCGCCGCGATCACCAGCGCCCGCGCCGAGCGCCCACCGAGCTTGACCTCGAGGTGGTGATAGCCGGGCGGCAGCGCCTCGGGCAGCGCCAGCCGCCGCCGCTCCGGTGCGGTCGCCGGCAGGCAGTCGAGATCCCAGGTCCAGGCCCGCCGCTCGCCGCTCTCGAGGTCCAGATGGCAGGCGACCGCGCCGCCGCCGCCGCCACCGCCGCCCGCCGCGGCCGGCAGGCGCAGCTCGATCTCGCCGAGATGACCGTCCCAGGCCACCAGCACCGGCTCGATCAGCCGCGCCGCCAGCTCGGCGCGGCGCGCCGCGAGCGCTTCGGCGACGTCCTCCATGCCCTCGAACGGTCCGGCGAGCGCCGAGGCCGCCGCCAGCAGCGACTCGGTAGAGGCCTCGACGTGACGGCCGTAGATGTCGTGGTAGCCGGGCTCGACGCCATAGAGGGCGGCCAGCTGCCGCAGGTCGTGCTGCTCGCGCTCGCGCCCGCCCTGCGGCTCCCGCCGGTCCTCGCTCATCGCGGCGGCGGCTCCCGCAGCCCGAGGATCTGCTGCATGCCCGCCAGCGGGATGCGCACCCAGGCCGGGCGGTGGTTCAGCTCGTAGGCCAGCTCGTAGATCGCCTTTTCGAGCACGTAGGCGTCCAGCAGCGTCGCCAGCTCGGAGCGCTGAGCGGGCACGAAGGAGGCGCCGGCGGCGCGCTCGAGATAGGCGCCCAGGAAGGCCGCCGACACCCAGCGCTCCCAGAACAGCGCCCAGCTCTCGAAGACCGGCATGTCCGCGGGCGTGATGAGGCCGCTCGCCGCCTCCTCGAACAGCCGCGCATAGGCGGCATACTGGAACGAGCGCAGCATGCCGGCGACGTCGCGCAGCGGCGACCGCTTGAGGCGCCGCTCGGTCAGCGGCCGTGCCGGCTCGCCCTCGAAGTCGAGGATGACGAAATCCTTGCCGGTGAACAGCACCTGCCCCAGGTGATAGTCGCCGTGGGTGCGGATGCGGGTGGCGGTCACCTTGGGGCCGAGCAGCAGCGCGAAGCGCTGGCGCACCTGGTCCTGGGCGCCGAGCACCGCCGCCGCCGCCGCGCGCTCGCCGGGGGCCAGGTCGTCGAGGAGGCGTTGCAGCAGCTTGAAGGTGCGGCCGGCATGGGTGCGCATCGACTCGTAGAGCGAGCGCTGATGCAGGGTCGAGAACGGCTCGGGCGCAAACGCCGGCTGGCCGGCCGGCGCCGCGGCGAGCGCCAGGTGCAGCTCGGCGGTGCGTTCGCCGAGCAGGCGCGCCGAAGCCAGATAGGTGCCGATGCGCTCGTACAGCTCCGCCGGCGGGTTGGCGCCGCCGGCGGCGGCCGCCAGCTCGAGCAGCGGCTGCGTCGGCACCGCCGCCGGGCCGGTGTCGCCTCGCCCCCAGCCGGTGCGCGCGCGATTTAAGTAGCGCCCCAGGGCGTCGAGAGTGAAGCTCCAGGCGTCGCCCTCGCTGGCGACGAAGCCCTGCAACACGGCGAGGGTCATCGGCTCGCGGCCGCGGCCGCCATCCCCGCCGTCGCGAAGGTCCAGGCCGCCGGCCACCGGCGGCACCTGGCGGAAGCTGGTGAAGCGGGTCAGGAAGCGGCCGATCTCGAGGTCGGGATTGATTCCCGGCTCGAGCTTGCGGAACAGCTTGAGCACCAGCCGGTCGCCGAAGCGGACCGAGGTGTTGCTCTGCTCGCCGCCCAGCGGCCGCGGCTCGAGCTCGGGTCCGCCGGCTTGCGGATCGGCGCCGGCCAGCGCGGCGAAGCCGGGATCGCTCCAGGCCGCCGCCTCGCTCGCCGGCCCGCGGAAGCTGCGGCCGCCGGCGATCGCGGCGAGCAGGCCGCGGGCGAAGGCGCCGTCCTCGAACGGATCGTAGAGCGTGCCGGAGCCCGCCGCGCCGCCGCCTTCGAGCCGGGCGACGATGCGGCGCGGCTCGAGGTCCGTCTGGCCCGCGGCAGCGGCCCCGCTGGGGGCACCGGCGGCGCCGGGAGCGCCGGACGCGGCGGCCGCCGCGGGCGCGAAGGCCAGCGGCAGCACGTAGCGCTCGGCCTCGCCCTGCTCGTAGGCGGCGTCGAGCAGCAGCAGCCAGGCGCCGCCGTCGAGCGGGATGGCCTCGGCGAGAGTCACCGCGCGCAGCGTCCGCGCCTTGGCCGCGAACCAGCGGAACGCCGGCAGGCGGGCGGTGAGCGCCGCCTCGAAGGCCGCCTTGCCGGGCCCGCTGAACAGGCGCTGCCAGTCGAAGGTGCCGACCGCGCCCGGCAGCGCCACCACCGGCACCTCGGCCGCCGGCCGCGGCGCCCCGCCGTGCTGGCCGGCGCGGCGGGCCGGCTGGCGCTCGAGCGCGAACCAGTAGAAGGAGTGCGGGCCGAGGGTCAGCGGATAGCGCCGGTCGGCGGCGATCGGCGGGAAGGCGACGCCGCCGAACAGCTCGACCGGGGTCGCGCCGGCGTGCTCGGCGAGGTCGAGCTCGAGCGGCTGCACGAAGCGCGACAGGTTGGCGACCACCAGCAGCGTCTGCTCCTGGTGGCGGCGCAGGAACGCCAGCACGTGATGGTTGTCGGCGCTCAGGAACTCGAGGCTGCCGCGGCTGAAGGCGCGGTAGCGCTTGCGCAAGGCGATCAGGCGCCGCGTCCACCACAGCAGCGAGTGCGGGTTGCCCTGCTGGGTGTCGACGTTGACCGCCTGGTAGTGGTACTCGGGATCGATGATCACCGGCAGGAACAGCCGCTGCGGGTTGGCGGTGGAAAAGCCGGCGTTGCGGTCGCCGTTCCACTGCATCGGCGTGCGCACGCCGTTGCGGTCGCCGATGTAGATGTTGTCGCCCATGCCGATCTCGTCGCCGTAGTACAGCACCGGCGCTCCCGGCAGCGAGAACAGCAGGCTGTTCATCAGCTCGATGCGGCGCCGGTCCTTGCCCATCAACGGCGCCAGCCGCCGGCGGATGCCGACGTTGATCCGCGCCTGCGCGTCCTGGGCATACACCCGGTACATGTAGTCGCGGTCCTCGTCGGTGACCATCTCGAGCGTCAGCTCGTCGTGATTGCGCAGGAAGGTCGCCCACTGGCAGCTCGCCGGGATCGGCGGCGTCTGCTCGAGGATGTCCACCACCGGGAAGCGGTCCTCCAGCCGGATCGCCATGTACAGCCGCGGCATCACCGGGAAATGGAAGGCCATGTGGCATTCGCCGGCGCCGTGGTCGGGATCGCCGAAATAGGCGATCGAGTCCTCGGGCCACTGGTTGGCCTCGGCGAGCAGCATGCGGTCGGCGAAGCGCGCGTCGACGTGGGCGCGCAGCCGGCGCAGGAAGACATGGGTCTCCGGCAGGTTCTCGCAGTTGGTGCCCTCACGCTCGTAGAGATAGGGCACCGCGTCCAGGCGCAGCCCGTCCACCCCCATCTCCATCCAGAAATCGAGCGCCGCGAGCACCGCCTCGTGCACCTGGGGATTGTCGAAGTTCAGGTCGGGCTGGTGCGAGAAGAAGCGGTGCCAGTAGTAGGCCTTGGCGATCGGGTCCCAGGTCCAGTTGGAGGTCTCGGTGTCGGTGAAGATGATGCGCGCGTCGGCGAAGCGGTCGGGAGTGTCGCTCCAGACGTAGAAGTCGCGCTCCGGCGAGCCCGGCGCGGCGCGGCGGGCGCGCTCGAACCAGGGATGGCGATCGGAGGTGTGATTGATCACCAATTCGGTGATCACCTTCAGGCCGCGGCGGTGCGCCGCCGCGAGGAAAGCCTGGAAGTCCTCGAGCGTGCCATAGGCGGGATGGACGCTGGTGTAGTCGGCGATGTCATAGCCGTCGTCGCGCCAGGGCGACGGGTAGAAAGGCAGCAGCCAGATGGCGGTGATGCCCAGGTCGCGCAGGTAGTCGAGCTTGCCGGTCAGGCCGCGGAAATCCCCCATGCCGTCGCCGTCGGAGTCGGCGAAGGCCCGCACGTGCACCTCGTAGAGGACCGCATCCTTGTACCACAGCGGGTCGCCGCCGCCGGGCGGCCGGCGGCTGTCGTCGTCTCGGATCATCGGGTCTCTCGCGCCGCGGGAATCGAGCCCTACTGGAAGTAATCGAAATCCTGTTCCGAGCGCACCCGGCGCCGGACGCGGAAGAGGTGCGCCGGCGCCAGCTGCGGATCGAGCTGCACGTAGTTGCGCGCGCCGCTCCACAGGTAGCGCGCGCCGGTCAGCAGGTCGTGCGCCTGGAACGGCCGCCCACCGGCGAGGCCGAGCGCCTCGAGGTCCAGCTCCAGCCATCCCGACTGCGGGTGGTGCGGATCGAGGTTGACGACGGCGACGATGGTGTTGTCGGCCGTCGCCGCCGACTTGCTGTAGCACAGCAGCTGCTGGTTGTCGGTCGGGTGGAAGCGCAGGCCGGCGGAGCTCTGCAGCGCCGGGTTCTCGCGGCGCAGGCGGTTGACCAGCGTGATCAGGTCGCGCAGGCTGTGGGCGGCGCCGAGGTCCCAATGGCGCAGCTGGTATTTCTCCGAATCGAGGTACTCCTCGCTGCCGCGCTCGCGCGGCCGGTTCTCGAGCAGCTCGAACGGCGGCCCGTAGATGCCGTAGCTCGCCCCGAGCGTCGCCGCCAGGATGAAGCGCTGCTGGAACGCCGCGCGGCCGCCGAACTGCAATTGCTCGGTGAGGATGTCCGGTGTGTTCGGCCACAGGTTGGGACGGAAGTACTCGGCGACCTCGGTGCGGGTCAGCTCGGTGAAGTACTCGGTCAGCTCCCAGCCGTTGGTGCGCCAGGGGAAATAGTTGTAGGACTGGGTGAAGCCGAGCTTGGCCAGCCGGTACATCAGCTTCGGCCGGGTGAACGCCTCGGCCAGGAAGATGACGTCGGGATGATCGCGCTTGATCTCGGCGATCAACCACTCCCAGAAGGCGAACGGCTTGGTGTGCGGGTTGTCGACGCGGAAGATGCGGACACCTTCGGCCAGCCAGTGATCGAAGACGCTCTTGAGCTCGAGCCACAGCTCGCGCCAGGCCTCGCACTCGAAGTCGAAGGGATAGATGTCCTCGTATTTCTTGGGCGGGTTCTCGGCATACTGGATGGTGCCGTCGGGGCGCTTCTGGAACCACTCCGGGTGCTCGCGCACGTAGGGGTGATCGGGAGAGCACTGGAAGGCGACGTCCATGGCGAGCTCGAGGCCGTGGTCGCGCGCCTTGGCGATCAGCCGGCGGAAGTCCGCCGCCGTGCCCAGCTCGGGCAGGATCGCCTTGTGCCCGCCCACCGCGCCGCCGATCGCCCACGGGCTGCCGACGTCGTCCGGGGCTGCAGTGGCGGCGTTGTTCTTGCCCTTGCGGTGGGTGACGCCGATCGGATGGATGGGCGGCAGGTAGAGGACGTCGAAGCCCATCGCGGCCACGTCGGGCAGGCGCTCGATGACGTCGCGGAAGGTGCCGTGGCGGCCGGCCACCGGCGAGCAGGAGCGCGGGAACATCTCGTACCAGCTCGAGAAGCGGGCGCGGACGCGGTCCACCACCACCGCCAGCTCGCGGTGGGTGGCGGCGTGGGCGCGATCGGTGTGGCGGTCCATGAGCTGCGCCAGCTCGTCGTCGAGCGCCAGCGCCAGGCGTGCGGTCTTCTCCCGGGGATCGCGCCCCTGCTCGAGCCCGCGCGCCAGGCCGGCCAGCACCCGGGCGTCGGAGCGGCGGCCGGCCGCCCGCGCCCGCTCCGCCGCCTGGTGGATCAGCGCGGCCCCGGCGAGCAGGTCCAGGGCGACGTCCTGGCCGGCATCGACGCGCTTGCGCAGGTCGCGGCGCCAGGTCTTGAAGCGGTCCACCCAGGCGGTGACGGTGTAGTGCCAGCGTCCGGCGGCGGTGGCGGTGAAGCTCGCCCGGTAGCGATCGTTGCCCAGCGCCTCCATGGCGGTCTCGGTCCAGGCCGCAGCGCGCTCGTCGCGGTGCAGCAGCAGGCAGCCCAGGGCGTCGTGGCCGTCGGTGAAGACGTCGGCGTCCACGGTCACCACCTCGCCCACCGTGCGCTTGATGGCGAACCGCCCGCCGTCGATCTCCGGGCGCACCCGGTCGATCACCACCCGCCGCCTGCCCTCCGCGTCGATCATCCCCTCGCAGATCTCCCTGCCGGGTCCCATCCCGCCGGCGGGCACATGCTACCACCCGGCTTTACCCGCCTCCGGGGCATGCCTGCGCGGGAACCAGGCCCGAGGGCACGACCCATCGGCCCTGAAACCTATTTCCGCCAATCGGCGTTAGGTGACCAGGGGCGCCGAGACATAGGCGCCAAGGAGATGACGATGGCTTGGAACGGCGTGATGGGCGTGGCCCTCCTGTTGCTCGGCGCGGCGGCCGCGGAAGCGAAGACCGATCTCTGGCTGCATATCAAGGTGCATGACGCCAACGAAGGCAGCCGGGTCAACATCACCCTGCCGCTGTCGGTGGTCGAGGCGGCGACGCCGCTGATCCCCGAGGAGGCGCGCACCGCCGAGGGCCTGCGCGTGGACGACCACGACCTCTCGGTCCAGGACCTGCGGCGGATCTGGCGGGAGGTGCAGCGCCAGCCCGACGCCACCTTCGTGACCGTCGACGGGCCGAACGGCAAGGTGCGGGTGGCGCGCCGCGGCGGCTACCTGCTGATCGAAGCGGCCGACCACCGCACCGCCCTCGGAGATGGCCGCCACGGCAGCGAGCGCGTCGAGGTGCGCATCCCGGTGGCGGTGGTGGACGCCCTGCTGCAGGGCGGCGGCGACCGCTTCGACCTGGCGGCCGCCATCGGCGCGCTGGCCAGGACCGGCGAGGGCGAGCTGGTGACCGTCAACGGCGACCACGAGACGGTTCGGATGTGGGTGGACGGCGCCGCGGAAAGCCGTTGACGGCGCCGTCGAAAGCCGTTGACGGCGCCGTCGAAAGCCGTTGACGGCGCCGTCGAAAGCCGTTGACGGCGCCATCGAAAACCGCTAAACGGCGCCGTCCCCTCACACTGCTGACGCCCTCTACCCGGGCAACGTGGCGGCCCGCCGCCGCAGCAGGACGAGGGCGACGACGCCCAGCACCAGGCCGAGCCCGATCAGGCCGGCCGACGACAGGGTGGGGACCGTCGCGACGAACGGCGCGGCATTGAAGTTGACGACCTCCTGCTGTTCCGCCAAGGTCATGCACTGCAGCGCGTTGGCCGGCAGGGAAACCAGCTGGGCCGCCTTCGCCGCGGAGGCGGCGTTGGACGGCTGGCCGGTGACGAAGTTCATGATGATCTTGGTTTCGCCCGGGTTCAGCGTGAAGGTGTAACCCCAGAAGGGGTTGTCGTTGCCATTGGCGAAGAAGATCCCGGACACCGGCGTCGACACGGGTGCATTACCCTGCAGCACATGGCCCAGTCGCGGGTCGCTGGTCGTGGTGCTGGAACCGGCGAAGTTCTGGAAGGTCGTCACCCAGGTGTCGGTCGTGGAGACCACCGGCGTGCCGCTCGAGGTGTTGACGATCTTCGTGTTGCTGTCCGAACCCAGGTTGTTTGCCGTCACCATGGTCACGGTCTGCGGCGTGCCGCCGGTGTTGGTGAAGTAGTTCAGCCAGCGCCCGAACTGATCGTTGTCGGGCACGAAAACCTTGCGGAACATCTGGATGTTGCCGACGGTCTGCACCGGGAAAACCACCTGCCGGTTGACTCCCGAGACCGAACCGAGGCACTCGGTGGTGGGAGCACCGTTCTTGTTGTAGATGACGAAATTCGCATTGCCGGTCTCGCACTGGACAACCGTGTTGTTCAGGCTCAGGCAGATGGACTGGTAGCCATCGAAGGCGTCGTTGAGCGTCGACGAGGTGGTGCCGCCGTTCAGGGTCGAAGCGGCGACCGCGTGGGTGAAGCTGGCTTCCGACATCGCTGCCGACGCCGAGCTGGTGGTGCTGAACGTGATGTTGGTGTTGATGAAGTACTTGAGGCCCTGGGCATCGATCAAACCCTGGCTGCCGGTGGCGCCGCCGGGCTTGTTGACCTTGCGATGTCCGACCTTGCGCTCGATGATCGAGACGTCGGCGAAGAGGGTCGAGGCGGTGAGCAGGCTGAGCAGCGCTGTGGCCAGGACTCTGCGGGTCATGAAGCTCCTCCGGTTGATGGGCCGTACTCGGGGCGAGCGGCCACTATTGGATGCAAGGCAGCAGGATGGCGCGATGGTGCCACAGGCGGCTTGCCCGGCGCAAGGGCTGCCGCGGGATCGAGGCGTTACCCGGGCAGTGTGGCGGCCCGCCGCCGCAGCAGGACGAGGCCGACGACGCCCAGCACCAGGCCGAGGCCGATCAGGCCGGCCGACGACAGGGTGGGGACCGTCGCGACGAACGGCGCGGCATTGAAGTTGACGACCTCCTGCTGTTCCGCCAAGGTCATGCACTGCAGCGCGTTGGCCGGCAGGGAAACCAGCTGGGCCGCCTTCGCCGCGGAGGCGGCGTTGGACGGCTGGCCGGTGACGAAATTCATGATGATCTTGGTTTCGCCCGGATTCAGCGTGAAGGTGTAACCCCAGAACGGCCGGTCGTTGCCATCGGCGAAGAAGATCCCGGACAGCGGCGCCGAGACGGGCGCATTACCCTGCAGCACATGACCCAGGCGCGGGTCGCTGGTCGTGGTGTTGGTGCCGGTGAAGTTCTGGAAGGTCGTCACCCAGGTGTCGGCCGTGGAGACCACCGGCGTGCCGCTCGAGGTGTTGACGATCTTCGTGTTGGTGTCCGAGCCCAGGTTGTTCGACGTCACCATGGTCACGGTCTGTGGCGTGCCGCCGGTGTTGGTGAAGTAGTTCAGCCAGCGTCCGAACTGATCGTTGTCGGGCACGAAGACCTTGCGGAACATCTGGATGTTGCCGACGGTCTGCACCGGGAAGACCACCTGGCGATTGACCCCCGACACGGCGCCCAGGCACTCGGTCGTGGGCGCGCCATTCTTGTTGTAGATCACGAAGTTCGCATTGCCGGTCACGCAGGTTGCGACCGTGTTGTTGAGGCTCAGGCACATCGCCTCGTAGCCGTCGAAGGCGTCGTTGAGCGTCGACGAGGTGGTGCCGCCGTTCAGGGTCGAAGCCGCGACCGCGTGCGTGAAGCTGGCCTCCGACATCGCCGCGGACGCCGAGCTGGAGGTGCTGAAGGTGATGTTGGTGTTGATGAAATATTTCAGGCCCTGGGCGTCGATCAAGCTCTGGCTCCCGGTGGCGCCGCCGGGCCTGTTGACCTTGCGATGCCCCACCTTGCGTTCGATGATCGAGACGTCGGCGAACAGGGTCGAGGCGGTGAGCAGGCTGAGCAGCGCTGCGGCCAACACTCTGCGGGTCATGAAGCTCCTCCGATGGAAGGGCCGCTCTCGTGCGAACGGCCGCAGATGCTGCAAGACACAAAACCTGATTGATTTTGTCACACCCGGCTTGCCAAGGCAAGACCCGGGCACCAACCGGCGCCACCGCGAGTCGGCTAGAATGCGCCGCGAAGGTATGGACAGGATCGCCCCCCCCGCACGGCCATCGCCGCCACCCTGCGGCCATCGCCGCGGCCGGACCGGGCCGGCGCTGCTGGCCGCCGCCCTTCTCGCCGCCGCCCTCGCCGCCGGCTGCGAGCGGCCACACCGGCAGCCGAACCTGCTGCTCGTCACCCTCGACACGACACGCGCCGACCGCATCGGCTGCTACGGCTTCCCGCTCGCCCGGACGCCGGCGATCGACCGCCTGGCGAAGGAGGGCGTGCGTTGCGCCGACGCGGTGACCGCCGCCCCCATCACCCTGCCGTCCCATTCGACCATCATGACCGGCCTCTATCCGCCGGCCCACGGCGTGCGCGACAACGGCACCTACGCCCTCGGCAACGACGCCGTGACCCTCGCCAAGCGCCTCAAGCGCGCCGGCTACCGCACCCAGGCGATCGTCTCGGCGCTGGTGCTCAACCGCCGCTACAACCTGAACCAGGGATTCGACGGCTACGACGACGACCTGTGGTCCGAGCAGCAGCCCAAGATGTTCCTGATCCGCTCGCGCCCCGGCCCCAAGACGGCGGCGCGGGCGGTGGACTGGCTGGCGGCCTGGTCGAAGGAGCGGCCGCGCCGGCCCTTCTTCCTCTGGATGCACCTGTTCGACGCCCACCAGCCCTACACCGTCCCGGCCGGCGAGCGGGTGCTCTCGCCCTCCGTCTACGACGCGGAGATCGGCGTCCTCGACCACGCCGTCGACAGGGTCCTCGACGAGCTGCGCCGCCAGCAGGCGCTCGACGACACCCTGGTGGTGGTGACCGCGGATCATGGCGAGAGCCTGGGCGAGCACGGCGAGAAGACCCATGCGCTGTTCATCTACGACGCCACGGTGCGCGTGCCGCTGATCCTGCGCTACCCCCGCGCGCTCCCGGCCGGCAAGGTCTACTCCGGGCCGGTGCGATCGGTCGACATCGCGCCCACCGTGCTCGCCGCCCTCGGCCTGCCCGGCGGCAACGAGACCCAGGGGCAGGACCTGCTGCCGGCCTTCCGCGGCGAGGTGCCGCCGCCCGACCTGCCGCAATACTCCGAGTCGCTGCTGGCGCAGGTGGACTTCGGCATGGCGCCGCTGTTCGGCGTGCGGCGCGGCGGCTTCAAGTGGATCCGCGCTCCCCGCCCCGAGGTCTACGACCTGCGGCGCGACCCGCGCGAGCTCGACAACCTCTATCCCCGCGAGGCGCGCCGCGGCGCCGCCCTGGACCGCGATCTCGCCGCCATCCTCGCGGACAGCCGCCGCCGGGCGCTGGCGCCGCAACGAGCTGCCATGGACGGCGAGACGGAGCGGAGCCTGCGGGCGCTCGGCTACCTCGCCCCGCGCGCCGAGCGCGAGGCGATGGCGGGCATCGACCCCAAGGACGGCCTGCCGCTCCACCTGCGGCTAGAGCAGGCCCGCCACCTGGCGCAAAGACAGCAGTGGGCGGCCTCCGAGCGGATCCTGCGCGAGGTGCTGGCGGAGACGCCGAAGAACGTCTCGGCGATCGGCATCCTCGCCCTGACCCTGCTGCGCCAGGGCGACCTGGCGGGCGCCCGCGAGCAGTACCTGAGCATCCTGGCGCTCGACCCGAAGCAGGCGCACGTCCACGTCATGCTGGGCGCGATCAGCATGCTCGAGGGCGACCTCGACGGGGCGGAGCGTGCCTACCGCCGGGCCCTGGCCGTCTCGCCCGGCTTCGTCGAGGCGATGTCGAACCTGGGGCTGATCGCGGCGATGCGCGACGACGACGCCGAGGCGGAGCGCTGGTACCGGCTGGCGATGGCGACCGATCCCACGTTCCCCCTGGCCTACCGGCGGCTGGCCGACATGCACTACGAGCGCGGCGACTTCGGCGGCGCCCTGGCGCTCTACCGCAAGGCGCTCGCCGAGGCGCCCGACGACTTCGCCGCCGCCGTCCAGGCCGGCAACAGCGCGCGCCGGATCGGCGACCCCAAGCTCGCCGCCGACTTCTTCGCGCGCGCCGCGCACCACCGCCCGGGCGCCTGGGTGCCCGCCTACAACCTCGCCTGCCTCGAGGCCGTGGGCGGCGACCCCCAGGGAGCGCTGGCGGCGCTGGCGGCGCTGAGGAGCCTGCCGCGGCCGGCGCTGCTCGAGAACGATCGCGACCTGGCGGCGGTGCGGCGCTTGCCGGGCTACCCCGAGGTGCTGCGCAAGCTGAAGGCGGAGGTCCAGGAACGCCGCCGGGAAGCGCGTCTGAAGCGCCAGGCGCAGCCGCCCGAGGACGACGCCGACCCGGATCTGGATTAGCCGGCAGGCCGGCCGCGAGCTCGGCGAGCCGGATCGTCGGACACTGGAACCTTTGGCGCCGTCCGGCGTAGTGGTAGTGGTAGGTGACCTCTGGGCGCTGGTGCTCAGGGCGACATGACCACTAGCTCTCGCCATGCGCACCCTGCAACCTGGCATCCTCTCCGTCCTCGCGGTCGACCGCTCGTCGCCGCGGCCCCTGTACCGGCAGATCTACGACGGCTACCGCGACGCCATCGTCGCGCGGCGGCTGCGCGGCGGCGAGCGGGTCCCTTCCTCGCGCAGCCTGGCCGCCGAGCTTGGCATCTCGCGCATCTCGGTCCTCAACGCCTTCGAGCAGCTGCTGGCCGAGGGCTACTTCGAGAGCCGGGTGGGTTCCGGCACCTTCGTCGCGACCTCGCTGCCCGGCGCGATCGCGCCGCCGCCTCGCCTGGCCGCGGTGACGGCCGCGGCGGACCCTGGCGGGCGCCGCGCCGTCTCCCGCGGCGCCGCGGCGCTGCGCCAGCGCGAGGCGGGGCCGTGGCTCACGGGTCTCGGAGCGTTCCACGTCGGCCAGCCGCCGGCGGATTGCTTTCCCGACAAGGTCTGGTCGAAGCTGGTGGCGCGCCACACGCGCGACCCTTCGCCGCGGCTCCTCCACCACGGCAGCCCTCTCGGCCTGCTGTCGCTCCGCGAGGCGGTGGCGGAATACCTGCGGACCGCGCGCGCGGTGCGCTGCGAGGCCGACCAGATCATGATCGTCAACGGCTCGCAGCAGGCGCTTCAGATCTCGGCCCTGGCGCTGCTGGACCGCGGCAGCCCGGTCTGGATCGAGGAGCCCGGCTACTTCGGAGCCCAGAGCGCCCTGAGTCTGGCCGGCGCCAAGCTGGTGCCCGTTCCGGTCGATCGGGAGGGCATCGATCTGGCGGCGGGGATCGCGCTCTGCCCGCGGCCGCGGGCCGTCTTCGTGACCCCCTCGCACCAGTATCCGCTGGGCGTCGCGATGAGCGCCGCGCGGCGGCTGCGCCTGCTCGATTGGGCGCGCGCCAGCGGCGCCTGGGTGATCGAGGACGACTACGATTGCGAGTACCGCTACGGCGACCTGCCGATTGCCTCGCTCCAGGGCCTCGACCGGGACAACCGCGTGCTCTACATCGGCACCTTCACCAAGGTGCTGTTCATGGGACTCCGCCTCGGGTACATCGTGCTGCCCCGCGATCTGCTGCCGGTCTTCCGGGAGGTCCGGCGGGCTATGGACTTCGGCTCGCCGACGTTTTACCAGGCGGTCCTCGCCGACTTCATCCGCGAGGGACACCTGGGCCGCCACTTCCGCCGCCTGCGGCTCATCTGCAAGGAGCGCCGGGAAGCCCTCGTCGCTGCCATCCGCCGGCGGCTGGGCGATACCCTCGAGATCCGCGGCGACCGCGCGGGCATGTACCTGACCGCGACTTTCACGGCCGCGCTCCGCGATCGCGAGGTGTGCGAGCGCGCGGCCCGTGAAGGCCTGTGGGTGGCACCGCTTTCGGAGTGCTATCTCGGCCCGGCCGCCCGCCAGGGCGTGCTCCTCGGCTATGGCGGCACGAGCGTCGAGCAGATCGACGCCGGCATCGCCCACCTCGCCAGGGTGATCGACGCCGTCGCCGGCGGCACCGCCGGCGCGGCCGGCGCGGCCGGCGCCAGGTAGCGCGGGCTACGACGTCCCGAACAGGACCGTGGTGTCGAGCACGTCGATCTCGGCGTGGCGCTGGCGGGCACGCTCGACGAGATCGCCGGTGCCACCCGGGCCGTCGCCTCTCTCGCCGTTCCAGAGCGCGATCAGCGACACCTCCCCTCCCGCCCTGGCGAGGGCATTGTGGAGCATCCATAGATTGCTGCGCTGCCAGATGCTGTAGTCCGGCTTCTCGACGAGCCAGCTCGGCAGCTCCTTCATTTCGGCGAGCACCCGCGTCGGCAGCTTCGCGATCAAACGGTCGAAGCGCTCGCGCCAGTTGCCGCCGGCAGGCGCCACCGACTCGGCGATGAATGTACCCTTGGGGAGAGCGAGGAAGAGCTGCGTCGGGATGCCGAGATCGGCGCACAGCTCGTGGAACAGGATGTCGCCGCCACTCGCGCCGCCGGCGATCCCGCCGGCAACACCGCCCGGTCGCTCGAGCTCGCGCTCGATCGCGCGGCCGATCGCCTCGCGGGCGACGTCTTCCTTGTCCGGCGGAAAGCGCGGCCGCGGGCGCCCGGCAGCATCGATCATGTGGCCGGTGAAGAGGAGGATGCGAGTGTCCCGCGGACCTGGCGCCGGCGGGACGGGACCGCAGGCGGCAAGTGCCGCCTCGACGTTTTCGGCGAGCAGATCGAGCCGCTGGTAAAGAGAGAGCTGGTCGCGCACGGCCTCGACGGTGAAATCCGGCGCGCCGGCGAGCGCCTTGCGGTAGGCGTCCGCAACCCGCGACGGCCGCTTCGAGGTCAGGCAGCGGAGATCCGCCGCGCTGACCTCGGCCCAGACGTCGGTCTTGCCTGCACGCTGAAGGCGGGTCTGCTCGCCGGCGATCGAGAGACCGACCGCCGCGGCGAGCGCTTCCCGCCGGCGCTGCCGCTCGTCGAGCGCGCTGGCGGCCTCGCTCACCTGGTCGAAGCGCTCGCTCCAGACTTCAGGCAGAGCGCGGGCCAGCTCGATCAGGATGCTCTCCATGGCGAGGGCGTTCAGCCCCGAGTAGAAGTGGTTCAGATCCGCGGCGAAACCCCGGAAGTAAGCCTCGCAAGACTGCTCGAGCCAGGGTGAGCGCAGGGCCCTGGTTCGCCGCTCCTGCGCCGTCTCCTGCGGGTCGCCCTGCCAGTCGTTCTTCCAGCGGGTCTTGGCGTTGCGCCCGAGCAAGGCGTTGGCCTCGGCACGGGGGTACGCCGCCAATGCTTTCCCCGCCAGGACGCGCTGGAGCGCCTGATCGGAGCGCGTGAGGTCACCCAGCCGCTGATAGACCGTCCCCAGCAGGGTGTTCGCTTCGAGGTCGTCCTCGTCGAGATGGCGGATCTTCTCCCAGGTCGCTCGCGCTCCCCTCCCGTCCTTGAGCTCGTACTGGGCGCGCCCGACGATGCGCAGCCCCTCGCTCTCCCACGCGAAGCCCTCGGCCTCCGCCGCCAGCAAGCCGAGGTCGCCCGCGTGCCTGCCGGCGACCGCGATCCCGACCGCCTCACGGAAGCCGCGGGGAACTGCCAGGAAGCGCGAGCGGTCCTGCTCCTGGAGGTCCGGCAGCATCGCGAAGACCGGGCTGTCCGCGCTCTCGGACGCGAGGGTGTGCCGCAGGGCCGCGACGAGCTGGGGCAGGCTCGCCGCCGGATTCTCCTGGTCGTAGGTGAGATAGCGGTCCGTCTGCAGGTCGAAGGGGTAGGCGTCCTGGTTCGAGCGCAGGAGAAAAGTGCGCTTGCTGCGCAGCGAGTGGCGGATGCCCAGCTCGTAGAAGACGTTGGCGTTGTGGATCGAGAGATCGGCCACCACCAGATCGGCGGTCAGCAGCAGTTGGAACATGTCGAGCCGGATGTTGCCCTGCTTCAAGATCTCGATGGTGTCGCGGCCGGTCACCTCGACCGCGCTGAGCGCCGGGCCGATCAGGCTGTCGGCAACGCGATCGAAATCGATGCCCTGCTTGACGCCGAACGGCCGGATGATGAATGCGCGCATGCGAGTCACCTCGTGACCGGCCCCGCGTCGGCCGGGTCGGGAATCTCCCCCTTATGCCGCAACCCGGCCTCTCGGTCAAATAGCAAAGCGCTCACGAGCCGCCCTCGCCCGGTCCGACCTCCCGCGGCAGCTCCCGGTGAGACGTCCATCCACGACCCAAGTGAGCGCTTCGGGTGCCGCCAATTTCGCGCATTGGGCCGTTATATCTCTGCCGTTCGCTAACGATCCGCCGGCCTGGCGGCCGGCGAGAAAGGACAGAGACGATGCGCGCCCAATTCACCTGTAGGCTCTCCCTCATTACCCTCGCCCTGCTCACCTGCCTCCTCGCGCCGGTGGCGGAGGCCGCGGCGACGACACTGACCTATTCCGACGTCACGGTCCCCTCGTTGCAGTCCTACTGCGGGGTCGTGGTCTACGCCGCCGCCAGCTTCACGGGCACCGGCTCCTGTAACACGGATGCGAGGTTCTCGATCTGGTGGGCCCCGCAGTTCGGCAGCCCGTTGCAAAAGCTCACCTACGTGAAGGACGTCACCTCCTTCAATCAGACTTTCGATCTATCCGGCTATTTCCAGACGTGCGTCTACAACGGCGGCAGCGAGCCGATCGTGTGCACGCTCACGGAGACCTACTAGCCCCCACCGCCCGCGGCGACTCCGAGCGATGAAACCGAGCCGCGAACAGAGGCAGGCGGCCAGCTCGCAGCGTCGATCGGATCGCCCCTCGGCTCCCCCCGCCCCCGGGAAGGGGGCGCCGAGGTCTTACTCGGTGCAAGCTTCTTGACAGGCGGCTGCTGTAAGATGGCGCCAGTACGCGAATGCTGAATCTCGAGCCTTCGATCCGCTGCCATCACGCCTGGCCCCGGCCGGCTGCCGTGCCGTCGGTGTTCACGGCGTTCGTGCGCAGCCTGCAGGGCGAGGAAACCCCCGACGCCGATCTCTTCCGCGATGCCTGGCAGAGCCTGCAGGCGCTGCTCGCCAGCGAGCTGAGAAAGCGGGGGCTGTGGCAGAGCCCACCGTGCTACGTGGGAATCTATGGGGTCGAACGGTGGGACGGCGCGGAGGCGGAGCGGGCGCATGCCCTGGGCGAGCTGGTCGCCGACTGCTACGCGTTCATCTTCGTAGAACGGCTGCGCAGCCTCAAACGCCAGCTCTTGGAGAAAGAGGACATCCACGGTCTGGTGGTGCTCAACGTCCGGCATTTCCTGCACGAGCGCCAGCGAGAGCACGATCCGGTTGGATATCGCCTCTTCGAGATCCTCCGGTCCCTGGTGCAGGAGGCTGTCGCCGCCGGCCGCCTCCACGTCCTGGGCGGCGACGAGCGGGTGCGCAATGAGACCGTCCTGGGCTTCACCGCTTCGGCGGTCGGCACCGCCGCTGCCGCCGCCTGCACGGGCGCGCAGGCGGCGGATCTCGGGCGCCTCGTCGTGCGTTGGAACGACACACTGCTCGGCGACCTGCTGGGTGTGCGAGGGCACCGGCAAGCCGCCGCCGTCGAGGGGCTGCGCCACCGGGTCCTGGACCTGGCAGCGCAGGGAGTGCAGGCATTCCGGTTCAAGGATCTCCTCGATCCGCTCAAGAACGACGCCCGCGTCCGCTGGGCGCTGCTCGCGAACGGTACGACGCGGCCCGCGGGCAGGCGCTCGCGACCGGCGGAGCCGGCGGCCAGGGATCTGCTGCCGGAAGGCGTGGCCGAGTCGCGGCAGGGTCTTCAGTTCCTCACTCGGTGCGTCTCGGCGGCGATCCGCCGCCTGGAAACCGATGCCCCCAGCCGCGCCCATCTTTCGGCGCTCTGGCAGTTCCTGCGGAACGAGCACGCCGACGGCGAGCGGGTACCCTCCTATCGCCAGCTGAGCCGGCGCCTCCGGATCCCCCGCGAGCGCCTGCCCATGCTCTTCACCGCGCTCCGCCAACTCGCGGCGCGCTGCCGAGCCGCCGCTCAAGCACGCCGCGCGGCGCGGCCGCTGAGGCCAGGCGGCGGCAGCAGGCCCAGCCGCTTCAGCTCATGGTGAGCAGCCAGATATCGCCCTCCTCGACGATGCGCACGAGGTAGAGAGTGCGGTCGTCCGCACTTGCGGTGAGGTCGGTGAAAGTCGAACCGGCCGGTGCGGTGAGCAGGGGCCTCACCCGCGGCCCGCGGGTGTCGAGCAGATCGACCTCGTGACCGTGGAGAAAGAGCAGGCGCCGGCTGTCGGAGAGCCAGCAGGGGCTGTCGCCGCGTTCGGTCTGCCGAAGGTATCGCCGCTCGGCCAGCGAGTAGAGCACGATGCCGGGATAGCGGGAACCGTCAGTCCGATGCAGGATGCCGGCAAGCCAACGCCCGTCCGCGGACCAGGCGGAGGCCGAGAAGCCGAGGGCCGTGCCTGCCGAGGGCAGGACCTGGGGGAGGCGCGCTGCCAGCGGCCGGCCGAGATCGAGCAACGCTTCATTCTCGCCCAGATCGCAGGCCAGGCGGGAGCCGTCCGGCGACCAGATGGGGTGAGTGATGGGTGTCCCGGCGACGGCGGTAGCCGGCGCGAGATGGCTGCCATCGGCGTCCACCGTCCAGATCTGATAGCTGCCGCCGCGGTTCGAATAGAACGCGAGCCGCGAGCCGTCCGGCGACCAGCGGGGCAGCCGGTTCCTGTAACCTTCGCCTGCCAGTTGCCGGATTTCGCTGCCGTCGGGCCGCAGGATGCGGATGGTCTCGTTGGGGACGGTGGTCTGGAGGGCGAGGAAGTGACCGTCGCGGGAGGCATCGCAGGCGACGATCATCTGTGCGGTCGGAGCGATCGGCACCTCGGCCCCGGCGAGAGCTTCGCGCGCGGGGTCGAAGGGTGCCTTTTCGAGGATCGAACGGGACTCGTCGCTGGCGAACAGGAGCCGCCTGCCGTTGTGGGAGATGCTGATTTGAGCGCTGGCGCCGCATGGGGCCGTCATCGGCTCGGGCTTCCCCCGGACGCGCCCGGAGCTCTCGTCGATGCGCACTCGCCAGAGGTTCATGGCGCCGTTGCGGTCGCTGGCGAAGTAGAGGTAGCGGCCGTCGGGCGACCAGACCGGGTTCCAGTCGAGGCCGGGCCCGCTGGTGACCGGGATCTCGCCGGCGCCACCGGCGCCGACCGTCGAGATGATGCGTCGGCCGGAGGAGATTCCCCAGTATGCGATGCGGGCGCCGTGCGGTGACCAACTCGGCTGGACGGCGTCGGCCGAGATGAGCAGGCGGGGGCTCTCCGGTCGCCGCGTCGACGCGGTAGATCCGGCTCCGCTGCCGCCTGGTGCGAGGATGGACGATCCCTTCCGTAGCGCAGAGAATTTCACGGCCATCGGGTGACCACGCGGGGTTGAAGCCGAAGTCGGTGAGGCGGCGGACCGACTCGCCGGTGGCGCCCATCAGGAAGATACCGCCCCCGTCACGCTCCGACCGGAAGGCGATCGAGCGTCCGTCGGGAGAGAAAGCCGGCTGCGTGTCGTCGGCGGGCGAATCGCGGCTGAGGTCCAGTGCGTTGCCGCCCTCCACGCGTTGCAGGAAGATGTGATCGCGGTAGCCGACCGATCTGACATAGGCGAAGTAGGTGCCGTCCGGGGAGATGCTGGGGAACCACTCGCGGCCCGGCAGGTCGGTCAAGCGAGTGAAGAGGGTGGCGGCCGGCTTCTGCTCCGGGCCCTCCCGCGCCGCGCCGCCGAGCAGCAGGAAAGCCACGGCCGAGGCGGCGGCGAGGATTGCGCCGATCAGCAGGGCCGCCCGGGCGCGGAAACTGGCGCGTGCGAGCGCCTCGAGGTCGGAGAGGAGCCCGTCGGCATCGTCATAGCGGTCCGCCGGATCGGGGGCGAGGAGGCGCGAGAGCAGGCGCCCGAGCCGTGACGGCACCGCCGGCGTCCGGCCGGTGGCGCGCGGCCTGTGACCGGTGAGCATCTCGTGGAGGACGACGCCGAGCGACCAGAGGTCGCTGCGTCCGTCGACGGGCGCTCCCCGCGCTTGTTCGGGCGACATGTAGGCGATGGAGCCGGGAGGGTGGGGAAGCGGCGGGTCGCAGACGGTCTGGTCGGGGAGGTGAGCGACGCCAAAGTCGAGGATCTTGACGATGCCATCGGAGGTGATCATCAGGTTCGCCGGCTTCACATCGCGGTGGACGATCCCGTGGCGATGCGCCTTGGCGAGGCCGCTCGCCACCTGCGCCGCGATGCGGATGGCTTCCGCCGGCGACAGCGGGCCGCGCTCGAGGCGGCGCTTGAGGGTCTCGCCGTCATAACAGGGCATCGCGATGTAGTGCTCGCCCACGGCGGTCTCGCCGGCCTCGTAGACGGTGCAGATGTTGGGATGGTCGAGCGCCGCCGCCGCCCGTGCCTCGTTCAGGAACCGCGCCGTGGCCCCGGGCGCAGCCATCCGGGCCGACGACAGGTACTTGAGTGCCACTTGGCGCCCCAGCCTAAGGTCTTCGGCGCGGTAGACAACCCCCATGCCACCCCTCCCCAGGAGGTCGAGCAGGCGGTAGTGCGAATCGCCGTGGCGGGCGCCTTTCGCCTCGGCATGGCTCCACGGCGCGACCGCCGGGGCCTCGTGGTGGAGAGGGTCGGCACGCATCTCAATTTGCTATCGTAACATATTCCGAACGACCGCCATTGACTACGTGAATCCGCTCATCCGCAGGAGCGACTGCGATAAGATGCGATTATCTTGAATGTATGGAGCGGCCGAGCATGAAGAAGAAGGAACCGAGCAAGAAAATCACACTCCATCGTGAGACCCTGCAGCAGCTTGCCGGAGGCGGCAACGTAAGAGTGGCCAGTACCGTCAGCGATGACTCCATGTGCGACCCGCCGCACTGCCCCCTCACCGCGCTGATTTGCTGACGGCGGAGGCGGAAAGGCCGGCGGCGGTCGGAATGCCGGGTCGAGGCGACAGCCCGCGATCGCGGGTCTTGGCGCCGTCTTGCGCGCCGCGCGCCGGCCTCCCTGCCGGGCCAGCAGGCGCTCAGGCCCATCGGGTGGAGTGCCCATGACGTTGCGGGGCGCACACAGCCGCGGAGGCGCGCGGGTAGCCTCCTCCCGCTGTCGCGAGCGAGCGGATGGCTGCTCAGCGGAGCCAAGGCGCGCGAGGTCGACGAGCTGCTGCGGCAGCGGGAGGCAGCTCGGCAGGAGCTGACGGCGTTGCGCGAGCTGGCGGAGGTGCGGCGGCAGCGCGCTGGCTCGGAGCTGGCAGCTGCTGCTGGCAGCACCAAGCGCGAGCCGCCTCCTGACGCGCCGCCGAGCGGGGCGAAGGTTGCGGGAGCCGTGGCCGCCGGGCGGCGGCCTGCTCGGGGCTTCCTACGCGGTTCAGCAGGTGTGGCAGTTGGTGCGGCAAACGCTCACGCAGGTGTTACAGGCTGTGTGGACGGTGCCTCCCGCCACTGCTTGGAGGCGATCCGTCGAGAGCTGACGGAGAGTCTCACGGCTCAAGACAACCTTCTTCTGTGCTGACTTCTTGTACATGCTCGGTTCCTCCTCACGGGTCGGCGGTGCGCCGGCCTCGACATGCGAGGAGTTTAAACGTCGATGCGGCTCATCGCAATAGCCACTTTGATGAATTACGTCGGAGCCACCTTGGCGCCGACCGGTGTCGCCTGTCTCGCTACCGTGCGCTGTGCACACTGGCCATAGAGGGGGGCCACCCGGCGAGAGGTTGCCGTAGTCGTCAGGCCCCCAAGGGAGCGTCCGTCATGCAGAAGAAATCCCCCAAGAAGCTCGTCCTCGCCCGCGAATCGGTCCTGATGATCGCGGAGGCCATTGCCAATCCGCATCTGATTCGAGCCCAGGGCGGGATCAGCCATAACACTGGCGGCGAATGCACCTGCGGGCTCAGCAGCTGCGGCGCCTGCTAGGCCGTTGGCACCCAGCGCACGGTAGCGCTCGCGCGGCAAGTCGGCGCCCGTAAGGTCGCCGACGTCCGCTGGGAAGACCTCGAGAAGATCCACCGCGAGCTGCGCGGCCGTCCCTACCAGGCCAACCGCTTCCTGGCCGTCTGCTCGAAGGCGTGGGCGCTGGCCCGCGCGCTGGGGCTGGTGGCCGCGCGAGATGCCGAACCCGGCCCAGGGCCGCCGGCCGCCACCACGAGGAGCGGCGCGGCCAGGCGCTCGACATGGCGGCGCTCGGGCGACTCGGCGAGGCCCTGCGCCAGGAACGCCAGGAATCGACACCGGCGGCGGCGTTCACCTTCATGCTCCTGACCGGCTGCCGGCCGGGCGAGGCCCTCAACGCCCGCTGGGCAGCGATCGGCCTCGACGCGCGCATCTGGCACCTGCCGGCGTCCAAGGCGGGGCCGCGGTCAGTTTACCTGGGACGCCCGGCGATCGATCTGCTGCGCGCGCTACCCTGCTGCGGCGACCTCGTCTTTCCCGGCCGGAGCTCCGGCCCCATGTCGGATCTCAAGCGGCTCTGGGAGCGCCTGGCGGCGCGGATGCGCCCCCACGACGCACCGCGCCACACCTTCAACAGCACCGCCGCCTACTTCGGCTTGCCGCGCGAGATCCGGATGCGCCTGATGGACCATTCGCTGGGCCGCGACGTGCACGGCATCTACACCCACCTGCGGCCGGAGCAGCTGCTCGCGGCGGCCGACCTGATCGCCGGCGGCCTGGCCGCGGCCCTGCGCGGTGAGCGCCAGGAAGGCCGCGTGCTGCGGTTCGAGCCCCGGCCCTTGCCGTAGGCCCGCGCCGGCGACGCCAGGATCCCCCATGCGCAGCGAGCAGGATTCTACCAACCCCGCGTCCCTGCCCCCCGGCCTCGACCTCGAGGTAAGGGCGCGGCGCAAGGCTGCCTCCTATGAGCCTCCGCCACCGGCGCGTATCCGAGCCCGGTCCGGGTGCTCAGCCGCCGAGGCTCTGGTACAGTTGAGGACGACTCGCCCGGGAGGGGAAGGAGGACAGTATGGCTGTGGTGACGATCGACCTTCCTGAAGAGCTCTACGCCACGTTGCGCAGGTCACCGCGCGAGCTGACGCGTGACGTTCGCCTTGCGGCGGCGATCGAATGGTACCGGAGCGGCTTGATCTCTCAGGGAAGAGCCGCTGAGGTCGCAGGAGTGCCCAGAGCAGATTTCATCGACGCGCTCGCGGCGCGCAAGGTCGATGTCGTGCAAGTCGATCTCGATGCGCTGGACCAGGATCTGGAGCATGCCTGAAGCTGCGGCGGTGATCGACGCCTCGCCGCTCTGGCACTGCTCGATGACATGGAGGCTCGCCGCTGCGCAGAGTCGCAGGGAATTCCGCTTCTCGGCACCGCAGGGCTGGTGCTGCTGGCGAAGCGTAGAGGTTTCATTGCTGCCGCGCTTCCCGTCTTGCGCGAGCTGGTCGCCGGAGGCATGTATCTCTCTGAGCCGATTTTCACCGAGTTGCTGTGCCGAGCGGGCGAATGAACGCCGGAGAGTGGAGGCGGTGCCGTGAACCTAGAGAAAGGATGACAACTCATCAGAGGATATCTGACCTGGAAAGGAAGCTCGACGAAGACAACCGCTCTCGGAATGCCCGCGCTCTCCGTCTCGTCGGTGAGTGGCTCGCCTAAGACCCTGGCTACGACGCGCAGGTCCTCCCTGTTCTCTCAAGGCAGAGTTGCAAACCGACCAACTTTCCCATCGGCGACGCTTTGAGGGGTAGCTGCCATGAACAGCGTGCCGGTGGCCGAGCTACTGGAGTTACCGATCGTAGAGTGCATCCGCCTGGTTGAGATCCTTTGGGACAGCACCGCCGCCGTGCCCGAAGCGGTTCCGATTCCAGATGAGCTGATAGCCGAGCTGAGCCGGCGCCTTGACGAGTTCGAGGCGGACCCGGAGGCCGGACCGAGCTGGGACGAGGCGCGCAGCCGTATCGGCCGCGAATGACCCGTCGGCGAAGGCGAAGAACGACAGCACCAGCGCCGCTAGCCCGTTGGCTTCGGCTCGATGCTTGCTCAGCGCCCTGGGCGGTTTATCTCCTGCCCACCGGCCGCCAACCGCGCCGCCTGGTGGGTCCACCGCCTTCGCCTGCAGCGCGTCGCTGCCCGTTTCGCCGGCATCCAGGAGGAGAGGGGCCGCCTGGCTCCGCCGGCCTGCTCGGCCGCAACCGTTGACGAGGACGGCCGGGGAGAGACCGCGACCGGGACGTCGCGACCGGGGAGGCGGGTCAGGAGGGAGATGACGCGCTACGCACTACCCGCAGTCGATGTCGGTTGGATGGTTTTGGCGCACGACCGTATTGCGATGGATGCACACGCTGGCGGCATCGCCCTCGACGAAGATGCCACCGCCGCGTCCATCCGGGCTGCCATTGCCCGTGATGACACTGCCGCCGAGCTGGCAACCGCGAGGCGCCGCGAAGTAAATGCCGGCGCCCGCGCACGACGCTGCATGCAGAGCGTTGTCTGTAACCCGGCTACGCCAGATGCGGAGCGTGCTGCGCTCGCACCAGATCCCACCGCCACGGGCGGCGCCCAGCGCATACACCGCGTTTGCCTGGATGGTGCTGCCGGCGATCTCGGCGTGGCAATTGCACAAGAAGAGTCCGCCGCCGCCGGCTGTTGCCGCGGTGCCGCTGTTCGCGACGTTGCCAGCGATAGTGGACTTCTGGATGCGCACCCTGGAGTCGCGGCAAAGCATGCCGACGCCGCAGGGTTCGTCAGCATCCTCGCCGACGTGGTTGCCGGCAACGATGCACTCCTGAAGGCTGATCGACGAATTCACTGCCAGCATGCCGCGGCTGCGGCCGTTTGAACGAATTTCGATGCCGCTCAGATGAAGGGTGGACCGCTCGACGCACAGGACCGCCAGCCCGCCGTCACCGCTGATGGTCACGCCCCGCCTGGACAATCGGGCGCTTTGAATGACCACGCATGGTTTATCGATGATGCGCAGGGCCTCGGTGTACAGCTTGGGCGCGGCCACGATCGTCGCAGGACCGCTCGCCGCGTCGAGCGCTGCTTGCAGCGTAGGAAACTGTTGCGGGACAAAGAGAATCTCGGGTGCGGTGGTCGCTGTCACCGGCCGCACTATACCAAGCTGGCGCCGGTTGGGGCTTGTGCCAGAAGGCTTACACGCTCCGCAGCGCCGGCCGGCGGGCCTGGGGGACGAGCGAGGCCGGGCCGCCGGCACCGACAGGGGGCGGTCGAGGAGGCCCCCACGGGGGAGTGGACGATCACATGAGCGCGGCGGAGCTGCTCGCCGCCTTGAGTCAATTAAGGTGTATCGGTTGATGTGGTCACGGCCGGCGATCTTCCCGCCAAGGTCCGCAGCCGGGCCTTGCGCGAAGCCAGGGCGCCGAGGTCTACCTGCGTCGGGGCCGGGTCAGCGCGCTCCTCCGGGATTGCTGTGCTGCATAACGTTGATGACCACTCCGTTGGGATCACGCACGAAGAACCGTCGCACACCCCAGGGCTCGGTCGTCAGCGGGTGGACGATTTCCAGCCTGCGGGCGACGACGATGGCGTGGACCGCATCGACATCAGCGACCTCCACGCTGAAAGCCGGGGACACTAGTGCCGAAGCGTCGCTGTGCAACACGTTGATCTGTGCCGTCGGTTGGGTAGGTGAGACGAAGGTCATGATCCAGCCCATGTCCATCGCTAGGTCGAAGCCCAGGACATTCGTGTAGAACTCCCTGGATTCCTCGGGTTTGTCCGACGCGACGTCGGGTACGACTCTCCGGATATCCATTGGATCCTCCCAAAGCCCGAATGCTAGCAGTTCTTCAAGCGCTTAGCACGGGTAAGCAACAGTTCAGCCGCCGGGAAATTGAGCGGCGCCTTGCCCGGGAGGGAGCCGGCATCGACACCAACCGCATGCTCGCCGCTCGCGTTCTTCTTGGACGGCGGCGGCGACTGCACATCAAGTCCAACGTGTCGGCCCTTGGGCCGGCGATTGGTTACCGGGTCGACGAGAGCAGATTCTCCTGGACCGGCGAGAGCCGGCTGACGGCTGCCGACCTGCTGGCAGCCGAGAGTGCCGGCGACGAGAGGGCGGCGGACGAGGAAGCGCGTACGTTCCTCCGCGAGGTGCTGGCGGACGGGCCGCTAGCGGCGCGTAAAGTCTTCGCGGAAGCGAGAAAAACCGGGATCAGCGAGATCACGCTGCGGCGGGCAAAAGCTCGGGAGGACGTGCGGGTACAGAAGGTGGGATTTCAGGATGGGGCGAAGTGGCTATGGAGCATTCCTTCAACAAGCGGCGCCCGATCATCAAGGGGCAAAGAGTTGCGGCGGCACCGAAGCTGGAAAGCAACTCCTACGTGTGCCCCGGCGAGAAGGCCGGGCATCATTTCGTCGGTCTGCCCCGCGTCTGGCAGCGCATCCGCCAGCGCGCCGGCCTGGATGACGTTCGGCTGCACGATCTGAGGCACAGCCATGCGTCGGCCGCCGCTGGCTTGGGCACGCCGCTGCAAATTATCGGCGCCTTGCTCGGACACTCCGGGCCGCAAACGACGGCCCGTCACGCGCACCTCGCGGATTCGCCCGTCCGCGCCGCCGCGCACCAGGTCACAAGCCATATCGCCGCCGCCCTGGACGGGCAGCCGGCGGGAGAGCTGATCGCCTTCCACAAGCCTTGAGACACGGCGGGGCGGCACCGTGCCGCCCCATTCCCTACAAGCGGCCCCGGCGACGAGCGCAAGCTGCAAGTCGAGGTGCTGCCGCGGTGGGGCGCACGCCGCGTCACGGAGATCCGGCGCGCCGATGTGCTGCGCCTGATCGAGGAGGCGCGCGAGCGCGGCGGCGTGTCCTCGAATCGCACCCTGGCGCTGGTGCGGGTCGCTTTCCAGTACGCCGTGGACCGCGAAGAGCTGGACGCGAACCCGGCCTTGCGCATCCCCCGTCGCTACCTCTACGCCGAGCAGCCCCGCGAGCGCGTCCTGAGCCGTGGCGAGCTGCACGCCATCTTGGGCGCGGTCGATGGGCTCGGCCCGATTGTCGGCAACGTGTTCCGCCTGGTCCTGCTGACCGCGCAGCGCCCCGGCGAAGTCCTCCGCTTCCGGTGGGAGGAGATCGGCCGCGACGAGGGCGGCTCGTTCTGGCAGCTCCCCGACCATCTGGCGAAGAGCGGGAGGGGACACCGCGTCCCGCTCTCCCGGCAGGCCATGGCCGTGCTGGAAGTGCTCCGGCCGCTCACCGACTCGACGCCCTGGGTCTTCGCCTCGCCCTCTCCGATGGTGGACGACGGCCCCGTCCAGTGGCTTTCCCATGCGGTGGTGCGGCTCCGGCGCAACTCGGGGGTGGCGGACTTCACACCGCACGACTTACGGCGCACAGCCGCAACGCTCATGGGCGAGCGCGGAGTAAGGCCCGACGTGATCGAGCGAGTTCTGAATCACACCCCGGCGAAGATCGCGCGGACCTACAACCGTGCCGCCTACGATGCGGAGAAGCGGCAAGCGCTGGCGATCCTCGGAGACCTGATCGACGCCGCCGCTCGGGGCGAGGAAGAACGCTCGAACGTCCTCCACCTCGCGTGAACCTGGCGCCTGTGACGAGCAACGAATCGGGTAGCCCGGTGCCCCTGGGTGACGGGCAGTGGGCAGAGTTGGTGCGCCCGCTGCGCCAATACTCCGCCGCTGCTGGCTCGGCGGCCACGTGGGAGGGCGATTTCCGGCGACAGGTTGATGCGGTCGTGGCCTTGTTCCGGGACAGGGAGACGCCTGCCGACGAGTGGCTGAAACGTGCTATGCCCTTCCTGGAGTTGGCGATCAAGACCGCCGGCTCGGAGCGTCGGTTGCGCGAGGTCGCAGCGTCCATGCATCACCTCCTGAGCGCCCGCACCAAGAGTCAGCCGCGCCGGGGCAGTGCATTGTCGGCGCTACGAGAAGTCGAGGCCCAGGCGGCGAGGCTCGGCGCGGCGCTTGACGCGGCGATCCGGGACCCGTGGCTCAGCGTGGCCGCGGGCTCGGAGGTCATCAGGGCTGAGTTTCGGAAACACTCAGTGGAGCAACGCCAGCCGACAGGATCGGCCCGCCGCCCCGCCGAATCAGCGATAGAGACCGTGTTCGGCGAGACGAGGGATACTTTCCTGGAAGGCGCCGCGCACGTAGCGCGACTTCGCGACGCCGCAAGGCAGAGCGTCAACAGCCTGCAAGGGCATCAGCTACGCGGGCGTCCTCCTGAGACTGCCGCCCGCATGCCCGGTGAATTCCTTTGCGCCGTGGCAAAGCACCATGCACCCTCTCCCGGCCGTGGCTGCCCGCCCGCGTCCTCCTCGGACCGAACGCATCCGGCTGGTTCAGGGAAGACCTGGACGGATTCCTTGAGACGCGGCCCCGCGGCAGTCGCCAGCCAGAGCTGGCCGACTCGCAATAGATCACACACCCCGCCTTGCATCGGCGCCTGCGGCGCCTCGCGCGGCGGGGCCGTCCGAGATCCATGCCTCGGCCGTTGCCCCGGACCCGCCGCGCTTCCCCTCCCTCACACACCAGTCCGCGGGGTCAGCAAGACGACCCTGGACCGGGCGCGCAAGCACCTGGGAATGGACTGGCGGCGGACGGGCTTCGGCCCGGCTCCAAGATCCTCTGGTCCGAGCTGCGGGAGGGCGAGAAAAACGGCGACCGCCGCAACCAGCTCGACTACACCGCGGCGATCGGCAGCCGGGACAAGGCGCCCTTCTGATGGCCGCTTGGTATCTATGGTGATCTATGGTCCCAACACCCGACTGCCCGGTGCTCCATGGATAACAACGTTGGTATCTATGGCAAATGCTTCCGTTTAAATGACATGCGGCAGCGCGTCGCCATACACACCAGGTCACCGCCTATGGAACCCCTGCATAGCTACAGTAAGGGACTGTAAGGGCTCCAAGACTGAAAAGCACAGACAGGGACTGGCAGGGACGTGCCAGCGCCCGAGGAGGCCGAGATGGGCTTGCCCTACCCGGTCGAGAGAAAGGCGGACCTGCTGGTGCTTCTCCTGGAGCTGCCCGGCTGGCGCGCCACCGCCCGCGGGAACCGGGTTACTTCGGCCCCTGGTCCCTACCCCGGACGAGGCGCAGGGCGCGGCCTGGTGATCGGCCCGCCGGGGTCGAACGCGCTGCCGGAAGACGCATGACCCGGCCGGCAAGTATTGCCAGCGCCAGTCCCTGACATTGCAGCGCGCGCCGCGGACCGCGTAGCCGGCCCTTGGAGGCTCGGAAGGCGGACGGGGGGTAGTCCCGGGGCCAGGGTCGGTCGGGATCGTGCCTTGGAGCAGCGTCCTGACGCTTCAGAGCGGGCCGCGACCGGCGCACCGCTCACCTACCCTAGCGGCGGTCCAAGGTCGCCCTCTGCTTTCCGTCGCGTTCAAAGTGAGCGGGACCAGGCCGGCCGGACGAGCAGGCCGAAAAGGAAACCTCTTGCCCGCCAGGTAAATACTCCCGCGACGGGCAACCGAGCCGCAGGGCAGGAAGTCATGCCCGCCCCGGCAAGTCATGCCGCCGCCGCCAGGTCCGCGCCAGATCCCACGGCAGGCACAAGAAGTCGCCAGTGAGGCGGCCGGGCTACAGGTCCCGGACCAGCTCGGCAGCCGTCGTCTTGAGAGCCTTTGCAAACTTGCAGATGTTCAGCAGGGAGATGTTCCGGCGGCCCCGCTCGACCAGGCTAACGTAGGTGCGGTCAAAGCCGGCCAGGTCGGCAAGTGCCTCCTGCGATAGCCCGAGCGCCAGGCGCACAGCGCGGAGACGTTCCCCAAATTCGGCGAGCGCGGGGCGCTGTTGCTGCCGCAAGACCATGCGGCGATGCTTAGGGGACGCGGACTTGGAGTCCACGGATAATGCGTCACCCCCCCCGGCCGCGATCCGGCGTAGACGACGTAACCGACCAGTGGTGGATAGGCAGATCCCAGAGCGGCGCGCCCCCGGCCCGTCATCGCGATGCGCAAGGGGCCGACCGGGGGCAACTCTTGCCCGCGGGGTAACTACTGCCGCGAGTTCGGCGGCGGTACGCGGGCCGCCCACGCTAGGGCCAAGCACAGGGCGACCTGCGCCAGGCGCTAACCCTTTGGCAGCCGGGACGGGTCCACCACCCCTGAGCATTCCCGAGACAGCTTGAAACCACCCGGCCCGGTCGATATGATGACTATGCATCCACGGACTATGCGTCACCTAACCATGGAGGGCCGGGCAGTGAGAACGCGCCTCGCTTCGTCATCTCCCGTGCTCGCCGTCATCCTCCTGCTGATGGCCTCCGCCTCGATGGCTCAGGTCTCCCCTGCGGGCGTGGCGGCCACTGGCGATCAGCCCGGCCGGCAAGAGACTGCGCCACCGCAAGCCGCCAGCGCAGGTAAGGACGCCCCCGCCACAGCAACCGAACCGGCCGCGCCATCCGGTATCCGGCTGAGGTGGTACGGCCTCCGGCAGCGGGAATCTCAGCCATCGGAAACGCGGCTCAAGCTCGAATGGAAAACCGCGGAGGCTACAGCCAAAGAGCGGCTGGACGGCAAGCTGCGGTGTTCGAGCCGCCGCGGTGGCGCGCCTGGCGAAGACCTGTGCTTCGCGGGCATCAAGGGGTATGACGGGTGGTTCGCCGACTTCGGCGATGATGCGAAAGGCTGGTTTGAGCCTCGCCTGTTCTTCTACAACGGCCTGTTATATCAGTATCACGTTGAATTCGGCAGCGACGAGTTCAGCTACGTTGTCGCCACGCTCCAAAGGGCACTAGGGCAGCCGGCCACCAGCAAGCGATCGACGGTGAAAAACAGGATGGGCGCCGAGTTCGACCAGGACATCCTGATATGGGAACGCGGCGACGTGATCGTGATCGCCATGCGGCGCGGAGCCAAGGTCACCGAGGGAGTCCTGAGCGTCACCTACCAGCCGATCTCGAAAACCATCCCGAAGGAACCGACTGGCGGCGAAGCGCCGTTCTGAGGCCCCGAGCGTGAGAGCCGTCCGGGCCTGCTCGCCACCGCTTAGGGTGCTAGACTTCGCGGCACCATGAGCGGCATGCTCGACGAGTACTCGGTTGACGATCACTTCGCGGGAAAATCCCCCTCTGCCCGGATCGTGTATGAGCGCCTATTGATGGCGCTGCGCAGGATCGGCCCGGTCCGCGAAGAGCCGAAGAAGACCTCGATTCACCTTGTCCGTAGCTCCGCACTCGCTGGCGTAGAAGTGCGCAAGGACTACCTCCTCCTCAACCTCAAGACCGACTACAGGATCGACAGCCCGCGGATTGCCAAGGCTGAGCAAATCTCCGCGCGGCGGTTTCACCAGAGGGTCAAGCTGGCTTCGCCGTCCGACGTAGACTCAGAGCTTGAGCGTTGGCTCGCGGACGCCTATGCGCTGAGCGGCTGATCGCGGCAGCACTCTCGGTAAGGAGGTCTGTGATGTCGAGTCCATTGTGGGGCCTCGTCGCCGGCCTGGTATTCGGTGCCGTGGCGGTGGGGATGATGCTTCCCATGGCATTTCCAGACAAACGGACGGCCCTCTTGGGCGCATTCGTTGATCGCCTGGGAATCGGCATCGTCATCGGCTGCGTCCAGCTACCTTGGTCGGGCTGGGTGGTCGGCTTGTTCTTCGGCATTCTTCTCAGCCTGCCCTCGGCCGTCATCACCAAGGCGTATGTGCCGATCCTGGTTTTGGGTGGGCTCGGCGGGCTGGTGATCGGCGGTCTGCTTCACGGCTGGCAGTGAATATTTTGAAACACTCACCCCGTCCGGCGCCGAGCAAGGATCGAGAGACGCGGTGCCCTCGGCGCGCCGGGCAATGGACAGCGGCGAGCAACCGACCCCATGGGAGGCTGACCCCATGGACGACTGCTGCCGGGCCAAGCTGAGCCTGGCGGTTTCGCGCGCGCGACAGCCCCATCAAGAGCGCGGCGGCCGGTCGCGGGTTCATCGCCCGCGCCGGCCGCCGCAACTGTCTCGAAGACCATCCCGAAGGAACACGTGAGAGCCGTCCGGGCCTGCACTGCCAGACCCGGACGGCGGATGGGGGGAGTTGCCGGCTTAGGCGCGGTAGTCTCCCGGTGCGGCGGGCCGCGCCTTCACCCGTTTCATGGGTATTGCTTCAACGGTTGCGATCTCACAGGTCGCCGCCGTGAGATTGCCGGCCTTGCAGCTCCATGAAGGCAAGACAGCAGTGTGCCACGGCCTTTCCGCACTCCTGCGCCAGGCGCAAGGCCGCCTTGGGGGCATGGGATGCCGACATCGCCGAGTCCGGCTTGCGGGTGTCGGACGGCAAGGTGCCGTCCGCCGCGTCGCCCTCCTCGTTCTCGCCCCGTCGCTGAGCGCGATAGAGGTCGGCCATGCTTAGACCCATGGCCCCGACAAGTCGCTTGAGGGTGTTGAGCCTCGGGTGCGAGGCGCCTTGCTCGTAGCGGTCGAGGATCGCGACCGTGCAGTTCGCAGCGGCGGATAGCTGGCGGAGGGTCATGCCGCTTTCGCGGCGCAGCCTCAAGAGCGCTCGCGCCACGATGGCTGCCTCCTCCTTGCTCCGCGGCGACGGCCTGCGGTGCCTTGGTTGGGCACCGCTGCCAGGTTTCGCTCGATCGCCTCGGCTGGCCCGGCCCTTGGCGCTGGGCTGATGACCGGCGCTGGTGTCTTGAGTGTCGTCCTGCGGATGGCTCGGGTTCTCCTCGGCGGCCATGGGTTACCAGGCTCCTCGGCGGTGGAGCGATGCCCACCGACCCGTCGCACCGAGCACGAGATGGTCCAGCAGCTCGACCCCCATCACGTCGGCGGCTTCTTTCATCCGCTTGGTGAAACGCCAGTCCTCGGCGCTCGGCGTCGGGTCGCCGCTGGGGTGGGTGTGGAAGAGGGCCACGCCGGCGGCGCCGCGGAGCAGGCATTCCTTCAGGATCTCGCGGGGCTCGACGTAGGCACGGTGGAGAGTGCCGCGGTAAATCTCCTTTTCGCCGATCAGGCTGTGGCGCACGTCGAAGAACAGGGCGCCGAGGACTTCCTGGTCTCGCTGCTGGTAGCGGAGCGTCAGGTAGCGGGCCAGCTCCGCCGGACGGGTCAGCACGTGGTGGTCGGGGATGTGCTGGCGCGCCAAGCGCCCGGCCAGCTCGGCGGCGGCGAGAAGCACGGCGGCCTGGGTGTCACGCAGGCCGCAGTGGCGAACCAGGGCGAGGGTCAACGCAGGGATGGCGGACAGGCCGCCTCGATCGGTCAGGAGGTGGTGCGCCAGGGCGATCGGCCGGTCACCGCTGCGACCGCCGCCGATCAGGACGGCGATGATCTCGGAGTCCGAGAGCGATGCACTGCCAACTCGGAGAAGCCGTGCCGCCGGTGGCTCCGGCGCAGGGAGGGGCAAGGTGCTTACCGCATCCGTTCCGGGAGCGGCGACGAGCTGAAGGCTCATAGGCAACGCTCCCTCAGCTTGTCGTAAAACTCTTGCTCCAGGTTGGCGTCGGTGACCGCCGCCGAGCGTTGCAGCGATGTGATCGCCGGGTTGAGGTCGTCCGCCATGACGCACTCGATCGTCGCCAGCACGTCCGTGGTGCGGTCGTACGGCTTCCAGCCCTCCTGGCGGTCGTTGATGTCGGGCGGCTCGGGCAGACCGCCGTGGATCGCGTCCAGGGTGTCAACGAGCGCGACGAGTTGGTACGCGACTTCGCCGAGGGCGGTCTGTGCCTCATCGACCGTCCAGGGCTCAGGGGGTGAAGGGTCCTGCGGGGTAGACTTTGGGAAGCCTGGCATGAGGTTGTGCCTTCTGTCGGGTCAGGTCTCGGCGGGAGTTCGCACCTCACGCCGAGGCCGCTTGAGTTTGTGAACGGGCGGCACGGCCGCCCCGCCTGCTTTCAGGCCGGGTCTCTTTTCGATCGCCTCTACGGTGGGCCGCGCGAGCGGTGGGACAGGCGCAGAACCACCACCAGGCCAGCGGCGGCGTGCCTCTCCAGCGGCGTTTCCTTTCGCCCCCTATTCGCCCCAGGGGAAAAAGGCTTGCCTAGCTTACGGACGTAAGTGATTGATTCTATTGGAGCCGACGATCGGGATTGAACCGATGACCTGCTGATTACGAAATAGCAGACATAAGCCTTACCTAGCCCTACTATGCCCCACAAAGCCCTATATTTGCTTTCTTTTTACCGTATAGCATAATATCTACTTGCCTCGAGATTGACTGTTCTGACTTACGCAGGGCTTACGCAGGAGGAGACGGTGAAGACCAGGCTGACGCTCCGAGTGGTGAACGCCCTTCAGGCCGATCCCGCCCGCGACACCCTCGTCTGGGACCGCGATCTGACTGGCTTTGGGCTCCGGTTGTCCCGGCGCGGTGTGAAGTCCTACGTCGTCCAGTACAAAGCGTCGGACGGCCGCGACCGGCGGCTGACGCTCGGCAAGCACGGCTCAGGACTTACGCTGGACCAGGCCCGCAAGCTTGCCGCGAAGCGCCTCCTGGAGGTCAGGAACGACCGCGACCCCGCCGCGGAGCGCCGCACCCTCGCCGCGGCGCCGACCGTCGCCGACCTGGTGACCCGCTTTCTCGACGAGCATGCCGCCAAGCGCTCCGTCAGCATGCAGCGCAACAGCCGGACGCTGTTCCGGCTCTACTTGCTGCCAACCGTCGGCGCCCGCAAGGTCGCCGACGTCCGCTGGGAAGACCTCGAGAAGATCCACCGCGAGCTGCGCGACCGTCCCTACCAGGCCAACCGCTTCCTGGCCGCCTGCTCGAAGGCGTGGGCGCTGGCCGCGCGCTGGGGCTGGTGGCCGCGCGAGATGCCGAACCCGGCCCAGGGCCACGACCGCCATCACGAGGAGCGGCGCGGCCAGGCCCTCGACATGGCGGCGCTCGGGCGGCTCGGCGAGGCCCTGCGCCAGGAGCGGCAGGACTCGACGCCGGCGGCGGCGTTCACCTTCATGCTCCTGACCGGCTGCCGGCCGGGCGAGGCCCTCAACGCCTGCTGGGCAGCGATCGACCTCGACGCGCGCATCTGGCACCTGCCGGCGTCCAAGGCGGGGCCGCGGTCGGTCTACCTGGGACGCCCGGCGGTCGATCTGCTGCGCGCCCTGCCCCGCTGCGGCGACCTCGTCTTTCCCGGCCGGAGCTCCGGCCCCATGTCGGATCTCAAGCGGCTCTGGGAGCGCCTGACGGCGCGCGCCGAGCTGCCGGCGCGGATGCGCCTCTACGGCGCGACGCGCCATACCTTCAACAGCACCGCCGCCTACTTCGGCGTTCCACGCGAGATCCGGATGCGCCTGATGGGCCATTCGCTGGGCCGCGACGTGCACGACATCTACACCCACCTGCGGCCGGAGCAGCTGCTCGCGGCGGCCGACCTGATCGCTGGCGGCCTGGCCGCGGCGCTGCGCGGTGAGCGGCAGGAGGGCCGCGTGCTGCGGTTCGAGCCCCGGCCCTTGCCGTAGGCCCGCGCCGGCAACGCCAGAAAGGAGGACGGGAGAGAGGAGAACAGCGGGGAGGGATCGCCCCTCCCCATCCATCGGAAAGCGGCCCCGGCACGGGCGGTAACCCAATGCCGAGGCCTACCACGCACGGGAGGATCCCCCATGCGCAGCGAGCAGGATTCTACCAACCCCGCGTCCCTGCCCCCCGGCCTCGACCTCGAGGTCTACACCGAAGCCACTCGGCGCGCCCTTTACGACATCGTCGTCGCCGTCCACTTCACCGCCCCGGCCGCGCCCGCCGATGTCGCGCACGGCGACTGGTATCCCGACTACTCGCCCGACGAGGCCGGCTTGGTCGTGCTGTTCGCCGGCGGGCGCTGGCTGGCCCTGTGGACCCGCCTCGAAGAGGCGGCGTCCGACCTGCCCGAGTCGCGCCGCCAGGCGTTTGTCCGCATCCAAGCCGCACCGAAGGCACCCCATGGGGTGACGTTCCATGAGGTGTGACGCCGGCGTCGCCGCCCAAGTCAGCGCCGTGACCGACCGCTTCGAGCGCCACCTGCACGCGATCACCGATGCCGAGGTGCTCGGCGTGCTGCTCGCGGGTGGCCGTGTCCACCGCACATCCCTCCGGCTCGCCCGCAAGCTCCTGACCGACGCGGGCGGGCTCGCCGCACTCCCGGAAACGTCGCGAGCGATGCTGCGGCTCGGGGGCCT
>Ga0210405_10000514_pt1 | contig 51188 bp, 39 predicted proteins | sample IncBWH11MmetaG_FD_155492 | JGI IMG/M metagenome (GOLD analysis project Ga0210405, IMG submission 155492) | Forest soil microbial communities from Barre Woods Harvard Forest LTER site, Petersham, Massachusetts, United States - Inc-BW-H-11-M | ecosystem: Environmental > Terrestrial > Soil >...
CTAGGGCTTCTTGGTATTCGTGGTTTTTGCGGTATTGGGACCAGGAGAAAGTGGCGGCGGTGGCGGGCGGCTGTTCTGGCGCGGTCAAATGGGGGAAAAAGAGGGGGACGGATTTTGCGTAGGCGTCGAATTCGGCGCCGTGGTGGCCACGGAGTTCGATTTCTTCGCGGCGCATGACGAGCGTGTAGACCAGTGCGAAATAAAAGAGGAGCAGGGCGGCGGAGAGCCAGGAGTTCATGGCGATGGCGGCGCCGAGGGCGAGGATGCTGCTGCCGAAGTAGAGAGGATTGCGGGTGCGGGCGTAGGGGCCGGTGGTGGTGAGGACAGCCTGCTTGTGAAGATAGCCGGCGGCGTAGGCACGGATGGCGAGGCCGAGGAGGCCGACGCAGGCGCCGATCAGAATGGGAGGAGGTTCGGGCCGCGAGAGAAATAAAACTACAACTGCAAGCAGGTAGCCGATGCGGACGCGCTGGCGGGCGAAGAAGTCGAGCGGGGTCATGTGGAGGCTCCGAGCTGCAGTTTGACGGCGTCGAAGACTTGCGCGACGGAGATTTTGAGGAGGGAGGGATTGGTTTCGGTATCGCGCTTGTGGGTAGTGGAGGCGGCGGGGTCACGGAGGACGAAGGGCTGGGGCGGATAAGGGCCGTTGCGGACGGGATTGGTGGGGCCGAAGATGGCGACGGCTTTGGTGCCGAGGGCGATGGCTAGATGGAGAGGGCCGGTGTCTCCGCCGACGATGCATTTTGCGCCCTGGAGCAGGGCCATTAGTTGGCCGAGTTCGCCATCGTAGGGGACGGGCTCGGCGTTGCCGCTGGCGGATTTTACCGCGGCGGCGAGAGCTTCTTCGCCGGGGCCGTAGTTGATTACGCAGCGCACGTTCAGCGCTTCGCGAATTTTCTGGCAGAGTTCGCCGAAGCGTTCGGCGGGCCAGCATTTTGAGCGCCAGCCACCGCCTGGGCTTAACACTACATAGCGGTCAATACCCGCCGCGGCCAGATCGGAGCAGACGCGTTGGCGATCTGTTTCGTTTACCTGCAACTTTACTGGGTCGACGGCAGATTGCGCTCCGGCGCGGAGAGACAACTCTCCATTTTGATCGGCGATGTGTTTGGCGCGCGGGTGTACCTGGTCGGTGTAGAGGATCGGCACGCCGAATTCGCGGATGGCTTCGGAGGAAAAGCCGACTCGTTTGGGGACGCCTGCTAGAAACGGGAGGAGAGCGGATTTCCAGAGGCCTTGGTAGTCGATGGCGGCGTCCCAACGCTGGGCGCGGATTCTTGCGATGGTTTGACGAACGCTGGCGAGATCGCGGGAATCGACGGGCCAAATTTCGGTTGCGAGGCCGCTGCTGACGACTAGATTCACCCAGCGAGGGTGTGTGAGCCAGACGATTTCCGCGCGCGGGAAAGAGTTGCGCAGACCGGCGACGGCGGGAAAGGTGTGGACGATGTCGCCGAGCGATCCGAGGCGCACGACGAGGAAACGCGGCTCAGACATGCGGGGCCTTGCGGATGGCATCGAGAACCGAGCGGGTTGAGTGGTCTTTGGGATCGCCAACGATCGCTACACGAATGCCGAGGCGGGCGGCGACGGCGCGTTCGGGGACGGAGTCGGCGGTGTAGTCGGTGCCTTTGGCGTGGACGTCGGGACGCAATTCTTCGAGAAGTTTTTCGACGTTGGGTTCGGGGAAAATTACGACGTAGTCGACGGAGCGGAGAGCGGCGACGAGAAGGGCGCGGGCTTGTTCGTCGAGGATGGGACGGCCGGGGCCTTTCCATTGGCGGACGCTCGCATCGGAATTGACGGCGACAATGAGGAGGTCGCCTTCGGCTTTGGCGGCGGCTAGATAACGCGTGTGGCCGACGTGGAGGGTATCGAAGACGCCGTTGGCGAGGACGATGCGTTGGCCGCGCTGCCTGGCGGCGCGCAGTTGAACCGCCAAGTTTTCGCGCGAGACGATTTTTTCTTGGGCTTTGCGCATGGGTCAGGAAGTTTTGCCGGAGGCGGAAGAGCCGATGGCTTCGAGGAGTTCGGCGCGGGAAACAGTGGCGGTGCCACGTTTCATGACGACGAGGCCGCCGGCGATGTTGGCGAGATGCGCGGCTTCGAGAGGTGTGGCACCGCTGGCGAGGCCGAGGGTGTAGGCGGCAAGGACGGTGTCGCCGGCGCCGGTGACGTCGACAGCCTGATCGCTGCCGTGGATGGGGATGTGGACTGTTTCCATGCCGGGCTGGAAGAGGGCGATGCCGTCACGGCCGCGGGTGATGACGAGGGATTCGAGACTCATTTGGGCGAGCGTGGTGCGGCCGCAGCGTTCGAGTTCGGCGAGATTTTTTCCGATGGTGGTGTGGTGGAGAGATTCGATTTCGCCTTCGTTGGGGGTGGCGGAGTGGAGGCCGGCGCGTTTGTAGTCGGTGAGACGGTAACGTGAGTCGAGGGTCGAGAGCAGCGGGCGTTTGGTGGCGGAGAGAATTTTGCTGAGTTCCTGCGGGCTAGCGACGCCGAAGCCGTAGTCGGAGACGGCGAGGGCGTTGGCTTTCTTTAGGGCTTTTGCGAGGGTGGACTGAATTTTGTTGTGAATTTCGGGGGGTAGGGGCTGGTCTGGTTCGTAGTCGACGCGGAGAACCTGCTGGCCGACTTTGTGGGCCCAGCCGGCGAGGAAGCGGGTTTTGGTGGGAGTGGTCCAGTCTTTGGCACGGAAGATGCCAGAGACGTCTACTTTTCTCGCGCGGAAAAATTCGAGCAGGCGGTCGCCAGTTTCATCTTCGCCCACGGCTGTGACGGGAATTACCTTGGCGCCGAGAGCAGCGAAATTGTTGGCGGCGTTGGCGCCGCCGCCGGGAACGATCTGGGTTTCGCGGTGCTTAAGGATGAGGACGGGTGCTTCGCGGGAGACGCGGGTGATGTCGCCGAACTGGAAGGCGTCGGCAACGAAATCGCCGAGGACGACGACGGTCTCGGTGGAGAAGCGCTCAACGTATTCGGCGAGCGCGACCAAATCCACGGATGAAGCGGGAGCGAGCTGTTTTTTGGAGCGCTTGGTCATTTATCCCTCAGAATCCAATCCACCGCGGTTTCGAGATTCTCGGTAATCAAGTCCGGCTGTCTGGGCCAGGTTTGCGCGTGCCAGGTGAAATCGCCGAGGCCGTAGCCCGTTTTCACGAAAATTGCCTTTGCCCCGGCGTTGAAGGCGAGTTCCATGTCGCCGTAGCGATCGCCGACCACGAACGAGCGTTTCAGGTCGATACCGAGTTCCTGAGCCGCGCGTTGCAGCATGCCCGGGCTCGGTTTGCGGCAATCGCAGGCGTCCGACTTTTCGTGCGGACAATAATAGACCGCATCGAGGTGCGCGCCAGCTTGGGCTAGTTCCCTTTTCATACGGTCGTGGACATCGTGAAGCAGCGATTCCGGGAAATAGCCGCGGGCCACGCCGGATTGATTGGTGACCACCACCACGGGGACACCAGCCTGATTCAAGCGGCGGATGGCCTGGGGCGCAAATGGAAACATACGAAAACGGTCAAGATGATTCAAGTAGCCGACTTCTTCGGCGATGGTGCCGTCGCGATCGAGGAAGACGGCGGGGCGGAGGGCGGAGGGATCAGGCAGAAGGCACCTCCGCTAACGCTGATTGCAGGGCCGATTCGACCATGGCGGGAGTGACGGCGGTCATGCAGCGGTGATCGGTGGGGCAGCGGCGGAGGAAGCAGGGGCTGCAGTAGGGCTTCTGTTGGACGATGGTCAGGCGTGGGGTGACCGGGGCAGTGCCATTCGGATCGGTGGGACCGAAGATGGCGACCACCGGAAGGCCGACGGCGGCAGCGACGTGCATGGCGCCGGAATCGTTGCCGAGGAATAGGTGGCATTGGGAGAGGAGTGCGGGGAGATCGGCGATGGAGGTTTTGCCGGTGAAGTTGATGGGAGGGCGTTGCAATTCGGAGGCGATGGCGGAGGAGACGGGGAGTTCGCCGGGAGTGCCGAAGAGAATTACATCGGCGTCGGCGTGAGCGAGCAACGCATTCAGGGCTCTTGCGAAACGATCAGGGGGCCAGCATTTGGCGGAGCCGTAGGAGGCTCCGGCGCCTACGGCGATACGGACGGCATGGGCCCGTGAACCGGCTTCGAGAAGAGTTTGCATTGCGCAGTGGCGGGCTGCGTCGGGGACGCGCAAGGTGATGTGCGGTTCATCGGGGAGTTGATCGAGCCAGCCGACGCGGCGGAGGAGTTCGAGGTAGTAAAACTTTTCGTGCGGGGGAATTTCGCCGGGCTTGGGAACGGGGATCGCCTTGGTGAGCAGGAGGCTGCGGGCGTCGCGGGCGTAGCCGATGCGCTGGGGAATTTGGGCGCGCCAGGCGAGCCAGGCGGCGTCGAAGGCGTTTTGGAGGAGGAGAGCGACGTCGAATTTGCGGGCCCGGAGTTCGGTGGCGAGTTTTTCGCGGCCGGTCCAGCCGCGGTGTTCGCCGCTTGGATCGTAGGGGATGAGTTCGTCGCAGACTTGTTGTTCGCGATAAATTTCGGCGACGTACGGGCGGGCGACGATGCTGATTTTTGCGTCCGGGTGGCTCTGGCGAATGGTGCGCAAAGCGGGCAGGGCCATGATGGCGTCGCCGACCCAGTTTGTGGCGCGGATCATGATTTTCATACTACGGCGCTCCTGGCGGCGAGGCGCTCGCGGATGAAACTGAAAAACGCGTCCTCTTGCGGGAGCTCCATTTCGATTACGGCGATGAATACAGGAAATTCGACGAAGGAGACGCCGGAGAGATTTTGCGCGTCTTTTTCGGTAGTGACGAATGCTTTGGCGCCGCTGGTGCGGGCGACTTGTTCGAGTTCGAGGGCGTCGCGCTGGTCGTAGCGATGGTGATCGGGAAATTCGCTGGATTGGGCGACGGGGACGTTCCAGGTCTTCAAGTCCTGGAAAAATGCTTTTGGATTCCCGATGCCGCAGAAGGCGTAGAAAGGACCGGGGCCAATTTCCTGTGCGGAGAGGAGTTGGATTCCCGCGCCGGGACGACGGAAGCCGAGGAGACGAGTCACGGCGGAAAATACCGGATAGTCCTGGAGCTTTTCGATGGTGGCGAGAGTGGCAGGCGATGCTTCGAGGCGGGTGATGACGAGGAGATCGGCGCGATCCATGGCGGAGACGGGTTCGCGCAGGTTGCCGGCGGGCAGCATGCTTTCGCGGCCGAGGGGTTGCGAGGCGTCCATGAGGAGGATGTTGATGTCGCGAAAGAGCGGGAGATGCTGGAAGCCGTCGTCGAGGAGGAAGATGTCGGCGCCTTTTTCTTCCAGCTTGCGGCCTTGTTCGTAGCGGTCGGGGCTGACGCCGAACATCACGCGGTCCTGCAGGCGGAGTTTCATGAGTTCGATTTCATCGCTGGTGCCGGCGGCGCCTTTGTAGCCGCGGGTGAGAATGCCAACGCGTTTTCCTTCCGCGAGAAAGTGTTCGGCGAGGAAGATTACCATGGGGGTTTTGCCGGTGCCGCCGACGGTGAGATTGCCTACGCTGATTACGGGAGTGTTCAGGCGTTTTGTTTTGAGAGTTCCCTGCGCATAGAGGCGAGCACGAAGACGCGCGAGATCGCCGTAGATTACCGACGCGGGCCACAGCAGCAGACGCAGCCACGGCGGCAAGTTCATCGCGCGACACCACCGAGTTGTTGGGAGATGGCGGCGAGGGCGCGGTCGAGCGCGCCGCGGCTGCTTTCGACCAGTAGGCGCGCCGTGCCGCCCATGCGATTCATCTTTTCGGGATCCTTGAGGAGGTGAATCATTTCTACGCCGGCGTCTTCGGGGCTTTCGACCTGGATGGCGGCGCTCGATTCGAGGAAGCGGGCGGCGATGGCCGCGAAATTCTCCATAGACGGGCCGAAGACGGGGACTTTGCCGAAGGCAGCGGGTTCGAGGATGTTGTGACCGCCGGAATCTACGAGCGAGCCGCCGACAAAGACGCCGTCGGCGAGGCGGTAGAGCGAGGCGAGTTCACCGATGGAGTCGAGCAAGAGGACGGTGACGTCGTCGGGGATGGTGTTCAGGCCGTTGGTGGTGCTCGCGGAAATACCGGGACCGGGAAGAGAGAGTTCCGAGCGGCGAACGAATTTGCGGTGGGATTCTTCGATAAATTCGGCGGTGGGGACGAATCGCTCGGGCTTACGGGGAGCGAGCACGAGCAGGGCTCTTGGAAAATCGCCCTGGACAACACCGAAGACGAGTAGGGCCAGCGGTTCTTCTGTGGCGACGACGCTGCCGGCTACGATTAGCGGGCGGCGGCCGCGGCGGGTGCATTCTTCTTCGAGCCATTTGGCGAGGGGAGTGGGGGCGGGAAGTTCGAGGTCGTATTTCAGGTTGCCGCTGACGGTGACTTTTTCGGGCGGGGCACCGAGCGCGCGAATCCGGTCGGCGTCCTGCTGCGATTGCATGAGGAATCCGGCGGCTTGGCCGAGGGCGTATCTCAGGAGCGGCTTCAGATAGAAACCGAAAATATGGAGATAGCTTTGCCAGCGGGCGAAGGAGCGATCGGAGATGCGGCCGCTAATGAACAGGACGGGGACGTTGTGGCGAGCGGATTCGCGGAGAAAGTTGGGCCAGATTTCGGTTTCGAGGATGATGATGACGGCGGGCTTCACGGCGTTTAGGACGCGGCGAACGCTGAAGGCCCAGTCGAGGGGGAAATAGATTACGGCGTCGGCGAAGGGCATGCGTTCTTTCGCGAGGGCGTAGCCGGTGAGGGTGGTGGTGGAGACGACGAGGGGGCGCTGGGGGTAGGAGTCTTTCAAGCGTCGGGCGAGGGTTACGCCGGAGAGAGCTTCGCCGACGGAGACGGCATGAATCCAGATGGCGCCGGGATGCTGGGCGGGGAGCTTTTCGAGTCCCGAAATGGAAAAGCCGAGACGCTGGTCGAGATTGGAGAGATATTTGCCGTGACGCAGGCCCTGGATGAGCCAATAGGGCGACGTCAGCAGGGCGGCCAGGCCCATCAAAAAGCTGTACAGGAAATACACTCGATGTGACTCCGGTTGTTCCGGGATTCGCGTGCGCCCGAGGGTCGAGAAGCGGAGCAACCCGGCTTCTCCCCCAAGAATCGAAGGCCTCAGGATGCAAACAGTCTATTATAGCCTCATGAAGAAACTCCTTGCTGTGGTTGTGGTGGTGTTTTCGGGGATTTTGCTGGGGCGGGCGGCGGTTGGTCAACAAGAGAAGCCGTTGAAGACATCCATCCTGGATGCGCATGAGGGTGTGACGATCGGGGTGGATCCGTGGACGCAGGCGAGCCGTTACAAGGAAAAGTTTCCGAAAAAGACGCCGTTTGGGGCCGGGATTGTGGCGCTGCGGCTGAGCATTCGCAACGATAATGATGAGGCGGTGAAATTGAATTTGCACCGGATACAGCTGCTGGTACAGCTGGATGCGGACAACAAGCAGGAGCTGCAGGCGCTCACGGCGGATGACGTGGCGGATGCGGTGATGTTGAGGCAGAACGGGAAGGACCCGACGGCGCGGAGGTTGCCGATACCGCTGCCGATCAGCAGGCCAAAACCGGAAAGGGACAAGAATTGGGAGGAGTTTCACGGGGCTTGCCAGAACGCAGGGATGCCCTCGGGCGTGATTGGGGCGCACAGTACGATGGAGGGCCTGGTGTATTTCGATTTGCGCGGAGAGTGGGATTTGTTGCAAACGGCGAGATTGTATGTGCCGGATTTGCAGAGGATGACGTCGAATCAGGCGATTTCGTATTTTGATATTGATTTCAGCCGGGGGACGGGGAATTAGATAGTTGTAGCGTCCACCTTCAGGTGGACGCGAATCGACCCAAGGATAACGGGGCCACCTGAAGGTGGCCGCTACGCGGTAGATTATTTGAAATAATATATTTATTTATGGTATACAGACGTGTATTTCGGCGACACGCGTTATGACCTTCCCGCGCAAGAAGATTCGCCTCCCTGCTGCGAGTTACATTGGGCTGCGAAGATGTTTCCTTACTTTCTGCTGCTTTGAGCGGCACAAGTGTTTTCTGCAAAGCGACTTCAATCTTTATTTCCTGGAACAGTTGAGGCAACAATCGGCGGCCCATCAATTTAGTGCGCCGGCTTATTGCTTGATGCCGGACCATGTCCATCTCTTAGTGGGTGCGCTCGTTGTCAAATCGAATCTTGCGCCATTTGTGAAGGCACTTAAACAGATTACGGGCTTTGAGTTTGAGCGAAGGACCGGGAAGCGGTTGTGGCAGCGGTATTACTACGATCATGTTTTACGACCGAAGGATGATCCAGACTCCGTGGCTTGGTATATCTGGTTGAATCCGGTGCGCGCGGGGTTGTGTGAGGAGTCGAAAGAGTATCCGTTTTTGGGTTCGCTGACCGGGTTGTGGCCTCCCGGAATGAGGCCGGATTCGATTTGGGTGCCGCCTAAGAAAGAAAGCGCGGCCACCTGAAGGTGGCCGCTACGCGGTGAATTTGCTCGGTTCCGCGGGGTCGGCTAACATGGTTGAGCGAAAACTATTCTGATTGCCCCGGACCTCATGGAAAACCTGCTGGAAAAACTGAATCCTGAACAACGTCTTGCTGCGGAAACTACCGAAGGGCCGGTGTTGATCCTTGCCGGTGCGGGGACGGGAAAGACGCGCGCGATTACGTTTCGAATGGCGAACCTGATTTCGAAGGGAACGCCGGCGGACGCGATTCTGGCGGTTACGTTCACGAACAAGGCGGCGGAGGAGATGCAGACGCGGGTGAGCGATCTGCTGCTGCGGGCGGGTGTGCCTCCGGAGAGGCCGTGGATTTCGACATTTCATTCGCTTTGCGCGCGGCTGCTGCGGCGCGAGGCGGTGCATGCAGGGCTGGCGAAGGATTTTGCGATTTACGACGATGATGATCAGTTGGCGGCGGTGAAGCTGGCGATGGCGAAGCTGCAGATTGATGATGAGGCGCTGACGCCACGGAATGTGCTGAGCAAGATCAGTTATGCGAAGAATCATGCGCAATCGCCGGAACAGATGCGGGCGGAGGCGTTTGGGCCGGATACGCGGAAGGTTGCGGATATTTATGCGGGGTACGAGACGCTGCTGAAGCAGAGCAAGGCGGTGGACTTCGACGATTTGCTGCTGCGGTCGGCACGGCTGCTGCGGGAAGTGCCGCAGGTGCGCGAGCGCTGGCGGAACCGGTTTGCGTACCTGCACGTGGATGAGTATCAGGATACGAATCGCGTGCAGTATGAGCTGCTGCGGATGCTGACGAACGAGCGGCAGAATGTTTGCGTGGTTGGCGATGAGGACCAATCGATTTACCGATGGCGCGGAGCGGATGTTTCCATTTTGCTGAGTTTTTCTCAGGACTTCCCTGCCGCGAAGGTAATTCGCCTGGAGCGGAATTACCGTTCGACGCAGAAGATTCTGGATGCGGCTGGCGCGGTGGTGGCGAACAATCCGGACCGGCTAGGGAAGACGCTGCGGGCGGAAAATGAGGCGGGCGGGAATCTCCGCTATTTTGAAGCGCGGGATGCGCAGGCGGAGGCGGAGTTTGTGGCGGGGGAGCTGGAGCGGATTCTGAGTGATGATTCGGACCAGACCTGCGCGGTGGAGTACCGAACGAATTTTCAGTCGCGTTCGTTTGAAGAGGTGTTCCGGCGGCGCGGGGTGCGGTACAAGCTGGTGGGGGGATTTAGCTTTTACAATCGAGCGGAAGTGAAGGATACGCTGGCGTATGTGCGGCTGGCGCTGCATCCGGAAGACGATATTTCGCTGTTGCGGGTGCTGAATGTGCCGGTGCGGGGCATCGGGAAGACTACCGTGGATGCGTTGCGGGATGTGGCGCAGAAAGAAGGGCTGTCGTTTTGGGATGCGATGGAATCGCTGATGACGAATCCGGCTTCGAGCCGGGCGGTGGCGCCGCTGCGGGCGTTTCGCGAATTGATTCAAAGGCTGCAGGAAGGCTATTCGACGAAAGAGCCGGCGGATTATTTGCGGTATGTGCTGGACGAGACCGGCTACATGAGTGCGCTGAAGGACCGGAATACGCCGGAGGACGTGGCGCGGATTGAAAACCTGGAAGAGCTGGTGCGCGCGGTGGCAGAGGCGATGGATGCGGGCGAATCGTTCACGGAATTTCTGGATGCGGCGGCGCTGGTGAGCGACGCGGATTCGTTTGAGGGGAAGCCGGGCGTTACGCTTATTACGCTGCACAGCACGAAGGGGCTGGAGTTTGACCACGTGTTTTTGACGGGGATGGAAGACGGGATTTGCCCCCACAGCCGGTCGATCAATGAGGAAAAAGGGATCGAGGAAGAGCGGCGGCTGGTGTACGTGGGGATGACGCGGGCGCGGAAGACGCTGACGCTGACGCGGGCGGTGTACCGGCGGGTGTTTGGAAACGAGCAGCAGATGCGGGCGTCGCTGCCCTCGCGGTTTCTGGCGGAGATTCCGAGTGAGCTGGTGGAGACGGTGCGCGGGTCGATGGCGGAAATTGGAGAGACGCGGCGGTATGAACCGGACCCGGAGTATTCGTATAGCGCGGAGGAGTTTACGCGGCGGGTGCGGGGGATTTCCGCGCCGGCGGTGCGTACGCCGCAGCGGCGTGCTGCGGCTGCGACGACGCCGTCGTTTGGGCGGTCGGGGATAAGGCGGGGCGGTCAAGCGGATCCCATGCTGGGCACAAAGGTGCGGCATCCGGAGTATGGAGTAGGGACGGTGGTGGGCGTTGAGGGCGAGGATGACGATCGCCGGGTGAGTGTGAGTTTTCCGGGGCGCGGAACGAAGAAATTTGTGGAACGATTCGCGCAGCTGCAGCAGGTTTGAGGGGCGATCTAGCGCGCGGCGATTGAAGAAAAAAGCAGGTCCCTCGCCCGCAAAAGGCGCGGGTTCGGGATGACAACCTCTTAAGTTGGTCGGTGAATTCTCGAGATAGTGGAGACGGATGCGCGGGCACAACGATCCTCAACGCGCCAATCAGCAGGCGCTGGCGTTTTTGCGGATTTGCGTGGGGATATTGTTTTTGATTTTTGGGCAGTACAAGGTGTTTGGGACGCAGTTTACGTTGCACGGGGGATTTGAATTTTGGATTAACAAGTTCTTGCAGGATGGGGCGTATCCGTTCATGGCGCCGATTTTGCGGGGGTTTGTGTTGCCGCATGCGCGGCCGATTGCGTTTCTGGTGGCGTATGGGGAGCTGGCGATTGGGATTGCGCTGACGCTGGGAGTTTGGGTGCGGTGGGCTAGCGCGTTCGGATTGCTGTACATGGTAACGCTGCTGGTTTCGTCGAACTATCCGGGACCGGGAGCGCCGATGTGGCAGTATTTTGGGGCTTCGCTGGACCATTCGGTGTTGGGGATTTGTTTTGTGGCGTTTTTGATTGGGAAGGCGGATGGGGTTTGGGCGGTTGAGGGGCGCGAGGAGTAGGCGGCCTTCCACGGCAAAAGAGAAAAGCAAGAGGGAGGGGCTCGCCCCTCCCCTACAAAGGTATGGGCAGGTTGTGAGGGACGCAGCAGAGTGATGTGGAAGTTTGTTGGGGGCGGTGGTAGGCTGACCATCCGATTGTTAGTTTTGATGGCCGTTCCGATATTTCTTGCATCTAATCTCGGCAAGCTCTACCGGGAATACGTTCATGGATTCTGGTTCAATGCAAAAGCCCGAGGCGGCACAAGGCGTTCGCGCGCTCGCGCAGTCCGTGGCTGCGCCTCTGACCCGCGCCGCGATCTTCCTGGTTGTGACGATAAACCCAGGCCCAGAGTATCGCGAAGCCATCCGTGCATTCTGCGGAGACCTTGCCGCGCTGCTACGTGCCGTGGAATTCCGCGATATTGAAGGAGGCCTCTCCTGCGTCATGGGGTTTGGGTCGGACGCGTGGGACCGGCTTTTTGGAACGCCGCGACCGAAGGAACTGCACGCGTTCCGGGAGATACGTGCCGGAGAACGCCACGCGGTTGCCACGCCGGGCGATATGCTGTTCCACATCCGCGCGAAGCGCATGGATTTATGCTTTGAGCTTGCGACGCAAATCATGGCGAGCATCGGAGATACCGTTTCGGCGGTGGACGAGGTACACGGATTCCGGTACTTCGACGACCGCGACCTCATCGGGTTCGTGGATGGGACCGAGAATCCGCGGGGGGAGGCGGCTCTTGACGCCGTGCTCGTCGGCGAAGAGGACGCCGCCTTCGCCAGAGGCAGTTACGTCGTCGTGCAGAAGTACCTCCACGATTTGAACGGATGGAATGCGCTGTCCACAGAGGCGCAAGAACGAATCATCGGCCGGAAGAAACTTTCGGATATTGAACTGGACGATTCCGTCAAGCCGACTTCAGCGCACAGCGCGCTGACAACGATTGTCGAGGACGGGAAAGAGGTCAAGATTCTGCGGGACAACATGCCGTTCGGACACGCGGCGCAAGGCGAGTTTGGGACTTATTTCATCGGCTACAGCCGTTCGCCCCGCACCATCGAGCAGATGCTTGAGAATATGTTCGTTGGCAGGCCACCCGGGAATTACGACCGTCTGCTCGATTTCAGCCGTGCTGTCACCGGAAACCTGTTCTTCGCGCCATCCGCGACATTTCTGGATAGTGTCGCCGAGGACCAGCCGGCAGCGGCGGTGCCCGCCGACGCGCCGACGGTGACTGACACGACAGCATCCTTGCCGAGCGAGAAGGACGGTTCGCTGGGCATCGGTTCCCTTAAAGGAGAAATTTCCCATGAATAATCTGCATCGCGAGCTGGCCCCAATTTCCGATGCGGCCTGGGCGCAGATCGAAGAGGAAACAAAGCGCACGCTGAAGCGCTACCTTGCCGGGCGGCGGATCGTTGACGTACAGGGTCCGGGAGGCAGCGAACTTTCCGCTGTCGGCACCGGCCACCTGCAGAAGATTGCGGCGCCGCAGAATGGAATTTTGGCCCGGCAGCGAGAGGTGAAAGCGCTAGTGGAGTTGCGTGTGCCGTTTGAGCTTGACCGCCAGGCGATTGACGATGTGGATCGCGGCGCGAACGACTCCGACTGGCAGCCGGCGAAGGACGCCGCGCGCAAGATCGCGTTCGCCGAGGATGGGGCTATATTTGAGAGCTATACCGCGGCGGGAATTGTCGGCATTCATAAGGGAAGCAGCAATCCGGTTTTGACGCTCCCGGCCGATGTGCGCGCGTACCCGGAAGCGATTGCGCAAGCGTTGAGCCAGTTGCGGCTGGTTGGGGTCAATGGCCCGTATTCGGTGCTGCTGGGCGCGGAAGCCTACACTGCGCTCGCAGAGACCAGCGATCACGGATACCCGGTGCTGGAGCACGTGAAGCGGCTGGTGAAGGATGAGATTATTTGGGCGCCCGCGATCGAGGGGGCGTTTGTGCTGACCACGCGCGGGGGCGATTTTTCGCTGCACCTGGGGCACGATGTTTCCATCGGCTACTTGAGCCATACGGAGGCTGCGGTGCAGCTCTACTTGCAGGAAAGCTTTACGTTCCTGATGCTGACGGCGGAGGCGGCGGTGGCGCTCGTGGCTCCGGGGAAGACGAAGAAATAGTGAGTTGAGGGCACAAAGAAAGAAAGAGAAAAAATAACGCGGAGGCGCGGAGAGCGCAGAGGTTCGCAGAGAAGAGGGGATTGGAAGTTTAGTGACGTTCGATCGTAAGAGCCCACCCTTAAACGGCAAGGGTGGGGCACCCTCAAGTACAGTTGGTCGGTAGCTTGACGGGGTAAGAGCGGAAAATCCTACACAGCGTATCGGGAGAGAAGCGGAGTGCGGGGACGTCCCCAGGAGATAAGGCACCGGCACGACTGTTCAATTTTGGACAGACACGATTTTAGCGTGGCGATATGGTCGGGCAATGAAAGTGATAAAGATTGTGCCGGCGCTGATCGTTGTTTTTGTTGTGGCGGTGTTGAGTTTAAGAAAAGGAATGATTTTTGTTCCATAGGTCACATGGAGGAGCAAGAGGGGCCACCTGAAGGTGGCCGCTACGTAGACAGTGGCATTGTTACTTCGCTTGTCCGGTGACCGCGTTATTCGGGCAGGTCGTTCATCACAGAGGCTCACTCACAAGCAGTCTTGGTACATGCCAAACACCCTCACGGGACTTCCGTCACTGTGCCTGCCCCATCAAGCTTCACTTGCACACCGATGAAGGCCCTATTTGTGCCGCAGCCCAACGGTGCGCATCCTGACGTCCGCAATGACCCGAATGCTTCAGACTTCAGCATCGCGAACGGGATGTTGTGTTCCGAAAAAAACCGAGCCACCTCGGTCTTATTTGTTCCGATTTTGAGTTTCTCGGCGGCGTCTCGCTTAATTTTATCAACTTGCCGTGTAAACGCCACACCGCGTATCTGCGCAAGCTGCCGCAGATCATAGTCGTTTAATCAGTCAACTCCCCGCGAGTCGGCTAGTCGGAAATTGACCCAGTACCATATGGTGGGGCGAGTTGCGCGGGGTGGAGAGTCGCGATAGAGTGGGGCGCTAACACTTCCACAGTGCGTGTCCGGCGGGAGACGGGTTGCCCGGCCAGTTGCTGGCTGGCGTCCGGGGGCGCGGATGCGATCGGAGAGCTTGGGTGGCGTCACCACTGTTTCGATGTAAGAATATTGACCAACTGCTGTCCGATTCCGAAAACGCAGAAATCCGATTAAAAAAGTCGCTGGGATGGCTGAGCCTGACGTCGCTGGGCATCGGCGCGGTGATTGGCTCGGGAATTTTCACGGTGGTGGGGACAGCGATTGCCGGGCAGAAGCTGCAGGTTTCCTCGATTCTGAACGCTCCTCTTTTGCAATACCTGATTACGCGATCGACATCGTTTGGACGGCCAGGCGCGGGACCGGCGATTGCGCTTTCTTTTGTTCTGGTGGCGGTGGTGTGCGGGTTTGCTTCGGTTTGTTATGCGGAGCTGGCGGCGATGATCCCGATTGCGGGAAGCGCTTATACGTACACGTACGCGACGATGGGGGAGTTGATCGCGTGGATCATCGGGTGGGATTTGATTCTGGAATACGCCGTTAGCAACATGGCGGTGAGCGTGGGATTTTCCGCCCACATTGTGGATTTGCTGGACTGGTTCGGCTGGCATCCGGATCCGAAATGGATTTCACCGGCGTACCTTCCGACCGGGTTGCCCGATTTGCAAGGCAACATGATTTACGGGCCCGGGTGGCATTTCGGGTTCAACTGGCCGGCGTTCATTATCGTGATGCTGCTGACGGTGATTCTGGTGCGGGGGATTAAGGAGTCGGCGGAAACGAACAACATCATGGTGCTGCTGAAGATTGTGGCGATCCTGATGTTTGTGGGATTTGCGGCGCGGTTCATCAAGCCGGCGAACTGGCATCCGTTTGCGCCGAACGGTTGGCCGGGGATTCTGACCGGCGGGTCGATCGTGTTTTTCACGTATATTGGATTTGATTCCGTGTCGACGGCGGCGGAGGAGTGCAAGAATCCGCAGCGCGACTTGCCAAGGGGAATTATTGCGACGCTGGTGGTTTGCACGATTCTTTATATTGCGGTGGTGGTGGTGCTGACCGGACTGGTGCCGTGGCAAACGCTGATGGATGACGCGGCGCCGGTGGTGAACACGATGAAGAAGCTGCATTTCGGCGGCGTGCGGCTGGTGGTTTTGTGCGGCGCGCTGATGGGGATGATCTCTTCCCTGCTGGTGTTTCAACTGGGGCAGGCGCGGGTGTGGTTTGCGATGTCGCGCGATGGGTTGTTGCCGCGGATTTTCGGGCGGGTGCATCCGCGTTTTCACACGCCGGATTTTTCGACCTGGCTGGCGGGGTTTGTGGTGGGAATACCGGCGGGATTGCTGGACATCGGGACGCTGGCCGATCTTTCGAACATTGGGACACTGTTCGCGTTTGCGCTGGTCGGCGGCGGCGTGTTGATCTTGCGTTACCGCGAACCGGATCGGCCGCGCGCTTTTCGCGCTCCGGGAGGACCGCTGGCGCCGGTGATTACGATAATTACCTGCGTGCTGCTGATGGCCGGATTGCCGATCATGAACTGGATACGGTTCTTCGCCTGGCTGGCTATCGGGCTGGTGATTTATTATTTTTACGGGCGCAGGAAGAGTACCCTAAGGCTTTCCGGCGCAACAGAATAAGAATCCGTTAAGGACACGCGTGATGCCCCGGCGATTCTTTGTGAACGCTCGAACGAAGGGAAAAGCGGTTTTCATTCTAGCCGTGTTGGGGCTGCTGGCTCCGCGGCTGACGCTGGCGTGGGGAGAGAGCGCGCAGCGGCTGGTGGTGAATCACGCGGTGGACACCCTACCTTATGAGATCCGGCCGTTTTTCGAGAACAACCGGAAATTTTTGATGGACCACGTGGACGACCCGCTGGGGTTGATTGACGAGCATCCGTGGGAACGGAATAACCACTTCATCGAGCTGGATAAGTACGGGAAATTTCCGTTTACTGCGCTGCCGCGCAGTTATAAGGCGGCGATTGCGAAATACAGCAAATCGAAGATTCAGGCGACCGGGCTGCTGCCGTGGCAGATTGGCGTGTACAGCCAGAAGCTGACGGAGGATATGCGGGCGGGGCGATGGGACCAGGCCAGACTGGACGCGGCGTTTCTGGCGAATTATGTGGCGGAGGCGCATGACCCGTTTAATACGACGGAGAATTTTGACGGGCGGCTGACGCAACAGAACGGGATCAATGACCGATTTAACAGCGGGCTGATCGCGCGGTATGGATCATTTTTTCCGATGAGCACGCACGATGCGTTTTTCATCAGCGATCCGACGGACTACGCGTTTGAGGCGTGCCTGGAATCGCACAGCCTGGTGGAATCGCTGCTGCTGGCGGACCGGCGGGCGATGAAGGGGCTGAATTCGTACACGGACGAATATTACGACCGGTTTTATAATTTTACGGCGGCGTCGCTGATCCGGCAGCTTTCGGAAGCTTCGACCGACGTTGGATCTTACTGGCTGACCGCATGGACGAATGCGGGAAAGCCGCAACTCCCTCGCTGAAATTTTACCGTGCAAGATACTCCATTCCCCGGACGTATTTTTTCGCTTCCCAAGGCGGAGTTGCACCTGCATCTGGAGGGATCGATCCGACCGGCGACCGCTTGCGCGCTGGCGGCGCGACATGGCGTGAAATTGACGGAAGAAGAGGTGCGGCGGCGGTATGCATACACGAATTTTGCGGGGTTTCTGGATGCGTTTAAGTGGGTGACGTCGTTTGTTCGGGAGCCGAAAGATTTTGCGCTGATTGCGGCGGATCTGGGGGAGCAGTTGATCGGGCAGAAGGTGGTATATGCCGAAGTGACGCTTTCGGTGGGCGTGATGTTTTTGCGGCAGCAGCAGCCGGAAGCGAATTTTGCGGCGATTGTGGCGGCGACGGAGCCATTTGCAAAGCGGGGATTGCGGCTGAACTGGATTTTTGATGCAGTGCGGCAATTTGGGGCGGAGGCGGCGATGCGCGTGGTGCAGGCGGCGCGGCGGTGCAGTTCGCGGCGAATTGTGGCGTTTGGGATCGGGGGAGACGAGCTTAGTTTGACGGCGGGGGAATTTCGAGGGGTCTATGAGCGGGCGGCGGAGTATGGATTTCACCGGCTGATACATGCGGGGGAGATTGGAGGCCCGGAGAAGATTCGCGAGGCGATTGAGATTTTGGGTGTGGAGCGGATTGGGCATGGGATTGCGGCGATCCGGGATGTGGGGTTGATGGAGACGCTGGCGGAGAGAGGGATTCCGTTGGAGATTTGCCCGGCTAGCAATTTGCGGACGGGCGCCTTGGGAGTGCAGCTGGGGAAAGATGCGGCGGCGATGGAGGAGCACCCGTTGGCGGAAATTGTGCGGCGCGGGGTGGCGGTGACGATTGCGACGGATGACCCGGCGATGTTTCATACTTCGCTGGAGGAGGAATATCGGAATGCGTGGAGGATTGGGTTGACGGAGGAGGAGATGGCGGGGGTGGTGGAGAATGGGTTTCGATTTGCGTTTGGGGCGGTGAGGTAGGAATTTAATTTAGGTAAAGAGAAGACGCGGGTGGGGAGTGAATTGATATACTGATGGGCATGAGAGCACATGTTTGGGTGATGCCGAAGCGGACGGTGCTGGATCCGCAGGGGAAGACGATTCAGCATGCACTTTCGAGCCTGGGGTATGAGCAGGTTTCGGACGTGCGACAGGGGAAATTTTTTGTGCTGAATCTGGATGGCTGGAACCGAGACGAAGCGGAAAAGCAGGTGGAGCGGATTTCGAAGGAAGTGCTGGCCAATCCGGTGATTGAAGAGTTTCGCTTCGAGATCGTGGAATAAGAGCGGTTTGCATGGCGTTGCGCTTTTTATCTTTGCGAGGGAGATTTTCGCCGCGGCGCGGAGAGCAGGGGAGGTTGTTGCTCGCCCTGGCGCTGGGCGGCGGCTTGGCGGGTTGCCATGGAATCGGCCGGACGGAAGATCCGCAACTGAAGCCGATTGCGACGATGCTGGAACAGCAGCTTCCGCCGCGGACGCCAGAGGAAAAAGTTGTACTTTTCCTGGACAATCATGGGTATCCCATCCTGGCGGCACAGAAACAGGGGACGATTGTGGCGGATATCCGGCGCACGGATACGGCGGCGGTCCAGCCCGTTGTTGCGCGTGTTACCTTTTATTTCGACGCCAATCGGAAGCTGAATACGTTTGAATTGCAACGCCCCGTAAACGAGCCCAGCCGGCGGTAAGTTTGGCAACTGTATTGCACGCCTTCCATATGCCCACAGGAATGCGCGTGTTACCCTAAACGTACAAATTAAAGGAGACTGCCGCATGTGCGGAATTGTCGGCTATATCGGGCCTAAGAAAGTGGTCCCGGTGATTATCGAGGGGCTGCGGAAGCTGGAATACCGCGGGTATGATTCGGCGGGGATCGCCGTGGTGAACGGCACGGGGAAAATTGAGATCCGGCGCGCGCCGGGAAAACTGAAAAATTTGGAGGAGGTGCTGCGGGAATCACCGATCGAGGGGACATACGGGATCGGGCATACGCGGTGGGCTACGCACGGGCGGCCGACGGAAGAGAATGCGCACCCGCATCGGGATTGCACGGGGCAGTACGTGGTGGTGCACAACGGGATTATTGAGAATTACCTGGAGTTGAAGGAGAAGTTGCAGCGCGAAGGGCACAAATTCGTGACGGAGACGGACACGGAGATTGTGGCGCACCTGGTGGAGAAATACGCGAAGGAGCTGCCGTTCGAAGAGGCGGTGAGGAAAACCCTGAGGGATTTGCGGGGGATTTATTCGCTGGTATTTCTTTCGGCAAAGGATCCGCAGAAGCTGATCGCGGCGCGGATTGGACCGCCTTCGGTGATCGGGCTGGGGGACGGAGAATATTTTGTAGCCAGCGACATTCCGGCGCTGCTGGAGCATACGCGGAAGATTTTCTTCCTGGCGGATGGCGATATTGCGGTGCTGAGCCGCGACGGTGTGCGGGTGACCGATCTGGACGGGAAACCGGTGGAGCGGCCAGCGCACATGGTTACGTGGGATCCGATCATGGCGGAAAAGGGCGGATACAAGCATTTCATGCAGAAGGAGATTTTCGAGCAGCCGCGGGCCGTGCGGGACACCATGCTGGGTCGGATTTCGCAGGACACCGGCAAAGTGTTTCTGGACGAAATGGCGATCACCGAAAAGGCGTTTCGGGAATTCCAGAATGTGCGCATTGTGGCTTGCGGGACGAGTTGGCATGCGGGGTTGGCCGGGAAATTCATGATTGAGCGGCTGGCGCGGCTGCCGGTGGAAGTGGATTACGGCAGCGAGTTCCGGTATCGCGATCCAATTATTGATTCGCGGACGTTGACAGTTTGCATCAGCCAGTCGGGAGAGACCGCCGATACGCTGGCGGCGCAACGCGAGGCGAAGCAGAAGGGATCGCCGAGTCTGGCGATCTGCAACGTGAAGGGGTCGATGATTACGAGGGAGTCGGCCGGGGCGATTTTGACACATGCGGGGCCGGAGATTGGCGTGGCGTCGACGAAGGCGTTCACGGCGCAACTGGCAGCGCTGGTTCTGCTTGCTTCGTATCTGGGGCAGGTGCGCGACAAACTGGCGCCGGACGCGGCGCGGAAATTGATGCTGGAGTTCACACGCATTCCGCACAAGATGGAGACGATTCTGCAGGCGGAAGAGACGGGATTTTACGAGACACTGGCGCGGCAGTATTTCCGGCAGTCGGATTTTCTGTATTTGGGGCGTGGGATTCACTACCCCATCGCGCTCGAAGGCGCGCTGAAGCTGAAAGAGATTTCGTATATTCACGCGGAAGGATATCCGTCGGGAGAGATGAAGCACGGGCCGAACGCGCTGATTGACGAGAATCTGCCGGTGGTGGTGCTGGCGACGCGGGATGAAACGGACCCGGCTTCGATGACGCTGTATGAAAAGAGCGTTTCGAACATTAAAGAGGTGAAGGCGCGGGACGGCATCGTGATTTCCGTGGTGACTTCTGGCGATCATTTGGCGCGAGAGGCTTCGGACCAGATCATCGAATTGCCGGCGGCGCCGGATCTGCTTTCGCCGCTGCTGGAGATTATTCCGCTGCAACTGCTGGCGTATCACATTGCGGTGCGGCGCGGGTGCGATGTGGATCAGCCGCGGAACCTGGCGAAATCGGTGACTGTGGAATGAAGATCGGCCGTAGGCGGGAACTGTAGAACGTGTCCTACTCATCGCCTGAATGGAGTTGAGCCGGAAAAGAGTGTCCTCAGGGGCTGAAGCCCGGTTTTGGGCGCCCAAATTGTCGGAGCTAAAGCTCCGCCCCCCCAACACCATCTAAAAGTGAGTTCCGGTCTTCGCGCGGCGAGATGAAATTCGGCTAGAATGAGCGTATGCGGATTCGCCGGGCCTCTTTCCTTCTCGCTGGGTTTCTTGCCTTCCTTGTATCTCCCCTGCTGCATGCACAGACTGCGACGCTGCGCGAAGTGCGCGTTGACGGAGCGAAACATCTCACGGAAGCCCAAATCGCTTCGCTGACGGGCCTTACGACCGGATCGCAGGTGGGGCGGAAGGAGTTACAGGATGCGGCGGACGCGCTGGTGCGGACGGGACTTTTCGCGAAGGTGAGTTTCAAGTTCGACACGCACAACGACAACCTGGTGGTGACGTTTCACATCGAGGAGAATCCCCGGCTGCCGGTTTCTTACGACAATTTTCCATGGTATTCGGATTCGGAGCTGGACGAAGCGCTGCGGAAAGAACTCCCCTTTTATGACGGGCATTTGCCCGAGGCGGGACAAGTGGTGGAGCGAGCGGCGGCCATATTGAAAGCGTTTGTGTCCGCGCGGGATCCGCAGGTGGAGGTTACGCACCAGGTGGTGCTGAGCCCGCTGTCGGATGGGTCAGAACAGCAATTCACGGTGGAAGGACCGGTGCCGAAAATTGCCAGGCTGGAATTCAGCGACCTGAAGCTGACGGAAGATCTGGCGGTCCGGGCACACCTGGCAGAGATTGTGGGCCATCCCTACTCGCGTATGACGATCAATATTTTTCTAGGCGAGCAGATTCGGCCAATCTACCAGCAGCAGGGATTTTTGCAGGCGAAAATTGGGCCGGCGGAGGTGCGGCTGTCCGGAGATCCGAATCAGCAAAAACTGGCGGAGCAGATCCCGGTGTATGTGCCGTGTGTGCCGGGGTCGATTTACCGGTGGAAGGGCGTAGAGTGGAAGGGGAACGCGGCGATTTCAACAATCACGCTGACGAACGCGATGGGATTGAAGGCCGGCGATGTGGCGAACGGGCAGGCGATTGAAGGCGGGTGGGAACGGGTGCGGGAGGAGTACGGGCAGAGGGGATATCTGGAGGCGAAGGTGACGCCGATAGCGGCTTATGATGATGCGACGCATACGACTTCGTATGAAGTGGCGATCGTGGAGGGGCCGGTTTTTCACTACGGTTCCATGACGATTTCGGGAATGTCGCTGGCGGGGGAACGGAAGATTCAGGATGCTTGGAGCTTGAAACCGGGGGATCTGTTCGATAAGAATGTTTTTGAGGATTTTTTGACCCGGCTGCATTTGCACCGCGAGACGATATTCAAGGAGTTGCCGGTGCATTATGACGACGTGGGGCATTTCTTGCAGACGGATGCGGCGAAGGGGACGGTGGAGGTTTTGTTGGATTTTAAGTAGGAGAAGAGGTTCACCACAGAGGACACAGAGGGCACGGAGAACAGAAAGATAGAATGACAGACAGAAAGACAGACAGAAAGAAAGAGAAACTGAACGCAGAGACACAGAGGGCGCAGAGATGAGGAGAGTGCCTATTGGGAGATTGAATTTCCCAGGGGACGGGAAATAACACAGGCAGAAGTGCATGTGCTATAGAGCGACGCTACGGGGAGAGGAGTCGTATGGGCAGTTTGGTAAGGATTCAGATGGGAGAGAGGTCGGCGGAGCTGGCCGAGGAGAAAGAGCGCGGGCTTTTGGCGCGGCTGGGGGAGTTGCGTTCGGTGATTGTGGCGCTTTCGGGCGGGACGGACTCGGCGTATCTGGCATGGGCGGCGCACCGGGCGCTGGGCGAAAAGGCGCTTTCGGTTACGGCCCTTTCGGAGAGTTATTCGGCTTATGACCGGGAGCAGGTGGAGATTTTTTTGCAGGCCACCGGGGTGCTGCACGAATTTGTTGTGACGCACGAGATGGAGAATCCGGCGTATCGGGCGAATGCGGCGGACCGGTGCTACTACTGCAAGGACGAACTTTTTTCCGTGTTGGATGGATTGGCGAAGGAACGCGGGTTTGCGGCGGTGGCTTACGGCGTGAACACGGACGACACTTCGGATTTTCGGCCGGGGCATCGGGCGGCGGCGGAGCACAGCGTGCTTACTCCGCTGCTGGAAGCAAAACTGAATAAGGCGGAGATACGATTTCTTGCGAAGCGGGCGGGACTTCCCTGCTGGGATCGACCGGCGTCGGCGTGCTTGTCGTCGCGGTTGCCTTACGGGACGGAGGTTACGTCGGAACGGTTGTCGCTGGTGGAGCGGGGAGAAGCGGCGCTGCGCGAGTTGGGGTTCCGGCAGTTCCGGGTGCGGCTGCACGATAAGCTGGCGCGGGTGGAATTGGCTCAAGATGAGCTGCAGCGAGGGCTAGAGCCCAGGATGGCGGCGGCAATCGCGCAGGCGCTGAAGGCGGCTGGATTTGCGTATGTGGCTTTGGATTTAGAGGGTTACCGGCAGGGGTCGCTGAACGAGACGCTGGCCAAAACAGCCGGAACATCCTAGCCCGGAACTACGTATCTTTTACCAGGAGGGCCTGGAGCCCAGGAAAGCCTGGATTCCCGGGCGCATCGAGCCGATGACAAAACGCCACTTCACCATCCTTTCCAGAGTATTTTTGTTTACGGTGTTTGCCGCGTTTGCCCTGCCGGCGGTTGCCACAGAGAATGCCACCTTTGACCGAACTTTCACCGTGACGGCGCCGGTGCGGGTTGAGCTTGGCAACGGGTCGGGAAATGTCGAGATTCGAGGAAGCGCGGACGGGACGGTGCATGTGCATGGGAAGGTTTCGCCGGGAGGATGGTCGCTCTTTGGCGGCGCGAAAAACGTGGAGGAGGTGGCAACAAATCCTCCGCTGGAGCAGAGCGGAAGCACGATTCGCATAGGGAAGAATTCGTCGTGGCTGAAGAATGTGACGATCGATTACCAGGTGGAAGTGCCGCACGACACAGAGATTGATGCGGGGGTGGCTTCAGGCGGGATTACGATCGACAACGTGAAGGGGCCGGTGAAGGCGAGTTCGGCGTCGGGGTATGTGCACGTGTATCGCGTGGAGCGCGATACGCAGGTGAATGCGGCGAGCGGGTCGATCGATGTGTCGGGGATCGGCGGGACTTTGCGGGTGTCTAGCGCGTCGGGAGACACGCGGGCGATGGATGTGAAGGGCGAGCTGAAAGTTACCGCGGCTTCGGGGTCGATCCGGATTGAGCGCGCGAGCGACCGGGTGGATGCGTCGACGGCGAGCGGGTCGATTGACGTGGTGGGCGCGAATAACGATGTGAAGGTGCACGCGATTTCGGGGTCGATTCAGGTTTCGGGAAATCCGGGGGCGAGCCGGTTGTGGGAGTTGAAGACGATATCGGGATCGGTGCAGCTGCGCGTGCCTTCGAACGCGAGCTTTCTGCTTTCGGCGGAATCGACATCGGGGGATATCCGGACGAGTATCCCGGTGATATTGGAAGAGCAGAACAAGCATTCGTTGCGGGCGCATATTGGGAGTTCGGCGGGGCGGGTGGAAGTGCATACGGTTTCTGGAAGTGTGAATGTTTCGAGCGGGTCGTGAGGATTGGGTAGATCAAGTTCGTCATGATTGACCGGAGAAATCCAAGAACACAGGCAGGAGTGCCTGTGCCACAAGCGTGAACAAAACCCAAGAGCACAGCCAGGAATGGCTGTGCCACAAGGAAGAACGCTTGGCCACCCTTCCTTCGTCAGGGCAAGCACTGAGGGTGGCCGCTACAATTTAGATTCCCTTGTACAATATCGTTGTGAACTCCTTTCGGACAAAACCACTAAGAATCTGGGTGGGAATTGTTGTGCTCGCGTGGGCGGGCACTGATTTCGCTTGGGCGCAGGAGAAGCCAGACGCGGGGCAGGGTTCGCCTGCGGCAACTCCTGCAGCCGCACCTGCTGTTGTTGCACCAGCGGCGAAGACTGGCGGTGGAAAGCAGGTGGCGCCTTCCGCGGCCGCTGTCGAGCAGCAGGATTTGCAGAAGGCGATTGAGCAGGCGAGCAATGACCGGGCAGCGTTGATGCACAACCTGTTGGACTTCCTGAAGAAGTACCCGCAATCTTCGCAGCGGCCGCAGATTTATCGGGCGATTGTGGAGTCGAGCCTGCAGCTTCGGGATTTCGCCACGGCGACGGAGTATGCGGAGCGGATCGTGGCGCTCGATCCGGGGGATCTTTCGACGAACGTCCTTTCGGTGCAGTTGCTGGAGCGGTATGGCGATACGGCGGGATGGCGGCGGGCGACGAATTACTGCTCCCGGGTGATTGAATTGATCGGGCGAGAACCGGCGAGTGAGAAATCTCCGCGCGTTTCCAATGAACAATTTGAAAAAGACAAGCAGAGGGATGCCGCGTCCATTCTTCTGGTGCGCGGGCGTTTGCACCAGAAGCTGAATGAGATGCAGGACGCGCAGAAGGATTTTGAGGAGAGTTATCGCCGGGCTCCGGGGGCGGCTGCCGCAGAGCGCTTGGGCGAATTGGCAGAGTTGCGCAAAGATTTGACCACGGCGATTCAGGAATACGCGCTGGCGTTTGCCATTGCGGATGGAACGGCGGCGGGAACCTCGCGCGCGGACTTGCGGAAGAAACTGGGGAATGTGTGGCGGCTGGCGCATGGATCGGAAGACGGGCTCGGCGAATATTTGTTGCGCACGTATGACGATAGTGCCGCGGCGGCGGTTGCAGCAAAACCTGTGCGCAACAAGGGACTGAAAGAGCCGTCGGAATTTGTGCTGCGCAAGGCAGCGGACGGATTGCCGTTTGCGCTGGCAGGAACGAAGGGGAAAGTGCTGGTGATGAATTTCTGGACGACGTGGTGCGGGCCTTGCCGCGCATGGGAGCCACATTTCGAGAAAGTGGCCGGCAGTTTCACGGGGCAGGAGAGGGATGTCGTTTTTCTCGAAGTGAATTGTGACGAGGATGAAACATTGGTGGGGCCGTATCTGGCGGAAGAGAAGCCGAAGACGAGCGTGCTGTTTGCGGATGGATTGGACCGGTTGCTGGGGGTGGATTCGTTTCCGACGACTTTGATTCTCGACCGAAATGGGAAGATCGCGTATCGGGCGGTGGGATTCGAGCCGGAGGAGTCGGACGAGAGTTTGATTGGGGCGATTGAGAGAACGATGCGTCCGGCGGAGGTTATGGTGCCGGCAGCGGTGGCGCAGTAAGAAGGCGCCCGCCCCGTAACATCATTCGGGGTGCAAACGGCGCAACTCGGAAGGCGGCCGCTACGGTTGTTCGGCGATTTGTTTGGCGGCCAAGATGGTATTTACGTGGATTTGGATTGTGTCTTGGAGGCGGCGAGCGTAGCCTCCGGCTAGCGTGGTCACTACAGGGATATTCTTGCCGCGAGCTTCTTTGAAGACGCCTGCGTCGCGTTTCTGCAAACCTTCGATACTTAAATCGAGGCCGCCTAGTTGGTCTTCGCGGTAGGGGTCTGCTCCGCCTACGTAGAAGAGCATGTCTGGATGGAAATCGGCGATGGATTTTTTTACCGCGGGGAGGAGTGTGGCTAGATATTCTTCGTCGGCTACACCATCTTCGAGATTCAGATCGAGCGAGGAATGCGGTTTGTGGGCGGGGTAGTTGTTGAGTTGATGGATGGAGAGGGTGAAGACGGAATCGTCTTTGGCGAAGATGGCGGCGGTGCCGTTGCCGTGGTGGACGTCGGTGTCGACAACCATGGCGCGGGCGATTTTGTTGCGGGCTTGCAGGGTGCGGATGGCGACGGCCACATCGTGGATGGCGCAAAAGCCTTCGCCGTGGCCAGGGTAGGCGTGGTGAAAGCCGCCGCCGAGGTTGCAGCCGAAGCCGTCTTGGAGAGCGGATTCGGCGGCGACGGTAGTGCCGCCGGCGGCTAGCCAAAAGGCGCGGACTAGTTCGGGGGAATAGGGGACTTCGAGTTTCATCTGTTCGCTAGCTGTCAGGGTGCCGGTTTTTAGTTTGTGGACCCAGTCTTCGGTGTGGACGCGGCAGATGTCGGCGTCGGTTGCAGGTTCGGGGCGGAGGAAGTCGGCCGGTTCGGCGATACCGTCAGTGAGGAGTTTGTCGTGGATGAGGCGGAATTTTTCGGAGGGGAAGACGTGGGCGCCGAGGTTGAGGTCGTAACGCTCGTGGTAGACGAGTTTGAAGGGGAGCATGGATTCATCTCAACACACTCTCAAAGCTGGCGCCAGTTGTGGCAAAACTAATTTGGAGTGCGGCAGCAACGCTGCCGCTTTTGCGATTTCAAAATTGATAGCCAAATGTTTGTTGGATCTCAGTTCGGTCAACCGCTAAAGCGGAAGCTAAGCTTCCGCACTCCAAATTAGGATTCGCGGTCGAGGATGAAATCGGGGAGGGTTTGGAGGGCGCGGGCGTATTCGGAGAAGCCGGAACCGTTGAGGCAGGCTTTGGCGCGGACAGCGTATTCGAGGGCGAGGTTGCGGGTGCGCTCGAGAGCGCCGGAATCGCGGACGAGGGCGACCAGGGTTTCGGGCTGGACGGAGTCGAACTCTTTTTCTTCGAGGACGCGGGCGACCATTTCGCGGGCTTCGCGGTGACCGTTTTCCATGGCGTAAATCAGCGGCAGGGTGACTTTGCCTTCTTTCAAGTCGCTGAGGACCGGTTTGCCGAGTTGTTCGCTTGACGCGGTGAAATCGAGGAGATCGTCGACAAGTTGGAACGCCAGGCCGGAATAGCGGCCATAGTCGGCTAACGCGGCTTCGTGTTCCTCGTCTAGGCCGCCGAGGACTCCGCCGAGGCGGGCGCATCCGCTGAAGAGGCACGCGGTCTTGTAGGTGGAGAGTTTCAGGGCGTCGTCTTCGGAGACGTCGATGCGGCCGATTTTTTCGAGTTGCAGAAGTTCGCCTTCGACCATTTTTTGGGTGAGATCGATCAGGATGTCGAGGACGTGGAAATTGCGTTCCTGCAGGGCGATGTGGAAGGACTGCATGTAGAGCCAGTCGCCGGAGAGGACGCTGCGGTGATTGCCCCAGCGGGAATTGGCGGAGGGGCGGCCGCGGCGGGTGTCGGCGCTATCGATTACATCGTCGTGAATTAGCGTGGCGCTGTGGAGGAGTTCTACGACGGCGGCCAGTTTGATAGCGCTGCGCGAGTCGCCTTCGCTTCCGGCGGCGTAGCCGTGGGCCAGCAGGAGCAACGCGGGGCGGAGGCGCTTCCCTCCCCCGCCGAGGAGATAGCTGGTGATTTCGGAGACGGGCTGGTAGGCGGAGGCGCTCTGGCGCGAGAGTTCCTGCTCGACCTTTACGAGGTCTTCTTGCACCAGCTCAAAAATCTCTTTAACGGTCAATAATGCGATTTCCGTTCTCCGGGCCCGCTCCCTGTTAGCGGGACACCTCGGCCGTGGATGCGTCCGGCCGGGTGAGCCGAAAAAACCTGCGGAAATTCTCCGTGGTCTTGGCGGCAATTTCTGATAGCTCACAGTCTCTCACATTCGCGAGCGCCTTTGCTACGTCGAGAACATAGGCGGGCTCGTTGCGCTTGCCGCGATGGGGCTGCGGCGCGAGGTACGGAGAGTCCGTTTCGATCAAAATGTTTGAAAGGGGCAAAGCTTTCGCGACGTCGCGGATGTTTTGGGCTTTGGGATAGGAGATGTTTCCTGTGAAGGAGATGAGGAAGCCCATGTCGAGGCCTTTCTGGGCGTGATCGAGAGTGCTGGTGAAACAGTGGAGGATGCCGCCAAGGCCGGTGGGCCTCCAGACTTCGTCGAGGAGGCGGAGGCAATCGTCCCAGGCATCGCGGCAGTGGATGATGATGGGGAGATTGGCGGCTTGGGCGAGCTCCATTTGTTGGCGGAAGACGCGTTCCTGGATGTCGCGGGGGGAGTGGTCGTAGAAATAGTCTAGGCCGATTTCGCCCCAGGCGATTACTTTGGGATGTTTGGCGAGAGTGGCGAGCGTATCGAGATGAGTGGGAGTGACTTCTTTTGCGTCGTGGGGGTGGATGCCTACGGTGGTGTAGATCCAGCTGTGGGATTCGGCGTAGGGGAGGGCGGCGTCGAGTTTTTCGGGGCCTGGGCCAGTGCCGATGGCGAGGAGGGTGGAGATGCCTGCGGCTTGGGCGCGGGCGAGCATGGCGTCGCGGTCGTCGGCGAATTGGGGGCCGTCGATGTGGGCGTGGGAGTCGATGAGTTCCATTTAGTAGATGCTAGCGCAAAAGCGGGGCCGGTTGCGATTGAGAGAGGAAGAAAGAGAAAAGATAACGCAGAGGCGCAGAGGACGCTGAGGTTCGCAGAGAAGATTAAAGACAAAGATTTAACACAGAGGTCATGGAGGGAAGAACACAGAGCGCACAGAGAAGACTGGCAAAAGAAATACGCGCCAATCGGGAGATTGGCGTTCCCAGGTAGGCGGCCCGCCTCGGAAGGCGGGCCCTACTCGAGCCTCAGCTACTTCAAGCGGGCGCCGACTTCGACTTCTTCGTGGAAGCCGGTTAGGACTGGGCGGCCTTCGGGGCCGACGGAGGCGGCTACGATCATGCCATTGGATTCGACGCCGCGGAGTTTGCGCGGGGCGAGATTTACGACTACGGCTACTTTGCGGCCAATCAGGGATTCGGGTTCGTAGTATTGGGCTATGCCGGCGCAGATCTGGCGGATTTCGGTGCCGATGTCTACGGTTAGCTTGAGGAGTTTGTCGGCGCCGACGATGCGCTCGGCGGTCTTGATCTGGCCTACGCGCATTTCGACTTTGGCGAAATCCTCGATGCCGATTTTGTCGGAGACGGCGGGAGCAGCTGCCGCCGCCGCGGAGGCGCCGACGGCGGAAGCGCTTGCGGCTGGTGCGGGTGCTCCTGGTGTTGGATTCAATTCTTCGTTTGCCATTGCTTCGATCCTCTCTATTGCTTCGGTTTTGTCCACGCGTGGGAACAAGGTCTGCGATTTGCCAAGAGACGTGCCGGGAGTCAACTGGCTCCAGCGAAGTCCGTCCAGTTCGAATTTGCTAAGCGCATCGGACTGGCCGAGCAGCGTCCAGACTTTGGTGGCGCTATCTGGGAGAACTGGAAATAACAGTGCTGTGACTATGCGGAGAAGTTCGGCCGTCGTCCAGAGGACGGTGGCTTTGCGAGCTTGTTCGGCTTCGGAGTTGCCGAGGGCCCAGGGCTGTTCGCTGGTGAGATATTTGTCGGCGGCGGCGATGACGGTCCAGATGGTTTCTAGGGCGCGGGCGAAACTGAGCTTGTCGAAATTTTCGAGGACTTCGCCGATGGCGTTCTGAGCTTCCTTTGCGAGGACTTCGTCCTGCGGTTTCAGCGCGTCGGGCTTTGGAATTTTGCCGGCGAAGTTTTTCTCGATCAGCGCGGCGGTGCGGCTGGCGAGATTGCCGAGGCCGTTGGCGAGGTCGCTGTTGTAGCGGGTGACGAGGGCGTCGTAGCTGAAATTGCCATCCTGGCCGAAGACGACGTCGCGCAGGAGGAAATAGCGGAGCGCGTCCATGCCGAGCATGTTGACGATGGGGCGCGGGAGGACGACGTTGCCTTTGGACTTGCTCATTTTGGCGGCGTCCATGAGAAACCAGCCGTGGGCCCAGACTTGTTTCGGAACCGGGAGCATCGCGGCCATCAGGAACGCCGGCCAATAGACGGTGTGAAAACGGATGATGTCTTTGCCGACGAGATGCAGATCGGCGGGCCAGTAGCCGCGCTTTTCGTATTCGGGGCCGCCGACGGCGCTGAGATAGGCGGTGAGCGCGTCGAACCAGACGTAGAAGACGTGCGGCTCTTCGCCGGGAACGGGAATGCCCCAGCGAATCGTTGTGCGGGTGATGCTGAGATCTTTCAGTCCGCCCTCGACGAAGCTGATGATTTCGTTGCGGCGCGTATCCGGCTGAATGAAATCGGGATTCTTTTTGTAGAAATCGAGGAGCGGTTTTTGGAATGAGGACAGTTTGAAGAAATAGTTTTCTTCGGTGACGGTTTCGAGCGGGCGGCCGCAATCGGGGCAGTTGTCGCCGGGCTTGGCGTCGTTCACGAAAGCGTTGTCGTAGATGCAGTATTGGCCGGTGTAATGGCCCTTGTAGACGTAGCCGTTTTCCCTGCAGAGTTTGAACAGCCACTGCACGGTGCGAACGTGGGTGAGATCGGTGGTGCGGACGAATTCGTCGGCGGGGATGCCGAGTTCGTCCCAGAGGGCGCGCCAGGCGTCGGCCATTTTGGCGACGAATTCGGATTCGGGGATGCCGGCTCTTTTGGCGGCGCGTTCGACGTTGACGCCGTGTTCGTCAGTGCCGGTGGTCATCACGACGTCGTAGCCGCGCATGCGCTTGTAGCGGCGGATGACGTCGGCGACGACGGTCGTGTAGGTGTGGCCGATGTGCGGGAGCCCGTTGGTGTAGTAGATGGGCGTCGTCAGATAGAATTTTTGTTTTTTATCGGGCATTCCGCTCTTCTCTGGGTACTTTTCCGGCGCTGACTTTTTGAGGCTATAGGCCTTAAGTCGTAAGCCTTAAGCCAAAAGCTTCAGGGCATGCGTTATTGGCTTTTGGCCTTCCACGTCTGGATGGCTTCGTCCATGACTCGCTGCAGCGGCACGTTTTTTGCTTCTGCCAGTTTACGGCAATCCTCGAATTCCGGCGACGCCTGGCGAATGTGGCCGTTGAGCCGGGCCACTTTGATGCGGACTTCGCCGAAAGCGGTACGCACGGTTTCCCACTGGCGGGCGAGGACCCGGCGTTCGGCGGTGTAGGTGCGGACGCCGAGGGTGGTGGTTTCCGCGAAGAGCATCTCGTGGAATTTGGCTTCGTCGTCCGGTTTGCAAAGGACGGTGACGAGCATGCCGGGGCGATTCTTTTTCATTTGCACCGGCGTGGCGAAAACGTCGAGCGCGCCGGCGGCGAGGGCTTTTTCGAGGAAGTAGCCGTAAATTTGGGGGTTCATGTCGTCGAGATTGGCTTCGAGGACGCGGATGGTTTCGGATTCCGCGGCGGCGCGTTTTTCGGCGGCTTCGCCGACCATGAGACGAAGCACGTTGGGCTGGCCTTCGAGATCGGCGGTTCCGGCGCCGTAGCCGATGGCGTTTACAGTCATTGGGGGCTGCGGTCCGAAAGCGGTGCAGAGCGTGGCGACGATGGCTGCGCCCGTTGGAGTGACCAACTCTTTTTGGACGCCGTTGGAGTAGGTGGGCTTGCCGAGGAGCAGGCGCGCGGTGGCTGGGGCGGGCACGGGCAACACGCCGTGTGCCATTTTTGCGATGCCGCCGCCGACATTGAGCGCAGAGCAGGCGAAGGATTCGATTCCGAGCGCGGAGAATCCGATGCAGGCGCCGACGATGTCAACGATGGCGTCGACGGCGCCTACTTCGTGGAAATGAATTTTTTCGAGAGGGACGTCGTGGACGGCGGCCTCGGCTTCGCCCAACTTTTTGAAAATTGCGGAAGCGCGTTCTTTCACGCCCGGAGCAAGAGTCGATTTTTCGATGATGCCAAGAATGGTGCTGAGCGAGCGGTGGGTTTGCGTGTCTTGCGCGCGCACTTTGACGTAGGTGGCGGCCATGCCGTTTTTCCAGACTTTTTCGGCGGTGAGTTCCCAGCCAGCGACGTTGAGGCCCTGCAATTCGGCGCGCAATTGCTCGATGAGCACACCCGCATCCAGCAGGGCGCCGAGAGTCATGTCGCCGCTGATGCCGCTAAAGCAGTCAAAATAGGCGTATTTCATGGGCCGAAACCTGATTCGATACTATCGGCACGGCGGATTTCCGTCAAACCTGCACGCCATAACCTGGGATGGCCGCTGGTTCTCTGATGTGCGATACTTGTCGCCAAATTAGGTACCTATCATGGGCTGCACTGGACATTCCCTTTCCCACGCTGCGGAGCTGCGCCGTGCCGGCGAGCGACGTAGTTCACGCGTCGCGATTCTTCTCGGGTTCTGCCTGGTTCTTGCTCCCCGAGCAGTGTCTCAAGGTGGAATAACGATTCAATCCGTTAATGGTCAAACAACTTATAGCATTCCGCCAAGCCCGGATAGCGTTCACGGGACGGTGATCGACGGCAAATCGCACGAACCCATTGCACGGGCGTTGGTGTATTCACCAGACAACAGGTACGCGACACTGACGGACGACCGTGGACATTTTGAATTTAAGTTTCCTCCGCCCGAGAAAACGGGGCCGCCCGCTCCCACTTCCGGATCAGATGCGGAAGGGATGCGCAAAGTTCAGCAGTGGTACGAGCGGAATTCGCGGCCAAGCGTTTTTTGGGTGAAGCGTCCGGGCTTCCTCCCCAATATGAACGGCGCACTGACATTGGAAACCGGAACTCACGGGACCGAGATGCTTATTCCCTTGGAGCCGGAAGCGCTGATTGTGGGGCACGTGCAACTGCCGGGAGTGGACAACACGGACCGCATTCAACTGCAGCTTTACAGGCAGGACTTTGCGATGGGCCACGAGCGGTGGGTGGGAGCGGGGAATTTTACGACCTGGGCGACCGGAGAATTTCGTTTCTCCGAGTTGGCGCCGGGAACCTACAAGCTCTTCACTCTTGAGCGAACCGAACGGGACCCGGCGTTCTTCAATCCCGGGGATCAGTTGTATGGTTTCCCGCCGGTGTTCTATCCCAATGGGAACGATTTTTCCGCGGCGGCTCCGATCAAGCTGGCGACGGGGGCAACATTTCAAGCGAATCTGGCTGTGGCTCGGCGGGAATACTATCCGGTGAAGATTGGAGTGACGAATCTTCCGGTAGGCACCTATCCCGCGGTGGAGGTTTATCCGCAAGGCCACGCGGGGCCGGGCTATTCGCTGGGCTACGATCCAGCGGAGCAAGTTGTGAATGGGACTCTGCCGACTGGAAACTACACGCTGAAAGTTTTCGCGCAGGGCGAGACGGGGTCGAGTGGAAACATGAATTTTTCCGTGCGGGGCGGACCGTTGGAGGGCCCGGTGGTGAGCCTATATCCGAATGTTTCGCTGAGCGTGAACATCACGCGGGAGTTTGGTCCCGACGCTGGCGCCGATGGGGGAGCGGTAACCGGGCGGAGGCTTGAGGTGAACGGCCCCGGTGACTTCGTGTCCATTGTCCTCCGGCCGGTGGAACAATTTGGCACGGAGCCCATGGTGGTGTCGCAGCAGGAGCCGAACCAGCCAGAAAGTGGAATCACGCTGAAGAATGTGGCGGCAGGAGCATATTGGATGCAGATTTCGATGAACAACTGTTATCCGGCTTCGGCGACGTGGGGTGGAGGAGACGTGTTGCACCGTCCGATTACGATTGGCACCGCGGGCGGCGGCTCTCCGATTGAAGTGACGCTGCGGAATGACGGGGCGGAGGTGATGGGGAAAGTGGAATTTCCGGAAAGAACGGGCTTGCAGAAACCGAACGAGGCGGCGCCCATCCTGCCGCCAGCGTTCGTATACTTCGTGCCAGTCAGCGAGAACGCGGGACAACTGAGGCAGACCCAGGTTTGGAACGGAATCATTGACGAGAGACAGATTGCTCCCGGTGCGTATCGCATCCTGGCGTTCGATCACTCGAACACGGAAATTGGGAGCAATAATCCAGAGTTGCATCGCAAGTATGAGTCCAAGGGTCTGCTGGTGGAACTTTCGGCTTCACAGACGCTGCGACTGTCTTCTCCACTGGCGCTGGTGAGCGAGCCATGAACGGCAGTCGAGGGAAGTGCAGAATGAGGAAGCGGCTGATGCGGCCCTGGGTAATTGGCATCCTGCCGTTAGTGTCACTTTGCTTGGGTGCGGGAAACGCGGCCGGGCAGAATCCCGCGCCGCAGAGCGATGCTCCCCAAGCTACGTACAAAATCGCCGGAGTGGTGGTGAACAGCGTAACCGGAGCGCCTCTGGCGGAGACGCGCATTTCGCTGGTGGACACGAAAACGCGGAAAGGCGTGGCGCAGCAGAAAACCGCGGACGGTGGACGTTTCGAGTTTACGGGGCTGCCAGCGGGGAAATATTCGCTGGACGGATCGAAGCGCGGATACATTTCGGCGAGTTATGAGCAGCACGAGCAGTTTTCGACGGCGATTGTGACGGGGCCGGAGTTGAAGACGGATGAGCTGGTGCTGCGGCTGAATCCCGTGGCGCTGATCGGCGGCCACGTGAAGGACGAAAACGGCGAACCGGTGCGGCGCGCGCAGGTGACGCTGTTCATGGAGGATCATCGCGGCGGTACGGAACGGGTCAACCGGCTGTTGAGCGCGCAGACGGATGATCTGGGCTACTTTGATTTTTCGAGCTTGATCCCGGGGACTTATTTTGTGTCGGTAAGCGCGCAACCGTGGTACGCGGTGCATGCGGCATCCACGACAGCAAACACGAGTGCTGGGTATTCAGGCGTGCCACCTACGCTGGATGCGGCTTATCCGAGCACCTATTACAGCGGCGCGACGGAAGCGGCAGGCGCGACGCCGATTGTGGTGAAAGCCGGAGAACATCCCGAGATTGAAGTGCAACTGAATCCGGTTCCGGCGCTGCACATTCTTTTCCGGACGGGGGACGACGGGCAGCACGGATTCCCGCAGCCGCAATTGGAAAAGCAGGTGTTTGATTGGGCGGAGCCGGTGCAAACTGGCGGCGTGGTTTCCGTGGAGCCGGGCGTATACGAACTGGTGGGAGTGCCGGCGGGCAAGTATTCGGTACGAATAAATTCCGTTACGCAGGGAGAGATGGGACGCGCGAGCGAAATGAATTTGTCGCGAGACGGCGAGGAACTGGACACGTCGAGAGGAGAGCCGCTCTCCGACTTGAAGATCATTCTTAAAACGGAGGGCGGCGAGGCATTGCCGAATCAAATGGCGATCTTTCTTCGGGATCGCCGGATGCGCAACGTCGCGGGCAGCCGGGTGGAACCTTCTGGTGAAGCCCATTTCGAAGGTCTCGCTGCGGGGAAATATGCGATTTTTTGCAACACGGTGGGGAAGGCTTACGCGGTGACGCGGACGGAAACGGCCACGCTGAAGGCTTCGGGTCACGATGTGACGCTTGCCGCGGGAGTCCAGCAGGAATTGACAGCCTGGTTGACTGGCGGGGTGGTGACGCTGGAAGGAGTTGCGCAGAAAGCGGGGAAGCCGGCTTCCGGGGTGATGATCGTTCTGATACCGAAGGATCCAGAGGCGCACCGGGAATATTTCCGGCGCGACCAGAGCGACTTCGATGGAACGTTTAACGTTACGTTTATTCAGCCCGGCACTTATACGATTGTGGCGGTGGAAGACGCGTGGGGAATGGAATGGATGCAGCCGGGAGTGCTTTCGCGGTATGCGCAACATGGACAGGAATTGACGATTGGGCCGCTGATGCGGGGGACGGTGCATTTACCGGAGGGGGTGGAGGTGCAGCCGAGGTGAGGGACGGAAGGGCCCTCCAGACGCGAGAGAATCAAGAGCAAGAGAAAGGCGCCCGCCCCGCAAAAACATTCGGGGTGCAAAATGCGCGCACCTCAGAAGGCAGCAGCTACAACGCCAAGAGAAACCCAAGAGGGCGGGGCAAGCCCCGCCCGTACAAAGGCAAGAGCGTGCTGGGAGCGAGCGGAGGACGAAACATTTTTTTGGTGGTGAGGACTACACCTAAAAGCGAGAGCTTTGCTCTCGCGCTCAAAATTAGAGGGCGCGGCCGGCGGCGGCGGCTGAGGCCCAGGCCCATTGGAAATTGAAGCCGCCGAGGTGGCCGGTGACGTCGACTACTTCTCCGATGAAGAAGAGGCCGGGGACTTTGCGGGCTTCCATGGTTTTGCTGGAGAGTTCGGCGGTGTCCACGCCGCCGGCGGTGACTTCGGCTTTTTCGTAGCCCTCGGTGCCGGCGGGGCGGATGGTCCAGGCGTGCAATTCCCTTTCGAAAGCGTCGAGAGCGATGTTGGTCCACGCTTTCGGCGGATTATATTTTAGCCAGCGTTCGGCGAGACGTTGCGGAAGGAATTCGTGGAGGGCTTTTCCTGCTACGGCAGTGGTGCGCGTGCCGGCTTCGCGAATTTTTTGCGTGGCGTCGCGGCCGGGTGCGAGATCGATCTGCAGCGCTTGGCCTTCGTTCCAATAGCTGGAGGCTTGCAGGACTGCGGGGCCGCTGAGGCCGCGATGGGTGAAGAGCATTTTTTCGCGGAAGGCGGAATTCCCTGCTGAGGCGATGACTTCAGCGGAGACGCCGGCGAGATCGCTGTAGCGCTTGCGGTCGGCCGGGTGGAAGACGAGAGGGACCAGGGCGGGGCGAGTTTTGACGATGTTTAAGCCGAACTGGCGAGCGAGATCGTAGCCGAAGGCGGTGGCGCCCATTTTGGGGATGGAGATTCCGCCGGTGGCGACGACGAGGGCGGGGGCGCGATATTCGGTTGCGTCGGTGCGGACAGTGAAGGCGGTGTCGCGGCGGACTTCGCGAACGTTTTCATTGACAACGATTTTTGCATTGGCGGCGCGGCATTCGGATTCGAGCATGGTGGTGATTTCGATGGCGGAACGGTCGCAGAAGAGTTGGCCGAGGGTTTTCTCGTGATAGGAGATTCCGTGCTTCTCGACGAGGGCGATGAAATCGGCGGGGGTGTAACGCGCGAGGGCGGATTTGGCGAAGTGGGGATTTTCGGAGAGGAAGTGCTTCGGCTGAGTGTGAAGATTCGTGAAATTGCAGCGGCCACCGCCGGAGATGAGAATTTTTTTGCCGATTTTTTCGGCGCGTTCGAGGAGCACGACGCGGCGGCCACGTTTTCCGGCTTCGATGGCGCATAGGAGTCCGGCCGCGCCGCCGCCCAAAACGATCACGTCAAAGTTGTGCAGTAAGCCCGCGGTGGACACAGAGTAGAAGATATCTCACAAATGGAGTTTAGGTTAGGAAGGCAAGTCCTCAGGGGCTAAAGCCCGGTCTCTCCGGTCTCCAATGTCGGAGCTAAAGCTCCGACCCCCTGAAGACCACTTCTCGATAGCTCCCTGCGGGTGCAAAGATTTGCTGGAACGGTTTTGGCCGCGCGTGTATACTGCCGGAACGTAGTCTCTACTTCAAGGCGCGTGCGAAGAGCGCCGCAAGGAAAGAATAATGTTCATCGCACGAATGGTCGCTGTCCTCTAAAGCCGCATCGCCTGCGGAACCCTCGTTTCCCTGTTTTTCTACTAACCATTTTCCGCGCCGTCGCTGGCGTTTTTAGCCGCGTATGCGCAGACAGTGCAGGTATCCATGTCCGTGCAGGATTTTCAGCCACCGGCCGCTGAAACGGCTGTGGCAACGCAACCCGGGTTGTGGAGTTCGATCCGCGAAGCGATTCGCGGGTCGCATCAGGACTTCACGACCGGGAGCTTGAATCGAGCGATTCTTTTGCTGGCCATTCCGATGGTGCTGGAAATGGTGCTGGAATCGCTGTTTGCGGTGGTGGACGTTTTCTGGGTGGGGCGGCTGGGCGCCGATGCGGTGGCGACGGTGGGCCTGACGGAATCGCTGCTGAGCCTGGTGTTTGCGGTGGGATTGGGGCTGCGTCTTTCGACGACGGCGATGGTGGCGCGGCGGGTCGGTGAAAAAGATCCGCAGGGCGCGGCAGTGGCCGGGGCGCAGGCGATTTTTCTGGGATTCGGCGTGTCGGCGATTATCGGCATTCCGTGCTGGTTCTACGGGGGAGAGCTGCTGCGGTTGATGGGGGCTTCGCCGGCGATTGTGGCGACCGGGAGCGGGTACGCGCGGATTGCGCTGGGCGGAAGCGGCGTGGTGCTGCTTTTGTTTTTGAACAACGCCATCTTTCGCGGGGCGGGCGATGCGGCGGTGGCGATGCGACTGCTGTGGGTGTCGAACATCATCAATTTGATTTTGGACCCGTGTTTTATTTTTGGGATTGGGCCGTTTCCGAAACTGGGCGTGACGGGCGCGGCGGTGGCTACGTTCACGGGGCGAAGCATTGGGGTGCTATATCAGTTTTACCGGCTGTTGCGCGGGACGGAACGCATCCGGATTCTGGCTTCACAGGTTCGGCTGGATCTTAAGGTCATGTTCCGGCTGGTGCGCGTTTCGCTGACAGGGATTTTGCAGTTTGCGATTGCCCATACGAGCTGGATTGGGCTGGTGCGGATCATCAGCGTGTTTGGATCGGCGGCGCTGGCCGGGTACACCATTGCGATTCGCATTTTGATTTTCATTTTGATGCCGTCGTGGGGGTTGAGCAATGCGGCGGCGACGCTGGTGGGGCAAAACCTGGGGGCGCGGCAGCCTGAGCGCGCGCAGATCTCGGTTTGGCGGACCGGGTTTTACAACATGATATTTCTGGGAGTGATTGGGGTTTTCTTTTTGATTTACGCGACGCCAGTGGTGCGGTTGTTTACGCAGGACCCGGAGGTGGTGCCGCTGGCGGCTTCGTGCCTGCGGATTCTGAGTTACGGGAATGTCGGGTATGCGTATGGGATGGTGATGCTGCAGGCGTTTAATGGGGCGGGAGATACGGTGACGCCGACGGTGGTGAATTTTTTTGGGTTTTGGTTGCTGGAAATTCCTCTGGCTTATTTTTTGGCGCTGCGGGTGGGGTGGCAGGCGAAGGGAGCGTACGTTTCGATTGTGGTGGCGGAGTGTGCGATTGCTTTGGCGGGGGTTTTGTTGTTTCGGAGGGGGAAGTGGAAGGTGCAGAGGATTTGAGGTGAGCAAAGGCAAGAGTAACCCAAGAAGGCGGAGCAAGCCCCTCCCCTATAAAGCCAGAGCCCGCAAAGTGCGATCTTGCCACGGTCCCTCAATTCCGGTCGGGATGACCGAGTGAGAGAGGAACAAGACGGAATGAAAGACAAGAGAGTGGGTGGCGTTAGATCGCAAGAGCCCACCCTTCGCAAAAAACGCGAAGGATGGGGCACCCTCAAGTTCATTAGTTGGGAGAAGCAACAGGAAATCGAAGAGCACAGCCTGGAATGGCTGTGCCACTTTTATTTGGCGGTGGCTATGGGAAGTTCGATAAAGCTGGACAGGACGGGCGTGTGGTAGACGCGCTGGGTGGCTTTGCGATAGTCGTCGGGCTTGGCCCAGAAAATGTTGGGGACGAAGGTTTGCGGGTTGCGGTCGTAGAGCGGGAACCAGCTGGACTGCACCTGGACCATGACTCTGTGGCCGGGAAGGAAGACGTGATTTGCGGTGGGCAGCGCGAAGCGATAGACGAGCGGCGTGTCGCGCGGGATGGATTTTGGATTTTCGAAACTTTCGCGATAGCGGCCGCGGAAGATGTCCGCGGCGATCATCAATTCGTAGCCGCCCATCCCGGGCTGGCCGACGACTTCGTCGGGATAGACGTCGATGAGCTTGACGACCCAATCGGAATCGGTGCCAGTGGTGGAAGCGACCAGATTGGCGATGGGCTGGCCGCTGATTTTGAGCGGGTCTTTTAATTCGTCGGAAATAAAGGTGAGAACATCGGTACGGCCGGACGCTTCGCGCTGGTCGTCGACGAGCCATTCTGGCCAGGTCATGCCGTTGTCGTAGCCGACGGGTTGAATCGGACGGGCGCGGAAGGGGACGGGCTTGGCGGGGTTGGAGACGTACTCGTCGTAGGCGGCGTCGTCTTTTGCGGGTGCGGAGAAACTTAATTTCAGGGCGGCGGCGAGATAGAGAGGCGTGGGTTTGACGCTGCAGCCGGTGGGGCAGCCGGACGGCCAACTGTTCAGCTTGAGCCAGCGATTGGTGCCGGTTTCAAAGGCGTTGACGGGAGCGATTTCGGATTGCGGGGCGCCGTCCTTCAGGTAACGCGCGAGAAATGGGCGAAGAATTTCCTGGCGGAAGTAGAGGCCGGTGTCGCTGCTGAAGTGCAACGCACCAAGAGTGCTAGCGTCTTCAATTTCCTGGCCGTGGTGCCAGGGACCGAGGACGAGGAATATTTTGTCGTTCGCGGTGTCTTTGGGCTTCAAGGCTTTATAGAGAGCTGGTGCGCCATAGATATCTTCCTGATCCCACAAACTATCGACAATCATGGTGGGAACTTTCAGCGGTTGCGCGGCGAGGATCTTGTCCATCGCCTGCTGCTGCCACCAGGAGTCGTAGCTTGGATGCTCGATGAGTTTTTTCCAGAAGCCGAGTTGCTCCATGCCATGTTCGCGGCCGAGTTCACCGGCAGAGCCTGCGCGCATGTAGAGATCGTAGTCGTCGTGAACGCCGGACCACCATTTCACTTCGTTCTTGCGGGTGGCTACCTGCTCGTAGATGTAAGGCATATTTTGCTGGCGGAAGGCGCCGTTGTGGAACCAGTCGTCGCCCATCCAGCCGTCGACCATCGGATTCATGGGCACGGCGACTTTAAGAGCGGGGTGCGGATTGACGAGTGCCATGAGCGGGGTAAAGCCGTCGTAGGAAATCCCGAGGATGCCGACTTTGCCGTTGGTTTCGGGAATATTTTTCACGAGCCAGTCGATTGTGTCGTAGGTGTCGGTGGCGTGATCGACAGGCGAGGGATTCAGCGGGCCGTGGAGCGGGCGGGTCATGACGTAGTCGCCTTCGGAATTGTATTTGCCGCGAACGTCCTGGATGACGCGGATGTAGCCGTCTTCGACGATGATTTCGGTGGCGTTGTCGTAACCCCAGAGGGCGGGGCCGAGATGCGGGCTGGCGAGGTGGCTGACTTGTCCGTCAGCGTTGTAGGGCGTGCGGGTGAGGAGGATGGGGGCGTTCTTGGCGCCTTTGGGGATGAGGATCACGGTGTGGAGCTTTGCGCCATCGCGCATGAGGATCATTACGTCGCGGCGCTCGTAGTCGAAATCTTTGGTGACGGGCTGGAAATGGGCGGGCGTTTCGCTGGGAAGAGTTGCGTTGTCGTTTTGCTGCGCTGCGGTTGGTGGCTGCGCGGAAATGGATAAAAGCACTCCAACAGTTGCGGTTGCCAGAAATCTCGCCCAAACTCTGATGCTCGATGCGCTACAGATCATCCGACTCTCTCCCTCGCCGATTCGGCGATACGGTTCTTTGATAATTGTTATGAATACGCGTTCGGCCCTCAGCCGAGAGAGCGGGGCCACCTGAAGGTGGCCGCTACGATGGCCGAAATGCTGCAGCGGATTATAAACGAATAACAGGGTTGTGTCCGATTACTGGAGGTTCTCTCGTGCATAGCAAAGGGATACACTCGTGAGATGGCACACGCGGTGATGTCTCCACAACTTCCCTTCCCTCCCGGGCCGAAGGGGAATTTCTTTCTGGGAAGCGCGCGAGAACTGGCGCGCAGTTGGCCGGGGCATTCGGAACGCTGCGCGCGGGAATACGGCGACATCGTTTGCTATCGGTTTTTGCATGTTCCTATCTGCCAGCTTACACATCCGGACCAGATCGAGTATGTGCTCGTGAAGAACGCGGCGAATTTTCACAAATCACGGGATTACGCGGCGTTCAAATTCTTTTTGGGGAATGGTTTGCTGACGAACGAGGGGGCTTCATGGCAGGCGCAGAGGCAATTGGTCCAGCCTGCATTTAGGCGCGAGAATATTGCGGTATACGCGGAAATTATGGCCGATTCGGCGGCGGCACACTTGGCTCGCTGGAAGGACGGGGAGAACCGCGACCTGCATCACGAGATGGGGGAGTTGGCGCTGGACATTGTGGCGAAAGCGCTATTTGGCGCGAAAGTTGGCCATGCAGCGCAGACGATTGGCGAAGAAGTCACAGCCGTGATGGAGAGGTTTTTCACGCAGGCGGCGCTTTCGTTTTTGTTGCCGGACCGTGTTCCGATTCCGAAAACTCCGCGGCTGATGCGTTCGAAGAAGCGGCTGGATGACATCGTGCTTTCGATCATCCGGGAGCGACGGGCGAGCAAGACTCCGGCAAATGATTTGCTGCAACGGCTGCTGGACGCGCGGAACGAGCAAGGGGAGCGCATGAGCGACGAGCAACTCCGCGAGGAAGTGATGACGCTGTTCATCGCGGGGCATGAGACGACGGCTAATGCGCTGACGTGGACGTGGTACCTGCTTTCGCAGAACCCCGAAGTGGAGAAGAAACTGGCGGCGGAATTGGATTCGGTGCTGGCCGGGCGGGCGCCGACGCTGGCGGATTTGCCCCGACTGCCGTACACCGAGATGGTGATCAAGGAATCGATGCGCTTGTATCCTCCGGCGTGGGGAGTGGGACGGCGGGCGCTCGGGGATTTCGAAGTAGGCGGATACCGGATTCCGGCGGGCACAAATGTTTTCATGATGCAGTGGGTGACGCATCGCGATGCGCGATTTTTTCCGGAACCGGAGCGGTTTGACCCTGAGCGGTGGCGCGACGACCCGATTCGAAAGGGGCGCATTCCGCGATTCGCGTATTTCCCTTTTGGCGGAGGGCCGCGAGTGTGCATCGGCGCGGGATTCGCGATGATGGAGGCGACGCTGCTGCTGGCGACGATCGCGCAGCGGTATCGGTTCACGCTTGCGGCGAAGGCCGTAGTTACGCCGTTTTTTTCAATTACGCTGCGGCCGAAATATGGATTGCCGATGCAGGTGCACCGTCGCGGATCTCACTAGCACAAATTCGTTGCAACCAAATTGATGAGAGCAAAACGGGCGGTGCTGGGTGCGTCTACGTGCGCTGGATTATCTGGTGGCCTCGAAAAAGCGCCTGCCTCGGAAGGCGGCCGCTACAAAAGCAGGAGAAACGCAAGAGGGCGGGGCCACCTAAAGGTGGCCGCTACGGGAGCTGCGCCTAGAAACCGGGTGGGTGCTCGGCGACGACGTTGAAGGCGTGCTCGAGGGCTAGGCCGGCGCGACCGAGGGTGCCTTCTTCGAAGAGGCGGCCAATCAGGGTTACGCCGTGGGGGACGCGGCGCGGCGGGGAGAATTTCGCGATAGGGCGGCTGGGGTCGGGAGCCCAGTCGGTGCGGGCTTCGGCGACTTGGACGAAACCGGCGCGCATGGTGAGCGAGGGCTGGCCGGTGAAATTGGTGATGGTGAGCATTTCGTCGCGGAGCGAGGGGACGAGGAGCAGGTCCACTTCGGAGAAGACGCGGGCCATTTCTTCGGCGACTCTGCGGCGCAGGCGATCGGTCTGCACAAAATCCACGGCGGACAAGAAGCGTGATTGGCGGAAGAGGTTTGGCCAGGCGTCGTAGGTCTGGACTTTGAGTTGGTCGGCTTCGCCGCTTAGGGTGAGTTCTTCGAAGGCCGCGGCGCTTTCGGCGAAAAGAATCAGATTCAGGGATTGGTAGGGCCAGTCGGGAATGGAAACTTCGACGGGCACCATGCCGACTTTTTTTACGGTTTCTAGCGCGGCGCGATCTACGTCTGTGGCGGGCGCTTCTTTCATCCACTTGGGGAAATAGCCGACGCGGAGACCTTTCACGCTGGCGTCGGCGTCGTAGTCGAGTTTGCTGGGGACACATTGCAGGTCGCCGGGATCCGGGCCGGAGATAGCGTTGAGAACCAGCAGAGCATCCTCGACGCTGCGGGTCATGGGCCCAAGTTTGTCGAGCGACCAGCAAAGGGTCATTGCGCCTGTGCGGGGAACGCGGCCGTAGGTGGGACGCAGGCCGGTGATGCCGCAGCGCATGCTGGGGGAGACGATGCTGCCGCCTGTTTCGCTGCCGATGGAAAAGCCGACGAGTCCCGCGGCTGTGGCCGCACCGGGGCCGGCGCTGGAGCCGGAAGCGCCTTCTTCGAGGAGCCAGGGATTCACGGTTTGGCCGCCGAACCAGATGTCGTTGAGGGCGAGGGCGCCGAGGCTGAGTTTTGCGACCAGAACTGCGCCTGCGGCGTGCAGGCGCTTTACTACGGCGGCGTCCTCCTTTGGGATGCGATTGCGATAGGGCTCCGCACCGTAGGTGGTGGTGATTCCCGCGGTGTCGAGAAGATCTTTTCCACCCCAGGGAATGCCGTGGAGCGGGCCGCGATATTTTCCGGCGGCGATTTCAGCGCCCGCCTGCTTGGCCTGCGCGAGGGCCAGGTCTTTCGTGAGCGTGATGACGCAGCGGAGTTTCGGATTGAATTGCTCGAGACGCTTCAAATAAATCTGCGTGAGCCGCTCGGAAGTGATTTGCCGCGTTTCGACCCAGCGGGAGAGGCGCGTGACGGGAGCGAAAGCGATTTCATCTTCGTTTTTGGGGAGCGGGCCGGGATCGGTTTTGGAGCGGACGAACTGGTCGCGGTCGGGGCCGGCCTTGCGTCCGGGGAGGACGGGATTCCAACTGGAATACGGGACGGCGGAAGGAGGCAACTCCACTTTGTGCGGGCCGGTGCGGCGCTCGTAGACGGAGGCGAGATTTCCGCGCCAACTGGAGGCGGCCATTTCGAGTTGGGGCTTGGTGAGTTCGACCTGGACCAGTTTTTCCGCTTCGGTGAAGGTGTTGACCGAAACTTGCGGGCCAACGCCGGGACCGGTGCCGAATGCTGGAGGAGCGCCCGCGGGCTGCTGCGAAGGATCCTGCGCTTCGGCCGGCGCGACGCCCGCCGCGCTTGCCGCCGCTGCCGCCAATCCAACTGCCGTTTCCGCCAAAAATTCGCGCCGTGTTTTTGCCATGTTGCCTCCGCCGGGTATTCTACCCGCACTTGCTCCCGAGGCACTGGCATTCATTTTTGTACGTGTGGAATTCTTCGTGGAAACGGGTGTTGCGATTCTTTTCACCGGTCACCACTGTCGAGATGCCCTGCTATACTGGAATTTTCCGGGGCTTACTCCATTCAAACTGAGGAAACGTGTATCTGACACTTTTGAAGCGGCTGAGGGAAACGCTTGCCGGGCATATCCGCGAGAAATACGGGGTGGAACTTTCGGTGGTGCTGGAGCGGCCGCCGAAACTGGAGATGGGGGAAGCTGCGTCTCCGGTGTGCTTTGAGCTGGCGAAACGGTTGAAGAGAGCGCCGCGGCAGATCGCGCAGGAGATTGCCAATTCCCTGCCGAAGATCGAAGGGATTGGGCGGGTGGAGGTTGCGGGGGCGGGGTATCTGAACGCGTTTTTCGATCGGGCATGGTTTTGGGAGAGTGCGCGTAAGGAAGCCAGTGGCCCTTCGCTCACGCTTAGGACGAGCGAGCGGAAGAAGGTAATCGTCGAGCATACGAGTATCAATCCGAATAAGGCGGCGCACATCGGGCACCTGCGGAATGCAGTGCTGGGCGACACGATGGTGAGGCTGCTGCGTCACACCGGGAACGATGTGGCGGTGCAGAACTACATTGACAACACCGGGGTGCAGGTGGCGGATGTGGTGATTGCGTTTCAGCAGATGGAGAAGAAATCGTTGGCTGAAGTGAAGGCGCTGGCATCGGGCAACAATTTCGATTACTTGTGCTGGGACCTTTACGCGAAGGCCACTCAATTTTTTGAAGAAGACAAGGTGCGCGCGGGAAAGCTGCGCGGGGAGACATTGAAGGCGATTGAAGCAGGGGAGGACGAGACCGCGGAAATGGCTACGGTGATTGCCGACGCCGTGGTGGGATTTCATTTGCGGACGATGGCGCGGCTGGACATCTTTTACGAACTGTTGGCTCGTGAGAGCGAGATTTTGCATCTGCATTTCTGGGATGCGGCGTTTGAGAAATTGAAGGCGAGCGGGGCGATCCAACTGGCGACGAGCGGGAAGAACGCGGGATGCTGGGTGATGCCGTGGGGAAACGAAGAAAAGGAAGTAGAGGAGGTAGAGGAAAAAGTCGGAGCGGAGGAACCGTTAGCCTCTGCTGACGACGAGGACCAGTCGAAGATTATTGTGCGGTCGAATGGGACGGTTACCTACGTCGGGAAGGATATTGCTTACCAGCTTTGGAAGTTTGGGCTGCTGGGGAAGGATTTTCATTATCGTCGGTGGCCGAATCCTCCGGACACGAAAGAGTTGTGGGCCACAACTGCCTGGGCGAATGAGGCGGGCGCGCCGCATTTTGGAGGGGCCGAAGCGGTTTATAACGTGATTGACGCGCGGCAGGCTTACCTGCAGGAAGTGGTGGCGGAGGGATTGCGCGCGCTGGGACATGCGAAGGAAGCGGAGAATTCGATTCACTTTGATTATGAGATTGTGGCGTTGACGCCGCGGTGCGCGGCGGAGATGGGCTACGAATTATCAGCCGAGGATGCGAAGAGGCCTTACGTTGAAGTCAGCGGGAGAAAAGGATTCGGCGTTAAGGCGGATGATTTAATCACGCGAATGCTGGCTGCCGCGGAAGCGCGGGTTTTGCAGAAGCATGCGGAGATGGCGGGAGTTGAGCTGAAGCAGACAGCGAACGCGCTGGCGGTTGGGGCGCTGCGATTTTTTCTGCTGAAGGTGACGCGGAATACGATCATTGCTTTTGATTTTGAGGATGCGTTGAGCGCGGAGGGGGAGACGGGGCCGTATTGCCAGTATGCGATTGTGCGGATCCGGGGGATCCGGCGGAAGGGTGCGGAGGTTGCCGGGACACGGCACGAGGTTAGCCTGGAATCGCTGAAGAAGATTATGGAGGGGCCGGAGAGCAACACGATTTGGGAGGTGCTGCTGGCTTCCGGGTCGCTCGACTATGCGGTGGACGCGGCGATTGGAGCGCAGGAGCCGGCCTTTGTGTCGAAGTATGCGTTTCAGTTGGCGCAGGCGTTTAATAATTTTTATCACAAGCACCATATATTGTCGGAGGCGGACGAGGAGAAGCGAGCGTTTCTGCTGGGGTTGACGGAATTGGTGGAACGGCAGTTGGTGTTGGGGTTGGGGCTGTTGGGGATAGAGGCGCCGGAGAAGATGTGAAGTGCGGCACAGGCGCGGAAACACAAAACGGCCGGCCACCCTTCCTTCGTCAGGGCAAGCCATCGGCGGGCCCTACAAAGACAAAAGCCGAGAAAGTTGAGATCTTGCCGCGGTCCCTCCGCTCCGCAGCGGCAAACGGCGCCGGTGCTCTGGTCGGGATGACAGAATTGAAAAATACAAAGAGAAGAGCGCCCGCCTCAGAAGGCGGCCGCTACAAAAGCGGGAGCAACCCAAGAGGGCTGGGCCCTTCGGCTCCGCTCAGGGCAAGCAAGTCCCGCGCCTACAAAGGCACGAGCAGATGCGTCAGGCCTGGATGTGGGCTTCGATGAACCAGAGGTCCTTGTCCATTTCGCGGGTGATGCTGGTGAAGAGGTCCACGGTGATGGCATCTTCGAGGTCGTCGGCTTCCTGGATGGCGGTGCGCAGGGCGTTGGTGTAGTGGCCTACGTTGTGGACAAGGAATTTCACCATGTCGGGGCCGTCGTAGGCGGAGAGGTCGGCTTCCGGGATGCTGGACTTCGCGACGGATTCACGGATTGTTCCTTTGGCGATGCCACCGAGGGCGGAGACGCGTTCCGCGATTGTGTCGATGTGATCTTCCAGGTGGGTGGCAACGGAATCGAATAGCAAGTGGAGTTGGTAGAAATCCTTACCTTTTACATTCCAGTGTGCCCATTTGACCTGGCTGTGCGTATCGATGCTGTCGGCCAAGCGGAGATTCAGAAGGGCGATTAAGGCCTGGCGGTTTTTGTCGGGGACACCGACGCTGCTGGGATAGGTGCGGACGGTTGCGGTTGCGGCTTTTGCCATGGAAAGACCTCCTCGTGTGGATTGGTTCTGGGGATGGGATGTTTTGGGGAGGGGAAAGGATATGGTTTTTTGGGGAGGTGGGCGGTGATGGGATGAAGAATAGCTTAACGCAGAGGGCGCATAGGAGAGGGGAACAGAACCCAAGAGCACAGGCAGGAGTGCCTGTGCCACAGAATAGAGATTAGTCAAGGACGACGGGGCGGGGTTCGGCTACGTCGGCGTAGAGTTTGTCGATCAGGTCGGCGTATTGCTGTTCGACTACACGGCGCTTGAGTTTCATGGTGAAGGTGAGGCTGCCGCTGTCGAAAGAGAAATCGTCGGGGAGGAGAGCGAAGCGCTTGATGGTTTCATATTGGGCAAGATGGGTGGTGACGCGGGCGACTTCCTTTTCGATTAGCGCGTGGGTGCTTGGATGGGCGGCGAGGTCGGCGTTGGAGGAGAATTTCAGGCCGTCCTCGGCGAGTTTAGCGGAAACGGTGACGGGGTTGGGAACGATCACGGCGACGACGAATTTGCGCTGATCGCCGACGACCATGGCGTTCAAAATGTAGGGGCTGGTCTTCAGAGTGTTCTCGATCGGCTGTGGGGCGACGAATTTTCCGGCTGCGGTTTTGAGGAGATCTTTTTTGCGGTCGGTGATGAAGAGATAGTTGTCTTTGTCGAGGTAGCCGACGTCGCCGGTTTTGAACCAGCCATCGTCGGAGAGAACTTCACTGGTGGCTTCGGGAGATTTGAAGTAGCCCTGCATGACGCAGGGGCCCTTGGCGAGGATTTCGCCATCGTCGGCGATGCGGAGTTGGACGTTGGGGATTGGCCGGCCGGAACTGCCGGCGCGATTATGCGGATGATTGCTGGTTAGAACGGGAGAGGTTTCTGTCAGGCCGTAGCCCTGGTAAATGGGAATCCCGATGGCCCAGAAAAATTCGCAGAGATCCTTGGAGAGCGGAGCGCCGCCAGAAAGAATGGTGCGGAGCTGGCCGCCAGTGCCGGCGCGAATTTTGGAATAGACGAGCTTGTCGGCGATGGCCCACTTCAGGCGAGTGGATAGGCTGGCGGATTTTTCCCCGGAGCGCCAGGCGGCGGATTCGCGGGCGGTCTGCATGGCGAAATCAAAAATTTTGCGCTTGGGGCCGGTGGCCTTGCTTCCCTGCTCCATCAGGCGGGCATAGATTTTTTCGAAGAAGCGCGGAACGGCGGCGAGGACGGTGGGGTGGACTTCGAGAAGAGCCTGGGCGACGTTTTCGACAACTTCGACGTAGGCGATCGGGCAACCGTGAAAAATATAAACGTAGTCGAGCATGCGGCCGTAGACGTGGGCGAGCGGGAGAAACGAAACGGCGAGATCTTCTCCGGGGCGGAGATCGAGTTCGTGGCAGGAGTCGGTGACGTTGGAGCAGAAATTGGCGTGGGTGAGCATGACTCCTTTGGGCTCACCGGTGGTGCCGGAAGTGTAGATGAGGGAGGCTAGCTGGCTGGGGAGAACTTTGGCGGCGCGGAGGCGATAGGCGGCGATCTCACCGGGGCCGGTGGCGGCAATGAGCGTTTCGTAGCGGAGGAAATCGGTGGGAAGATCCTCGCCGGCGCCGGCTACGATGACTTGCTGGACTTCTTTCAGGGAGTCGCGGAGTGCAAGGAATTTCTGGAGTTGTTTGTGGCCGGCTATGAAAACGACCTGCGCACCGCAGTGGTTGAGGATGTAAGACATGCGGTCGGGGGATTCGTTGAAGTAGACCGGGACGGTGACGCCGCCGGAGCCGGAGATGGCAAAATCAGCGGTGTGCCATTCGGGGCAGTTGGGGGCGAAGAGGCCGACGCGGTCGCCGGATTTTACGCCGAGTTCGACGAAGGCGTTGGCCAGGCCAGCTACGCGGCGGAGGAATTCCTGGGAGGAGATGGATTCCCAGCGGTCGGGGCCGCGGAACATCTGGGCGCGAGGAGAGGGGTGCTCTTCGACGGCATTGAGGAAGCGGGTGGGGAGGGTGCCGTAGGACATGGGAAAGTTGAATTTACATGATGGGGAATGTTCATGCAATGGGAGGCGGAAGAGGAAGAAAACTAACGCAGAGGCGCAGAGGTCGCAGAGATTTCGCAGAGAAGAGAAAGCAAGAGCACAGGCCCTTCGGCTTCGCTTAGGTCAAGCAGGTGTGCCTGTGCCACATGATTAGGAGAACGCTGGCCGGCTGGAAGCCGGCGCTACCGGGTGTTTTTGCGGGGGCTTGGGGTGGGATAAGATGGCGGGAGAGGGATTAGGGAGATGAGCGCATTGACGCCGGTGGTGAATGATCCGTTGACGAGCCGGGGGCCGTTTCGGGCGCCGCGGGGGACGCAGATTTCGTGCAAGGGATGGCAGCAGGAGGCGGCGCTGCGGATGCTGCTGAATAATCTGGATCCCGAGGTGGCGGAAAAGCCCGAGGACCTGGTGGTGTATGGCGGAACGGGGAAAGCGGCGCGGAATTGGGATTGCTTTCACGCGATTGTGAAATCGCTGCGGGCGCTGGAGGGGGATGAGACGCTGATGGTGCAGTCGGGAAAGCCGGTGGCGGTGTTTCGGACGCACGAGTATGCGCCGCGAGTGTTGCTGTGCAATTCGAACCTGGTGGGACAGTGGAACAATTGGGAGAAGTTCAACGAGCTGGACCGCGCCGGATTAATGATGTACGGACAGATGACCGCGGGAAGCTGGATCTATATCGGGACGCAGGGAATTTTGCAGGGGACGTATGAAACGTTCGCGGCGGCCGCGCGGCAACACTTTGGCGAGAGCCTGAGCGGGAAGCTGGTGGTGACGGGCGGAATGGGCGGGATGGGCGGAGCGCAGCCGCTGGCGGCGGCGATGAATGGGGCGGCGTTTCTGGGAATTGATGTGGACCCGGAGCGGATCAAGCGGCGGGTGAAAACCGGTTATTGCGACGTGATGGTGACTTCGCTGGATGAGGCGCTGCGGATTTTGAAGAATGCGGTGCGCAAGGGCGAAGCGACGTCGGTGGGCCTGGTGGGAAATTGCGCGGACCTGATACCCGAGCTGGCGAGGCGCGGCGTGGTGCCGGATATTTTGACGGACCAGACGAGCGCGCACGATCCGATTGGCGGGTATGTGCCGAATGGAATGACGCTGGCGGAGGCGCTGGAGCTGCGAAAGAAAGATG
>Ga0210405_10000515_pt1 | contig 51065 bp, 54 predicted proteins | sample IncBWH11MmetaG_FD_155492 | JGI IMG/M metagenome (GOLD analysis project Ga0210405, IMG submission 155492) | Forest soil microbial communities from Barre Woods Harvard Forest LTER site, Petersham, Massachusetts, United States - Inc-BW-H-11-M | ecosystem: Environmental > Terrestrial > Soil >...
GGTCTTCGACGTCAGATTCCCGGACAATGCGTTTCCTCCCTAAGTTATCGCAGGCCGAACATTCCTTTCGCTCGCATAGCAGGAGGGCTCACGGTCTAGCGCCCCCTCAGCAACTCCCTTTGCAGATAAATGATCTGTCCAACGTGGTGATAGGCGTGGCCGGCACACGCGAGTACCTGTGCAAACCGGGTCGAGCCATCGGCGCGCTCCGCGTAGTATGGCGTGGACCAGTCGTGATCGGATTGTTTCTCAATGGTCGCGCCCGTGATTTGAATCGCGTCGTCGAACACCTTCAAAAGCTCACCTTTGGGCTTGCCGCCGTCGCTGAACTCCAGGTCGCGCTGACGGATGTAGCCCGTGCCGGCGATCTGCGCACCAATGTAATAGTTCAGGTTTCCCGTAAGATGCAGGATGAGATTGCCGATACTGTTTCCGTAAGGAAACGGCCGCTGCCAGATCTGTTCACTCGACAGCGGACTGACCAGTTCGTGAACTCTCTCCTGAACCATGACGCGGAAATAGTCCGCAAGGCTCGATTGGATTACGCTGAGCGAAGCCATGTCACAATCCTCCCTTGTCCGGCGATTCCACGCAGCCGTTCAATTGGGAATCTCGGTTTTTCACGTGCGGAGCCCTTTGACCGCGAGGGCTCGTATGTTCAACTTTACGGGCCCGTCGGGGTTCATGGTCGAGAGCAACGACGTTTTGAGATGGAGGCGCTGCTCATCAGTCAGCAGTGAGAGGTATTCGAAAGTGGAACCCTGGCGTCCATCGAAAGCATGCCAGTAGGCTTCACGCGACGGGAACTCACCCGAGTCGTCGAAGACGCGAGTTTCGATTCCGGTGCATCCGACAGCCACCAGCGCGTCCCGGAGATTTTGTTCATGGCAGATTGTGGCTTTGCGGCCGGGGTCATAAGCTGCGGCGCGTGGATCGATGCTGAGCGCAGCGTTCCAAAAGCGGCGTGCGAATCCAGCGCGTCCCGGAGATTTTGTTCATGGCAGATTGTGGCTTTGCGGCCGGGGTCATAAGCTGCGGCGCGTGGATCGATGCTGAGCGCAGCGTTCCAAAAGCGGCGTGCGAATTCGTATTCGCCCGCATAATCCCACACGTAGGCTGCAATCATTCCTCCGGGACGAACGACCCGGTGCTGCTCGGCGAGTGCGCGATCGGACGCGGTGAAATTCAGGGCAAGACCTGAGACGGAGACATCGAAGCTTGTCGAAGGAAACGATAGGACGCATGCGTCGCCGACAACGAACCGAACCCGACGATGTCGGCAACTCGCTTGGGCGGAAGCGAGATAATCGGATGAGGCATCTAGGCCGACGACCTCCTCGGGGTTGAAGCGTTCGAGAATCGCTGCAGTAACGGCACCCGTTCCGCAGGCAACATCGAGCCACCTGAGTCCGGTGGACAGCTCAAGCCAATCAAGGAACCGGGGCGCGACAGACCGGCTCCAATGCCCAACGTAGGTCTCGTAGCCGGCCGCGTCATTCCACATGGTTCGATCTCGGTGTCGTGCGAATCATCCTAATGCCCCAATGTTTGCGATAGCCCGGCGCGCCAGCGCCAGATGGTGATCGTCGTGCTCGCACACGAAATACACCCAATCCAGAATGCGCATCGGTTTTCGCAGGCGGGGGTGGATCGCGGTGATTCCTATTTCTTCTTCCGTCAACCGTTCAAGACGATTTGCCAGCGAATGCCGTCCCGCGGCAAGTCTCGCCAGAATGTCTGCCATGGAAACGTTCCCATACCTGGCGCCCTCGGTAGCGCGGTTCTGCACATCCGCCGGGGACAGAACTTCAATGCGGTTTAGAAATTCGTCCAGACGTTGATCATCCAGTCGTTGTAGATCGACAAGATGCCCCAGATGCTCTTTAACTGACCATTTCCCGGCGATACGCGTACCTAGCGCACCTTCGGGAACGTCTGTGACGAGTTCCTTTGCCCGCACCGACGTTCCACGCAACCTTTCCAGCAACGAAGAAAAAACACGGATCGGCAGGTCGAAACTGAATTCACGACTTAACCATGCCATCGGCTCGGTCATTCGCCCTCACTTCGTTTCAACCCGGCACCCCATGATCCGGCGCGCGTGATTGAACGGGTTTGATAGTACTTTACCAGCTGCTTGTCTCACAGACTTAGGTCTGGGTGTGGGAGCGACCGCGCGTCAGCCTCAATGCTTGGCATAGTCCGCGGAACCCATAAAATGGAGAGACACGTACGTCTCGTGGCCAACGACCCAGCTATCGTGGCCCGGAGGCCCCGGCGGAATGTAAAAGAGGGTACCCGCCGAGAGTTCGTGAATCGTGCCGTCCTTCGTCGCAGCGGTGGCACAGCCGGAAAGCACAAGGCCCACGTGCTCGACGTTGCAGAGAGATGCGCCTAACCCGCGTCCGATATCAACGGACCACCTCCACCCAGGCTCGCACGTGGCGCGACCGATGGTCATGTTCCCGATCCGAACGACTTCGAATTTTCCTTTCTCGAATCGTCGTATTTCGTCCGGCACTTCAAATCGCTTCAAAATCGTTTCGAGCATTTCTGGAAGCTCCTCACATGGTCTAGCTTAGAGCTGGGTAACAGAGCAAGTCTTGCGTAATCTTGCGCAGGATTAGCTTTCTCTCGGGAAAAAGCGGGCGTGTTATGTGGCGGTTGTTCTGTACTGGCCGGGAGTAAATCCGGTATGACGGCGAAAGCGGTGTGTGAAATGACTCTGGTCGGGATACCCAATGGCCAGAGCCGTCTCAACCACACTCATGCCTGCCGTCAATAACGCGCGTGCGCGCGCGATTCGAATGCTCTCCAGATAAGCATGGGGAGGTAGGCCGATAGCTTTGGTGAACGCGTGCACAACGTGGAACCGATTACGAGAGGTCAGCGCGGCGAGATCTGCGAGTGAGATATCTTCTGAGTAATGGGCCTCCAGGTAATCCCTGACTTGCCCTACTACGGAACTATCCTTGCCATGCCCGCGAACTTCCGCGCGGATCTCAGCGTGCGCTTCGAGAAGATGCCGGACACCGGAAAGCAAAAATGACTCGCAGTCCATGGCTGGCGCATTCCCGGCTACGGCCCGATGGAGCCGTTGGAGTCTAGCTAAGAGTCGGCGGTCAGCGACAACAGCGCCGACCAGGAACGGCTGATCACTTCGGTTCGTAATGTCCGACGCGAGCTGCCGGAAGGCTTGAGGACCCAGGCACAGCGTCCGGTACAAGTAGCCTTCGGCCGTTGCCGGTTCGCCGGTGCGGTGCATCGCCATTAACGAAGAATACATTCCCAGCAGGAGTAATATGTCTGGTACCGCGATAGGTGTACTGCTGCGTGCCTGTCTCGACCAGGCCGATTACAAAATGCTCGTGGGCATGTCGCGCGAACCTGTGCTCGACGTAATGAGCATGAACGATCCCGACATCAGAAGGATGCCCGAGCCGGTAAACGCGAACCCATTGCGGATTTGCTCTCATCGGGAGCAATTCTTCGATGAACGAACTGCTATATCAACTATTTTACAGCACTTCTCCTTGATGACGGGCAATCAGAAGTAATGCAAACGGCAGGGGCTGCGGCGCTTGGGAGGATGTCGTTGGGAGACTCGCCAAAACGGCGCTGGCCACTCCCTCCACTGTGGCCTAAGCGCGCCGCCTGCGGCGTCGCAGGCCTTCGTTCCGGGAGTGGCCAGCGCAAGACAAACCATGCTCTAATGTCGGGAACGTCGGCGGGCAACCCTCAGCCCGAAGCTATTCCACTTAACATATAGGTAAGACATGTTCAAACGAAGCTCGCGCTTCCCTATCCCGAACGTCCTCATCGAAGTACAGGTCCGGCAAAGCCGTGACGATGAGCACGTCGGCAGAAAATCTCTCTAGCGTTTTAGGCATACGTCGGACGAGTTCTGTAAATTGAAGGCAGGTAAAAGCGTTCCCTGCAGAACATCCGCTTTTTCAGTCATAGAGTCGCTCTTTGGGTTTCCCACAGGAATCATCATGTCGCACTTCCTTTTGGAAAGCAACAGGTAGTGATCCGAAAAACCCGGAATGTTCGCAACTTCCATGGTTTTCGGACGATTTGCTTCCGCGAACGAAGAACAGCGTCGTGTGCGGATAGCCGGGAATCCGGGGATCAGAACCTGCCACTCCAGCTCAGTTCGCGATAAATCGCCTATGCACTCATGGAGGGCCGGATAGGTAACGATAAGTCGGCTAGTGTTTACCGATGAGGCGGCGCTTAGGCAACGTCGTTCCAGGTGGATGAAGAGTACCGGAAGCTATCAGGTAGCGAGCTTACCAGAAGTAGCCGAATCCGATTTAAGATGGGTTCTAGTCGCCGTGAGTGCCTGTCTTGTAGCGAGTGTCTTCACGGTTGGCAGCGTCCCTTGCAGCTTTGCTCTGACCGTCGAGCCACGCAGCGTATCCCATTGTGACGTTCACGTCCTCGTGACCCGCCTGCCGCTGCACGGTGCGCACGTCGATCTTGTCCCTGAGTTTGTTCGTGATGAAAGTGTCGCGGTAGCGGTGCAGTTTTACTTTCGGCACACCAGAGTCTTTCACCGCGATTTGGAGTTTGCGGAGCAGGTGTCCGTCCACCTTGCCATTTTCCTTCGGGAAGAGGAGCCCCTTCGGCAATGCGAGCAATTCCTCCAAGAGTGAATCACTGATGGGAATACTGCGGGTGCCTGCCTTCGTCTTTGGCTTCCAAATACCCTTGCCATCCTCGCCGCGGGAAATGCAGTCCTTGCAATCGTTGCACTCCTTGCGGCGTATGAGGATTTCCTTGGTGCGGAGATTCACATCGTCGCTGGTGAGATGCGCGATTTCCATGTCACGGCAACCCGTAGAGCGGAAGAGCCGAACCAGCAAATTCATCTTTCCCGTGGTGTGCTTCTCAAGTGCAATAACCTCCCCATCGCTGTAGGGCTCAGGGTGGTTCTGGTCATACTCCAGCCAGTCGCTCTTCTGCATGTGCAACTTCGTCTCAAGCCATTGGTTAAAGAACGTCACGACACACATCATTTGAGTGTCCACAGACTTCGCGACGTACTCAGTCATGAGTTTGTTGCGGAACTTCAGCACATCGTCCCGGCTGAACTCGTCCACGTAGGTCTTGCCGATGATCTGCAAGAACGAGGTGAGGAAACCCCGCTTGGATTGAATGGTTTTGTGCGGTCGCTTGGCGAGTTCAAGATTGGCGAGGTAGGCGTCAACCTCATCGTTGATGATTTTCCTCCCGAACTGAACGAGGTTTAGCCCGTGAGGCGCCGTCTTGCCGCGCAGCCGCTCATACTCTACTTGATTGAGCTTCAACTTGCGTTGGTGCTGAGCCTCCAGCGCATCCCCGCGAACGGGAATCCACATGTTATTAAAGTTAAGGAAGTAAGAGCCTTCAGGGTGCTTCTCCTCCACGTTCTTCCCGTTCACACCCTTCACAAGTACGGCGTCCGGTTTGATTTTTCCGTTTGGATGATACGCAGCACGCGCGTACCGCCACCCCTTGCCTGCGAGCTTAACGTATTTGTTGATTGAATATTTGCCAGCCATGAGAATCCCTCTTTTTCTCAATACTGAGTTTGAGGAATTCTTAGGAAGTGTTTTAGGAAGGAGTCCAACCCATTGAAAACAAAGAACTGGCGGAGAGGGGGGGATTCGAACCCCCGGTAGGAGTTTTGGCCCCTACAACGGTTTAGCAAACCGCCGCATTCAGCCGCTCTGCCACCTCTCCGCGGCGTGCTTTCAACAGCTTACCACACTGCCCTAGTTTATTTGGTGCACAGTTGGTGCACAGAGTTTCATGGCATCCAAGGTCGTCTCCATCCTCTTCATCGCGGCGAGCACTGCCGGGTCAAAAGCTTTGATGTAGCGATCTTTGGTCACGTGCGCTTTTGCATGACGCAGGACACGTTGAACGATCTTCTCGTCCGCACCCAGTTCATACAAATTCGACGCGATGCCACGCCTGAACCCATGCCAGCCATACCATTCCAGTCCTATTAGTTCTACAGCTGGACGGATGACTAGCTGAGCCAACTTGTCGAGGTCCATCGGTTCGCCACCGCCGGAGTGGAACATCACTCCTGCGGCGGGATTACCCACGGAACTGCGGTATGCACTCAAGATCTCCGCCAAATGCCGAATGACCGGCACAGGGTTTGCGCTCGCGCGTGTTTTCGGTTTATTGGTAAAAGTCTTCCAAATTGACCGATTCACGCTTAGAGCATCACCCTGGTAATCCGTCCATTCGAGCCCTCGCAATTCGCCTTCGCGGAGGCCAGCATAGGCCGCCGTGGCGACGACTGCTTTGGGCAGCAGTGGCAGAGAATCCAGAATTCGACAAATCTGATTCAGGTTATACGCGTACGTTTCGCCTGGTTCGCGGGCGTTACCGGGAATATGGACGTCCCGCACGGGATTCGCACCATCGAACGCACCTTCATTCTTCGCATGAGTGAAAATTCCGCTCAGGACACCCTTGATATGCTGCAGGGTCGTCCTGGTCAGATCATTTTCATTGGCAATTGCCTTGAGCATTCTGCTGGCATCTACCGTTCTGAACTCACGCATACGAATATGCCCGATGCGATCCCGTAGGTGGTTGTTCCATATTTCCGTGTAACCTTTTTTCGTGGACGCGCGCTTTTCCTCGATGTATTTCAAATAGAACTTCTCGACAAACTCCGCGAGCGTTATGGAGGCTTCAGGTGAAACATTCCCCGCATTCAGCCGCCGCATGAATTCTGCGAACAGGGGCTTGATCTGGGATTCGCGAGGAAAATCTCTCACGCGACCCAGTTTCTTAGCCCTTTGCCGGTCTTTGATCGAGCCATCGAGTTGTCGCACGGGCTCACGGTACCGCACAAACCAAGCTTCGTGATGCACGTACAAATGGCCCTCTTGGTATCGAACAGGTTTGGTCATCAATCCTCCTTAATGACCTGCCCCGTTCGCACTCACCAACTGACGCCGCAGCCACTCTTCCAGCTGCTCGCTACCCCAGGAAAAACGCACATATCGTCCCAACCTGAGATGCGGGATGGGATCGGCAGTACGCTTCAAATTGGTTCGCGAGCGAACCCAGGTTTCTGGAACGTTGAGCCGCTTCGCCAGCTCGGTCGAGTCTATCACTTCAGATTGGCTCATAAACAGTTACCAGCTACATCGAAACTCTTCATCGGGAATCGCCATGCCCGGTAGCTAAACCGTCCGTCCGGGATTTTCTGAGGAAGTAGCGCCGGGCGAACGATCGGGACCTGATTGCGTCCTCGCGGCTTTCGTTTCCGCCTGAGCCTTTGTGACCGTCAGCCGCGCGTAACCTTCCGGGTCTGATTTGTCAGAGTTGCGGTACCGGGCAATTCGACGGATGACCGCTTCGGGATCATCGCCACGCGCGAGGGCACGCTTGGCGAAAGCCCAGTCGTGTTCGGACTGACTTAGATTGCTCCGCGCCGAGGACTCTCGATTGGTGCGGTTGTTGTAGTTGTGACGCGGCGAATCCTGTGAGTCGATGTGCAGTTTGAAATCCCGAAGATGGTAGGTTTCCGTGGATTCTCTGCGGGCTTCGACATAGAAGTCTGTGTCGTACTTCTTGTTGGCGAAACCGGGGACTCGCAAGACGCGTGTCGCATCGGTCGCAGCGGGATCGCCGCCGAATTCATGTGCCATGGCGTGCAAGAGACCTTCGGCATCTTCGAGATTCAGGCCTTCAACTTTCCAGACGACCTGATGTTTCTCCGGCGAACTATTCAGCACGTAATTCGGCTTGGGGACAGCACTGGAATTCTCGACGGAGTGGAGGGCCTCCGCGCCGCCATGGTCCAAGTCGAGATAGACGTGTCGAATCGATTCGATGTCCTCCTTGGTCCGGGTTGCGGCATCTTTCCTGAGCGGGTTCATCCCTATATAAATGTCCGAGCCGTTTGCGTTCTTGTAGCGAAGCCAGGCCTGAAACTCGGGACTTGCGGCTTTCTGTGCACTGGTGATGCGCTGGATGGTTTCGCCGAAGTCCCGGTTGAGAACCAGCACGGCAATGCGGTCGGTGGGCTCGAAGTTGTCGAGGATGTATTCCGAAGCAGATGGAATAACCGGGACTGGTTTTTCAGTTGGATTCATACAAGCTCCTTGTGGCAGTCGAAAATGAAGCCGTAGTTGTATTCATCGCGATCGGGATCGTAACCGTGGATTTCAACGACTTCGGAGACGAAGCGCCGGCCCGGCCGGCGCTCGAGGTGCACGACGACATTCACAGAATCACCGACATTCGTTTTGACCGCGCGGAAAGGTAAGTCCACGCCGCTCTGCAACACACAACTTGTGAACCGGGCCAGGGCCTGCTTTGCCGAAGTGGCATGAACCGTGCAGAGACTCCCGGAGTGTCCCGTGTTGAGAAGCTGGAGAAGATCGAACGCCTCGCTTCCGCGGATTTCTCCAAGAATCAATCGGTCGGGCCTGTGACGAAGGGAAGCCTTGAGGAGATCTCGAATGCTGACGGGTGGCAGCCCGTTTTGTGGTTGTCGCGCTTCGAAACGGACCAGATTGTCCTGACACATGTGAATCTCGGAGGTGTCCTCGATGAGGAGAATCCGTTCATCGGAGGGAATGAACTTCCCGAGGACATTGAGCAAAGAAGTCTTCCCACTACCGGTAGAGCCGGCGATTAGGATATTTTTTCGAGCGAGAACGTAGGTTTCTAGCTGATTGGCCACCCAACGTTCCAGAGTCCCTGCTTGAACGAGGTCTTCGACACCGAAGTGCCGAGCATTGAACTTGCGGATCGTGAGAGTGACGCCGTTGACGCTGCACGGTGGGATGACGGCCGCCACGCGGCTTCCATCTGGGAGCCGCGAATCGAGGATAGGTTTCGATTCAGAAATGTCGCCGCCCAATCGCCGCGCAATATTCTTAACCGCGACCATTAGCGATTTCTCGCTCAGATGAATGCCCTGCGCCGGCTCAATGAATCCCGCCTTTTCAATGAAGATGTGGTCCGGGCCGTTGACCATGACCTCACTGATCGCGTCATCGAGAATCAGGTGCTCGATGGGTTTTAGAAACGGCAGGATAGTTTCAAATCCATTCATTAGAGTTCTCCGTCCGCAAGTTGGCGGAAGTACGACTTGTTGACATCGTTGTAGTAAGGCTTGAGGTAGCAAAACGTCGGCGGCATTGGGTTCGTTCCGTCGTAGGCGATGGTCACCGACTGTGCGTTGCGCAGTTCCATGAAGTCCTTCATATCGAAACGCAAATCGTGATGCGGGCTGTAGCTTTTCGACGCGGTGATATTCGCTTTGTGCGACATGGCCTTTCCGGTGAGCAGGCTGACCTGCGCGTCGTGCCCGCTCTCCGACAGGTTGTAGCTAGCCTTCAACCGATCCTCGCGTCCGCAAAGCTCACTGGCGGTGCGCGCCGAGAAGTCATCTGAAAGCGACAGAAAGATCTTGGTTCGAAATGTTTGCAGCAGAGTGCGCCAGGATTCCCCCGGCAGGGCGGACTTGAGCGAACTGATACTCTGCGTCGCAATGATGGGAATGCATCTCGGCTGTCGCGAGAGACTGAAAAACTTTTCATCGCCGGTCGGTTCACCCTCTCCGACCGTGGCGAAGTGCTGGTATTCATCGCAAAGAAAAAGAACCTGCCGGAAGAAGTTCTCGGGATTCTTCTCCATCACCGGAACGCGATTGAGGACGGCCCGCTCGAAGTCGAGTTTCATCATGACGCCGATCGCCTTAGCCAGACCGGGGTTCATGCCGATCGGGAAATTGAGACCGCATATTCCTCCGGTTTCAATCAACCAAGAGAACGAAGGCAGCGGCTTGCCGAACTGGAAGTCGGCATTGGCGTGCTGGTCATAACACTCCGCAGGAGGGCAGAACGTGCGCTTCACGTCCGGGTTGTCATCGAAGAGGGAGAGAAAGACGGAAATGCCTTCGACAATCGAGGTCCTCAACTTCGGCTCAATTCTTCGCCAATCGTGAAAAAACCATCTGCGGACGGCTTCGAGCTGCGCCTTTTTCTGAGCGGGAACGGGATTCTTACGAGAAGCATTTTCCGCCTCCCATTGGACAGCCTTGGCTTTCAATACGGAGGCGAGACCTGGTGTGAGGGGTGCGCGGTAACGGGTGGATTCCGTATCGAGCCGGAACTGGAATGGTTCGAGGTCCTTCGGGTACTTTAAATATTCTTCTTCCCAAAGCAATACCGAATCGGCTTCGATGAGCCGGCGTTCGGCTTCTTTTATCCTGCTTTCGAGCAATTCCGGGTTGATCGCGCATTCGTAGACATCGAAGAGTGTTACGTAATCAAAAGCGACCTTGTGGAGCAGGATGATGAATTTGACGAGGTTGGTGTAGGCCTGCTGCCAGAAAGGTTCCTTCCCCCGCCCGAAGAGATTGTTGAGCAACGAAGCGATGTTGTACGCGAGTGCGTAAGCGTCGAGGTCATTGTGGAGTGGATTGTATCGATACTCGGAACTAAGACTGATTTCGACATAATCCTCGGAGCGGCCATGCCGTCTGAGGATTTCGTGGACCTTCGCACAGAAGTCACCTTTGACTTCCAAAATGAGGCCGCCGATGCGGCGGTCTTTGTCAGTGGCCTTGTACGCGAGAATCTGCTCGGCGAAAGGGTACATGCATGCCGCCGTTTTCCCCGACCCGACTGCACCCACGATGGCGACGCCGGTAAAAAGTCCACGTTCCGGGATGACGAGCCAGTGCGGTGTTTCCGACGGCATCTGCGTGCGTGGATAGTGCAGCTCGCCGACGACCAGTGAGAGTTCGGTTCTTTGCGCCGGGTCCGGGTAGAGAGGCAATTTGCCTGCCCGAATCTTGGCAGTGGCCTTGAGTGCAAAAATGTAGAAACCGGAAAGCAAGACAGAGAAGGCGATGTACGGTGTCGTGTAGAGGAAGAGGGTGTAAGAATACTTGAAAAAGAGAAAGGCGGAGGACGAGCGAATTTCCATGACATGAATGAAGAGATTGTCTTCGGGGAATGGCACCCGAAAATAGAGCGCCATTCCCGTCGACGCAGCGAGGATACAAGCGAGGAAGTTCCGCGCGTGAAGGATTCTTTGGATCACGCCCGCGCCGCCTTTGCCGCAGCGTGACCATCTTTCTTGTCAGTGGGGCCCTGCTGTTGCTTGCGCCAGCGACGGAAATCCGCATCTCTCCAAAGGACCATCTTGAGTGCGGAGTTCACGACATGATCTGGCGTGCTGGCAATGAACGCCGCGTACTTCTCGACGGCCACGGCGATCGGCTCCTGCAATTCGTATTCGCGTTTCACCATCTCCGGCGGTTTGTTGATGATCGACATGAGTTTTCCTTCCTTTCTTCCTTCCCTTTGGCCTAACTGAACACGGGCAACACATGGGGAACAGCGACTTTTGCTGTTCCCTGGGCTGGAGCGACCGCCGCGGTTTCCGTGGCAACGAAGTGGGGTCGCTCCAGCCCGATTTTGTGGTTCGCCCGTGTCCAAAATCCATCGTCGCGTCATGTGCAACATCAGCATTCCCAGTAACTTCCGTTCACCGCAGAGGTGAACGGAACGGTGAACCGCAGAGTGAACCGTGACTTTCATGCGCCGTTCACCCCGTTTCTACGCTTCTCGTCGAGGGGTGAGTGCCCATTCCCGACGAGATAGGTGTCGAAGAAAACGGTTCGTTCCGGAGTCAACTGTGAGAATTCGAGCCGTAGTTCCCGCTCGGTAATACGGCCCGCAAACCATGCCTGGTAAAGTCTCTCAAAGCGGTCCCCATGAAAACGCCGCCTAGCTTCGTTCAGAAATTCAAAGTCGGCGGTCACCGGCACTACGTACTCGTGCTTTTCCCACTTCCGGCGAATCTCGAAGTAGCGCAAGATTTCGCCGGATACATCGGATTCGAGTGGCTGTTTGACGCTCGCGCGAAAGCGATCTTCCGCGCGGCGAAATTCGGTAGCTCGCTGTGCTATGTAAAGGAGGCGAAAGGATTTCAAGTGGCGGAAGAGCCCCTGGTAGGCGGCGAGATGCGCAACAAAACTCCATAGGCTTCCCGTTCCCGAATCCACAAAGCCGAAGGTGACCACAGGTGAGACACCTGAGACGGGAGCCGCGAGAAAGAGCGGGAACTTATCGACGAAATAGCGGATGGTGGAACCGCTGCCGGGAGCTCCCTGGTAGACTTTGGCCGGAAGAACATCCTTTGGGACGGCGAGCGATTCGCAGAAGAGATTGATCTTGTCGCTTTCGGTTTCGAGAAAGTCGTAACCGGGATTCTCGAGCAGAAAGTCCATTTGCACGAGGCGCGTGCGGATGTAATCGAACGAGTGCCGGCGGCGATTGCGAACGTTGTCTTTTTCAATTGGCCCGTAGATGAGCCGGGAAAAGAGGTGAAAGACCGATCCCGTGCCCATGTAATCGCGCATGGTTGCGTGCCCGTGCTTCAGCAGCTTTTGCGCGAACGCCATGCAGCGCTTCCCACGATGGATCCCGGCAAAAGCGTTGAAGTGGCGCAAAGTGAAATAGCCGGAATGCGTTGCCACCATATACAGGAAGCGAGCCTCTGGTTCCGTGTAACCCAAAGCGGCGATTCGTTCGACGTGTTCCTGGGGCATTTTCATAGCGATAGAATCTCGGCAGTCAATTCCTGCTGATCCAAAACGCGCCGGAGTTTTGAAACATCGTCCGCATGGGCGTAGAGGGAGAATCCGGCGCGTACTTTTTCAGCGAGAGTTCGACCACGGTAGTGGCCGGTGGCCAATTCGAGGTCCACGCGAGCCCGTTCTCCGTCGGGCGTGTCGTACTCGATGCGAACGTCGGGAAGAGGAATCTTTCCGCGTACCACCTGAAGCCCGTGCTGATCTGCGACCGTGCGCTTGCTTTCGGCGGAAGCGTGATCCGGACCGAGTCTCGCGAGGTCGCGGTAGACCCGCTTTTTCAGTTCGTAGTCGAGAACGACGCGAAGGTTACGGCCCCCCTGGCTCTCGATCTTCGTCGCAGCCCTTTGATAGAGCCGATACAGGTCGGCATCGTGATGAGCTTCGCGAGGCTTGGCGAAGCCGTGGTACAGCGCCTGATGTCTGCCGGCTCGCTGGGTTTGCGTGAGAAAACGATGCCCATTCTTGGTGAGAGTGAGCAGTTGGCGGGAACCAGTTTCCTCGTGAGGAATGGATTTCATTGCGACAAGCCCTTGGCGAGCGAGGTTTTCCACGTCGGGCCTCATGCGATCGTCGCTGCCGCCATAAACAAACTCCTTGAGATCCTCCTTCGCCACAGCGCGAAATTTTCCGAGTTCGACCATCGTTGTGATCTCGGAGTTCCGGAGGCGGTAGGTTCTGCCGCGAAGTTCGTACACGGTGCGAGCTTCGACGGTGGGCGTTCCCTGGCGTTTTGCATCGCGTGCCGGTGCGGGCGAACGATCGTTCGACGCCTGCTCACGACCCTCACCGGTGTTGGGCGGATCACCGGCGCCGGCCTGCCTCCCCTCGGAAGATCTCCGCGGATCAAGATGATCTTCTGGTTGGTATCCGCGGGACATCTCAATCGGACTCCTCTTCGAACGCCGGCGCGGGCACGTCGGTGTGCCCTACATGAAGCTGCTTGTCCAGGTGGGAGAGTTTTCGACCCGTATCCTTGAGGAAGAACTTGCGGCTGAGAACGAAGGCTGCGGCAAACACATTGGCTGACAGAACTCCTACATATATAAGGATGGGCGTCGCGTAGGCGCGCCAAAGAACGAGTTTGTAGGGAACGAAGAATCGCAGCTCGCCCATGAGCCAGAATCCAAGTGCGAGCAGAATGGCGATGGTAATGAGCAGGATGTTGGCAATCATTGGAAGTCTCCGAGAAACCTAACCCTGTTTTTTTTGTGAATCTCGGTTGTTTCTGGGAGCGGGGAGGCAGCCGGAGGGCAATGGAGGCCCTTCAGCAGCACGCCTGGGGTGTCGAGGATCGCGGTCGATGGGGAGGGATGTGGCGCACGTAGAGAGGAGGGCCACCGGGGGAAGAGCGAAGTGGCGTGCGGAGGTTGGGCCGATGTTGCCCGGTGCCGGACCGCGACCTCTTCGCTTCGAGCTGGGGTCGAGGGCTTCATTTAAATGCTTGGTCTTCGCGGAAATAGGTAACGGTCATGCCGAGCGGATTGATCGGGATCAATTCATTGGGTACCTGGGATTTGAAAAGGAAGACAAAATTCGCGGTGTAGAGGTCCCGCTTCAGTTCGCTATGGTCGGCGGGTGAGTAATAGACCATGTAGAAGTCCACACGCGCGCGGAAGGGCGGGGTTTGCATCTCTTCGAGTGCAACTTTCTTCACGTCCACATCGATCTCAGGCGCAGCAGTGTTGGTGATGAATTTCTTGATGATGTCGTTCTTGCGGTAAGCGTCGAGGATGCCGTTGGCAAGCTTGCCGTCCAGGAAGTAGAGAGACTTCGAGAAATCGTTCTGGATCGTGTAGCGATTGCGGCGGTAATAAAGGTTGCAAAACTGGGACAGGAAATATTTCGCTTCGGCGTCCTGGGGCTTGTATTCAAGGTTGTGGTAGTTGATCGCTTCCGCGCGGCCCAAGTCGTTGATGCGGATCACCAGCGGGCGGAAGTTCTGGAAGGTGCGAATGGTGCGAAGATCGATGAGGGCCAGCGCGACGCAGACGACCGACAGGAGCACGAGCGCAATCTTGAGATAGGTATTGGTCACCATGGGATCACCACACGATTCGAGATAGAGGCGTTTGGCATCGTAAAAACTCGCGTCGTTGTTCATTCGAAAACCCTTTCAATGATTCCGACCGAAGACCCGCCGGCGGTGCCGCTGAAGATGTGGTTGGTCAGTGCGGGGACCTTGAGTAGGGCATAGATCGAAGCGAGGAACGTAATGAAGAGGACTGGAAACCAGGCGATGAGTTGCACAGTGGACAGAGTCCCCGCGGGCGGGAGGCGCAAAGCGCCGAGCATCAAGTTTCCAATGATGAAGACTACGGCCGCGGCGATGACTTGGTAGAAGGCATATTGGATGAAGCAACGAAACCATCCCCAAAAGAGCCACTCCATCTTCGGAACGATGAAGAACGGGACAAAGACCGGCCCCACCAGAACGCAGACCGCCGTGGCAATGAATCCATAGGCGATGACCACAATCGCCACAGCCTGGGCCGCGGCGAGCAGAATGGTGACGATGACGTAGATGGCGGTTCCGAAAATGTCTCCCCACGTCGGAGAGTCCATGCGGGACTCGAAGTCCGCAACTTGAGCAACCACGGTTTGGAGTTGGGCCTGGTCGATCTGGCCGGACAGGAATTGCGCCTCATTGGTGACGAGATTGTGAAAGCCGACACCGACACCGGGAATCGGCGCGTTGTAGTAGTTGACCATCGCGAAGCCAAAGCTGATGGTCAGGAGAAGGCTTGCGAAATTGTCGAAATGGAACGGCGACCGGCCACTGGCGGCGGAAAGAGCGGATTTGATTCCATACCACGCGATGAGAATCGTCGCGAACGAACGAAAGAGATTCTGGCCCATGGTGTCGAAGAAGCCGAGGTTCTGGGTGAGCAAGGTGTTGATGGCTTGGAAGATGTACTGCAGATAGTCGGTTTGCACTGCCGTCAGCTCCTTCGACGCCCGGGCGTCCAGCTCCGCACGCTTACGGCATGCGGAAGGTTTGAAGTGAATTGGTCAAGGTGCCGGTCATCTGCGTCATGTTGGCGGCGAGGCTGGCTTGGCGCTGGATGTCGGCATTGATGGAGTTGGTGGCGGACTCGCGTTGCTGCTTGGCAAGGATGGTTTGCATTTCGAGAAGGGACGCGAGTAGTTTGTTCGAGTCCTGGACAGTGCGGAGGGTCATGACTCCTGCCGCGTTGATTTTGTTCAGAACGGAGACTTCGCTATTCAAGCCGGAGTCGCTAGAGAACGTGTCCTGTTCGAGATTGCCGATCTGGGTCTGAATATCCTGGGCGCTGCCCCGGATGGAGCCGATGGTGGCCATAGCGTTGATGTTCGCGCCGTCGACGAGTTGGACGGTGGCGTATTGCGACTGCACTCGCTCCAGCTCAAAAGGATCCATCCCTGAGAGATGGTCTGGGCTGTACGGAAGCAGTTGGGTAGTGGACCGTTGGTAGCCGGTGTTGATGTTTGGCAGTACACCGGTGTTGATGCCGTTAATCCACGAGATGGTGTTCCCGAAGGTGTTGAGCGAGGTTACGTTTCGCCATTGCGAAAACAGAGCACGGTAACGAGCCGGCATATTTCGGATGAAGGTGGCCATCTGCATGGCGAGATTGAGTTGGTTGGTGATCTGGGCGTAGCTCTTTTGCAGTTGAAGGAGGTGCTGCTGGAGCTGCTGGTAGCGAAGCAGCGCATTTTGGTAGTTCGTGGGGTCGTACACGATCCCGCTCCCGAGTTGCGCGGAGGCGGTACCGACGCAGAGAATCAGAACCAAGAGAATTGCGAGAGCTTTTGTTTTCATCGAGCTTTCATCCTTATCTTTCTTGCCTTCAAAGATCGGAAGGCATTTTGTGGTTGAGGTAATCGGGCAATGCGAGATCGCCCGCGAGATAGACTTTCACGCGGTGGCCTTCCCGTATGGTCACCGTGGGGAGAATGTTGAGGAATTTGTCGAGAATTTGGGAAGCGGATTGAGCGGTGCTGGCGGCGAAGCCCTGACGCATGAGATCGCCGCTAGTGGCATTGAACGCTCCTCCGGTTCCCGCTTCACTGACGGCCCCAAGCGCGCCAACGGCAAGCGAAACTCCGAAGATTCGGAGGTAGTGGTTGTTGACCTGGTCCCGCAAACCGGTGTCGCCGATCTGATTGAGACCCTTGAACTGGTCAAGGCTGACGGAATATCCGTCAGGCATAAGCGCGCGATGGAACACAACGGCGAGACGGGTTTGTCCGAAGGTATCCACTTTCTTGGTTTCACCGAGCAACTTTGAGCCTGCCGGAATAAGCAGGTGCTCGCGGTCGTTGGAATAGACGTCGGTAGAGAGCAGGCACTCGACGGGGCCGGCAAAGCCGCCATCGAGACGGTTGATGAGAACGGTTTCGAGAATGGTTCCTTCAAACAGGACGTAGGTTTTTCCTGCGGCCGCATTCGCGGAGATGGCCGACACGACGGCAGGGCTTTTGACTTCCTCCTTTCGGTCATGTGTTGTTTCCGCGGAATCGTTGCGCAGGGGCAAGGGAGAAATTGAATTGAACTGCATTTCTTTCAAGAGTTGGGGTGGTTGAAATGTGTCGGGGCCCGAAGGCGGCGAGGCCGAGGCGGTGATCGGAGGTTCGATTGCCGGGACCGTCGAGTTCGCCGGAGTTTTCCGGTAACTCAGAGCGACGTTTGAAGAGAACAACGAGACGTAGGCGCGCCGCTTCCGTTCCGCCTGGATCGGGTCTTCTTCCGGACGCTGCACACCGCTACCAGCGGGGCCGGGTTGTTGAGGGTCTGCCGCGTCATGCGCGGCGACTTCGGGCGAGCGGGTCTGCTGGGCGAGCGCGGTCTGGGCAAGAAGCTGCTGGCGCTGCAAGTCCTGAATGCGGTTCTGCATCTCGGCGATTTTGGATTCGTTGACTTCGAGGGGCGCCTGCAGCGGCGCGGTGGACGAGGCTGCTTTCGCTGCCATCTGCGGCTTCTTGCCCCCGGTCAGCCACATGATGGTGACCATGAGAAACGCCAGCCCGCAGAGGAGCCAGGACTGGACGTTCTTCGGCAGAAGGCCTTGCGGCTTCGGCGCTTTTTCCTGAACTTGAGCAGGTTGTGTCGGTTGTTCCATGACGGGCTCCTCAGTTCGCGGAAACGCGTCTCGCAAACGGTAGTTTCTTTTTGCCGACAGCGAGGTAGCCGCTGTCGATGATTTTGGGTGCGATGTAGACGCCGTTCTCGACCTGGAAAGAAATCAGGTTTGGTTTGCCGTCCTTGATTTCATAGAGAGCGGGCTTTTCCCTCGCGCCGCACTTGATATAGGTGAAGGAGTCGTCGTGGTAGATGGCGGAAACCAGGAATGGCTCGCGGCCCGCCTTCGGGTCGAGGGGAAAGTCGAACTGGAGTTTCGATGCGTAGCTGGAGCGAAAACGGTTGAGTTGCTCGGCGGACTGGGCCTGCGCGGCGTGTATTTGTTCCGCGGTCTGGGAGCGGAGGGTTTCGAGCTCCTTCTTGTAGGCCTGGGCTTCCCCTGCGCTGACATAGCCGCGCAGCCCACTGTTGGCCGCTAGGCCGGAGCCTTCTTTCGGTTCCACAAAGAGCTTGAGGTCAGGTTCGGCGTTCGGCTGATTGCTGATTTCCGTGAGCAGAAACGAGTAGACGTGTCCGCTCGCGGTGATGAGGTTGAGATTGCTGCGGATGCCGGCCTGTGCTGGATGGACGTAGCAGAGGTTGTGCGCGCCATTGATGACCCAGAATTCCTTGTCGCCGGTTGTAAAATCGAGAATCTCTTCGTCTTCCGGTAGAACGATGAGCGTTGAAAACCGCAGTTTGGCGTACACGGGAACAATATCCTCCTTCGCATACTTCACGACACGCGCGGCCGCTTCCGTTGCGGCGTGCGTGGCGGAAGCGTAAAAGATGGCTGCGCCAACGACGAGAAGGGAGAACAGCCAAAGAGAAAAACTATGCAAGGGACGGCGAGAGATTTGTTTCATTGATGAGCTCCTTTTGAGATGGATTGGTCTTGCTCGAAAGTTTGGTCGCGATCGGAAAAGGGCCCGACAAACCACTGCACGCCTAAAATCACTGCGGTCGCGAGTCCCGCGAGCGCGAGGGGCAGGAATGCGTAAAGGGGATCGCTCCCCGACATCCAGGATAGAAGCGAGCAATGCAGAATCACGGCTGCGCTCCCGCCAGGATTTCGAGGCCCTTTTCGAATCCGTAGACCTCGAACGCCTCTTTCCGTTTCTTGTTATCGTAGGGATCATTCGTGTAGAGCCAATAACTCTTGGCATCGACATTGAGATTGGCGACTTTCGCCAGCTCCGGGGTCTTAATGAGAAATTGCTGTTTCGGGATGAGACCCGAGATGAGTTCGACTTCAGTTTCGTTCAAGTAAAACTGGCGACGGTAAAGGTCGCGATCCATATCGGGATTCGCGAGGAAGATTTTCGTGGCGCAGCTCTCGATGATGACGTCGAGGATGTCCGAGCGCTTGAGTTCGTCGAGCGATTGCGTCGAGAGGATCATGGCGGCGTTGTGCTTGCGCCAGGTCTTGAGGGCCTCGACGACGTATCGCTGGATGGCGGGATTTTTTAAAAATACCCACGCTTCGTCGATGAAGAAAGCTTTGAAAACGGAGCTAATCTGCCGGTCGGCGATAACAGCATTGGCGCGGTGGAGGATGTAAAAGAGCAGCGGTTCCAGAAGTTCCGGGTACTGGCTCATGCGCTGGAAGTCGAAGCACTGGAAGCGGGAGAACGATATGGTGTCCTCGGCGTTGTCGAAGAGGAATCCGAACTGACCGCCGCGGGTCCATTTCGAGAGACGGCTCGCCACGTCATGACCCAGTGTGTTCGCGAGCACGCCCAGCGTGCGCAGTGCCGGGTCCACTTCGTAAAGGTTTTCCACCTGATGAAAAAGGTCGCGCTCGGTGGCCGCGTCGAGATCGCCCGCCCGTTGGCCCTGAATCAGGACTTTCAGGAAGAGAGCGAGGAAATCGAGATTTTCCTTCGTCGGCGGTAACGAGAATGGGTTGATCTTGAATTCCTCGGACTCCAGGCCCACGCGAACATAAGAGCCACCAAAAAGCTGCGTGAGGCTTTCAAAGCTCCCGCCCAAATCGAAAATGAAAGTTTGCGGCGCATACTTCTGAAGATTGGTGATGAGGAAATTCAAAAGAAAACTTTTGCCCGCGCCCGTTCGCCCGAGAATCATGGTGTGCGCCACATCGCGGTAATGGAGATTTAGGAAGTAGGGTGTGTGGTGGTTGGTCTCTAGAACCGCGAGATATTCCTCGCGGAGATGGGAATTGCGAGGCTCGCCACGGTGAAGGGTGAAGAGAAACGAGAAGTCCGCATAGTTAGTGTTGAGCAGATATAGAGAACGCAAGTTGTGAGCGTGGTTGCCGGGAACCGCCGCGAGGAAGGCATTCAGCAGGTTATATTTTTCTTCATAAAGCTGGGCGTCGTGGACACTGAACACCTTATAGAAGTCGGCGCAGGCCCGGTCCACCTTGGCGAAGTCGAGGTCGTAAATCACCATGGTCAGGGAAAACTGGCCAAAGTAATTCCCGTGCAGCTCGATCTCCTTAACGCCTTCGCCGAGTTCCCGAACCTGGGATTCCTTCGAGTCGTCGAGCAATACATCCTGCGGAGCCGTGTCATTCATGCTGACTTGGCTCGCGAAGGACCGCTTGGTGTTGTGAAAATGTCGGCGCTTGGCTTGAATGACCCGGCGCATCTTGCCGGAATCTTCTTTTTTCCACTCTGTGACGACGTAATAGTTCGCTTCGACTTCAAGCAGCCTTTTGAAGATGAGCGGGAAGCTCTGGGCGGAAGGTTCTTTGAGCGTCAAAACCTTGACGTAGTAGTCGTCCACCCGCAGATACCCGCGATGGCATTCGAGCGAAGATTCGGGGAGGTAATAGTCGAGAAAGGTGTCGTATTTGAGTTTGGCGAGTTCGAGTTTATCGGGATGAAAGTTGAGCGTTCTCTTGAAAACGCGGAAGGCTTCCTGTTTGTCGAGCATCCGCACGGCGAGGAAGTCGCTGACTTGGAGGATAAAGCTGCGAATCTTTTGCAGCAGCGCCGCCTGCGCGTTGCTCATGTGCTGTCCAAGAACGACGACCTGCTTCTCACCGGAAAAGTGAGCGCGCAGATCGGCCACTGCTTTTTTCGGGTTCTTTGAAAACTCGGCGAGTGCAGTTCCGAGCTTCTGCGAGGTCTGGAATCCCTGAAACAGGATCACGTAATAGACGGATAGGGAAAAGAGGGTGTCGGCCTTGCCACCAAGGTAGCCGATTCGATTTGTGATCGCCGCATCCACTATGGGGTTGCCATAGAGCTGGTACGGGATGGTTTCGTTGTTACGCCTGAAGAGGTATTGGTAGACGCGGTAGTTCTCATCGAACAGCTTCAGGGCGGATTCAAGGCGTTTTGTGAAGCCGTCAATCGAGGCCGCGTCGAGACACTCGTAATCAACGCCGCGCACTTCGAGGACTATGCCAACCTCACCGCTCTTGGTGAGAAAGACGTGCGGCCCAATGAACCCGTAGAGATTGATCCGCTCGCCGAGGGAGCCGGTCTCGTTGTAGTTCTTGAAGATTCGGCTAAGCCTGAGCATGGTTATCCCTTCGGACTCGATTGGGGCTGAACTTCATCGGATCGTATTGCGCGCGCAGCCTCGCCGCGGTGAGCAGAAATCGCAGAATCTGGGGATCGGTCTGGGTGGCCCAGCGGGCCAGGACGTAGAGCAGCAAAAACATCAGCAAGCCACCCAACAAGCTGTTGAGCAGATTGAACGTGGCGGCGCCCAGGCACATGGCAAAGAAAAAGAGTTTTCGCTCGGCCCCGAGGATGGTCAGCGGCCGAGACAGCGACCGATGCACTCTGTTGATTCGTGGGGCTTCTGCCATGAGTTTCTCCATTCGTGAGCAGCGCGATTCAACTGCCGGGAAACAGCCACGCGAGAAAATTCACTGCAGCGATAGCCATCCCGACGCCGAAGAGGACACCAGCAAGCACACGCTTCGAGCCACCCTCGCCGAAGGCGAAGGTGAGGCCAGCCACGACAATGGCAACGAGGGAGAGGCCGCGAGCGATCGTGCTGGTGAATGCCGTCTGAAGGACGCTGACGGCGTTTTCCCAAGGAGAGGCTCCCGCCTGAGCGAATCCCGGAGCCGCGAGGAGTAGAAGGGTAAGAGAAGCCAGGGCCAGTCGTATTGGGGACCCGCAACGAACGACGTTCCAATGTTTTTTCATTCCGATACCTCGGCATGAGAGTTGCATCGCAAATCGCGGTGCGAAGGAAGTCCGCACTTTCGATGCGTGCTGCAGGCCGTAGCCGGAACGCACTGGTCCGAAGACACGCTAGGCTTACCGCTAGAAAACCTCGCCCGTTGCGTCTTGCCGCCACGCAGCAGCAAAGTGTTTTCTTGCGCGAACTTCCCTCTATCTAGCTATTCAGTGTTTGGACAGAAAAATGTGTCGCAGGAAAACAAAAATACTTTGCGGGATCGATCAAGGGGAAGGTTTTGTCCGCAGGACGGGACAAGCAGGTGTTCTTCACCGCCAATCATTAGGGGTCGAGGAGCCTTGGTCCGGGACCCACAAGCGGTACTAGCTGGGTACTATTGAGACGGCCCACCCCAAATTGATATTCTGAAGTCTCCCACGACCCGCCCTCAAAGCTTTTAGAAGTGTCTCTACAGAGGCAGCAAGCCATGGATGCCGAAAAACTCCGCGTCGCTCGGGAAAAGCTCACACGCGTGTTCCGCTATCTGGAAGCGCTGAACCAACATCGCAATCCCGCGAAGCGCCAACTTCGCGAGCAGCCCTGGAGTCTATGGATGCGCGAGCTCCCGGAGCATTCCTCCATTCAGAGGGGAGCAGTAAAAGCCAGCTCTTCGAAGTCGAAGGACGGGAACGGTCAAGGAACCGAAGAGGGCGGCCCGACCTATGTTCTGAAGGTGCGGCGTCCACGCTTGACTCGCCCGCCCGAGCCGCCCGAGGACATTTCCGCATGGCTCGAGGATGGGTGGGATGATCCTGCGAACGCGGTCGCTGTCGAAGAGACGGCGGAGGAATCCGAGAATCGCCGGGAGCCGAGGAATGTGAAGTTTGCAGACGATCCGGCCCGAACGGCGGCCCTGGAGCGCTGGAAGGTTCTGCGCGACGAGTGGGTGAAAGCGGAAAAGCCGGCTCGGGCGGCGATGAAGATATTCGAGACGTTTTACGCCCTCTACGGGCGCATCGATCGTGAAGCGGAGCGTGTGGAGCTTATTCTCGGAGACGGGATTTTGAGTTGGCAGCGCACGGAAGGAGGCATCCATCATCCGATCCTGCTCCAGCGTCTCCAATTGCAATTCGATGCAGCGGTGCCGGAGTTCACGCTCTCGGAAGCAGACCATCCCGTCGAACTGTATTCTGCCTTGTTCCAATCCATGTCGGATGTGGATGGACGCGCGATCGGCCGGTGCCGCGAGGAATTGGACGAAGGTGGGTTCCATCCGCTGATCAATGGCGCTACCTCCGGCTTTCTGAAGCGGGTTGTCGTGCAGTTGTCCCCACGCGGGGAGTTTCTGGAAGACCGCGCGCCGAATAAGGAAGCAGGCGACCCGTGTATTGGCCGCGATCCAGTGCTGTTTCTGCGCGCGCGCACTTTGGGATTTGCCGCGGCCATTGAAGGCATCCTTGCGGACCTCCGCACACGCGAAGACTTGCCGTGGTCACTCCTGAATATCGTTGGAGAAGAATTGCCAATTTCCGAGGCTCGAAATACGGATTCGCTCGCGAGCGCCGTTCGCGCGGATGGTGAAGTGCTGCTCAGCAAGCCTGCCAACCCCGAGCAGATCCGCATTGCGCAGCAACTGGAGGAGCACGGAGGCGTTTTGGTGCAGGGCCCTCCGGGCACAGGAAAAACCCACACGATTGGGAACCTCGTCGGTCATCTGCTCGCGCAAGGCAAGAGTGTGCTGGTCACCAGCCACACGACAAAGGCGCTGCGGATGGTGCGGCACCACATTGTTCCGGAGCTGCGTCCCTTGTGTGTCAGCGTGCTGGAAAGCGACCTGGACAGCCGCAAACAGCTCGAAAGCGCCGTCGGGTCGATTGCGGAAAGATTGTCACGCGCGGACGCAGGCTCGCTCGAAATGGAGGCGAAGAAACTCGAAACGGAACGCTTCGATCTACTGAGGAGACTGGACGAAATCCGAAACCAGTTTACGGACGCTCGCGCCGACGAGTATCGAGAGATTGCCATTGCTGGAAAGTCCTGGACGCCTGCCGATGCCGCGCGCCAGGTCGTGCAGGAAAAGGACGTGCACGGCTGGATTCCCGGTCCGGTCGCCGCGGTGGCACCGCTGCCTCTTTCTCCCGGCGAGCTGGCCGACCTGTACCGCACGGGTGTTTCGATTTCCCGCGAAGACGAGAATGAACTTTCCGGTCACCTTCCGGAACTTCACGATCTTCCAAGAGCGGAGGAATTCGAAGCCAGTTTGAGCGAGCGCAATCGTCTCGGGATGGAGGACCTCGATTTACGCTCCGACTTGTGGGAGTCGGGCGCGGTACAGAAGTCGCCGGAAGAAATCGAAGGACTGTCTGCCGCTCTCGTTCAGGCGGTCGAGCCGCTCTCCGGCAAGGACAAATGGAAACTCGCGGCGGTGTATGCCGGCAAGTACGGCGACGTGCACCGGCAGCCCTGGGATCAACTCGTGAGTTCCGTGCGGCTCATTCATCGCGAAGCCGCGAATGCGCAAGACTCGTTCGTCAAGTACGGGCCCGAGGTTTCCGGCATTTCTGCGGTGAAAGAGCAAGAACGCATCGCCGGCGAAATCCTCGCGCATCTGGAGGGCGGCGGCAAGCTGGGTTCGATCACGTTGTTCACGCATAAGGCCTGGAGCCAATTTCTCGAACACGCGAAGGTGAACAACGCTCGGGCTCGCCTCCCCGAGCATTTTCAGGCGCTGCGCCAATTCTTCCGTCTGAAGGGCCTCCGCGAGGATCTCGGCGCCCGATGGGACCGCCAGGTCGCCGCGCTCGGAACTCCCCGTTCCCGTGAAATGGGCGAGGAGATCGAGAAAACGCAGATGCAGTATTGCGATTCGATCGAGCAGTGCCTCGACTGGCAGAAGAATACCTGGCTTCCGTTACAGCAACAGCTCGAAGACCTCGGTTTCCCGTGGGAGAAATTCCTCGCCGAGCAGCCCGCAGTAGTTGGTCCGGAAGGCGAGTTGGCACGGATTCATATGGCCGTGACGGAGAGTCTGCTGCCGGTCCTGGATTCCCGCTTCAAGAAGCTGAGGCTGCTGCAGCTCGAGGAAGAATTCCGCGATCTCAAAGGCCGGCTGAAACTGACATCCCGCGTAGCGAAAGCATCCAAGGTCATCGGCCAGCTCCTCGCCGGTGTGACCGACGAGAATTCCAATCGCTATCGGGAGACCTACGAGCGGCTGCTGGAACTGAAGAGCAAGCAAGCGGATCTGGACCTGCGCCGCAACTTACTCGCAAAGCTAGAGACCGCCGCTCCTGCCTGGGCGGGCGCCATTCGCAATCGTACCGGCGTGCATGGCCGCGGTGAGCCTCCACGCGACGCCGCCTCCGCGTGGACCTGGCGCCAACTCAACGACGAACTGGATCGCCGCTCAGGCGTTTCGCTCGAAGCCCTGCAAGCGAAGAGCAAAAAAATGAGCGAGCAGTTGCGCCGCGCGACCGTCGAACTGATCGACAAGCGCTCCTGGTCTTCGCAAGCGCGCCGCACGTCTTCTCGCCAGCGTCAGGCGCTCGTCGGGTGGCTCGACACCATCCGCCGCATCGGCAAGGGTCACGGCATCCGCGTTTCCCTCTTGCGCACGGAAGCCGCGAGAAAAATGAGCGAGTGCCGCGGAGCCGTTCCGGTATGGGTCATGCCGCTTTCGCGGGTGGTCGAAAACTTCGACCCGCGCACCACGCGCTTCGACGTCGTCATCATCGACGAAGCCAGCCAAAGCGATGTGATGGCGCTGGTCGCGCTGTACCTGGGGAAGACCGTGCTGGTTGTCGGGGACCACGAGCAAGTAAGCCCGTCCGCTGTCGGCCAGGATTTGGGTGTGATTCAGAACCTGATCTTCCAATACCTCCGGGGAATTCCGAACTCCGATCTCTACGATGGGCAAATCTCGATCTACGATCTCGCGCGCCAGTCATTCGGCGGCACGACGTGTCTCGTCGAACATTTCCGGTGCGTTCCGGAGATCATCCAGTTCAGCAACATGATCTCCTACGACGGCCGCATCAAGCCCCTGCGCGACGCGAGCAGAGTCCATCTGCGCCCGCATACCGTCGCGCATCGCGTCACAGGTTCCAGCCGCGACGGCAAGGTCAATCGCCAGGAGGCACTGACCGTCGCCTCGCTCGTCGCGGCCGCAATCGAGCTGCCTGAATACAAAAAGAATGATGCGGGCCAGCCCTTGAGCTTCGGGGTGGTTTCTCTCGTTGGCGATGAGCAAGCCGTGGAAATCGACAACCTGATCCGCGCACACGTCTCGCCGGACCGGTACGAACTCCATCGCGTGCTCTGCGGAAACGCTGCGCAATTCCAAGGAGATGAGCGCGACGTGGTATTCATCTCGCTGGTGGACACCGCCGAACGCGGTTCACTCTCCTTGCGTGACCAAGAACTCTTCAAGCAGCGCTTCAATGTTGCTGCCAGCCGCGCCCGCGATCAGATGTGGATCGTGCATTCGCTCAGTCCGAACAATGACTTGAAAGCCGACGACCTGCGGCGGCAGTTGATCGAGCATGCGGAAGACCCGGCACGCCTTATGCGTGCGCTCGAAGAAAAGGAAAAGCGGACGCAATCGACTTTCGAACGTGAAGTGATGAAACGCCTTGTGGCGGCGGGGTACCGCGTCACGCCGCACTGGAGAATTGGAACGTTCCGCATTGACCTGGTCGTCGAGGGCGACGGCAAACGTCTGGCGATCGAATGCGACGGCGACCGCTACCAGTCTCTTGAAAAGCTTCCCGAAGACATGGACCGCCAGTCCGTGCTCGAACGCATGGGTTGGATTTTCACGCGCATCCGCAGTTCGGAGTTTCTCCGCAATCCGGCCCGCGCCATGAAGCCTGTGCTCGAAAAGCTGCAGGCGCTCGAGATTCCGCCTGCCGGCGACTCGCGTGAGACCGAGCCCACCGGAGCGACTTCTCACGAAGTGATCGACCGCGTTATCCGCCGGGCCGAAGAGCTTCGCAGGACTTGGTCAAAGACCAACGGAGCAAGCAATCGATCGTCGGCTCGGGCCTCGGCAGCCGCTACGGTCTAGCCCGGCTAGGACTTCTTTCCAAATTCCAAAATGCGCTTGCTGGTCGCCGGGCAGATACCTGACAGCCCCTGCTGCGTCTCCATTCCGAGACGCTTCTAAACACTTCCCTGTCGGCAAGGAGTCATTGCGCCAAGCGGCGTAATTTCGCGACCAAGCGCTTGAGCTTCTGCCGGATGGCATTCGATGAGGTCCCATTGAGGTCTGCGAATTCTTCCCCATTGGCGCCGTTCAATTTGAATTCAATCAAGAGATCCAATTCGACGTTCGTCAGCAGGCCTTTTGTCACGCACCGATGCAGGAAGTGACGCAGCAGCGCGTATCGTTCGAAAGGTTCTTCCGCCGACAGCACCGCAAATGTCTCATCGTCGTAATTCCGCAGAAGAGCGGTCTTTCCACTTTCGCGATTAGCCCATTCAAACATTTGGCGTTTCAGGGCACGTGAAATTGCAAAAGCAAAGTGCGATTGGCGCGTTTGGAGTTCGTCGGAACGGAGATATTGCAGCAGAAAACTAAGCGCTTGTTGCGTGATGTCTTCCTGCAGGAGCTCCGGTTGCTGTCTTCCGACGCGGCGAATCGTGCCATGCAGCATTGGGAGAAATGCGAGAACGAGAAGACTTTCAATGAACGAAGGGCTGATTCCCCTTGAGGCGAAAAGTTCGCGGAGCAACTCATCGGATCCCGCGTCTGCGGGCGAGACTCGCAAATGCAGGAGCAGAGTCGAAACGGATGAATACTGACGAAGGCCCTGGGAACGACAAAACAGTTCACGAGAAACGTCAGCTTCCCTGTGGGACAAATCAGACCACAGATGTGATTCGATATTGCAGAGTGTGCAACCGCACGTGACTTCCAGGGGCATGATCTGACTCCCCACACACCCAATGACAGACTGGGAACGTGCTCTCGACAATCTCCGAGCAGCAAAGGAAAAAGCATCGGCTGCGGGGACGAACCGGCGCTAGTTCTCCGCTGACGATCTATGGCCAGCAGAGGAGGCGTATCCTCTGCAATTCAGCGAACAGCCGATCGGATTTGTTTTTCCTGGCCGGAAAGCAAGACAAACGAAAAGGCCCTCCGGCCTAAGCCGGAGGGCCTCTTTATGCCGCTATCAGTACCGCACTTCGCCCGACTCGGCGCCAGCTTCGGTGCTGGGCGCTGCCGCCGGCACTTCCGCTTCCGCGCGGCTCAGTCGCCGCACGGAGTTGGCGCGAACGCTCCAGAAGATGCTGACCTTCGCGGCCTTGGCTTTCTTGGACTGGCCGTTCTCGTTCTCAAATTTCGAACTAACGAGCAAGCCGTCCACGAGGACATGGTCGCCCTTGTGGAACGTGTCGGCGATGGACTCGCCGAGGCGGTTGAAGGCTACGACGCGGTGCCACTCGGTTTTGGACTGCCACTCGTCGTTCGAGTCCTTCCACGACTGCTGCGTGGCGACGGAGAGAACGGTGAAGTTCGTTCCGTTGCCTCGGACTTGCCGCTTCTCCGGGTCTTTCCCGAGGAAGCCGATGAGTTGGACGTGATTGAGATACATGATTTGATTCTCCTTTTTCTGCTCCATTTTCTTGGAGCACCCGAGAAGCGAGGGCTGCTGCTCCCAAAACGAGCGGCTGCATTCCGGGAGGGAACCGAAGATTCAAGGGAGGAACCGGGAAAGCAGAAGACGCGAAGCTGCCGGGCGCAGGAATTAGCCCGAAGCAGTGCCCAAGAAAATGAGAGGCGGAAAAAGAGAGGCTGATTCAACTGAGCGAGAATTCGGCGCGAGAACCAGGGCTGTGAGAGCCAAACCGCTATGCTGCAGAAAGCGACGGAACTTATTCGGTTCGCAGTGCCCGCGCTGGTGAGATAGAGCTCGCCTGACCTGCTCCCCAAAATCCGCGCAGAGGTGTATATGAAAATGGCAGATTGTGGAAGGGAGCATGACGAAGAGGAAGTATAGCGAAGTGGAGATGATTGGTGCGTTGAAACAGATGGAGGCCGGGAGGAGCGCGGCGGAAGTGGGGCGGGAGTTGGGGGTGAGCAAGCACACCGTCTATGCGTGGAAGGCGAAGTACGGCGGGATGACGGTGGGAGAGGCGCAGCGGCTGCGGCAGTTGGAGGATGAAAACGGGCGGCTGAAGAACCTGGTGGCGGATTTGAGTTTAGACAAGGACATGCTGAAAGCGGTGATTGAAAAAAACGGGTGGAGCTCGTAGAACGAAAAGAAGAAGCGCACTAGTTGTGGAAGCATTTTCTGGTGAGCCAGCGGCGGATCTGCGAGCTGATGGGCGTGGCGGAGTCGAGCCAGCGGTATGTGAGCCGGAAGAATGACGAAGTGCTGCGAACGAAGTTAGTGGAGGCGGCACGAGAGAAGCCGCGGTGGGGATACCGGCGGCTGCAGTTGAAGCTGGAGGAGAAGGGTATGCACGTGAACCACAAGAAGGTGTATCGGGTGTACCGGGAAGCGGGGTTGATGATTCGGCGGAAGAGAAGAAAACGCTTGGTCCGCACAGGCGTGGTGCGCGCGGCGGTGACGGCGGCGAACCAGGAATGGGCATCGGATTTTCTGCATGATGCGGCGGAGAGCGGGAGGAAATTTCGCGTGTTGAGCGTGATTGACGTGTACACGCGGGAATGTTTGGCTTTGGAAGTGGACACGAGTTTTGCGAGCCGCAGAGTGACCCGGGAGCTGGAGCGGATCGTGGCGGAACGAGCAGTTCCGGAAGCGATTCGGTGCGACAACGGACCGGAATTTACGAGCCGGCATTTTCTGGCGTGGGGGATAGAGCGCAAGATCGAGTTGGTGCACATCGAACCGGGACGGCCGGTGCAGAACGCGTATGTGGAGAGCTTCCACGGGAAGTTGCGGGATGAGTGCCTGAACGCGAGCTGGTTTGGGAGTTTGTTTGAGGCGCGGGCAAAAATCGGAGCATGGAAGGAGGAGTACAACGAAGAACGGCCGCACAGCAGTTTGGGATATGTGGCGCCGCGCGTGTTTGCCCGACGAGTTGCGGCGCTGCGGTCGCCTACGGCTCCCTGCGCGCCGCAACTCGAAGAACTGACTGAGGCAAAAGTCATGAGTTCAGGAGATTTGGGTGTCCTATGATCTCGTGCGCGGAGCCAGGGGGCAGGTCAGTAGTATCTGGCGCGAAGAGCGGAGTATACGGCGAGCAACTTTGCGCGTTCGTTGAGCGCGGCGGTTACCAGCAGAGCAAGGCGCACGATCCGGAGCCGGAGCTGGAACTGCTGTTCACCCAGGCGGAAACTGCCTGGTAAACGTCGAGACGGCCGTTATGGAGGTCCGGGGTGAGTTGAACGGCGTGGGACAGCGCGCTAGCCGCCGTTGCCTGGTTCAAGGAAGCTTGGGCGCTCAAGAGCAGCGCCGCTGTGCCTGCGACCAATGGAGAGCTGAAGGAAGTACCGGATGCGCTGGCGTAACTGCCGCCTGGGAAAGTGCTGATGATGTATTCGCCGGGCGCGGCTATCCAAACGTCGGAGTTGCCGTAGTTGGAGAAGGAAGAACGAGCGTCCCAGTTTGTGGTCGAAGCAATCCCCAAGACGTTTCCATTCAGCGCGGCGGGGTATACAGGGGCGCTGGTGTTCTCATTGCCGGCAGCGGCAACCAGAACCACGCCATTCTGATTGGCGTAGGAAACTGCCTGACTCAAGGCAGCAGATGGCGTCGACACATCGAAGCTCATGTTCACGACGTTGGCTTGGTTCTGCACGGCATAGTAGAGGGCAGCGACGATGTTAGAAAGATAGCCGGTACCATCGGAAGTAAAAGCTTTGAGGGGAAGAATCTTGGCCCTTGGCGCGACGAGGTGAACTAGCCCAGTTGTCATTGTGCCATGCCCAAATGCGGAGTACGGTCCGCCATCCAGAATTGCCGCCGAGGATTGATCCAAGATTGCGGCGCTGGATTGCTGCACAATCACGGGACCTTGATCGCTTGAGTTGTCGTCATTATCACCGTTTTGCAATTGGGGCACGTCCAGCCATTCAGAAGCCCCCGCCTGATTGCGCGTGAAGTCGTAGCCAGGGAGAAGAACCGGCTGGAGAACCGGGTGAGAAGTATCCACGCCGGTATCAATCACGGCCACGATGCCGGTGCCGCTGACGTTGAAGCCGCTCTGTGCGTCGGTGAGACGGATGATCTGCGCGGCCGGCTGTGCGGCGTAGCCGTGCCAGACCAGCGTGCCGTAGTAGTTGACGGGCGTTCGATCGTTCAAGCCAGGAGGGAAGTTGCTAATGGGCTTTAGCGGAATGGGGAGGAGTTGGTCGGACTCAATGCTCTTGATGCCGAGGAGTAATTCTAGAAGATCCAAAGTGCCGTTCAACAGATTCGTGATGAGATTGTCCGTTGAAGTCACCAGATAGGTCTGGCCGACGGACCCGTCCAGCGATCCCTGTACCTGGCAGTTGGCCGCAAGGCAAAGGTTAAGAACGGAAGTCAATCCGCCGGTGGTTCGAACGATGTAGCGGTTCTGGGCCGCCGCTGGCTGCACACCCGCAGTAGAAAAGGCAATCAGGACGGCGAAAATGAGTATGCTACGTTTCATAGAATAGATCCCTACCAGGGGACTCCTGCTTCAATTTCACTCCGTCATCGGGACAAAGGGAGAACCCGCAAAGTGTCGCGGATTCAACCTTTTTCGGTCGGTCGTATGACTGCGATGACATGCACAGCTATCAGAACTATGCACCCTTGGTTCGTCCGCACAATCGGGCAAATACCTGATATTTCGACCACTCCACCCCTCAGTCGTGAAATGCTTCATCTTCATCACCCATCGGCCTTTCTCTGAACTTCCGCTCCTCAGCGGATGAGAACCGGTATAGCTCTCATGGAAAAAGGGGCTGGAAGGGATGAAAAATAAAGAGCGAAAAGACCTAGCTAACCTCCTTTTCCTCGCCTAGTTTCCCGACGAGTACGAAGGGGGCCCAGAAATACGGGTGGGGATTCTGCTGGCGGAGGTGCTTCATAGCGGATTGCAGGGCACAGGCCATGTCGCCGGTTTGAATGATTGCAGGGCACAGGCCATGTCGCCGGTTTGAATGTAATGCGCGTAGAACTCCCGCATGAGCTCAGAGGTGGTCTTGTCGTGGACGTCCCACAGGGAGAGCAATAATGAGGTCGCGCCGGTGTAAAAGAGGGCGCGTTGCAAGCCGAGGAGTTCGTCTCCCGCGGAAACGAAGTTCATGCCCGTGGCGCAACCGCTCAGAGTCACGAGTTTGGCCGGCAAGCGAATCTGGTAGAGATCGTTCAAATTCAAGTAGCCATCCCCGAGCCGGATGCCGGAATACATCGGATTGTCCTGGCGATATGTGCCGTGTGTGGCGATGTGCAGCAGATTGCTCGCTGAGCCGCGCTCGCGAAGAATCTGCGAGGACGCTTGTGAGCCTAGGAAGAGTTCGGGATGCGGTAATAGCGTCGCGACGGATTGCACTTCGTTCAGGATGTGCGGAGCCCGTTCGTCGGGGATTCCCATCACCAGGGAGTTAGGTATGTCACCGCGAGTTTTTTCCTGGCAAAGGGCAAAGACAGTTGCACTGGGCGTGTAGGAAATAGTGTGTCTATCGCAGAGATATTCATCCCCATCTCGCAAGGCATGAAAGGGAAGGAAGTGCAAGGCGCCATGCGGCACAAAGATCAGATGCTTGGCGGTGAGATGTTCGCGGATGGGAGCAATGAGTTCTGTGTAAAGCGCTTCCAGGTGACCCTGAGTCGCTGAGAGTAATGGCTGTTCAAAACGGTGGGTGTAAGCGGCCCCCATTCGAAATTTTGAAAGTTGAAAGCGGAGAAGGTGGAGAAAGTGGAGGATTCGGGAGACACGACTGACAGCGGTGATCTTGATCCTTTCGCGCGTGACCAATGCAGCTATGAGGCGATCCCCGGTCGAATAATACTCGACCAGCGTTGTATTCATGGGAAGAGTGGATTGCAGTCGGGCAAGCGAGAAGTCCGTCGGAGCCTCGAGCGTGGCGTTTTCGCGCTCGTTCGCGGATAGTTCGCGAAGCGTTCGCAAAAGCTCGTTCTCGTTGGAAACCGCTTTTTCCTGCAATTGTTGCAGACGCTTGGAGGAACACTCTTCCGGGCGCAATTGCTCCAGCTCGATGCGGTGGTAATACCAGTTCAACTCTTCGCGCAAATCGCGGACTCGCCGCACTAGTTTGCTTTGACCGACGTTTCCTACGGGGATGCTCTGGCCGCTCTGAAAAATCATTTCCGCCATGCTGCGTGATTTTGCCGCTTCGATGCAGGTAAAGGCCTCGGCAGCCGCGGCTTCGCCCGTCTCGCCGCTCAAGTGCAAATCCACCAGGGCCTCGTACACTTGCATGCGGTTTTTCAAGAAAGAAATCTTCAGTTCCTCGGAGTGCAAACGGCTGCGCAGAGTTTCCAGGGCTTTACGTGCCTCGCCATACGCCGCGAGAGCCGCCGAGCGGTCGCCACGCCCCTGCGCAAGTTGACCGCGAAGAAGGTACGCCTGATAGGCGAGAACAGGCGCTTGCAAGCGCTCCATCCTGGCGACCGCAGCTTCCGTCTCCGATTCTGCGACAGCCGTCTCTCCGATCTGGAACGCGATGCGAGCGAGGAGAAGGTGTGCGAGCACAGCTTTTCCGGAGAGCAACGATTGATCGAAAAACACGACTGCGGCCGCACACAAACTCCGCGCCTCAGAGTAGCGTCCCTCGTGAAAGAGCAGTAGTCCCTGATACAAATCCAGTAGCCATGGCCACACGAGATTTTTTTCTCGCGTAAACATTTCACGGGCTTTGGCGAATCTTTCGAGCGCATGAACTGTTTTCCTTTGTTGGCCGTACGCGATCGCTTCGTTTGCCAGCGCTTTTGCGGCTTCGTAACCCATGCCCAGCTTTTCGAACCGTCGGAAACCTTCGTGCGCCATTTCCCGCGCTTCTTCGCTTAAGTTCAGCTCGATGTAAATCTCGGAAAGGTCGAGATGACAGAGAGCGAGATGATAAGTGTCGCCCGATACCTCGCAAGCGCGCCGCGTGGCAAAAAGCATTTCGATGGCACGGCTGTACTCGCCGCGGAAGTAGTACAAGTAAGCGACATTGTAGTCGGCCTGGTCGCGTAGTAATGGCATTCCGTACCGCTCGCACGCTTCCCGTGCCTTCTGATAACAGTCCAGCGCCCGGGGAAAGTCATTCAAGCTGATTAGACACATCGCCATGTTGCTCAGGACGATGGCAATACCCTCTGCGTCCTTATAAGGCAACAGATCCGAATATGCCCGCTCATAATGAGCGATAGCTTCATCGAAGCGATCCTGTCTGTGAAAGATGTTGCCGAAGTTGTTTTCGAGACGTGCGAGACGCCGAGGGTCATTGAGACGTGTGAAGATCTCTCTGGCTCGACCCGCAGTTTTGAATGCCTTATCGTATTCACCCAATAAGATCAGCGGCTGGATCGCGCTACTCAGAGTTCGCGCGGCTTCTTTCTCGAACTTGAGCGCGTCGTACAGTTCCACGGCCCTTTCGTGGTATTCGACGGCCGCAGCGTTGTTTCCGCAAGCGTAGAGGGCGTTAGCCTTTGCCCGGAGGCCGAGAGCCAGGGTTTCTTTCCGCCGCAGTCTCCTCCCGATCAAAACAGCTGCTTCCGCGAGGTGCACGGCCTGGCGCGTGTCGACTCGAACCCGCTCAACAACTAATTGAGCCAGTCGTTCAACAACCTCGACGCGCAGAAGGGTCCGGTGGCGAGCGAGAAACTTCAAGCGCGCTGACCCGCTATGAAATTGCGCCAGTTGGGAAAAGAGGTCTTCCGATGCTAATCTGACCGCCGTAGACGTGCTCCGAGCTTTCTTTTCAGCTCTGACCATAACCGGGCTCATCGGCGAGCGTTCTCTTCTGCATTTTTGTAGCAAAGCTGCCCGACGTTCCAGAGGATGTATGGTTCGGGAACGACTGGATAGAAATTACCGATATGGGGGTGCGGATTTCGGTACGACGTGAAGAGCGCCCGGTTGCCATCGCGTTGCCTTCTCCAGATGGGATACGCTGTGCTGTCACTCGCTGTGTGGCTGACCATTGGAATCGAACGACCTTTATACTGGACGTTTAATAGCCTGTTTGGATAATATCCCGGTAATGTTCTCTTTACTTTGATCTGGCTGCGGGCTGAATTGTATGCCGTCATATCTGCGCATGGCTGACCACATTACGATGCGATCTTGAAACTTCAGACCGATGCCAAAGCGGCTGTCCGCCAGCCTTTCACAATAAACCACGTTGCCGTAGGTCGTTTCTTCATCCACGGGGGTTACCATTACCTCGTCTCCGGGTTGCCAGGGGTGTCTAGAGAATATGCGAGCGCCGTGCGCACTGATGTTATCCGTGAACGTTCTCTCTTCTCCATGAGTGCTCGCACGGTCTGCCTGTGCAAGCCGTACGATGACGATGATGGGGAGCCGCCTTTCTAGCCTGCCACTGAGCGTGTGGTCCCAAGACATATCGTTCATACCTTGACTGGGCAAACCTGAGGCGTGGCGGCGCGCTGATTCGGCGAGGAAACGTTCATCTAGATCTTCGGCTGGGAGCGATTTGATTGCCGGTCGATGGTTCCTCTGCGTGGTCCTGCGACTGGTCCCTTGATCAGTCTCTCGGAGACCCAGTCAGCCTCTCGCCTCCATCTCCATTTGGATACACTTCCTCGGCGCCGGAATCAATCGAGCAAAGACCTGAGTGCACCATCGGGTGAATTTCGTAGTACTGAATAGAACGCGTGCGAGGTTCCAGGCGGGATGTTGCTAATCGGCTTTTGAGGAATGGGCAGGAGTTGATCCGGTTCGATGCTTTTGATGCCGAGGAGGGATTCAAGAAGATTCAAAGTGCCATTCAAAAGATTTGAGATGAGGTTGCCCGACGAAGTCACCAGGAAGGTCTCGCCAGCGGAGCCGTCGAGCGATCACTGTACTTGGCAGTTGGCGGCAAGGCAGAGGTTGAGGACGGAAGTGAGTCCGCTGTTTGAGCCCATAGTACGGGGGTGATAACAGTTACATTCACTCGAACTATTTGCTTTTGGTACCTTTGTATCCGAGAGTCTCGATATGGCGTGAGCCTGTCACGCCTCGCTCCCAGGCAATTTCCCCAGAGCATTGCGCAGCGAAATCACGATGGATTTATCACCCTGGCCGAAGAAGGAAAGCTCCAGGTCGCCGGTGTTTTCGATTTCGCCGCGAAACTCGCCAAATTCATTGGTGACCGTATGGATGACATTTCCGCGATGATTGGAAAGGATGATTTTCACGTCCCGTCCGACGACATATGGAGAACTAATATCCAACAGCTGGCCAGTCACCGTGAGGCGATTGCCTTCCGGATTTGCTTCAATCTGAATATCGATTTGATAGGGGTCAGCACGGTAGAGCATTTGTCTCGTTCCCAGGCCGCTCGAACGCGCGCCCGCCACCATCGGTTGAAAAGAACTGTCGAACAACACTTCGACGAAACTGCTCTTTTCCTTCCGATGACCGGTTTGGCGAGCTGCAACGAATGCGGCTTTGGCGATTCGAACGTCCCCCACCGGAGGCTGGTAAGTGGCCTCCAATGCTGCCGTGTTGTCAACCTTTTGCCATAGAGCTACCGTTTCCGTGCCCCGGTTGCAAACTGTGCTCAAGTGCTTCTTCATCGTTTGCTGCTGTCTTGGAGAACTCACTTGGTTCACGTAGTCGATCCACTTCTCAGTCGTAAAGTGCTTCATCTTTATCCCCCATCAGACTCTCTCCTCTATCTCCCCTGTGCCTGCACCCTGCTGCAACGCACTTGCGAGGCCCAGGTATCCTAGAAAGAACGGCACAATCGCGAGTGCCGGCAGGTACATCCACCAGTAAGACACCAGCACGCTGTATTGCTGAAGGCTGGACAGAAGGCTCCCCCAACTCGGCACCGGATCCGGCACACCCAGGCCCAGAAACGAAAGAGTCATCTCCGCGAGCACGAATTGCGGCACGAGAATCGCTGCTTGCGTCAGAATCACGCTCGACGTCTCCGGCAAAATACTCGACGTCTCCGGCAAAATATGGCGCCGCAGGAGATAACCATCCGTTGCGCCAAATCCTCGTGCCGCGCGCGCATAATCCCGCTCGCGCGCGCTCAGAACTACTCCGCGCACCAGACGGGCCGGTCGCGCCCAACTCACTGCTCCAACCACCACGACGATCAAGAAAAAAGCCTGCAACGGGCTGACCGACAGAGGCAGGAAGGCTCGAAGCGCAAACAGCAAATACAACCAGGGCAACGCTACAAACAGTTCAGCCACGCGCATCAACAATCCATCTCTCCAGCCGCCGTAGAATCCGGCTATCGCTCCAATGAGCACTCCGAAGAACAACGTGAGGCCAGCCCCAAGCAGTCCTGCAAGCAGCGAAATTTGTCCGCCATAGAGAATTCTCGAGAGTTGGTCACGGCCGTAAGCATCGCTGCCGAATAAATAGATTCGGCTCGCTTGCGCGCCGAAAAGGTGCAGGCGAGATGGCACGATGCCGAACAAACGATATGGTGCACCAGTCACAAGGAATCTGAAAGGGATGGCCTGCTCGGTGCCCTCCCGGAATTGATCGAACGAACCGACGCGCAAATGCAAGCTGTAGAAAAAAGGCCGGAAGTGAAAGCGCCCTTCTTTATCCACCATATGAATTTTCATCGGTGGCAAGTAGGGCCGCTCGCGGTCCTGCTCGGATGGATCATACGGCGCAAAAAAACCGGCACATCCGATGATTCCGTGGAGTACGACGAGCGCGAAGAGCCATCGCTTCCAGCCATTGCACGGGATCATCGCGCAACCGCCCCGGTTCGGATTCTAGGATCGGCCCAGTAGACCAACAAATCCGCGATGAAATTTCCCACGACCAGAAAAACCGTCGAACAAAGCACCCCGCCGATCACCACGTACACATCGCGTGCAAGAATGGCCTCAAGAAGCAACGGCCCAAGTCCCGGCCAGCCCATCACCACTTCCACGAGCAGCGAGCCGCTCAGCAGTGATCCCACGCTAAATCCAAAGAGTGAAATGAGAGGGTTCGCTGCGGCCCGCAGCGCATACTGGTAAAGCAATGTTCTCCGCCGAATGCCGTGGCTTGCCGCGGCTCGCAAGAACGGCGCATCGAGCACCTCTGCCACTGCTGCACGCACGTGTCGAACCAAAATCGGCAATGCGGAAAGCACCAGCACGAGAACCGGCAATCCCATATGCCACGCAACGTCGCGAAATTTCTGAAGCGTCGAGAGACTCTCATAGGCTACCGAGACCATTCCACCCGTTGGAAACCATCCGCTGCGTACTGCCATTATGAGCAGCCCGAGCGCGAGCACGAGATCTGGAATGACCAAGAGAATCGCGGTCGCTCCGAAAATTGAGCGATCCGGCAAGCGCCCGACAGTAGCGGCACTCCAGATCCCTAAAGGAAACGCCAACGCCCAGGCAATCAGAGTGGCGGTCATCGTAAGCAGCAACGTGTTTCGCGCGCGCACCCACAACAGCGGCGCAACAGGACTGTTGTACGCAAAAGAAAATCCCATTTCGCCATGCAGAAACGAATTCACCCATCGCCCGTAACGCTCCGGCAGCGGCCGATCAATCTGATATTGCGCTCGCAATGCCGCAACCATTTCAGCAGAAATCTGCGGATTCAACCGCATCTCGTCAAAATAGTTTCCTGGGGCCAGCGTCGAAAACAAAAAGGTAAGGATCGAAACACCTATGAGCAGAAATACGGCATGGGTCAAGCGGAGCAAGAAGTAGCGCATTATACGACCCTGAGCGCGGGCGCAGCAGCGCCCAGTCTGGGTGCAGTGGAAATTAAGCGTCGAGTGGCCACATGATCCGGTGCCCGCAGGACCTTATCCGCCAGCCCAAACTCGACGACCCTTCCTTGCTCCATCAACGCAATTTCGTCCGCCAGATGTCCCGCCATTGCAATATCGTGCGTGATGAAGAGATACGTCAATCCCAGCGAAACCTGCAGTTCCACTAGCAGATTCGCGATCTGCGCTTGCACGGAACAGTCCAGCGCGGAAAGCGCTTCATCCAGAATCAGCAGCTTTGGCTCAAGCGCCAGCGCGCGCGCGATTGCCAGCCGTTGTCGTTGCCCTCCGCTGAATTCCGCGACCCTGTAAAGGGCCTTTTCTTGCCGGATACCCACCTTCGCAAAAAGGCCTCGTGCTCGGTCTTCTCTCTCTCGCTTGTCCAGGCGCCCCTGGACAAGCAACGGCTCACTCACCAGGTCTATCGCTGTAAATCTCGGATTCAGTGATCGCGCCGGATCCTGGAACACCAGCTGAATCTGGGGGCGTACCTCTCGTAGTCGCTTGTCATCGGAAGTGGCAATTTCGTTCCCATCAAAAACAATTCTTCCGGACGTCGGACGCTCCAGGCAGGCGATGCACAACGCCAAGGTGCTTTTCCCGGAACCCGATTCGCCCACGAGAGCGAGTGTCGCTCCTCGCCCGATGGAAAAAGAAACTCCCTGCAACGCGGTCACTATCCCCTTGGTCCCAAGCAGCGGCCCGTGCTCGTAGCGCTTTGCGAGTTTTTCTACCACTAGCAGTCGTTCCATATTCTCGAGTCTCAAAACGAATCATCCGCCATACTTGAAACACAAGACGGTATGCACGTCACTCACTGCCGTTACTTCCGGTTCGCGCTTGATGCAAAGTTCCATGCGGTCCGCGCATCTCGCTTCGAATCGGCAGCCATTCAAAAGCGCCGCCAGATTCGGCGCCTCGCCCGGAATTACCGGCAGCTTTGACTTCCGCCCCTTCGCAAGTTCATCACGCCCGCCCGGCACGCTCTGCAGTAGAGCCCGCGTGTACGGGTGCTTAGGAAATCTGAGCATCTGTTCGGTCGGGCCGATTTCCGCCACTATTCCTGCGTATAACACCAGAACGCGATCCGCAAGGCCTGCCAGCAAATCTGGATTGTGTGTGATTAAAATCAGAGACAAACTGAATTTTTCTCGAAGCGTCCGAAAGAGCCCAAGTATGTCTTGCTGCGTTGTGGGATCGAGAGAAGCCGTCGGTTCATCCGCGACGATCAGAGACGGACCACAAGCGATTGCTTGTGCGATCAGCACACGCTGCTGTTGCCCGCCGCTCAGTTGGTGGGGATAAGATCCGGCAATGCGCGCCGCATCCGCAGGAAAAACTTCCGCTAGCAATTGCAGCGTCTTTTGACGCCGGGCCTCTCGGCTCGTCGATTCATGCGCCGCCAGAACGTCTGTGATTTGTTCCCCCACTCGAATCATGGGATGCAGCGCAAGCGACGGCTCTTGAAGAATCAGCGCAATTCGCGCCCCGCGAATGCGCTCGAGGGTTCGAGCTTCCGCCCTCAGCAAGTCCTCTCCTTCGAAAAGAACGGTGCCCTTTTGAATCTCCGCATTCCCTGGAAGGAGCCGCAGCAGCGCCACCGCAAGTGTGCTCTTGCCCGAACCGGATTCGCCGAGCACACCAAGAATCTCGCCCGGCCGGACGTCAAAAGTCACACCTTCAAGCGCCGGGCACTTTTTCCCAGCCCATGAAGTGTAGGCGACGTGGAGATCTTGCACCTGCAGAAGGGGTGTCATACAGTACCGGGCATCAGACCTTTTTCTGTTCCGTCACCCATGTTCGGCCAGGGAAATGGACGGACGCTTTCATTTCGACCTGGTGCGGGGACCGAGACAAACTGTGAAGTCTGGTCATCAAGGTTACTAGACGAGGGCCGTCTTCCTCAGTCAGCGCGATTAATCTTAATCCCAATCCACTTCCGGGCTTTACATGTCGAACAACAGCTTTGGCCCTGATTTGTCCTTCCTGAACAAGAAAGTCAAGCCTGATCGGCGCGTCCACATCTCGCAACTCTTCTGTTTCGACAAACAAGCCTCCCGTGCTCAGGTCTCGGACTCGTGAAGTATCCTCACGTCCGTCGCAATTCCAGTAGACCCAGACTCCGTGGGGCTTCTCGACTCGCGGGCAGCGCCTCCTCGAAGGAATACTTTGTCCCACCAAGAAGCGCTTATCAGCGCATATGTCTGTCCTCAAGATCACTTTAGCCTCCCCATGCGGCTTTGCAACAAGCGAGATACGCGTAGGCCCAGGGAAGGCTCCGCTTTCAGGCCCGGCAATAAACGACCCTTCCTCGAAACAGCCCTGCCATCCTGCAAAAACCTAAACAGCAGGGGAGTCCCTGGGAACCTCTCGAACGGCCTGGATGCGTCAAGTGCCATCGAACCCTATGAATACGATCCGCAGCACTTAAGATCAATCGGGTGTCTACCTTAAGATGGAGGGAGTTAAACACCCGGCCCTTGCGATTCCGAAACCTATACGTAAATTGGTCCAAATGGTTTCCCTGACGTGCCGTGCGCAGAAACAGGTGCATTTGAGCTCAGCTGATACGAAGGTTGTTACAAAGAACGGTCCAAACCGCGAGCCGAGCAGCACTGCGCTCGACGATTCTCCGGATGAATCCAGCCATTGTCTCTCAGGCTCAGAAGAATCGATCCTCCCCGGGTGAAGTACGCCAGGAAGGCAGCCCAGCAATCCGGTGAGCATCCCATCCGGGATGGCAAAGACTGTTCAGCGCCGCATCGCACGTCCCTTGAGTGGACCTCTAGCAGTGGGTTTTTGCTTGTGTCTCAGGTCTTTACCTGAGGCCTATTCCGGGAGTTTACTTGATTGAGAAAGCGGGTTTCCCATGATATTGCCCATGAAGTTCCCTATGTTTTTGGGCGACTGATCGACCCGAAACCGGGCTCTCGCGCCCAGGAGAGAAGCTTTATGGCGAAACGAAACGAAACGCCCAGAGAGATAATGAAACTCAACAACCAGGTCGCGGAATTGCAACGCCCAGAGAGATAATGAAACTCAACAACCAGGTCGCGGAATTGCCGCGCAGCGAGGCGCCGTCTGAACTTCTTCGAGAACTTGTCGCGCACTTGCGGCAGAATCGAACCCAATTGCGCGAGGAATGGGTGGTGCGCATCACCGAGACGCGCCTACTCACCGCGATGACCAAAGAAGAGATCTTCGCGGAAGCAACGTCGGTCTACGACAGTTACGTTGAAGCGCTGGAAACCGAAGCGTTCGAAGCGCTCCAAGCTTACGCGCGAAATCTTTCGGAACGCATCATCCCGCGAGGCGTCGAAACCCACGAAGTCGTTGGGATTGTGTTGTTGTTACGCGACGTTCTGGCGCGTTCCCTTTTCGCGAAATACCAGAACGACTTCAAGAAATTGAATCGCATTTTGGACGCCTACGAGCCAGCAGCAAACCGCATCGCAAACACGGTGGCTGTTGGCTTCGTGCAAGAGCGCGAACGTGTTATTCGCCAGCAGCAGGAAGCGATTCGCGAACTGTCCACTCCGGTGTTGCAGGTTCGCGAACGACTGTTGATTCTTCCCATCATCGGAGTCATCGACCCTCAGCGCGCCCGGCAATTGACGGAGCAGCTTCTCCGCGGAATCCGCACGAACCGTGCCAAAGTCGTTGTGATCGATATCACCGGTGTGGCCGCCATGGACCTCACGGTGGCGAACAACTTAGTGCAAACGGTTGAAGCGTCGCGGCTTCTCGGAGCGACAGTCATTGTCACGGGGCTTTCGCCAGAAATTGCCCAGACGTTGGTAACCATCGGCGTAGACCTGGGCAAGATGAACACGGTGGGCGATTTGCAAGGAGGCATCGAGCAGGCAGAAAGACTCTTGGGATATAAGGTTGAGAAACTAGCGGAGCCACGCTAGGCAAAGCGGAGGAAGAGCCCGGTGGAAGTTCCGATTCTCAAACAGGGAGCGTTCCTCATCGCGACCTTTCAGGCCGCTCTCTCGGACGCGGACCTCAATCAGCTGCGTATGGGTTTGGTGCAGCAAGTTGTCAAGCTTCGCTCCCGCGCGGTGATCGTCGATGTGACGGCGATGGACGTGATGGACTCGTTCGCCTCACGGACGTTGCGGGAGATCGCGCACATGATTAGGCTGCGCGGAGCGGAGACGGTAATCGTAGGAATTCAGCCCGAAGTGGCTTTTGCAATGGTGCAGCTGGGCTTAACACTGGAAGGCGTGGCAACCGCGTTGGACTTGGAAGAAGGACTAGCCTACTTAAACGAAAAGTTCAAAACGACGAACTGAGAGTGAGCCATAGTGTCGGTTGGGGAAATCACGGTGGCAATCAACTCCGACCAGGATATCGTCTCGGCTCGCCAAAAAGGGCGGGCAATGGCGATGGAACTCGGGTTTTCATCCGGAGATGCAACGCTTATTGCCACGGCTATTTCAGAGCTGGCGCGAAACATCGTGACCTATGCACGCAAGGGCCAAATCACTCTGAAAGGAATCCAAGGTTCAAGCCGGATCGGCATTCTGGTTATCGCATCAGATCAGGGCCCAGGGATCCCGGACACTCGCCAAGCCCTACGCGATGGCTTTTCCACTTCTGGAAGCCTGGGGCTTGGACTGCCCGGAGTACGCCGTTTGATGGACGAATTTGAGATCAATTCCCAACCCAGCCAGGGAACAACCGTGACGGTGAAGAAGTGGAGACAATAAGAGAGCCGATGGTCGAGTACGGTGTCGCAAAGTTCGCGCTCCCGGGACAGGGCAAGTCGGGCGATCACCACCTGGTTTGTTGCAACCAAGCGGGTATTCTGATTGCGGCGATTGACGGTATTGGACACGGCGAGGAAGCAGCAAGTGTCTCTAAGACCGCTGCTAAGCTACTCAGAAGCCTTTCGGCGGAACCAATTATCTCGCTCGTGGAGCGATGCCACGAAAAACTCCGAGGCACACGGGGGGTGGTAATGAGCCTTGCCTTCGTCGAGCCCGAACATGGCATGATGACTTGGCTCGGTGTCGGCAATGTACAAGGAGTGCTGATGCGCTGCGACGCCAGAAATGGAAATGCGCAGGAGTCACTTCTTCTCCGAGGCGGCGTCGTCGGTTCCCAGTTGCCGCCCCTTCAAGCCAACGTGCTTCCGGTTAGGCGGGAAGACACGCTTTTTTTTGCCACAGATGGAATTCGCAGCGGTTTTGCAGAAGCCCTCACTGCTCTGGAAAACCCACAAAGAGCGGCAGACAGAATTCTAGAAAACTATCGAAGTGGAAATGACGATGCTCTCATATTGGTCGTGCGATTGAAGGGAATCAATCGATGAAGGCCGCACCTCGAGGGAAGCAGAAGCCACAAGCAGGTTTTGCGGAAGAATACTGTGCTTCGTTGCGCGAATACGTGGACGGAGGGGGCGAGCCAGCATTAGGCCGGGCGTATGAACTCGGCCGTCGGGCGCTCACCGAGCGAAAGAGTCTCGTGGAGATGGCTTCCTTGCATCATCAAGCTGTACTTGCTTTGGTTTGCGATGTGGAAACTAGGAAACGCCGGGAGGAGTTGCTCCGGTTGAGCGCCGAATTTCTCGCCGAGTGCTTGTCTCCTTATGAGATGGCACACCGTGGCTTTCAAGATGCGGTGAAGGCCCTGCGTCAATTGAACGAAACGCTCGAGGAGGAAATCAAGCGCATCGCGTACGCCGTGCACGACGAGGCTGGACAATTGCTCGTCGCCGTTCACCTCGCGCTAGCCGAAGTGGCACTGGAGCTGCCCGCGCCGCAGCAAGCGCAGTTCGCGCGGATTAAAGAAATGTTGAACCAAGTTGAGAAGCATTTGCGACGGTATTCCCATGAACTTCGGCCAACGATCTTAGATGACCTCGGCTGGATCCCCGCGATCCGTTTTCTTGCGGAAGGAATTTCGAAACGAGCCGATCTGCCGATTCACATTGATGCGGCTGTTTCCGGACGTCCGCCGAGCACCATTGAGACGACGCTTTATCGCATCGTTCAAGAAGCGCTAACCAATGCCGTCAAGCATGCGAAGGCGAGCAATGTCTGGATTCGTGCTTGGAGAGAGAATCTGGTGCTGTGTTGTTCGATCCGGGACGACGGCGGAGGTTTCGACTCCAGTCGGGCTCATGCGGCACGCGGCCGGAAGGGCTTAGGACTAACCGCGATGCAGGAGCGGGTGACCGCAATCGGCGGATCTCTGCGTATAGAATCGCGTCCTGGACTGGGAACTGAGCTTTCCATGCGAATTCCATTGGAGGGTCAACATGCCAATACGCATCGTCCTCGCGGATGACCATGTGCTGGTACGTCAGGGTCTGAAATCATTGCTTGAGCGGGAGAAATTTCAAATTGTTGCGGAAGCCTCCGATGGCCAAGAAGCGGTCCGCCTGACGGAGGCGCACCACCCGGATATCGCGGTCCTAGACATCAGCATGCCGACACGGAACGGCATGGATGCAGCTCGCGAAGTGGGCCGTACTTGCCCAAAGACAAAATCAATTCTCCTTACGCAGCATGAAGAAGAACAGTATATCCATGAGGCGCTTGAAGCTGGCGTGAAAGGATACGTCCTGAAGAATCAGGTCGCAAGCGACCTGGTTCATGCAATTCAACAGGTCTCTCGAGGAGAATTCTATCTAAGTCCGGGCATATCGCGCGCAGTGGTGGAGGCGTACCGCTCCAAATCGGATAGGCCTGCAGATCCCTTGACCGTGCGCGAGCGCCAGGTGTTGCAGTTGATTGCCGAAGGAAAATCCACGAAGGATGCTGCTTCCCTCCTTGGTATTAGCGTGAAAACGGCCGAATCTCACCGCATGCGACTCATGCAGAAGTTGGATATTCACGAGACTGCAAGTCTTGTGCGCTACGCAGTCCGCCGGGGGTTGGTGCAGCCCTGAATGGAAAACTTTCTTGCAACCGCTGCGAGTTTCGACGATTCCTCTTCTCGGTGAGGCCCTCGTCAGTACTCGCGCATGCTCAAAATTCTCTCGACGATAGTCTTCCACATCACCTCTGATTGATGCTTTTTTCACTGGCGACGGATCTTCATGGAAGCTGTGGACTTGCTTCCCGTCAGCGCACTGCAATTGGAGCCGTTTCAGGAGGATAAGAAAGTGCTGCCAGGTCATCTCCTGCGTCAGCCTCGCCACCGATCAGGTCTTTACCCTTAGAGGAATAGAGGAAACGACCCGATTGCCTAGGATGGGGGGACTTCTTAACCTGCCCGTGAACGATGCCCACACGCATTTTACTTGCCGACGATCATGCCCTGGTCCGCCAGGGACTGAGAGCATTACTCGAGAAACAAGGATTTCAAATCGTCGCCGAGGCCTCGGACGGGCAAGAAACACTGCGCTCGATAGAGAAGACCGAACCTGACGTCGCCATCCTCGACATCAACATGCCCGTTTTGAATGGTGTCGACGCTGCTCGCGAACTAAAGAAATCCTCTCCGGGGACCAAGGTCGTAGTTCTCACGCAGCACGACGAGGACCAGTATGTCACCGAGTCGCTGCGCGCCGGCGTCAGCGGATATGTGCTGAAGAGCCAGGCGGCGGACGACCTCGTGCATGCGATACAAGAAGTTTGTCGCGGGTCCATATATCTTAGCCCGAACATTTCACGCGCGGTTGTTGATGCTTATCTGTCCAAAACGTATGACTCGACCGATCCCCTTTCAGGGCGCGAGCGCCAGGTTCTTCAACTGGTTGGTGAAGGAAAGTCCACGAAAGACGTCGCAGTGCTCTTGGGGATCAGCGTAAAAACTGCTGAATCTCACCGAGCAAGACTCATGAAGAAGCTCGATATTCACGAAACAGCTAGTTTGGTGCGCTACGCCATCCGCCGCGGTTTGATCCAGGCCTGACCGCGCCCCTGGAAGGGTTCACCCCAGACCATTCTCGGTCATTTCACTCAGTCGAAATGGGTGATTCACCGGATTGAAATCATTTGGCAACCGGCTATGTTGCAAGGAGAGGAGCGGGCCGCCTCCGTGATCAGGGCCCCCACCTAAATCACCCCAACCACCGAACTGTTCTGACACGGAGGCGGGCCGAACTCATGTTGGTGGAGGTTCATGTATATGGACAGAGCGTCTAACACTGATATTTACAAGACGACGATAGCGGCTGTCGAAGAAGCTGCCATGGTCATCGTCGCGCCACAGGCAGAGGTCATGAGCAATCAAGTCCTGAAATACGTTACGCAGGCAAGAGCTTCTTTCCTTCTCGGCATACCGGAAGCAGAATTCCGGCGCATTGCGAAGGAATCTGGATTGGGCCATGTGGAACGTGCAGGCAACGAGGAAGAGACCTACTTCACCTACGAGGAATTGCAGCGGATTTGTAAGCTTGCGGCGCAGATGCAGGCAGTCCACTAAATCACTGTCCGCGGCACATTGGCGTGCAAGGCAAGGAAAACGAATGGTGTTTCGTGACGCGCGTAATGGTCAGTTCGAATGGCGAAATACGATCGCACCTTTGCTCGGTGACTGGGTCGTTCTGCTCGCAATAAAGTACCGGCGCGCTCCGCTGCCCGTCTCGTCTGCCCTTTGGAGGGTCTGTTGCGAAAAGGTTTTCCAAACGGCCTGGATGAACTTGTAATTTTTGCGCGTCGCTATCTGTTCCTGGGGGACGCGCGGCTGCTGCTGGCAGAACTGAGAATTTGGACCGCCGCAGCCATGCCCGTGCGAGAGACATTGTAAAAAGAGGAAAAGGTCGCAGCGAAGGACCGTCCGCAGATCAAGGATGCGCACATATGCCAATGAGCTCAAACAAGTTCACTAGCTCGCGGAAACGACACGCAGGCTTCAAATCCGTGAACAATCGGTCTGATGTGGCGATCCTGAGCATGGCCGTTGATTCCCAACCACTATTTCGCCGAGTTGTCCGGCGTTCGTTACCTCGCGGAGAAAATGAGCGTAATGGTGACGTTTTCCAAGCTCTCCTTTCGGAAGCGAATCGAGAACTCGCAAGTTTGTTGCGAGACGTACGCACGGAGTCTCACGGTACGTTGCCAGGTGACACTCGGAGTCAGCCGGTCAGCGAGCTTCTGATGCGCGCGGTCCGCTGTGCCGCGAAACAGTACATGTTGCAAGCAGAACTGGGCAATCTTGCGCTCACTGACGAACTCACGGGCTTGTATAACCGACGCGGCTTTATGGCCCTGGCAGAACGCCAATTGAAAATTGGGCGCCGATCCGGCCGGGGAATGTTGCTCTTTGTGATGGATGTGGACCGCTTGAAGCAGATTAACGATTCGTTCGGCCATTTCGAAGGCGACCGCGCCTTGAAGCGCACGGCCGAAGTCCTGGAAGAGACATTTCGGGACTCAGATGTTGTCGCTCGCCTGGGAGGAGATGAGTTCGCTGTTCTTGCGATCGAGGCAGCCGGCCATAGCGAGGCCACAATCCAGACTCGACTTTTCGAGTGTTTGAAATCAATAAGCGCCGAACAGCATAGCTACGAAATTTCTCTTAGTTTAGGCGTTGCACGATTCGATCCGAGGAACGGCACGTCGATTGAAGAATTGATGGCGAAGGCCGATCAGGCCATGTATGAGCAGAAGCGGCGAAGATCGAGGCCACTTCTCGAGAAGGAGACCAGTACTCAATCTCAATAGGCAGTATGGACTTTAGAGAAGCATCGCTGTGGAAATTCTTGTTGGTTCCTGCAACTTTTTTGCACCGCCCAGCCCGGTGCAAGCTAAGGGAACCCAGCCTGGAAGGTCATTTCAAAGATGCCTGTGCGGTATGGACGACTTGAGAAACGGATTCGGCTGGCGGTCCCGGTGCAGATCTCCAGCTTGCTAGACCCGACCGCGACTGAGCGGACGATCACGGAAAACGTCTGCTCGCTGGGAATACGCATTCTGACCCAGCGAGCTAGAGATTTGAATGAGCGACTGATGATCAGCTCGGTTATGGGTGATCAGCGAACCCTCGGTCGCGTTGTTTACTGTCAACGGCTGCCAGATGGACGCTTTGGTGTCGGATTACAGTTCCAAGGACAAGTCGTCAACTGGTCAGAAGACTCGATGGCAGGCGGCGCCGATTGAAACGGCCCGCACGCGGTATCTTCGCACCTTTCCCTACGGCAGCGTCGTGGAAATAGGGAACATTTATCTACGGTCTTAAGAAAACTGGTCGACGCCGTACTTGCCTGCCCGAAATCTGATCCGGCATCTGGAATTACAGTGGAGATGTCGAACCGCTTCGGGCGCAATCGAATACAGCGCTTGCCTCATAGACACAGCGGCGGAATATGGGACCGAAGAAATCGTAGGTAGGCCAATCCAGGATCAACGAGATCGAGTGTTCCCAGCGGCTTGCTGCCTCGGAATGTCAAGGGGCACCACCCAGTTGCAGCAGCAGAACGAAGCCTTCGGCGACTTGGCACAGATCATCTCGATCGTCAACTCCATTGGCCCAATCCCACAATTCCAATCGAAGAGCCAATGGCGGTTTTTGGGCGGATTGAGCCTCTGCGCAAAGGGCAGACGCTCGATGTAACCAAGTCAGGAACGCCCGCTCCCTAATCTCGATCACTGGAAGCCACGGTAATGAGTTCACCGCCGCGAAGTTTCTGGGAAGATTTCGGAGGTTTGCCATTGACCAGGACCTTGCCAGCCTCGATGAGTTCTCGCACTCGCGAGCGAGAGAGTTCCGGACAATGGGCGGCCACGAAACGGTCGAGCCGCGTCCCAGCGTCAGTAGCTACCGCCAGAAGTTCATGCATCTCGGGTTGGACCCCAGCCGTCACGGACAGATTGTAGCAAGGGGGAAAGGGAGCAGGGGGCGGACGGCAAGGGGACAGACGGAATCCACAAAGCCGCACGGCCCCGCGAAGTTTGGCGGTCGACCGGTGTCGGCGCGCACACTCCGCTACAAGAGTATCCCAAGAGTCGCCGTCCGGGTCGTACCGTTGTACGTAGCCGAGATTGTGGCGGAAGTTGAGATGAGAACGAAGGACGTGTTGATCGTGAAGGTCGCGCTGGTGGCTCCCGCAGGAACGGTCACGCTAGATGGCACTCTGGCAGCTCCGTTGCTGCTGGAAAGGAAGACTTGAGCGCCACCGGCTATGGCCGGCCCGGTCAAGGTTACAGTGCCCGTGGAAAATTGACCTCCAATAACGTTCGCAGGATCCAGCGTCAGCGAAGCGAGCGTGGGGAGTGGAGGAGGCGCAGGTACCACCGTGAGAGAGGCCGATTTGGCAGCCCCACTGTAAGTCGCGGAGATGGTGACTGTGGTCGACGAACCCACGGCGTTGGTGCTGACTGCGAATGTCGCGTTCGTAGCTCCGGCCGCAACCATCACACTGGAAGGCACCCTGGCCACCGTCGTGTTGCTGCTGGATAGGATGACTTGTGCGCCACCTACGGGCGCTGGTCCGCTGAGCGTCACCGCCCCTGTGGAGGATTGTCCGCCACCAACAACACTTGTCGGGTTGACGCTAAGCGACGAGAGGGTGGGTGGGGGCGGAGACACAGCCGTCACGGTGAGCGAAGCGGATCTGGTCGCGCCGCCGTAAGCCGCGGAGATGGCGACTGTGGTCGATGCAGCGACAACACTAGTGCTGACCGTGAACGATGCGCTGGTAGCCCCGGCTGCAACGGTCACGCTGGAAGGCACCTTGGCCGCCGTCGTGTTGCCGCTGGATAGGGTGACTTGTGCTCCACCTGCGGGAGCTGGTTCGCTCAATGACACCGTGCCCGTAGAGGAATCCCCGCCCGTGACGCTCGTGGGGTTCAGTGCAAGCGAAGAAAGAGAGACGGACGCAGGAACAGAAGATAGCTCGAACTCCAAGATTGCGGGATTGGGATCGTTCTGTGAGACCGCCACGAACTTCGAAGCAGAGATCATATAGATGACGGCGTTGCCTCCCGTGCCGGAAGTCACCGTCAGGGTTCCCCTGCCATTGGTTGGCGATGAGGCAACAGAGTACGTGGCCTTGAACGCTGCGCCTGAGACCGGTCCGTTCGGCGCGCCGATGTCTTCGGTACCGGTGATATTGCCGGTGGGGATGGCGCCGTCCGCCGCGAACTCGCCGGAGAACACTACCACTCCGAATCCCGCCGGGTTGGTCGCGTAACCAGCGTACGTACCCTTCAGTGCTCTATTATCGAATGAACCAGTCTGAGGTTCGCCGACCCCGAACAATACGTTGGAATCCGAGACGAAGAGGAAGACCTGATTCAAATTCACCAGGTACGCAACCAGTCTGTATCCTCCGATCGCGATATTTGTCCGGCCATTGCTGGCCACACTGTATGTCCCCGCTGCGCCGCTAACGGAATTGGGCGCTCTGCAATAATTCTCGTCGTAGGTTAGGGAAAGGGCGCCGCTACCATTGGTAGTCAGCA